>VFSW01007836.1_pt1 | contig 15449 bp, 7 predicted proteins | sample 5358111 | NCBI WGS metagenome assembly VFSW01 (sample SAMN11554181, study PRJNA540505) | mine drainage metagenome | isolation source: sediment from site ElyBrook_90M | place: USA: Ely Copper Mine, Vershire, VT | collected 2017
ACGTGGCGATAAAACTGTTTGTGGCCTTTGCCGATGCCGCGGGCGGTGACGCGTCCATAATGATTACGACCACCCGATTTTTTGCGGATGCTGATGAGGCTCCGCTCAGGGTGGTCCTTCGTAATCTCGTCGAAGGACGCCACAGTAATGTAGCGCGTCGAAGGCGTTAACGGCCTGTACGTTTTAACTGGCATAAATCGAAAAAAATGTCATCGGCTATAAGCCGCATCGGCCATTAATCCTGCGCCCAGTGGGGCGATCAGTTCTCGGTCGCGCGATCAGCCGGCTATTCCGCCCGAAGGCGAAATGGAGGGTGAAAATAACACAAGCGCGAAAACGCGCAAGCAAATTTTGCGAAATTTTTTCAGAAGGTTCGTTAGACTGTTGAAAAACGCATATGCGGCCAGCGCCCTGGCATCTGAAATTTCCCGAATTGTTGAGCCCGTTAATTGGGCGGTCATCGCCGAAGCCGAGTCATCATTTCCTCGTGGGAGATGGCCTTGGCTTCGCCACGATCAAGCTGCTCGTCTCGTTCAATTGCGATGGATAGTCCGTCGGCCTCGTCCGATTGCGGGCCAGTGGCGAACGGATCGTCCAAGCTTTCCCAAAGTGATCCGGCCAATAGCGCCATCTCTTTCGCAGGAAGGCGTAAGGCTTCAGAGGCAATCTGGTCGATGCTCATACAAATAAACCATGACACGAAAACCATCCTTATTCAAACGAAAACGGCGTGTGAGAACTTATGAAGAATGCGCGCACAGTGAGGCAATCAGTTCTCGGTCGCGCGATCAGCCGGCTATTCCGCCCGAAGGCGAAATTTTTTCAGAAGGTGCGTTTGACTGCTGAAAAATGCTGGAAAAACGAACGCGGTTGAGATGAGCGGTCACGTCTAGTTTCTCGCACGGGATGTGAAATCATTGCAGGGTGTATTTTCCAAAAATCTGGATCGGGACGGCGGCGGCGTTCATACAACTGAGCTAATTTTCCTTCCCGACCCCAATTGCCAGATCGGAAAAGTGCGGATCGATCTCTTTCACTTGGGCCAAAACCGTGGCGTAAAGTGGACCGTCAACCTGCTTGAGCGCAGCCAACAGCTTGCGAACGCTATCTGGATTCGCCTCGAATAATAGCGGGCCGCCGGAGTTTGCCCAGCCGACCGATGCCAGGGCGGCTGATACTTTTTGCCATCGCTCCGCGTCGCCATGCAATTCCTGGTCACTCCGCCATATGCGCGCGATGGCGTCCGTGTCATTGACGGTGAAGATAACTTTTGCTCGTTCGGGAGCGATTCTGTGAAGCGCGTCGGCGAGCAATCTTCGCATATTAAGGGCTCGTGCGCGGTCGGCGATGTTCGCTTCCGGCGAGGGCAACCGCGCGGCTAATTCCGCCTCGAACGCGGGAACCAGCGCTGCATCATTCGATGACCCGTTGAACGAAAAATAACGTGCAACGTCCCGCACCTCCATCGGGTATTTTTTCATTCCGTCGATAATTTCGGGGATGGTTGCTTCCCCCGCGACGACGCGGTCGAAAAATGCCGTCCCCTGGCTTTGCTCCTCCAATTTGGCCGACTGTGCCGGATAGGATTTCTGGAATTCAGGAAGCAGCACTTCCAACATGGCCGACGCCTTTAACTTGAGATTGTCGTCTTTGGAGTTCTGGGCGACGTCACTCAAGGCGGACACCACCTCGTTCAAATACGAACCAAGGCGCGGAGCGTAGAGCGTATGCGACGGCCTTGGACCATTGGGATCGGGTTGGCCCGGCTCGCATGCTGCCACCGTCAACAACGCCAATCCGGCTCGGATATCGGCGGATGAGTTCGGAGCATGAGTGACCACCACGGCCGGCTGGGCGATGATTGGCAAGGAGGATGGCGATTCCCCGGAGGACACGGACGCTTCGCTGGATTTTATCATTTCAATCGCCACCGCGAATACGCCCTGGTCCGCCTGGCTGCCAAGCGATTGAACAAGCGCGGACGCGGCAGTCTGCCGGACCAGCGGCTGGGGATCTTGCAACAATGGACGAAATGCGTCATTGAGGGTTTTTGAGCTTTCGCCAGCCATCTCCCAAAGCCAGCCTCCGTACTGCAAGCTGCTTCGCGGGTAGGGCCCTCCAAATTGGTGTATGGCGCGATAGACGCTCGCACAGGCTGTCTTGTTCTCCCTGAGCAGGTGGGCCAGCGCGGTCAACTGCTCCGGTGAAGGCTGTATTTTCGCGAGCGAGTAGAGAATGATGTTGTCAGGATAAACAGGGTCTGACCAACTGGTATTCGTTACCAGGGAGCCATGGGACATGGAAACCCTCGGAATCACGGATGTCTCGGCGTAGCTGACCCCTCGAAGTTCCATATTGAAACCGCCGTCGCTCAATGTTTTCAACACCTGCGGCGCCGATGGCCCGGCGAGCGGGCCAACGATTCCAAGACCATCCACCGCACGCAAGCGCACCACGGCCTCCCCGTCCTTCAGACCTTCCTCCATAATTGGAATAGCGACTTTCTTGTTATCGCCCAAACCCGTAATGGCCTCCTCCATGACGGAATTCGGGTAGTTGGTCGTCGGGTTCTGATCGTGCAATGCTGCCTTTACCTTGTCGAGCGCCGTTGCCGATACGGTTGCCTCAGCGGCAGGGGTGGATGGCGGGGTTTTCGCTTTCAATGAGCCGCTCGTATCGTGTGCGTCCTGGGACATTCCAATATTCATGGCTTGGTGATCCGGAGATTTGTGTGGGATGGACTGGAAAACCACAAAAGACGCGCCGACGAGAACCAGCACGGCCAGGAGGACGGCGAGCTTGGCGGAATGCACATATACAAAGATCTTGCCGGCTGAAGTTGCGGCAGTTCCCAAAGCAGCTTTCGACATGGCCAGGTCAGCCCAGGACGAAGCAGCCTCCATCGGCGCAGCTTGCGCGCCGTGAGCGGCAAAGGCGGAGGCTAGCGCCAGCGATGAAATGACGACGCCGCGCCGGGCAAAAATCTCCCGCAGCCGCTCCATCGCGCGCGAAAGCCGCTTTCTCGCTGTCTCTTCGCTGACTCCCACTGCTTCGGCGGCCTCTTTATGGCTTTTGTTGCCGAAGAAACGAATCATCACCAGTTCCCGGTCCGCTGCGGAAAGGCTTTCCAGGGCGTCGTTGAGTTGGGGCGTGAGCCGTTCCCAAGTGGAATGGGTTTCGCTGGCTTCAATGGTCGGCTGCATGACAAGGGCCTCCTGTTCGTGGCGCTCACGATTGGCGTTCTTGCGCACCTGATTCAAAACGGCGAAGCGCGTTGCCCGAAAAAGCCAGCCGTAGAGAGTGGCCTGCCGGGGAACACGGCCCGCTTTCTGCGCCAAGGCGATGAATACGATTTGGGCGATCTCTTCCGCCGCGTGGGGATTGCCGGTCTGCCGGAGGGCGGCGTGATAGACCATCCCGGAGTATCGGCTCACCAACGCGCGGAATGCCTCTTCGGAGTGGTTGGTCGCGTAATTTTTGAGGAGTTGCCAGTCGTCCATAGTTGATTGTTTCTGTTGATAAACAGCAGCCCCGGGAAAAATGTGACACCTTTTCCGCAAAGTTCGATGCAAAACCACGACCGCATGAGATCCCTGCGGCATCAGGTCTTTCGCGGATGGTTTGCTCCGTAAAGTTAAGGAAGTTTTGCTGGGAACTGCGCCAATTGCACGCCGAGCGCATCCAGCGTGGCGCGGCCTGCTGTTTCGTCGCGGAAATTGTTGAGCATCAGGGAAAATGCCAAATGATCCTTTCCAGCCGTGGTCACATAGCCCGAAAGGGTGTCCACTCCGCCAAGCGAGCCGGTTTTCGCCCGCAAATTTCCAGCGGCAACCGTTCCCTTCATGCGATTGCGCAACGTCCCGTCCACGCCGGCAATCGGCAATCCATCCACAAATATATCACGGCACTTGTGGTGATTCATAAATACTAATAGCTGCACCGTGGCGCTGGGGGTAACGAGTGTGCCGCGCGAAAGTCCCGAGCCCTCCTCCAATTGCGCCGAACCCCGCGCCACTCCGGCGCCATTGAGAAACGTCTGCATCTCCGCCAAGCCGGATCGTTCGGTATCGCGGCCCTGGGCGTCCGCGTGGGCTCCCACTTGCAGCAACAGGAGTTGCGCGTAAAGATTCTCCGACGGTTTTAGTGTTAATTTGACAATTTCTGCCAAGGGCCGCGATTGAACGGATGCAACTTCCCACAGATTGGAGAGCGCCAGCGGCGCGGTTTCCCTCGCTAGCCAATCCATCTGGCGCACGCCACCGGAGACGGTTATTCCGCGCTGCGACAATTCCTGCTTGAGCATCGTCACAAACCAAAGCGCGGGCTTTGGGACGGAAACCGAACCCGTCTCGCCGCTGGAGCCAAGCGCGACGCCATTCCATACGTATGCTGTGCTCTCCCCAAGCGGGCGATACAAGCGGATGCGCCCCCGCGTTTTCGCCGCGAGGGTTTGCGTGCGATTACTGAATGTGACGATGGTCGTTTCCGGCATCGTCACAATTTCACAAGGATCGCCGACAGCATGGCCGGGCTTGAACATGAGATCAATGACGTTGTCTTGATACGACAGCGCTGACGCAGGCGCACCGTAGTATTCCTGCAAATCGTCCCACGTCCAATCCGTGCCGAATGGCGCGCCATGGAAAAAACTCTCGTCGCCTATCAAATCGCCGTCAATATGTTTGACACCTGCTGCCACGAGGGCATCGACGGCAGGTTGGAGGGCTTTCTTGTAATCGCCGCCGTTGAAGCGGGCGGAGAATGTCGGATCGCCCCGGCCATAAACAATCAAGTCGCCATGAATTGCGCCGTCGCCATCCGGTTTCGCCGCCGCGTAAAAGCTGGTTTTGATTCGGAAATCCGGCCCCAGACGATCCAGCGCGAGGGCGGCAGTGTAGAGCTTGTTGTTCGAGGCGGGCTTGAGAAGTTTCTCGGAATTGCGCTCGAAAACGGTTTGTCCGCTGTCAAGGGAAACCACCTTCGCGCCCCATGCCGCCTGGGCGAAGCGCGGATCGTCGATGATTGCCGCCAATCGCGCTTGCAGGGCGGGCAGCGTGTCGTTTGTGGTTTGCGCCGAGGCGACGCGGCACGCCATCAGCCCAACCCAGCACAGAGCGAAAAACCATCGCTTCATTTTGCGTCGGTTTGCAATTTCTTGAGTTCGTCGAACATCGCCGTGAAGCAATTCCATGAATTGGTTTGAGACGGATCGCTGTGATAATCCTTTTTCAAAAATCCGCCCGTGCCGCTCCAAACTGTTTGCATCACGCCCTCGAAACGCTCCCGCAATTCCGGTGTCGAGCGCGAGCGCCAATGCGCCATGTCCTGCGCCTGCCAGACGGCGGTTTGGGAATTTTTCCACGGGCACGTAATGACATGAAATCCCTTCATCGCAAAATACGGCGCGGTCGGCACCGCCTGATCGTAATGCCAGTCGCAGAGCATGACGTCCTTCGGAATCAAATCAATGGCGCGGGAAGTGTTGTTGGCGCTCGCTTCCCACGCGCAGATGCCGGTCGATTTTCCATCCAGCAATCGGTCGCTCCAAATCCAAAGTTTCCGGCCTGATTTCTGCAAATGATCGCGCAGGCGCGTGACTTCTCCCGCGAATATTTCCGCCGGATCCTTCCCGCCGCAGCGCGGGCATTTGTCCTCCGCGATATAAAACACCTCGTCCATTCCCGCATGAAACGTGTCCGATTCAAAGGCATCGCAAATCTCGTCGATGATGGGGAAAATAATCTCGTGCAAATTCGGATGGAGCGGGCAGTAGCTCTTGCAAAAAAGATAGTCGGCGTTGGGCCACTCGTATTTTTCCGGCATTTTCACCCACGGGGTTTCGTCAAATTCAGGATAGTGGCGCAGCAGGCTGCCGAGCCATTTTCCGCCGGATTGATGGCCGAGCATGTTAATTTGCGGAATGAGATGAATCTTGTTGGTGCGGCAAACCGCGACCAGCTTTTTCACGTCCGCCTCGGAGAGAACCTGCTTTTCGCGCAGCTCTGGGTGGCTCTTGAATTCGTAATTGTAGTCCACCCGGAGAATCAGCGTATTGACGCCGCGCGGGGCCAGCTCCTTGTCAATAAAACTAATGAATGTTTCCAAATCCTCCGCACGCGGCGCGGAAATGCAAAAGCCCCGCACCGGCAGATTTGTGTCAAACACAGGGGCTGGCGTGTTGGTTGCCGCGCCGGCGCGTCCCGCGCAGAAAATCGCTGCCGCCAGCAACACGCAGAGGAAGTTTTTCATAAGCACCCTGACAAATTGAGCGGGAAGCCGATGCAAGGCAACTGAAAGATGGACATGTTAAAAAAATCCCAACTTTTCGCCACGGGGGGCCGGCCGAGGCTCCTGCCGAGCCACTCCCCATTCCGAAGATGGCTCGGCAGGAGCCTCGCCCTGCCGGCCTCGCTGTTTTGACGGATAACCTCGCAGTTTTACGGCTTCGACATCTCGTCCAGCGCCGCTTTCCATTTGGCGTTTTGCGGGGCGAGGCGGACTGCCGTGGCGACTTCTTCGCGCGCTTCCGCTTGATTGCCGGCAAGACTCCACAATGCCATGCCATGCCAGAAATGCGCGTCCGGGTTTTGCGGGGCGAACTCCACCGCGTCTGCAAAACGAGGGACAGCCTCATCATAGCGTTTCAAACGCATGAGTGCCAGGCCAGTGTAAAGTTGGAGGTCCGCATTCTGCGGCGAGACTCGAAGCGCCCATGAGCCAGCGACGGCCGCTTGCTCGTTTTGGCCGGCCCGCAATGACAGCGAGCACAACAAGACCGGCGCCGGCGGGTAGTCCATGCTTAAGGCGCAAGCCCGTTTTGCCCACGCGAGCGCTTCTTCAGTGCGCCCTTCGTCGCCAAGGCGCAGGGCAAGATCAGTGTCAATCATTACGTTTGTGATTGTTTGCGCGGCTTTCTCAAGGCGGGCGATGGCTTCTTTGGGATCGTCGACCATTCTGGCCAGGTCAAGAATGACGCGCGCGTTGTCTGGTTGGGTTGAAAGCAGGTGTTCGAATGTCGCCCGCAATTCCGGCTTCTGCGGCGGATCCATGCGCTCGGCGATGGCCAGTTGAGCCTGCGCGCTGCCGGGCCGGATCCAAAAAGCCGCGTAAGTGCTCACCAGCCAAACCGCGAGCCAGGCATATAATAGATACTCAAGTTTCTTGCCGAGCTTGACCCACCCATCAATCCCCAGCAGCACAAACGCGGCGAACGGGATGATTGCGGGCAAAGCGAAAAAGGACTTGGTCACGGAATGAATGGGAACCCTCAGCGTCAGAACGAATATGGCCCAGCCGTAAAAAGCCGCAATGGCGACGAGGAACAACCACTCGACCCGCCCTTGAAGTCCGTTTCGCGCCGCGCGCCAAATTCCCGTCAAAGTCAAGGCGGTTGGAACCACCGCCAAGGCGTAGCCGGCGGTCATAAAATCATAATTCCACGGTTCGCAGCCGTCGAGCCGCCGCGCCCCGCCTATCAAGCCGTCTCCCCACCACGTTGAGTAAAGTCCGTCCCAGAAACTTTGGAATGCGCTGAAGTACGGCTGCGACAGGGCGCGGCCGAAGGTCAGGTAATAGGAGGGCGTGTGGCATCCCGGCTGTTGCCACCAGGGCGGCTGCACTGCGGCATCCCAGTTTGCCACCAGCGGATTCCCGAATTGCCGCCACAACCGATAATAGTGCCATCCTCCGATAAGAGCGCATAATCCAAAACAAATCCCCGCCCGCTGGAAGAATTTGGAGAGTGGAAGGCGCGTTCGCCAGTAATTCAAAACCATCGCAAAAAACGCCAGCGCCACCGCGACCACTGCGGATGCCTTCGTTGCAAGCGCCGCCCCGAGCGTGAGACCCAGCGCCGCGTGCAAGCGCATGCTTGCATTGCCGTTTCTGACGATTTTCAAACAGAGCCAAAACGAAACAGTCGCTAGAACCGCGGCGAGAATCTCGTTGGTCGGAAAGCAGGTCAAATAAAGCTGCGCGGGCAGGAATGCTGCCATGAGTAGCCCGATGAATACCCGCGGTTTTTGGTTTGGGAACAAACTCTGCAACGAGGCGCAGACCGCCATCAATTCGCAGGCAACGAGCGCCACGTTCAGCAGGCCCATCAAGTGTTCGCCCGCCATAGTCGCCGCGGATGCGCCGAATAGCCTCAGCCACCCGGCGCCAAGAACATAGTAAAGCGGCGCTTGAAAGAATTCCCACCCGTCTTTCGGATTCGGAAGGGCATGGTGCTTCTGGAGGTGGCGGATGAAGTCCATGTGCTCGCGCCCGTCAAATCCGCTATCCTCGGGAATCAAGGGAAGATTGTGAACGAATAACGCAACCCATGCGATGGCGATTGCGGCGAGCGCCGCGGAATTAAATCGCGGTCGCGCCGCCAGCGAGAATTTGTGGCACGCCATGAGCAGCGCGATTGCGGCCGCTGCAAACATCGCAATCGCCGGCCAAATCCGGCGCCACGAATCCCCCACCGTTTCGGCGCCGTAGAGCCAACTGCCGGGCGCGGGCGAAGGAACTCGGGACGCCGGCAGCGCGGGCTGCCAGACCGCCCCTGCCAGCGAGCAACTCCACGAATCGTCCGAATCCACCGCAAATCCATCCGCTTTCACGGCAAGACTCAACGCGGGCGGTCCGGAATTGCAACTGACGCGGACTTCAATGCTGTTCGTCCCCGCGCTTAGGAGTCGGGCGATTTCGTTCCGGGAAACGCGCTTCCAGTCCGCGGCGGGGGATTTGGCAACGGCAGTCCCATTGACAAAGAGTTCGCCGTCCGCAAGGCAGCGCCACGCCACCGTCGCCGCCGAGGGTTTGGCGGCCGCTTGGAATTCGCGCCGGAAAACGGCGGTCATTCGTTTTGCGTCGAACGGCCCGGTTTGCAAAGGACTCGGATAGACGATCCAAGCGCCGGGGCCCGGCGTGAGGAAATTGACCCTATTGTTGACTGCGCAGGTGAAATAAATCCAAATCGCCGCCGCGAGCGCCACTCCTGCCAACGCGATGATTCCGGCGCGCTTCATGGAGCCGGAAAACTAATGAGGCGATAGAACGTCTGCGCCAATCCAAGGCTGTTTGTCAGAGTGAGCACGGTGCCATTTCCCGTGACTGTTTCGAGAGGCGTCCAAGCGCGGGAGGAAAGATTGGTGGCGGATTCGACGCTGTAGCTCTGTCCCGCGGCGGACTGGAACGAGAAGATGAAATTTGTTCCGATGATCCGCGGGTTGATTAGCCCCGGCGAGAAAAGCCCCTGGCAGCATTCGTAGCCGCCTCCGTCAACAATGGAGATCGTATCGACCCACCAGCCAACGGAGCCGTTGGCGTTTCCAGTGTCGGTGGCGCAGCGCCATCGCAGTTGGATATGCTGGCCGGCCGCCGCCGCCGGAAGCTGGATGATCGTGGTGGCGAACCCGAGCGAGTTCCCGCTCCAGCATGAGCGGTTTGGCAGAGGATTGTCATCGGCGCTGATCGGGGCGATGGTTTGATTGTAACCATTCGAGAGAAAGGTTCCGCCCGCAGCGACGATGTCTTCAAACCCGTTCGTTCCAATTTGTATTTCCAACACTCCGCCATCGAAGGCTTCGTAGGGCGCGTCGGCATTTGTCTCGAGTTCGTAGTCATTGCGGAAACGCAATTGCGCCGCAGCCGAGGCAATGGGAATAACGGGAGAAATAAGATCTGAGATTCCGGTATTTGCCGAAGCCGCCGCAAACACGGAATTCGGCAGCGAATCGGGAACATTGGTTGTGGCCCAAGGATGCTGCCCGCCCTCGACAACGGTTGTCCAACCATCAGGAAGATCAGGGGCTGCAACCTCGTCGAAGTTTTCAGAGAATGTGACGTCAGGAACAAATTGGCCGAGTGTAAATGTGTTCGTAATCCACCCCACCGTCGCGCCTCCGTCTGTCAACTGAATCATCGCCGTGGCGGTTCCTCCACACGAGCCTTCGGCAGTGAATGACATGGGCCGGGAAACGGCTGCGCCGCCCGGCTGCAAAATGCCGTATTCAGCAGGCGCGCTCGGCGACTCAATTCCCTGGCCGGATTGCAACGCCGCCACCAGATTCGTCGTCGCCGCGAGGCCGATGTTTTGCAGCGCGAATTGAACCGTGACCGTCTCGCCCGGATCCATCACGCCGTTGGCGGGTTCGCAGTTCTCCGAGCTGAGCGTTGCGCTGTCGAGCAGAATTTTCGGCGGCCCGTTCCCGATGGCGTTATGGATGACAAGCGCGAAGTCTTGCAGGAGCGCGTTGCTGCCGTTCGGAACGCCGATGGAATTAATGTTGGCGGCTGTGACTGTCACAGAAAACGCGCCCGCCGTGGCCGGTGGGAGAAATACGCTTTCCACATTATTTTCGGCGTCCGCCAAACCGCCGTTGGTTGACCAGGCGCCGCTAAAGACGTTTCCAAGGTAGGTCTGTCCGCCCACCGTTACTGTCAAGTCGAGATCGTTGTTGTAGGCTGCGCCGGTGGTGCTTCCCGGGGCGTCAGTCCACGCCAGCGTGATGAGGAAGGGGGCATTGGTGTCCGCGACGACGCCCGTGAATGTGCGAGACTGGCCAGTGGCGGCAAACATGTCTGTTGCCAACTCGTCGCGCAAAATTTGCGGCCTTCCGTCAAGGGCTGCGCCCAAATCCAACTCGCCCATCCCTTGCCCATCCGACCAAAGCGTGTCATTCGCGGTTGCCCCGGTGAGATAGCGGGCGGAATTCATCAGGCACGCTTTGGTCATCGCGGCGGACGGCGGGTTGCAGGCCCGGTTTAGAAAATATTGCCGCAGGAGCGCGCAAGCGCCAGTCACTGCGGGCGCGGAGTGGCTCGTCCCGGATGAAGCCGTGTAAAATTGCTGCCCTGGCGGGTAGTAAATGCTATCTACTCCGCCGCACACGTCAGCGCCCGTAAAGCATGGGTCGGCATCGCCGAGCGGCCCGGGATCGGGCGCTTGCGCAAGGCCGCCTGTGATGTGCGTGGCTGGAGCGACCAAATCCGGCTTGTGCCGCCCGTCCGTGCATGGCCCGCGCGATGAGAGCGTCGCCATCTCGTTCGCGCTGACGGCCTCATTGTCGCCGACGCCGCAACCGTCCGCGCCGCCGAAAAATCGCACGTTCTCTGCGCCGCCGACGGCGATGACATTTTTAGCAGTGGACGGCTCGGTGACAGTTCCGGTCGAAGGGCCGGAGTCGCCATCGGCGAACACGATGACCATTTCCTGGTTGCCGGAGGCTGGGCAGGCTGAAACGGCGGGCTGCGCATCGCGCACGAGCGCATCAAACTCCTGCGCTGCCACGCCGTAACCTCCGCCAGACCCGCCATATCCCCAGCTATCGCTTTGAATCCTTGCGCCGCTCTGATAGGCGGAGGATTCAAGTGTGGTGAAATCGGGAGAGGTCCAGTTATATGGGTCAAAGAGGACCGACGAACCGAGGTGCGCGAACGGGCAAACACCAAACCCATAGGCGAAGCCGGACGAATCGGCAAAAGGGAAGTTCGTGCTGTCATCAAATCCGGCCGCGATGTGCGCATTGAGCGTTCCGTGGCCATCGCAACCTTTGAGCGTGCTTCCGCTATTGGGCGTCCCAACCAGGCGCGCGTAATAAACCCGGCTCTCGCCATTCGTTTCGCCATCGCCGTAAAGACCAAAGTGGCTTGGCGTTGTTGTCCCGTTGTCGATGCCGCTGTCGGCGACGTCAATTATAAAGCCTGAGTCGTCAAATTGCTGCTGGCTGAATCCAAGCGCCCGCAGCCAAGGTAGATAACCGGGGCCGATGGGGGAGTTGCCGGAAATATTTCCAGTCACAATTTGATCCTGGCGTTCATCCAGTTTCTTCACCGGCTGGAGCGCGCGAATCGAAATGACATCCGGCCTCGCGGCGGCGGCCGCCAATTCTGATGGGGCGATTTTGGCGGTGAGATTTACAAAATCCAAAACGCGCTTCGGTTTCGCCGTGAGCGAGAGCAGCGCTATGGTCTCCGCATTCGCCGCCGCATCCGCCACCAATTGCACAGAGTAAAGATTTGTCAGGGCGGCGGCGGCGCCGGGTTGAATTTTGTATTCATCCAGGTATGCGGCATCCCACCGCGCGGACTTGCCCGCCGCCAGCGCTTGAACCTTTGCGATGGCCGCGGCATCGCCGTAAACAAGATAGGCGTTGTTTGGAATGTAATTGACAATGCGGGCGCCGGTCGCGGTGAGCGCCGCGCGCCATTCCGGCAATATCGGCCCGGCGAATTGGACGAGGTGCAATCGCTTTCCGGCGAATGTTCCCTCGCTCTTTCGCATCGCCTGAATTTCCGGAAGTGTCGTATCGAGTTGGCGGACATTCAATAGAACCGCGTGGCGCGAGTCTCCCGCGGATGCCGCTGCCGCCAGCGCCAGCGCGAGGATCGCGGCTACGTATTGGAAAAAGCGTTTCACCCAAACAAATCCAACTGCGGCGGCGGCCCAAGCTTCTTGAGTTTCTCCAGCTCGGGACGGCGGCGCACCTGCCGGACTTTGCCCTCGGGCGTCAACTCGGATTCCTCGAGGTTCGACAAAATCTCCCGGGCGCGCGCGATGACTGTCTTGGGAACCCCCGCCAGCCGCGCCACCTGAATGCCATAACTTTTGTCCGTTGCGCCCTCAACAATTTTTCTCAGGAAGACGATTTGATCATTCCATTCGCGCACCGCGACGTTCAAATTCTTGACACGCGGCAATCGGGCCGCCAGCTCCGTCAATTCGTGGTAGTGGGTCGCGAACAGCGTTTTGGCGCCGACGACGTTGTGCAGATGCTCGACAATCGACCACGCCAGGCTCAGGCCGTCGAACGTGCTCGTGCCGCGGCCAATTTCGTCAAGTATAACGAGGCTGCGGGCGGTGGCATTGTTGAGGATGTTCGCGGTTTCGGTCATCTCGACCATAAAGGTGGATTGCCCGCGGGCCAGGTCGTCGCTGGCGCCGATGCGAGTGAAAATGCGGTCAACCAAGCCGATGCGCGCGGCAGACGCCGGGACAAACGAACCCGTGTGCGCCATGAGCGTGATGAGCGCGACTTGCCGGATGAACGTGCTTTTGCCAGCCATGTTCGGCCCCGTGATGAGCATCAATTGACGGTCGGAATGACTCAGCGCGGCGTCGTTCGGCACGAAGCGTTCGCCCGCCAGCATTTGCTCCAGAACAGGGTGCCGCCCGTCGCGGATATCAATCAGCCCGCCAGGGGCGGTTTCAGGCTGGCAATAATTATGCAGCCGGGCCGTCTGCGCGAAAGCCGCCATGACATCGAGTTGGGCGAGGGCGGCGGCGGATTGCTGAAGGCGCGGCAATTGTTCGAGCGCCTGTTCGCGCACCCGCTGGAACAGCTCGTATTCCAGTTTGACGCTGCGCTCCTCCGCGCCGAGAATTTTTCCCTCCATCTCCTTCAGCGCCGGCGTGATGAAGCGTTCGCCGCTGGCCACGGTTTGCTTGCGGATGTAATCCGCCGGCACCTTGTCGAGATTCGATTTCGTGACTTCGATGTAATAGCCGAAGACGGAATTGAAACGCACTTTCAGCGAGGAAATTCCGGTGCGCGCCATCTCGTCCTGCTGAAGTTGCGCGATCCAATTTTTCCCGTCGCGCATCGCGGAGCGAAGCTCATCAAGGTTGGCGTCGAAACCGTCGCGAATGATACCGCCTTCCTTTACGGCCAGCGGCGGTTCGTCAACAATGGCGCGCGAAATTAATTCAACCAAATCCGGCGCTTCCAACAATTGAGAATCCAATTCCGCGAGCAGACTTAACTCCGCGACAGGCTCGCTGATGATGGAAAATTCGGTGGGAGTTCGCGGCGCGCGCAGTTGCGCGAGAATATGTTTCAGCGTCGGAAGTTTTTCCAGGGCGATGCGCAAGGCGTGCAGATCGCGACCGTTGCCCGAACCGGCGCTCAACCGTCCCAGCATACGTTCCAAGTCGCGCACTTCACCGAGGTTTTGGCGAAAATTCTCGAGGTCCGGGCCGTTTTCAAGCCATTGCCGGACGGCTTCACGTCGGCGCGTGATCGGCGTTTGCGAGGCGAGCGGCTGGCTGAGCCAATCGCGCAGCCGGCGCGCGCCCATCGGCGTGACGGTGCGGTTAAGCGCTCCATAGAGGCACGCATCGCGCGGGGAACCGGCGTGCAGCGGTTCGAGTATCTCGAGATTCTTCAGCGAGATAATGTCCAGCGCCATGAAATCCGAACAGAGATAAAACGAGAGGCGCGTCAGCGCGGAAGCGTCGCGCCGCAAATGTTGTGTCAAGTAATGCAACACCGCTCCCGCCGCGCCCACCGCCGCCGGGCGGCCCTTCAATCCAAAGCCGTCGAGCGAAGCCACGTTGAAATGTTCGCGCACGGTGAATTCCGCCGTTTCCGGCCCAAAGACCCAATCCTCATAAGGGTTGAGCACGACTTTTTCGTGGCGCGCGATGGCCGCGAGATTTTCTGACGCCGAAGGGTAAATAATTTCCGCTGGCCGCAGGCGTTCGAGTTCTGTGCGCAAGGCGGCTTCGCCCTGGAGTTCGGTGGTTTTGAAATCGCCGGTGGTCAGGTCCGCCAGGGCCAGGCCGACGACATCGCCGATGGCATAAAGCGCGGCCAGGAAATTATTCCGTTCCGCCGCGAGCAGGCGCTCGTCGAAATGGGTGCCGGGGCTGAGGATTTGCGTGACTTCGCGCTTGACCAATTGGCCGGGCCGCGCTTCCTCCACTTGATCGCAGATGGCCACCTTGCGCCCCGCTTTCAGGATGCGCGCGATGTAGCCATTGGCGGCATGGTAGGGGATGCCGCACATCGGAATTTCCCCGCGTTTGGTGAGGGCGACGTTGAGCAATTGCGCGCCGACCTTGGCGTCGTCGAAAAACATTTCGTAAAAATCGCCGAGGCGGTAGAGCAAAAGCGCCTCGGGCGGCAGTTCGCTTTTGATGCGGCGATACTGCGCCATCATGGGCGTCAATGGAGCGTCTTGTCCCAACGCGTCCAGTTTAGGAATCCCCCCGTCGGCTGTCGAAGCAAAAGGGCGGAAGTTACGCCAGGCTTTTGGGGCGTTGGCACAGCGCGGCGGGCCGACTGCGCCGATTGAAGCAATCGGGGGTCAAAATGGAGTCGCCCCGCGCGGCCTGCGGCAATCATGGAAATTGGGCCATCGTCCGCGCCAAAACCCTGCGTATCGCATTTCGAAATGAATCAGTGGAACGTATCGGATTCCACCTGCCATCAGATCTTGCGGCAACCTGAAGCCGCTGCGTTCAACCGCCCTATGCGGATAACCGCATGCGCAGTGGTGTGGGGGCGCAATTCCGTCACTTCGGCCCGATCCTTGATTGCGCGCGCGAGTTTTCCCTTGTCGCTCCGCAGCGGGTTGCCCATTCTCCATTGCAGATGGCAGAGCGTAAAATCACGGATGTGCTGGCGAAGCCGGACGCGGCGTTGGAAATGACGCTGCGACCGTCGCTTTTTTCCGAATTC
>VFSW01007837.1_pt1 | contig 15448 bp, 13 predicted proteins | sample 5358111 | NCBI WGS metagenome assembly VFSW01 (sample SAMN11554181, study PRJNA540505) | mine drainage metagenome | isolation source: sediment from site ElyBrook_90M | place: USA: Ely Copper Mine, Vershire, VT | collected 2017
CATAGCCAAAAGATTGCCTTCATCCCCGCTGCGGGAAAGTGTATTAGCGCCGGGATAGCGCCAGACGTTGGTCCGGTTTCGTCCAAACCTGCCGAGCTGGACGTTATTTCGATGGGTGGCCTTTCCGTTCCGATATACGAAGATCAATTCGTGTTGCGAGCGATAGAACGAACCCATGCCGCCATTGTCCTTGGCCCAGACACAGAGGTTGAGGAGGGTGTCATAGACCCGGCCGCCGGCCGCAAGCAACTCCGCCATATGGCGACAATCCATTGCAACAAAATGGACAGAACCATTCGTACTCCAGGAGGACAGCTGGCTAAGGGAAGCGGCTAGGAACTCCGTGAACTCTCCCGGGCTCATCTCGCCAGACGCCATCGCAAACTCACGGTGGTGGGTCTTGCCGTTGCCGCAGACGTGACCATCGATGACGACGTTGTAAGGCGGGTCGGTGAACACAACCGCTGCACGCCGATCGCCCATGAGGGCAGCGAAGGACACTTCGCTACGAGCATCGCCGCACAAGATCCGATGCTCTCCGAGACACCAGAGATCTCCCTGCTGGGCGATTGCCGCTGCCTCCTCCGCTGGAAGCTCGTCTGCAAGATCCTCTTCGAATGGCTGTCCATTCAGAATTAGATCGATCTCCGGGACCTCGAATCCTGTCAAGGAGATGTCAACCTGATTTTCAATGACAAGATTCTGCAGCTCTATCTGCAGGATCTTATCGTCCCAGCCGGAATCTTCTGCTAGCCGATTATCGACAAGAACATACGCGCGGACCTGCGCCGATGTCAGGCTTTCAAGCAAGATGGTTGGAACTTGCTTTATACCGAGAAGTTTTGCAGCCTCAACTCTGCCGTGACCAGCAATGATGGTGCTAGCTCTGTCGAGAAGAACAGGGTTCGTAAAACCGAACGCACGAATGCTTTCAGCGATTTTGCGGATCTGCGCCTTGGAGTGTGTGCGCGCATTGTTGGTGTACGGTGTCAGGTCATTAGGCGATCGGTAGATTACCGCCAGATCAGTTGCATGTGACATATAGAGCTCCAGGCGCTTGGACCTTAGCTGGTCCACGGCTTCTGTAACCCAATTTATGTCGACGTCCTCGCGGAAGCCGCTTTGCGCGACCAGTTTTTCGCTCGGGACAATCGATCTTTCAGGACTGACACAGAAACCTCTTTTTCGCGACCTCCGCTATTCAAGTAACGAATGCCCTTGGCTGAGCGCAAGCGGTCCGTCTCCATGTCGTTCCTGTCAAGGAAAGTGATACCGGCGGTAGTCGCGAGGCGTCTCCGAAGTCCGGCTTCGGAGATTGTAGGGTCTTCCGTCACGATTTGCCGTATCGCTCGGGTCAGTAGGTCGGCCTTCGCGGCTTTTCCTCCCCTGGCGGCCTGCTCCTTCAATGAAATGCGCTTCACTTCGTCAAGATCTTCTGAGGGAACTTGCCATGGTGGAGACATAGCCTCGAGCTGTCGTTTTTGGGCCGCAACGCCCGACCAAAACGACTCGTTCCGTATATTGATCATTTCGCTCCAATTGAACGACTGATGGCTGGGCACAGTGTGTTTTCCTCCAATTTCAGGTCTTGAGATCATCTTAAGGGACGTGTCAAGCTTCGACACCGACATCGACGCTGACGCGTTAGGCAGCGCTCTCGTACCCATGTTTCAAGACCATCCCAGTGCTGACATTACTGCGATGTTCACAAGGGCATCCTTCCAAAACTTTGCGTGATCGATGCCCTCGGATCGTGCATTGAAAAGAAGCTTGGCCTACTTTTACTCCGCAGCAGAACACCGCTCACGCGGCGCACTGTGGCCTAGTTTGCACCGGCGCGCATAACATCCTGCAAAATTCGCGAAAGCGCGAGACTTTGCGAGTAAACTCGAGCTAAATCCTCCGATCGAGTACGCCTGATGTCGTTTGTTGCATTTCATGCTTTCTGGGTTGGCATCGTACCAGTCATCCGATATGGATGTATCACGCTTCTCTTGCTAACAACGATTGCCGTTGTTTGGGCTTGTTCCGCCTACTTTCGCCTAAAGCGATGGATCCTGGAGCTAACTGCCATTTGCAGCGCCAACGACGGAGAAGCTCTGAAGACCGTCAAAGGACTTGACCTCCGCCGCCTGGAAGCTGCTAGAACATCGGCTAATCAGCAGACCTTGGTTCCACGTGGCTGGTGGCAAGCGATCGAGAACCATATCGAGCTTTACGAAAACGCGTCCGGTGAAGAACGTGCCTTTCTTGGAGAGTCCGCCCGGTCTGTGCTGCCCTTCGATACGGTGGTTGGTCGCCACTTCAACGCAGGTTTTTATTCAATAATCCCGGGGCTTTTGACCGGTTCCGGACTTACGCTAACTTTTATAGCCATTTTGACTGCCCTGTATCATGTGCACTACAACGAGGGGAATGCTGTAGAGCCGGTTTCGGGGATGCCTGAACTCATTAACGGGCTTTCTGGGAAGTTTGTTAGCTCAATAATCGCGTTGCTCCTTAGTATCTTGTTCACCTTTCTAGAGAGAGCTCTCGTTCGCGGATTGCGGCAACAATATGAACGGCTGATGACAAGCCTCAACGGATTTTTGCCCATTTTGTCATCAAAACGGATCTTGCTGGACATTAGTGATTCCGCCAGAAAAGCTAAAGACTCGGCCGCGAATATTTCGGCTGAGGTGACCGATCGCCTGGTGGCAGCTGTGAACGAACACGTTTTGCCTGTTCTTTCTGCAGATATGGCACGGGGGCTTGCAGGTGCCTTGCAACAAGAGCTTAGTCCAACTATGGCAAGGATGACTGGCTCGCTTACGAGCTTGGAAGGTGCCATCGTCAGCCTGGAAACACAGAAGGAAGCGTCAGTCACTGGCCAGTTTGAAAAGATCACTGAACGGCTCGAGGCCTCGTTGACCGCTGCTCTTTCCAAGATGGCGGTCGGATTTCAGGATGCATTGTCCGGTTCCGCTCGAGAAGAGTTCGGCAATATGCAGGGGGCCATGGCAGGAACGCGAGATTCCCTCGCCGAGGTAAATCGTCAATTCCACGAGATCCAAGGAACATTCCAGAGAATCCTCATTCAGGCGGAGGACACCACCTCTGGCCAACTCCGGTCTGGGCGAGAGCAGACCGAAGCGCTTGGCGGCGTGATGCAAGCGCTAATGGCAAAGCTGGAAGAGAGTACGCAGAATAGTCTTGCAGCCATGCAATCCCAATTGGGCGGTATCGTGGAACAAATGACGGCCAAGATCGGTGCGCTCTCGGCTGAGATGATGACTAGCGCCCAGTCGGTCACAACGCAGTCCGAGCAGGCTTCTTCGGAGTTCATACGGAAGGCAGACGCAAGCTCAGCCGCCACCGCAGCCCAAGTGGAAGCCCTTCTGGCTGGTATGGCGACTCGAACCAAGGAATTTCAGCAGGCAGGAACGACGCTTCGCGAAGCGCAAGATCAAGTGAAAATGGTGATTAACGAGAGTGCGGCAGTATTAAATCGTATGCGGGACGCTGGCCGCGAGATCAACACGTTCGCACAACAAATGGCAGCACAGACGAGCACAATGCGCGACGCGGGAGAAGCAAATAGAACCGCCGCGGAGAAACTCAGGCAGGTCGCAGACATTTTGCGGGATTCCGCGCAGGCGCGACAGGAAGAGCTTGCACAATACCGCCAACAACTCGCTGGTTTCGAGAAGGCAATGACCGGCTTGGATGAGAACATTGCCGGCATCATGAGAACAAGCACCGATGGCCTGAAGGACTATAACGCAAAGGTCGCTCAAAACTTCCAAGGGATCGTAGATGCAGCAAACAAGCTTGTTCCTCAACTTTCCCAATTGCTTCAAGGACAGTCGGACCAATTGGCGGAGACGGTAGAGGATCTGAATGAAAAGCTGAGCGGATTTGGGGAATCCTTAGCAAAGGCGAAGAGCAATGGACGAGGCTAACGCACCAGATCATCTCAGTAGCTCTTTGACAGACCTCATGACTTCGCTCATGGTCATCTTCATCCTCCTGCTCCTCGTCTTTGTGAGCAATAGCGCGAGCAAAGACGCAACCGCGACGGCAGAACTACTGAAACGTCTTGAAGACGCACTCAAAAATCAGCCTAGCCTCACAAAAGAATCGATTTCGATCGATCCTCGCGATCCAAATGCGATTCTAATCGTTGTCTCCAACAAACTTATGGGTTTCGATTCCAACGACTCGACTCTAAGTCCTGCTGGCGCAAAGTGGTTGGAGAGCTATACCCCTTCTTTATCCAAAGTCCTGTGCAGTGGTGACCTCAGTCAAGATGTCGACTCTATCGTTGTAGAGGGCCATACTGATCGCAAGGCATTTGCGACGGACAGCGAGAAGCGGAATATCGAACTCAGCCAAAAGCGCTCTATGGCAGTGGTGGTCTCTATGCTTGGCGACCTCAGTGGGCCTCCCCACGAGTGCTTCTTGCGCAAGTTGTCGGCAACTGGTCGTGGTGAGCAGGATGCCTTGCCAGACGACACCCAGAGCCGACGCGTCATCTTCCGTATACGCGTGAAGGCGGCAACTGCTAATAAGCTACAGCAAAGCGTTCAGGCGGAACGGCGATGATCGAAATCAACAAGGCTCTGGCTTCGATGCGCACCGTACCGCAAGACCTGGCTGCCGCCCAGCACGCCCTGCCCATTGCAGATCCTGCAGCCTACCTGCGCCAACTCGACGCAGAAGTGCTTCGACTTCAAACGGTAATTGAAAGCGGGGCTCCCCCAAGGGCAGCCGTGGATCCACTGGAAACATGGGCGAAGTGGAAACGGTTTAAATTCCATTCAGCCGCGCTCGACCGCAGAGAGTGGCAGTCCCTTTGTGTCTCACCAGAGACCGCTTGTAGATCAGAATTGCTCGAAGAGCTACGGACGAACGGGCTGCCTCTTCAGCGTCTCTCTACCCTGCTGGGTTTTGTGCATGTTTACTTCAATGCATGGGGAGCAATTGAACGCCAAGAGACTGTTGAAGCCCTGATCGTAAAAGCGCTAGATCATTCCACGATCCAAAAGCGGGGCCGCGTAGTCGCACGTTGGCGCGAGTCCAGTTTTCTGTTCACACAATATGCCGACGTCCGTCTTTCTGAAGCCATCGTGCGTGGAAACACCTCTCCTGATGTTGTACGAGAGAAGTTCTTCCTGCAGAAGGATTGCCGCCTTATGCGGAAAGCGATCGAAGCTGCAGCTGAACAAATGATCGACCGCATCACGATAAGTGCTGGCAAGCTGGACGAAACAAGCGCTCTTGCCCAGTTGAAGTTCCTCCAGGGGGTCTTGTTAGATCCTCTGTTCGAATCGAAGCAATTTCGCGCTTTGATGAGCAAACTCATCCTATGTGAACTGCCCACAAGATTTGCAGCCATACAAACGCTCCTCGTGCAGTGGGTGCATGATGATCCGCGCCTTGGTGATCCTCGACTAAGCCAGAAAGCTCCCAACTGGCGCGTAGTGGATACGGCTGCGCGCAGTCGCTTCCTTGCTTGGCTAGCGAAGGAAACTCTCGAGTTCTTTTTCAACACAATTGTCCCGGAGGATGCGGAGAATCGCCGACGCGCGAATTTTTGGATCCCATACGCAAGAGCAGGACTCATCCGGGATTTCAACGTTGTTGTATGTCACCAAGATGAACCTAAAATGCGCCGCTCACGGGCAAAGTTCATCCCCAGTTACGCGCGACTTGACGCCAATGAATCGAATCAGACCAGTGCCTTTCTCATGGTTCTCGAGGGATATGGCAAAGAATACGTGATCGCAGAGTTCAGTGAGACCGGCAATGCTGCCCACGTCTGCAAGCGAAGTGATTTTGAGCGTGAAGGCGTTAAGCTGCACAACACCATCTTCCGGCGCCGGCAGATTCACAATCCGTCCCGAGCGGAACTTCGTATTCTGCATTCCCATTCCTGGGAGGCAGCTGCCAAACGGGCACTCGCTAATCAGCTAGGGATCCGCTTATGAGCTTTGTCATTCACAACTTCGCCGAAGGCTTCCAGATTGTCGCCGATCCTCTGGGACTTAGAATGATCTCGGGAACTTCAACTACCGACTGGATCCGTCCAGAATCGTGGCCTTCTTCGGCGCGGACTACCGCTGCTGGTCGAGTAGCGGCTTTTGACACATCTCTCCTGCTTCAGGACGGATTCGGAGGGATCGTTGCCGATGACGTTGTTATACCTTACGATAATTTTGCTGAGATGTTGGAAAAGCAATACACACTGCCCTTATTATTCACGGAGCCCAGCCCTTTTCTGCTCCACATTGATCGAGCCGGCGACTTAGGTACACCGGGGTTCCGCTACAAGTATCGATTCCTTTTGGGCGGTTCACCCGTGCTCGTTGACAGACATGGGTACTACTTGAAACGCTCTGCTGACGCTACAGCATATCATCTCGATGTCAATCACTTCCTCCTGCTGCAGGCCATGGATAATTTTAATCAACTGCCGCCGGAGGAAAAGAAGCCCCATGAGAGCTGGCTTACTTTTGCTGATGTCAAACGCCTTTCGAACGAGGTAAACGCCGGTTTAGAGAGCTGGCTTCGAAACAATGACGTGGTTGTACCTTCTTCGATAGGCCTAGAGCTTCTTGAAGAGAACGGGGCGCTTAGCTTTATCCCTACTTGCCCCGAGTTAGACGACGATACCTTCCGGACTGTCTTCGAGCGCAATACATCTGCTCAGCCTCTTTATTCTGCTGATCGACCGGGACTTGGGAGACTGCGTATCGTCTTGCCTGAAAATCATGTAAGAGTGCTGGAACGCATGAAACGTGTGCGAAAGGTGAGCGGAGAAGCGAAGAAAGAGCTTCGAGAAGATCCGCTTCAAGTGTTTGATGGAATCGCCGGAGACTTGGAATGGCCACCCCACTACGGCGAACGCGTCACTCGGATCGGACTAATGGACGAGGTAGACCTCAGTCCTATTCCGAAAGCGGCTAAAGATGAGCCTGGTCTTTCCGCTCTTTGGGGGGAGGCGTCTCCTGATTCAGAGGGAGAACGTTCATCCATCCTCGAAGATCGTACCGAAAGACCCGAAAAGAAGACGCTGATCATAGAGACCCACGAGGACACTGTCGGCGCGATGTACTTAGATCGCTTGGAACATGCCGGCAGCACCGTGGTCGGCGGGACATACGTCCCACCGCAGGCGCTGAGCCCTTCGACGCAGCTTTTCAAGCATCAACAAGATGGCGTAGCGTGGCTTCAACGATGTGCCGGTATCGACGGCCGCACTGGAGTTTTACTAGCCGACGACATGGGTTTGGGCAAAACTCTGCAACTGCTCACCTTTCTCGCATGGTGCATCGAAAGCGGTAAGTTCCCTGAGCTCAGCGGAACGGAACCACCGTTTCGGCCAATCCTTATAGTCGCACCTCTCATCCTGCTCGAAAATGGGACCTGGGAAGAAGAGATACAGCGCAGGTTTTCTAGCAAGGGTAATGTGTTTTGGCCAGTTCTCTCCCTTTATGGCCCCACCTTACGCGCATTTAGACGAAGAGGCTTGAGCGGCAGCGAAGCATTGTTGGGTGAACCAGCGCTAGATCTAGATCGTATTCGGCAACACCGAGTTGTGATCACCAACTATGAAGCTCTCAGAGACTACGAATTCAGCTTTGCCTTTCATCCCGAGGGTGCTCCACTATGGTCGGTAGTCGTAGCAGACGAGGCTCAGGAGTGCAAGACCCCTAATTCTCGTACCTCACTTGCCTTCAAGAAGCTCCAGCCCAAGTTCCGTATTGCTTGCACAGGTACTCCGGTTGAGAACCGCCTTTTGGATCTCTGGAACCTCTTCGATGCCCTTCAGCCTGGTTTACTCGGCTCAGCGCGAGACTTTGCTCGAGATGTAGAGGCCCCGGCAGTTGGGGGCAGCTCCTTGGCAAACCTCAGAGCAACTCTCCAATATCAACGACCTAACGCTTACCTTCTGCGTCGAGCCAAAGCGGAGGTACTGACCCTCCCGCCGAAGTTTGAGGAAGAACTCAGAGTTGCTATGTCCCCGGAAGAGATCGTTGCGCACAGACGACTCGCCGCGGGGATGGACCGAACAGATAAGCCACTAAAAAAAGTTGATCTGTTACATCAATTTGCTCGGCTCTCGCAACATCCATTGTTGCTCGGCAGTTCCGGAGATGGGTTTTCAGTTGAGGAATTGAAGCGTAGCTCGTCAAAGCTTAGAGCTGTTCTGGAGGTCCTTCAACGTGTCAAAGCGTCTGGAGAAAAGGCGCTTGTGTACGCGAGGCATCTTGACGTGCAGAGAATGTTGGCACGCGTTCTCTCAGCTGAGTTCCAAAGCCCGATACGGGTAGTGAATGGAGAAACGCCACGGTCTCCAGGTTTGCGAGATACAGCGATTCGAAGCCGCAAACAGATCATCGAACAGTTCAGCAAGACACCGGGTTTCCAGGTTCTTATCTTGTCACCATTCGTTGCAGGCGTGGGACTCACAATAACCGAAGCTAATCACGTCATCCACTATGGTCGCTGGTGGAATCCAGCAGTCGAATCCCAAGCGACGGATCGTGTGTACCGCATAGGACAGGAACGCCCGGTCCACGTTCACCTACCCATACTTCATGATCCTAGCTGGCAGGTTTCCGTAAGCTTCGACGAGCTATTGAACCGCCTTTTGCAAGGAAAGAAGACTCTTTCGAACAGAATGCTTGAAAAGGATGCGTTTCTGATGCCCCAAGAGTCAGAGTCCTCATCCGCTGTGGCACTGTTTGATGAACTCGCAGCTACAGGATCGAAGGCGGCCACTTGAGGATGTGAGCGCCAGAGCAAAAACAGACCACAGAACGCCGCGTGAGCGGAGTTCTGCGGTGGAGTAAAAGTAGGCCACCGCCGGATCTTGGTTTTGCGGACATTTGCCTTTGTTGCAGAGTTCGTGGAACACCGGAGGGATGTATCTCGTGGATATCTATGGACGCATACGGCGTGCAGTTCTGGTGGATGGGCGAAGTCAGCGAGCGGTAGCACGCGAGTTTGGGATTTCGCGTGATTCGGTTCGGAAGATGCTGCGGTTTTCGGTGCCGCCTGGGTATGGCCTGACCGAAGTTTTGTACCAGCGAGATTGTTAGTGTAGCGCAGCGTTGAAGGGCCCGGACGACGCACTGAGCTTCTTTTAGTGTCAGTTTATCGTTTGGGCGATATCATTGGCTCGAACAATTGTAACTAAAGAGGCCGAATGGACATTGTCATCCAGTGTGCAGCAACGAAGGATCCGGACGCTGGTGGGTTCAAAACGCTTGATGGCCGAACGGTTCACTTTGTGGCACAACCGAGTCTTCGCGTCGCAACAGCGGACACCATCTATGCGCGTCCCGACGATCCTTCCGATGTACCCGGTTTGTCGTGGAGGGAAAGGCTGGCGAAATATGTGGGTGAATCCGAGAGGCAAAACCCCTTCTACCTGAGAGAAGCTTACCGCCTTTACAGACATCCTGCTTACTCAAGCCTAGTCCGACGCTTCGGAATCGACCGCGTCTTCATACTCTCTGCGGGGTGGGGCCTCCTGCGAGCCAACTTTCCCACCCCTGCTTACGACATAACCTTCAATCGGACAGCAAAGACAAAGAACCCAGCCGCCTTCTGTTCCTCTACGGAAAACTATCGCTTCTTCCAGCAGATTTCCCATAACAGTTGTGGGCCGATTGTTTTCTTGGGCGGTAGGGACTACCTCCCTCTTTTCGCTAGACTGACGGCACCGCTGCAACGTGAGAGGATCGTCTTTGCTCGAGCAGACAAAGACGGGCTCCTACCGAAGAGACCTGAGCAAGAAGAATTTGAAATGAGACCTTTTCGTGTGGCTGCCTGTACAAACTGGCATTATCAGTGCGCGCAAGCATTGGTTTCCGGAACGATTTCCGTGTGACAATACTCTGCACAGGCAATCGTTAACTCGTCGTCTTACATGCTCTGAGATTCAATGAGCGGGGGAAAGCATGCTAAGACTCCGTTGCGATTTGGTCAGTGATGTTGAGAGATTCGGCCACGGACGCAGGTACAAGCTTCCTCAACTTCCAGATGACGGTTATTGGGGCATCTCCGGACCAACTCATGAAGTCAACTTCACCACAATAGGTAAAGGGGCCATTCCCTCCTCCATTCGCGCGCTTTGAGCGGCGAACAAAGAGGTGAATCTCTTAACCGAGCGCGGAATGATTTCGAATGATTTGACCATGCGAGCTTACCTGGATCGTTCGATTTTGACTCTGCCACTGAAATAGCTCTGCAGACGTGAAACGATCCTCATATCTGAACTCTGCATCGAGGACGTTCTTCTCGAGAGTGACCAATAAGAAAACGTGACCGGGAAGCTTTACGAACCCTGCATTCCATATCCCTGTATTGAATGAGAAACCGAATAGCGGTGGGATATTCTCTCTCAACTACTGATGCCAGATCTGTGGAGCGACGTTCGTTTGACTCCGCTTAGATGGCTCCATCGTCCATACCTGAGTGTCTTCGTTTAGCGAGAAGTGCACCTCGTGCGAAGTGCCAGGAAGTCCAGCATCAGGTCCGAACCAACCTTGGAGAATTGTCGGCAGTTGATTTTCGGTTGACTCCGGTCGACGTACTACGTTGAGTGCAATTTTGACGAAAGTGGCAATCATCTCCTCGCCGTCTACAATCACCGCAGTCTCACCGCTCGGAATATCTCTCCTCTGCTTCCTGTCTGGCAAGAAGAGAATTGGGCGACCGCTCGAGTGAGAGACTTTAGCCACAAACCCCTCACTCACCAACTCACTGTCGCTTCGCCTGAGGTACTCTGCGATCCGCCAATCAACAATTTCACGGACCAACCCCTGAAACGCTTCCCGGTAGCCTGAGTCCACAACGATTAGGGATGAGAACAAGCTTTCTTCGTATTTAAAGTAAGAACGGTCGCGCGTTCCTCGACCACCTACCCAAGCGGCAATAGGATTTCGCTCGAGCACATCCTTAACCGCCGTCTCGTCTTCAAGTGAACAGTCAAAGTCCTTTTTCCATATTGCTGAGCGAGACGCCAGGCGCACGACAGACTTCGTCAGGTCAGTGATGTGAATCTGTCCAGGAAAAGCGTTCTCATTCAACATCGCCAATAAGACAAGCATCTTGAATCCCTTAGTCATCGGAGTAGATTCGAGGGCATCTAAGAAAGACTGCGTCTGGGCAAACGCTGCGGTCTCGGCTTGGTCAAGATCATCCATGTTTTGTACGAAGCGCAGCCATGAGCCATAGCTCGGACGAAGGGCTCGAGGAGCATAACCATCGTGATAAGCTTCACTGGCGCTCGGACGTGCTCCGTATCGCGCTCGGAAGTCGACGTAGTAAGACTTGAACAGATCATCGCCGCTGCGAGTGCGAATCAAAGCGCTCAGCATATCCAGCGCTACCAAGTCATAGGTGACCGAGCAGCCAGGCGGGAGTGGGAAGGATCCATTGCGGATCTTTTCCAGAGCAGCAACAAGGTCAATCTCTGAGTCGGTCAAACCTAGTAGTGCTCGCGGCTTTAGTAAGAATGCTCGGTGATTGCCGATATAGTCGATCACGGTGAGCTTTAGCTTCTCCGGCGCCAGCCGAAGGCCCCTTCCGAGTTGCTGCAAGAAAAGAATGCGTGACTCTGTGGGCCGAAGCATCATTACGGTGTCGACCGTCGGTACATCCACGCCTTCGTTAAACATATCGACCGAGCAGACGATGTGAAGTTCTCCACTAGATAGTTGGTCGAGTGCTGCCGCCCGCCTGGCGCTGGTAGGTCCCGAATGTACCGCAACAGCTTTTAGGCCCTTCTCCCGAAAGAAAGCAGCCATGAAATCGGCGTGCCGTTGGGAGGAACAAAAGGCGAGTGTGCGGGTACCCGCATGCAGCTTGTACTGCGCCAAAATGTTCTCTGCGCGTTTCGTCGTTGCGAGCGCCTCGGTGAGTGCTTCCTCATCAAAGCGTGAGCTGCGCCAGGGAATATTGCCGTAATCCACTTCATCTGGCACGCCAAAGTAGGCAAATGGGCTCAGCAGGCTTTGTGTGATTCCTTCTGCAAGATCACATCGGTAGACCAAATTCTCCTGGCATAAGGCGAGTAAATCTCCACCGTCGGTGCGCTCAGGGGTTGCTGTGAGTCCGAGCATGAACTTGGGGGTAAAGTGGTCGAGCAAGGTTCGGTATGTCTTCGCCGCGGCATGGTGAAACTCATCAACCACGATGTAATCGAACGCATCGGGACTGAACAACCGCAAGTGATGAGCCCGCCCCAGTGTCTGGATGGAGGCAAAGAGGATATCTGCGCCGTCGAGTCGCTCAGTCCCGGTATATTTTCCCATCACCGCGTGCGGTCGAATTCGACGGAAGGTACTCATTGCTTGAGTCAAGATCTCGTCCCGATGTGCCACAAAGAGGATCCTTTGATAGTCCGCACGGCAACTATCGAAAGCGCTCAACCAGGTCTTCCCAAGACCAGTCGCAAGCACAACTAGACCGGCCGTATTTCCCTCAGAGCGAGTCGCCTCTAGCGCTGCCAAAGCTTCGATTTGTATCGAATGCGGTTGAGCCGGCAATTGCGCAACGAACTCCTGTTCAACTTCCGCAGCCTTCGGCCAATATGTATCGACGCGACGCGCCCGATAACTCTCAATCCATGCCGGAGTAAGTTTTTGGGTCTGAGGATGGATGAAGAGCGTTTCGAAGGCCGCCTGTATCTCCCGGACTCCGAGAGGGTCGTCACAAGAGCGGACCCTAAAGTTCCACTCAATGCCCGGTCCAAGTGCCGTCGCGGACAGATTCGAGCTTCCCACGTATGCGGTCACCTGGTCTTGCTCGTGGAAGATGTAGCTCTTGGGGTGTAGCTACACACTCGTCGAGTCTCGAAGATTCGAATATCGATGTTTCCTTCCAGATCCAACAACCGGAACAGAGCATCCGGGTCCGTAGCGTCCAGGTAATCACCGGTTAAAAAACGAACCCGACCACCGCGTTCCAAGAGATCGCGTAGATGTTCGATGATCTGTCCGACACCACTGATCAAGGTAAAAGCAACGACAATGTCGACGGCCGAAGCTCGATCGAGGTGCTCACGAATGTTTGGTAACAAAGGATCTCGACCACCCGTTACCAGGGAACGCCCCCTCGATGGCCTCTCAATGATCGAGGATGGTTGAGAAGGACCCAAATAATTTGCCTTCGATGGGATGACGAACCGAACGCCGCCACGAGGATCTTCAACATCTCCGATAGTCCGAGGAATGATATGGATGTGAAGATGCGGAACCGTTTGTCCGGCCGCGTCGCCGACGTTGAATCCAACGTTGAAGCCATCTGCTGGGAATTGGGGGGAGATCTGATGTCGAATGGTCTCGATCGACGACATTAGCTCCGCCTGTTCCTCGGGAGTAGCGTCGAACCATGTCGCGCAGTGACGATAAGGGATCACCAGAGCGTGTCCCGGTGAAACCGGGAATCGATCCCAGACTGCAAACACTTTCGTCCCGCGAAAATCACGGATTCCTCGGCAATGCTGCAGAATGGACAGTCCCGAACGTTCAAACGCTTTCCTCGATCTGACAGGCCTAATTCTAGACGTCAGGTCGTCGTTGAAAACATATCATTCGTTGCTGGCTTCGCTATTTGAAGCTCCAAGTCCTCAATTGGCTCGCGGCATCGATCACAACCCGATGGTATCGAATCGCGTGCGGAAGCAGGTCTCAGCCGAAGACACTTTCCCCGAAGACATCCCGCTCGTGGAGCGCTTCGAATGCCCCTCAAGGCAACGCACCGCTCCAGAACTTGCTCACGCAGCCCGCCGAAGTATTCCTGATCCTGACGCTTGAGTGAATAGCAGGTTGGACACAATCCGAACGCAACGATATGAGCGCCAAACCATAGGTGGAGCGAAAAAGCTTCGAGCGCCGAGCGGGGGTCGTTGACCGAGAAGAGAATTGAGCGGGGAAGAGAAGAGGGTTCATCGTCAGATCCATAGGAGTTGGGGTTGGCACCGTTTCCGCTGTTCTGGGTAACGGTGGAAAGGGATGTAACTCGCCTGCGAGGGAGCCATTCGTTCGACAGATACCAAGCCGATAGCGCAACTTTCATGTTCAGTAAATCGAAAAATTGAGATGGCTTCATCATCCAAATAAGGGATAAGTGAATGATTTCATTGCGATTGACCCTCCGTCGTGTTCAACTGAGTGACATCAACCATGATCTCCGTCGAAGCATTTTCAGAACTCCTGCAGGTTCTCTATTCGGCTCCGCTGCATCCAGAGAAGTGGAAACACTTTCTTGATCTGCTTTGCGAGCACACCACTTCGCGCACCAGTTTTCTAATCTGCGCAGATAGTCGAGAGGCGCTCTCGGTACGATCGATGGGTGGTGTTCCGCCTGATCCTGCGGCGGTCGCAACCTATGCGGCGGAGTACAACGGGCGAGATCCTTACATACTGCCGCTGATAAAGTCAGGCGCCGTTGGAGTCATAGAGCCCGACTCTCTACTGCCATGGTCCGAGATGGAACAGTCAGATATGTATCGCCACTTAATTGCTCCGGGTGGGTATCGCTATCCTGGAATGGTGGCGCTTACATGCACCTTGCGCCGTTTTGAGGCCATCAGCTTTTGGCGCAGCGGCGAGGAGGGATCTCTCGACGCTGACTCCATCAAACTGCTGGAGATGCTGGTGCCCCACATGCGGTCTGTCATGGAGATTCGTCAAGCCCTAGGTACAGCAGAGTTGCGATCGGCAGGCTCCGAGGCGATTGCGGATGCGAGCGAGACACCAGCATTTCTGCTGACGGAGGATGGCGAGATCCTTCACGCAAACGCAGCTGCTCGAGAACTCGTGGGCAAGGGTGACGGCCTCATTGTGAGGAATAATATTCTGTGTGCCGCAATGAACACGATGCGAAGACGCCTCTCGGCTCTGCTACAGAATGCACGCAGTTGCTCTGGAGCCTTTGCGGGATTTCCTGCGGCGAAGCCGTTATCGATGGAACGGCCTTCGAGACGGAGGGCGCTACAGTTGCTGGCTTCACCTGTTTCCGGACCCGGAACTGCCAGGATTCTGTTGCTTGCTACAGATCCGGAGAAGCCGGTGATCCTGCGCGACGATGCGCTACGGGAGCACTACGGGCTCACACCAGCTGAAACGGAAGTTGCCAATGGGCTTTTGACCGGTTATTCGCTCGAGGAGATCGCGGCGCTGCGAAAGGTCAAGATCGGGACGGTTCGGGATCAGGTCAAATCCATGCTCGCGAAGACTGGAACCTCCAGGCAGATGGACATGGTAAAGCTGTTGCTAACCTTGCCTCGTTTGTAACGCCGATCTTTACCTTCAGTCTTGCTGGCCTCACACAAAACAACGCATGAGAGCAAGCTTCATCAATGCCCCCACAAGAAGCATCGTCACTATCTCCCATTTAGGTGATGAGCCCCGCTGTCCTTTCAGGTCAGATGTCCTAGGCTGTATCGACA
>VFSW01007838.1_pt1 | contig 15445 bp, 9 predicted proteins | sample 5358111 | NCBI WGS metagenome assembly VFSW01 (sample SAMN11554181, study PRJNA540505) | mine drainage metagenome | isolation source: sediment from site ElyBrook_90M | place: USA: Ely Copper Mine, Vershire, VT | collected 2017
GGCTTTCCGCCGAAGGAAGGCTTGCGCCCGAATGCGGGTTTTCCGCCGAAGCCGCGTCGCTCGCCTGGTTCCTCGGTCCGCGGCTTGTAGGCGCGCGGTCCGCGGGGTTGGAACGACGCCGCTGCGTCTTGCGAAGGGCTGGATGCGGCCAGATCCGGAAGGTTCTCCGGGGCCTCCGACGCCACCTGCGATGGCCTTGCAATCGCGGCCAGTCTGCGCCGCTTCTCTTCCTCCCACGGTTTGTCGAAGCCGCCCGCTTTGGCAAAGCCCGAAGTGGGCTTGCTGAAAGGACGACGCTCGCGGTCGGGCGCTGGGCCGGAACCTGCGCGCGGCTTGAATCCGGGTTTTGCTCCGAATGCCGACTTCGCGCCAGACGCGGGCCGTGTGCCGCGTTCAAACGGGCCGGGCTTTGCGCCGGATCCCAAGGATGAGGGCTTGGCCTTGGCCAGATAGCCGGTGCCGATCTTGCGCGGCTTGGCGATGAACCGGGTGATGCGCGGCGCTCCTTCGGCTGTGCAGTCGGCGTCCGCGGTTGCGCCTGCCTCGCCTGCAATCATCCCATCGCCGGCGACGGCTTGCGATGGGCCATCGACGATGGCCGGCTGTGGCGCAAGGAAGGCGGGCAGGGAACCGGTGACGTGCAGCAGGGTGCGTCCCTCGATGGCGACCGTGTCGAGCTGACGCGCGGAGAGCAGCGCATGGATGACGTCGCGGATGCGCGAGCGCGAGGCCAGCGGCGACAGAAAGCTCTCGACCTCGTCCTCACTTGCAACCAGGGACTGGCCGAGATACAGCGAGATCAGCGCGGAGAGCGCCGAGGGCTGGCCCGCGTTGGCACCTGCCTTGATCTGTTTATTGAAGCGCGCGCTGGACAGCTCCCACAGCGTTGCCGCGCCGTCGGGCTGCGCCAGCGGGAGGACGCGCAGGTGCGTCCACAGTTCGCCGAGGGCGCGCAGAACCGCGGCCTCCGTGACCTCTTTGCCCAGCTCGGTGGTCAGGTCGTAGGCGGAGAGCGCGCCGCGCCGCGAGAGCGCTTCATGGGTTGCCAGGGCCAGCGGCGAGACCTTGAATGCGCCGGAGGTGGCGGGCGGCTGCTTCCACGCCTTGTCTCCGCGCAGCGTGAAGACGTAGGAGAAGACCGCGGTGGAGGCGACGAAGTCCGGGGTATCGCCGGGTGCGCTTGCGTGGACCGTTCCCGCGCCCGCGCCAAGCAGGTTCAGCGGCACGGCGAGGCCCTCCGCAACAAGTCGCGCCAGCAGGCTGCGAGCGTCGCCGCTCTGCTCGATTGTGGGGGATGGGTTCGGCCCGCCCAGTACAGCCTCGGTCAGCGATGGCGCGGGCGAGGCGATCTGCGGGCGGGGCGCGAACAGGACAAGGCCAGCGGTGTTGATCCAACTGCGCAGGTTCTCGATGGTCAGCAAGGCCTCGCCCTGCTGGTGCCACTGCTTGCGGCGGGTCTCGGCAAGCTGCGCGGCGGTCGGAATGGCGGCGGTGGAGGTTTCGGGATTGCTCGGGGTGTTCAAAGTGGGAGATGCCTTCCTGCTGGGCGGCGCGCTCGAAAGGGGACGCGCCAGCAATCCTTCGCGCGTGCGTTGGAGAGTTTCTTGGGTTCGGGCCGAAGTTCAGGCCAGTTGCGGACAATTTTCAAAGAGCGAGCTGCGGGATTGCATTGCAAACGGCTGCGTTCAGTCCGTCGTCGTACTTCCATTCTAAATGCGTTGGAAGGCCCGTTGGATGTCTTTATGAGAATATCGCAGCGCGATGGGCCGCCCATGCGGACAACTGGTGGGGTGCTCGGTCTTGGCCAACTCCGTGAGCAGCCACTCGATCTTGGTCGGCTCCAGCGGCATATTGACCTTGATCGCGGCGTGGCAGGCGATGGAGGCGGCGATGCGCCGCCGACGCGTCTCGGCGTTTTCGGTCTGCTGCTCGCGCTCGGGGACGGCGAGGACCTCTTCGAGCATCCGCTCCAGTTCGCCCCCTTCCAGTCCCACGGGCGCGGCTTTGATGGCGAGGGTGCGTGGGCCGAATGGCTCCGCCTCGAATCCGTTGAGATCCAGCTCGCGCGCAATGGCGGCGAACGAGACCATCTGCGCGGGGAGCAGATCGACCAGCAGCGGCATCAGGAGGCGTTGGCGCTGCACCTGCTCGACCTCGCGGGCGCGCAGGATCTTTTCAAACAGGACTCGCTCGTGGGCCACATGCTGGTCGATGATCCAGAGGCCCTCGTCGTTGGCGGCCAGGATGAAGGAGTCGCGCAACTGGCCCAGCGGCTTCAGCGTGGCCAGCGCGTTCAACGTCCCGGTGTCATCGGTGGAGGTGCTGACGGTGGCTGTGCCCGACCCCGTCTCGTATCCGACGGCGATGCCCCGGTCGTTGAAGGTGAATCGGCCCGTCGTTTCGGGGACGACGGGGGCCTGTAGGGTGAAGCGGTCTACGTCGTCGGCGGAGGGCGCGGCTTCGGACTCGGCAACGAATCCAGACTCGGCAGGCGTCTGCGGCGCGGAAGATCCTGCGCGCGGAGAGAAGACGGTGTCGCTCGGCGCACCCGGCATGGGGCTTACGTCAAGCAGCAACGACGAACTGGCCTGGGAGATGCCCCCGTGCATCTGGCCCAGTGCGGTGGCAAAGCTCGCGGCCGGTCTTGCCGACATCAGCGTGGTGCGAACGGAATCGCGGATGAAGTCGTGGATGAAGGCGGACTGGCGGAAGCGCACTTCGGTCTTGGCGGGGTGGACGTTGACATCGACCTCCTGCGGCGGCATCTCAAGGAAGAGCAGGACCACCGGGAACGAGGTGGGAGGAAGGATGTTGCGATAGGCCTCGGCGAGCGCGTGCAGCACCACGCGGTCGCGCACCAGACGGTGGTTGACGAAGACGTAGACCGAGTTGCGGTTCAGTTTTTGCAGCTCCGGCTTGGAGACGAAGCCGGAGAGTCGCAGAAATCCAGGCTCCTGCGGCGCATAGTCGGCGTCGCGCTTCCACGGCGGCGGCTCCGGCAGACCGGCGCGACTGAAGTCGATCTCCGCCGCGGTGGGCAGCATCAGGGCTGCGGTGTCGCGGCCAAAGATCTGGAAGAGGCGGTCCCCTGGGGTCGCGACGGCGGGTGCGACCAGCAGGGCCTGGGTGGAGGAGTGCAGCTCGAAGTGGCGCGATGGATGGGCCAGCGCATAGTGCGTCACCAGCGCTGCGATGTGGCCCAGTTCGGTGGACTCCGAACGCAGGAACTTGCGCCGCGCGGGGGTGTTGTAGAAGAGGTCCTGCACCGCGATGGTGGTGCCTGCGGGCAGCCCGGAGTCCTCGACGCGGACGATCTTGCCGCCCGCGATCTCGACGGTGGTTCCCGCCTCCTCCTCCGCGGCGCGCGTCTCCAGCGTGAGCCGGGAGACGCTGGCGATGGAGGGCAGCGCCTCGCCGCGAAACCCCAGCGTGCGGATTTGCAGCAGGTCGTCGGAGCTGCGCAGCTTGGAGGTGGCATGTCGCTCGAATGCCAGCAGAGCGTCGTCGCGCACCATGCCGCAGCCGTCGTCCACGATGCGGATGAGCTTGCGCCCGCCGCCCTCGATCTCGATGCGGATGCGCGTCGCTCCGGCATCGAGCGAGTTCTCCAGCAGCTCCTTGACCACCGAGGCGGGCCGCTCGACGACCTCGCCGGCGGCAATCTGATTGGCCACCTGGTCGGAGAGTATGCGGATGCGTCCCATCGCTCGATTGTACCGATGCCGAACCCATCGGTGGTCGAAGCGGGTTGCTCATCCCCTTCACGGTGGACGCGCGCGCGCCAGAAAAATACATCGGCGAGGACACAGGATCGTGTCCTCGCCGATCGGTCTCCCCCGCTTTATTTCTCCGAGGAGACCTTGGCGGTCTTGCCGCTGGTCTTTGACGCGCGGTCGCCGATCTTGTGCAGGCGCATGAAGTTGGTGGCGCCGGACTTGGTCCGCGTTCCCGCAACGACGCCTACAATCTGGTTGGGTTGGACGCCCGCCTGTTTTTCCAGAATCTCTTCGGCGATGCTCACCAGCCTGTCCGTGCTCAGTCCGTGCTCGCAGAGGATCGGGTAGGTCCCCCACAGCAGTGTTGTGCGATGGACGATCTTCTGGTACGAGGAGAGCGCGAAGATGGGCGGAGCGGGCCGGTACTTCGAGAGCAGGCGCGCGGTCGAACCGGACTCGGTGAAGATGGCGATGGCGGCCAGCTCTAGATCTTCGGCTGCGTGCGCCATGCACTCGCAGATCGTCTCCGCCACGGAGAGCCGGCTGACTTGCGGAGAGTGCCGACGCTGCGGTGGGTCGAGGCGAATCTGGTGCTCCGTCTCGACCACGATCTTGGCCATCATGGCCACCGTCTGCACCGGGTACTTGCCTGCCGCCGTCTCGCCCGACAGCATGACGGCGTCGGTGCCGTCGTAGATCGCGTTGGCCACGTCGGAGGCCTCCGCGCGCGTGGGCCGCGGGTTCTCGATCATCGACTCCAGCATCTGCGTGGCGGTAATCACGGGCTTGCGATACTCCGCAGCGCGACGGATGATGTGCTTCTGGATGGCGGGAACCTTCTCCGGCGGGACCTCCACGCCCAGATCGCCTCGCGCAACCATGATGCCGTCGGCAACTTCCAGGATCGAGTCCAGGTGTTCGACGGCCTGCGGCTTCTCCAGTTTGGCGATGATCCATGCGTCCGACTTCAGCGCGTCCAGGCGGCGACGGACATGCCGCACATCGTCGGCGGTGCGCACAAACGAGACGGCGATCGCGTCCACCCCCTCGCCGATGGCGAAGATGAGGTCTTCCTCATCCTTCGGCGTCAGAGAGGGTACCTTGACCGGGATACCCGGCAGGTTGATCCCCTTGTTCTCGCCCAACATCCCACCGTTGACGATCTCGCAGATCACGTCCGCACCACTGACGCGCTCGACCCGCAGTTCGATCAGTCCGTCGGAGAGAAGGATGCGCGAGCTGCGCTCCAGGTTCTCCGCCAGCGTCTTGAAGGTGGTCCCCACCACCGAGGCGTTGCCCACCACATCGCGCGGCGTGATCGTCAGGTGATTGCCCTCGATCAACTGCACGGGCTGATGGTTCTTCAGCTTGCCGGTGCGGATCTTCGGCCCCTGCAGGTCCGCAAGGATGCAGATGGGCTTGTGCTCGGCAGCCGAGACCGAGCGCACCATGCGGATCAACTCCGCCTTCTGCTCGTGCGAACCGTGGGAAAAATTCAACCGGGCCACGTCCAGTCCGGCGCGTACCAGATTGCGGAAGACGCTCGCCGTGCTGCACGACGGGCCTAGGGTTGCAACGATTTTAGCGCGCCTGAAGTGATCCACTCCTGCGAAGACATTGGCCCTGCCTGAAAAGGCGCGCGCCACGTTGTTACGGTCCTTGGTTTCCATAAGTGAAGTCTGAGTTCCTCGTCCTGCTCTGCTGGGTCCGTGGTGTCTGGCGCGTATGCTTCGGCCACGACCCATCGGCGGTTTTTGATGCGTGACTTTATTTTACCCATCTGCGCCGGACTGTGCTTGACCAGGCTCTATGCCCCACTTGCGTCGAGGGTGAAAAAACTGCATTGCGGTTTAAAAAAAATGGGCCAGTTCCAGTTTGGGCACAGCCCGCCGCGTTCCTCGTCGCGGCAGGCGCAGGTCGTGCGGGCCGGAGTGGTTCAGCGTCGGCGGAGGGAAGGGTGGCCGCCAAAGTGCAACTCGGCCTGCGCGTTGAAGGCGACATTGAACTCCGCTCCACACAGAATGCTCAGGGCGATGATGTAGAGCCAGAAGAGCAGTGCGATGCCTGCGCCGAGCGGGCCATACACCTCCGAGTAGTTGGTGAACCGCGTCACATACCAGCCAAAGATGAGTGTCGCCGGAAACCACAGCGCGGTGGCCAGCACGGCCCCCGGCAAGACTGTATGCCACCCCTGCGGCGCAGCGGGCGCGAGCGGTGTGCAGGCTGCGCCGTCCGTCTGCCCGTCCGGCGCTGGAGGGTGCGTGCCCGGGACTCCCAGGCGATAGATCAGCACAATCAGCCCGACGCTTGCGCTCAGTGCGATCCCCCAGCGAAGCAGAAGTGTGGCTGCATAGATCGGCGCGCGCATCGCGGGGCCGATGCTGGAGACAAGCCACCCCGTCGCGGCATGGCCGAAGACGATCAGCAGGCTGGCCACGGCGAGCGGCACCAGCGACAGCGGCACCAGCTCGAACGAGCGGCGGCGGCGCTGCCAGAAGCTCCAGCAATTGTGCGGCAGACCGCGCGCGCGGCGCAGGCCCTCCATCAGCGTGGCGATGACGTTCGAGGCGCCCGCGAAGCTGACCAGCGCGGCGCTCACCAGCGCGCGCAACGAGTGGGTATGTTTGGGCGCATTCTGGAAGGTTGCATCCAGCAGCGCGCTGACGCCGGCTGGAAGCACTCTGTCGAAGAAGTCGGCAAGCTGGAAGCGCACCGGAGCGGTGTCGGGCAACAGGCCGATGACCGCGGCGGCCACGATCAGCGCGGGAAACAGAGCGACAATGGCCGAGTAGGCGGTCGATTGCGCCACGTTCAGACAGTCGTGAGCAACCACGCTGAGCAGCGTCCGGTGCAGAGCGCGCGACAGCACCGCATACCAGCGCAGAAGGCGGACGCGCCGAGAGTGCAACCGGGAGACCGGCGGCGGCGCAACCGGCATCGGCGGTCGCGGTCCGCTGGCTGGACCGGACGCGCTCAGATCTTCCACTTTTCCAGGAACTCAGTCACTGCGTTTGGCTGCATCCCGCGCATGTTGTCGAACTCTCCTGTCTTCTGCGCGTACACGACCGTGCCGTTGGCCGTCAGAACGGCCAGGGCAGGCACTCCCTTCGCGATCGGCACACCGTACTTTGCCGCGATGTCCAGGTGGGTGTCCATGTTGCCGATCCAGACAGGCACCAGGACAAAGTACTTGTCCAGCAACTCCGCGTTGGGCGACAGGTGGAAGTAGTAGTCGAGCACCTGGCAGTCGCCACACCAGTCGCCGCCGAAGTCCAGAATCACGCGCTTGTGCTCGCGGCGCGCCTGGGCCAGCGCGGCGGCGATGTCCGCGGATGGACTGGCCGTCTCGGAGTAGATGTGTCTGTGCCCGCTGGGCGTGGATGCGGCGGGAAGCGACTGCGCCGTGACGGTTGCACCCGGCGCCAGCGCGTGCCGGGTGGTCCACAGGTACGCCAATGTGACCGCCAGCAGAGAGACCAGCGCAAGGCCCAGCAGAGGGGGCTTCCCGGCTGGCGGTGTCTTTCGGGTTGGCACGGACTGTTTGCGGGATGCGGTTCGGGGCGGCATAGGGTCTGTCCTTGTCTCCAGCGTGCGGTCTCCAGCGTGTGGTCTGCTGCGTGCGGTCTGGCCTGGGCGCTCTGCCCGGTGCGGGCGGAAAGGGGTGGTGCGAGCGGCCCGCTTCCATGATGCATGAGGCCAGCCCACGATGCAAAGCCACCGCAGTCGCAGGAACTGAAATACCTTTCCCAAAAACCGCAGCAAATCCGCATGTCAAGCCCTCACGTCCCCAAAAACTCCATAACCGCAACCAAACAAACCACTTCCCACAAAAAATAGTTGGCAGGGTAGTTACCCTCCATCCGGTAAAATAGAACTATAGATCGAACTCATCCGAACCAGTTCGCAACGGGGTTCTCTACGCCCGGATGGTTTTCATAACCAGCCTCGCTTTCCGGTATAAGGAATTGATTTGAAATGCCTTACAGATAACCCGTCTACAATGAAGACTTTGGGCGAAAACTCCCCGTAAGTAAAAGAAACAAATAAATATACTCGCAAAGTATTCATTCTTGGCACTTTACACATAACACCAATAGAATGAACCTCCCACAGCCATATTTTCGCCCCCGTCAGGGGGGATGGGGGGGAGACAGGAGGATCGAGGGCCTGATGCTCTTCGAGGCGCAATTCATGCGCGCCGTGGATGCAAAGTCGCCGCTTCGCCAACACCGGAGGAACTGGTGTATTCTGAAAGAAAGCGATGATTTTCTCTAGAGATTATGTAGGGTATCTGGCGCGCCAGACGGTGAAGCACCTGATGGACGCGAAGATGATCGAGACGACGAAGGCAGTCGTTTTGAACGAGCGGGTGACGACGGCGATGGTGGACGAGCTGGCGCTCGAAGACCGCATCAACGACGAAGTCCGCGTGATTCTCGAAGCGTATCAGGCAGACATGCTGAAGACCGGTGCGAACTATCAGGAGATGTTCAAAAAGGTGAAGAACGAGCTGGCGCGCAAGTACAAGGCGGTGCTGTGAGAATCTCGAACGACAAGGTGAACAAGCTGGCGCACACCGTCGCGGACACACTCGCCGAGATCGACGAGTGCGATTTCCTGGAGGACCGCAACACGATCCGCCAGGAGGCGCGCAAGGCGCTGGAAAAGCTGCTGGCGGAGGAGACGAAGCTCGACGCCAACGCAAGGCAGAAGATTGCGTCGCAGAGGAAGATCATTGTGGAAGGCTCGCAGGAGTGGGACATCCTCTACCGCAAGTATTACAACGACGAGGTCAAGAAGCTGGGCTTATAGACGCGCGTTGGAACGGACAGGCCGGGTTGGGTTCGGTCCGTCGAGTCGAAGAATGGAAAGCTGGTTTTACGAACCGTCGGCTGATATAGTTGAAGGTGTGCTGGAGAGGTCTTCCTCCTGCCGCAAATATGGCGTTATGGTGTAACTGGTTAACACGCCGCCCTCTCAAGGCGGAGAGTCCGGGTTCGAGCCCCGGTAACGCTACCAAAATACCGACAATCTACGGCAGATTCAAGGCTACAAAAAAGAAAAGTTACAAAGAAGAGGGTGCGCTCTTTGTATGCCGATTTTCAAATCGGGAATGGGGTAGTGAATCGGCTGGTTCCCTCTGTCAATCTTCTTCCAGATTGCCAAGAATGTCCTTGGTGAATCACGCTATTCTGCGAGGGTTCCATCTGCTATAGTGACTAGCAACACATATTGCCGGATGCGAGCGGAGCATGAAGATGCTTGGATACACTGTAGGCTCACGGCTTTTATTTTCGGGGTTTCTTTGTGTTCGCGAGGACGGTGTGGAAAACGTCTCACCCAAGTGAGGATGGCGAAGCCTTGTCTGAAACACTGCATCGGGAGATTGTCCCAGCGAGCGGTCGCACTCCGAACACGATTGGGGGTGTCTGCGTCCCCGATGGCAGCGCACCGAAATGGTTTGCGGTCTATACGGCTTCGCGACACGAAAAACGCGTGGGTCAGCACTTTGAGATGCGGGCGATCGACCACTACCTCCCTCTCTATCGCACCCAACGCAAGTGGAGTGACGGGTCGAAGGTCACGTTGGATCTGCCTTTGTTTCCCGGCTACATCTTTGTCTGCATCCAGAGGTTCCAGCGGGTTCGAGTGCTGGAGGTGCCGGGCGTTCTGACTGTTGTAAGCGGGACGGGTGGCGAACCGACCTCGTTGCTGGCGTCCGATATCGACAGACTGCGGTCAGACCTCTGTCAGCGCAACGCACAACCCCACCCTATTTTGAAGGTGGGGCAGCGGGCCCGCATCCGATCCGGTGCCTTTGCCGGGATGGAGGGGGTTGTCGTGAGAATGAAGTACAGCTTCCGCGTCGTACTGACGATGAGCAGTATCATGCAAGGTTTTTCCGTCGAAGTTGATGGCGAGGAACTGGAGTTGCTGGACACGAACCAGTCATAGCTTTTATCTGCAACTTAATCCGTGCAATGGGGTTACAATTTGCTGGGCCGCGCTTCGCGGCACTCCACATGGCAACAGGACAGGCTTGATGGCAACAGGGCAGGGCTTGCAAACAGGAGGATATATGTGCCCCGTACCGCTTACCTCACGACGCTACACTGGGAGACTCATTCGGCATCGCGTCATTGTTTATCTGTTGGATTTTGCAGCTTTTGCCCTTTCTGGTCTGTTGGCATTCGAGTTGCGGTTTGACGGGACGGTTCCCGCGCAGTACATGCACCCGATGAAGGTGGCGCTCTGCGTGTGGATCGTTGCAAAGTCGGCAGCCTTCACTGCGGGCAAGCTGGTGCAGGGGAATTGGCGGTACACCTCCACCTACGATGCGGTTCGGGTATTGGCCGCGAACTCGGCGGGATCGGTTGTGGGTGGATTGGCGCTACTGGCCGTGCTCGGACCATGGGGAGCGCCGCGCTCTGTGTATATCCTCGACTGGATACTCTCCTGCCTGCTGACCCTGGGGGCAAGACTGATGGTTCGCGTGGTCTACACCCACCGCCGGTCGAACCGAGTGGAAGGGGTGCTGACCCGGACCCTGATCTACGGTGCCGGGACGGCAGGGCAGGCACTGCTGTGGGAGCTTCGCCAAAACCAGTCTCTGAAGTGCGATGTTGTCGGCTTCATCGACGACGACCCATTGAAGGCGTATCTGATCTTGCAGGGGAAACCCGTGTTCGGAACCGGAGAAGCTTTGGCAACGGTGGTCCGCACGCACGCCATCAAGAGAGTACTGATAGCGGTTCCCTCCGCGACTGGGCCGCAGATGGTGCGCATTTTGAAGTTGGCCCTGGACGCAGACGCGGAATACAAGATGGTGCCGGGTTTGGGGGATCTGATACAGGGCGCTGAGTTGGGCAATCAGATTCGGGATGTCGCCGTCGAGGATATCCTCGGCAGAAGGCCGGTCCATCTGGATCAGGGCAGCATTCAGGAGCGTATTCGGGGAAAAGTCGTGATGGTGACGGGTGCGGCAGGCTCGATCGGATCGGAGCTTTGTCGGCAGATCGCGCGGTTCCACCCGCTGGCTCTGATCGCCTTCGATGCGGCGGAGACCCCGCTCTTCCACCTCGGCAGGGAGATGGGCAGGAAATTTCCCGATCTTGTCTTTCAAGCTGAGATTGGAAGCATAACCCGGGCCGACACGCTACAGCGGGTCATGCAGCACCATCAGCCTTCGATTCTGTATCACGCTGCGGCCTACAAGCATGTGCCGATGATGGAGCGGCACGTCTTTGCGGCTGTCGAAAACAATATCTTCGGCACATGGCAGGTCGCCCGCGCGGCGGCAAAGTACGGCGTGGAAGATTTTGTGATGATCTCCACCGATAAGGCGGTCTGTCCCACCAGCATGATGGGCGCTACAAAGCGTGTGGCGGAGTTGATGATTGGTGCGTTCCAGAAGGAGTACGGCACAAAATTCGTGTCGGTGCGCTTCGGCAACGTGCTGGGGAGCAACGGGAGCGTCGTCCCGATCTTCAAGGAGCAGATTGCCGCGGGCGGCCCGGTGACCGTCACCCATCCGGAGATGACCCGCTATTTTATGACTATCCCGGAGGCGGCCCAGCTCGTCTTGCAGGCGTTCTCGATCGGCAAGGGCGGCGAGGTCTTCGTCCTCGATATGGGGGAGCCAGTCAAGATCGTGGATCTTGCCAGAAATCTGATTTTGCTCTCTGGGCTTCAACCCGAACAGGACATCAAAATCCAGTTCACGGGAATGCGTCCGGGAGAGAAACTGTATGAAGAGTTGAACCTGCAACATGAGCATTTAGTTCCGACCTCGCACGCTAAGATCAGAAGCTATGTCGGCAACCACGGTTTTGATGCAATGCAAATCAAAGCAGTCGTGCATCGCCTGGAAAAAATCATTGAAGGACAAGACATTGCCAGCCTCATGCTGCTGCTCAAGGAACTGGTTCCCGACTACAATCCCGGATCCAAGATGCTGAAGGCCGCCCTGTTGGCCCACCCGAATTATGCCAGACCGGTCAAGATTCCGGTTCCATCCGGGCAGGTTGAGAGCGTTCTCTCGGCGAGCCTCACGGCGGCATCTCGAGTGAATTGACGGGTTGTATCGGAAGCATCCGTGTGGAACGGATGCAGCCGCAGACTGCAAGTACCGCAGGTCGCCTGGTATCTTGCCAGCCCGCAACCGCGGGTTATCCTAAGTTATGTTTTTAAAGGGTCAAGGAATGAATGAAGTGGTGCTTGAGAGGCAGGGGAGTTCTGGCTTCAGATGGCGACGCAACTGGGTCTGTGGACTGCTGGTCAGCGCGGTAGTCGTTGCACTCCTGTGCCAGCCGGTGTTTGCTCAGAGTACTGGGGGGACAGCTTCCGGCTCAACCAGCGGTGGTGCAGCATCTGCATCGGACAGTGGTGGTCAGGTTTCTACATCGGACAACAGTGGTCAGACAGCCGCCCAAGGTGGTGATGCCCAGGCATCCCCCTCCCAGGGCGATACCGCTCAGCAGGCACCCGCCCAAAGTGGAGAGGCCCAGACATCTTCCGATCAGAGTGACAGTACGCAAGCGCCTGCGCAGGGTGGAAATGCTCAGGCGTCCTCTGCGCAGGGTGGAAATGCGCAAAGTGCCGCTCCGGGAAGTCGCGCCCAGGGAACGGGTTTGCGCGCGGCAACGCCTGCGAAGCCCGCTGTCGTAACCAGTTCGGACGTTCCTCAAGCAATACAACGACCCAGCCCTTATGGGGACATGCCTTCGCTGCACGATCTTTACACGCAGATTCCATCTGCGGGAGGGACGCTGCGACGCTTTGGCAGCGACGCCTTCCTTCTCGGCACAGGCAACGCGAACGAATTGCCGATGGATCTTCCCGTCGGCCCCGACTACGTTCTGGGTTCCGGGGACAACATTGTTGTGAACCTGTGGGGCGGTCACTCCGATCGCCTGAGCCTGACGATCGACCGCCAGGGGCAGATTGCGCTCCCAGAGGCGGGCACAATCACAATCGACGGATTGACGATCGCCCAGGCGCAGAGCGCCATCCAGAAGTCGCTCAGCACGCAGTTCCAGGACGAACATGTCGAGATCTCGCTGGGACGACTGCGCTCGGTTCGGGTGTATGTTGTCGGCGATGTGCAGCGGCCCGGTGCCTACGATGTCAGTTCGTTGTCCACGCCGTTGAGCGCGCTGTATGCAGCCGGTGGCCCAACCAGCCGTGGGTCGTTGCGCATCCTGCTCCAGTACCGCGGAGCTAATCTGGTCCGTCGAATCGACCTCTACGACTTTCTGCTGCATGGCGTCCGCTCGAACACGGATCGCCTGCTGCCGGGGGACACAATTATGGTGCCGCCGGTCGGTTCGCAGGTCACGGTGGAAGGCATGGTGCATCATCCGGCGATCTATGAACTGAACGGCGAGACGACGCTGAACCAGGTTCTGGATCTTGCGGGAGGAGTGCTGGCTACGGCAAGTCTGAAGCAGATCGACGTGGGGCGAATTGAAGCTCACGAGCGACGAACCATGTTGAGTTTGCAGCTTCCGGGGGATTCGGAGGCGGTGAAAAACGAAATCGCTGGCTTCCAGGTGCAAGGCGGAGACGACGTTGTCATCTCGCAGATACTGCCATACAACCAACAGGCGGTCTATCTTGAGGGGCACGTCTATCGCCCTGGCAAATATCCTTATCGAAATGGGATGACCGTCAACGATCTGTTGAAGTCGTACCAGGACGTGATGCCCGAACCGGCGGACCACGCCGAGATCGTCCGCCTCCAGTCGCCGGACTATCGCCCGCAAACGATCAGTTTCAACTTGCCTGACGTGTTGATCGGCAATGAGACGATTCCGCTGCAGCCGTTCGACCTGGTTCGCATCTTCAGCCGATATGAGATCGACTCGCCCAGGGTTTCTATCGAGGGGGAAGTGCTTCGCCCTGGAAATTATCCAATGTCGCAGGGGATGACTCTCGCTGGTCTGGTACGCATGGCGGGAGGCTTCAATCGGAGCGCCTATCGCGACGAAGCTGGACTTTCCAGCTATGTGGTGCAGAATGGCAAGAAGGTATTGGTCGGGCACAGCGTGGTTGCGGTGCAGAAAGCGCTGGATGGGGACAAAGGTGCGGATGTGCTGCTTAAGCCGGGCGACGTCGTCAGCATTGAGCAACTGGCTGGATGGCAGGACATCGGCGCTTCGGTGACGATCTCTGGCGAGGTGGAACACGCGGGCAGTTATGGGATTGAACAGGGAGAGCGCCTTAGCTCGGTGTTGAGGCGCGCCGGAGGCTTCCGGGCAGATGCGTATCCGGCTGCCGCCGTTCTGGAGCGCGTGCAGGTCCGCGCACTGGCTGAGCAGGCCCGCCAGCAGATGATCCAACGGATCGAAACCACCCCAATCGATGTCAAACCGGTATCGGTGACTGGGCAGGACCAGACAGCCGCGCAGCAATCGCTCCAACAGCAACGCGATCAGGTTCTCGCAGCGCTGCGCAGTCGTCCCGCAAGCGGTCGGTTGGTGATCGCCATCTCCACTGACGTCGGTAAATGGGAGAACACGTCGGCCGATATTGAAATGCGTGCGGGAGATACGCTGTTTATTCCCAAGCGTCCGAACTTCGTGATGGTGAGCGGTCAGGTATACAACCCAACGGCAATCAGCTACGTTCCGGGCAGAGATGCCGACTGGTACTTGCACAAGGCTGGCGGCGCCACGCCGTATGGCAACAAAAAATACATCTACGTTCTGCGCGCCGATGGTTCGGTGGTCGCACACGCAAGTAGTTGGGTTGGTGGGAATACCCTGAACCTTCGGTTGCGACCCGGCGATTCCGTCCTCGTCCCCGAGAAGGTTGTTGGTGGCTCGCAGGTCTGGCAAACGATAATCGCTCTGGGACAGATCATGTCGGCAGCCACTATTCCTCTGGCCCTCGGGGGAGCCTTCTGATGGTTCTTGAGCAACGGACAAACGCCGAAGAGCCGCCCAAGAGTATCTCCTTTATTCAGAATCAGACAATCGCTCTGCACCTTATGCATTGAAGCATAAAGGCTGAGGATTCTCTGGCCAGTGCAGTCCATGAAGCTCAGATACTGCTGGCTATCGCATGAATTGACTTCTTCGCTCCATAGGAGACGAAATATTGAGTAGCGCCGATGAAAACAATCAAAGGACGAACGAGGACGCAACCGATTCGATAGAGATTCCAATCGGCGATTTGGTCGCGGCAATCTGGCAGCGCCGACGCTTGCTGGCCAAGATCGTCGGAACCGGACTGATCCTCGCAGTCGGCATCGCATTGCTGATTCCGAAGGAGTACACGTCCACAGCCCAATTGATGCCGCCCGATCAGCAGGCGCTTCCAAACACGTCACTGCTCAGTGCTATAACCGGAGGCCCTACAGGTAGCTTTGGCGGAGGATTGATGAGCGCGAGGACGCCCGGCGGAACCTTTATCGGTATTCTGAACAGCCAAACCGCACAGGACGATATCATCAATCGCTTCGACCTGCTGCGCGTCTACCATTGCAAGCTCTATGTCGATGCGCGCAACATACTGACTGATCGAACCGCAATTAAAGAGGACAGTAAGAGTGGAATCATCAGCATAGCTGTGACGGATCGCGATCCATTTCGGGCACGCAATATTGCAAAAGCGTACGTTGAGGAACTCGATAAGCTTCTCAGTACATTGAGTACCTCCTCGGCCCGTCGCGAACGGGAATTTCTCGAGGAAAGACTAAAAGACATCAAAAGCGATCTGGATGCCAG
>VFSW01007839.1_pt1 | contig 15441 bp, 12 predicted proteins | sample 5358111 | NCBI WGS metagenome assembly VFSW01 (sample SAMN11554181, study PRJNA540505) | mine drainage metagenome | isolation source: sediment from site ElyBrook_90M | place: USA: Ely Copper Mine, Vershire, VT | collected 2017
CTAGAGCCGGAACGCGACGTCGAGGCTTTCGCCTTCGGCTGTCAGGTGTAAAATCCCGGATGTTGCCGACGTGGGTTGGCTGGTGCCCCTGTGATCGTGAAGCGCCAGGGGCTCACGCGCCCCGCCGACCGGTTCGAGCACGGCTGACAGGCCTTCACGGCTGCGGCGCAACCGCAGAACCAGATGGCGGGCCGTGCCCGAACCTTCTGCGGCAATCTCGCCCGCCGCCAGTGCGCTGGCAAAGCAAAAGGGTTCCGCTTCGGTCTCCGGGGCCCTCGCTGGCGCGTCGAAGGTGACAATCGCTGCCGCAAGACCCGGCAGGTGCTCAAATAGTTCGGCGCGGAAGCGCGCAGCTATGGCTCTGGCTTCAGCCAGCGAAGCGCCAGCCGCCACATCAATCACCGCCTCCACATGCAGGTCATGCCCAATCCAGCGCGCCCGCGCCGCACTGACGGCGCGCAGGCCCCGCACGTGTTCGGCCGTATGAGTGATTTCCTCAAGCAGTTCCGGATCGGTGCCATCGAGCATCCGCGTCACCACGGTACGAGACGATTGCCAGACGATGCTGGCCAGCGAAATGGTGATCAGAATGCCGACCAGCGGATCGGCCCAGGGCAGGCCGAGCAAAACCAGCAACGCGCCCGCAACCACGGCGAGTGCGGTCAGGGCATCGATGCGGGCATGCTGGCCGTCGGCCACCAGAGCTGCCGAATTGATCTCGCGGCCAATCGAAATGCGCAAGCGCGCCACCGCCTCATTGCCGCCCCAACTGACAAGGCCCATCAGCGCCACAAGGCCCATGTGAGCAAGGTGCTGGGGATGCAGCAAGCGCTCCAAAGCCTGCCAGCCGGCCATCACGGTGCTGAAGCAAATGACCGCGACAATGACCAGGCCTGCCAGATCTTCTGCCCGGCCCAGGCCGTAAGTGAAGGTTTTGGTGGCCGGGCGGCGGGCCAGACGAAAGGCGATCCACAGCGGAATCGCCGTGGTCGCATCGGCAAAATTGTGGATCATGTCGGCAAAGAGCGCGACCGAGCCGGACAGCAGCACAATGGTGCTCTCCACCAGGCCGACGCCGGCCATGATGATGAATGACCATTTCAGCGCGAAAATGCCGCGCTCGCTGGAGGCCAGCAAGGCCTCGGCGCTGCCGTGGCCGTGCTCGTGGCCATGATCGTGGCCGTGAGCGTGTGAGTGGCCATGCGCATCGCCGTGATGGCTATGCCAGAACACGCCGATCAGGCTTGCGAGCCCCCGGCGCAATTGCGGCTCGATTTTCTGCCAGTGCGCGCGCGCTTCGGCGCCAAGGGATTTCGGGGTCGGCCGGTTCATTTGGTGAGCATCCTTTGCGGCCAGCCATAGAGCCAAATTCCAAAATCAGTCATCCTGCTGACGAGGGCGCAGAACGGTGGGCTTTGCGCCAGCCAGGCCGCCCCACATCCGAGCCCCGCCCCACCGGCAATGTCCCCCGGATAATGCGCGCCGAGCCATACCCGCGCGAAGCTCACGGCGCAAGCCAGCACCAGCATCAGCATATAGGCCTTTGGCACTTTGGGCGGCGGTTTCAGGAACAAGGCAAGGCCCAGCGTGAACAGCAGGGTCGCATGGTCGCTGGGAAACGAGGAATCGGGCGGGTGATGAAGCCAGTTCGGCGACAGGCCGTCCATGAAGGGCCGGTCGTGCATATAATGCGCCGAAATCAGCGCGGCGACAGCCAGCGCCGCCAGGGCCGCCAGCGTTGCCGATACCGCTGCGCGGCGATCAGCCGTCTCGCCCCACAGCCATAAAGCGATCAGCAGCAGCGGTGCCCCATACAAGGCCCAGTTGGCCACGGCCATGGCAATGGCCAGCATGCCGGATGCAGGATGCGCCCCAGCACTCATGTGCAGGAAAATCGCCTGATTGAGGCTCAATGCCGGGGGCGCGGCGCTCAGGAGAGATGGCCCGAAGTCATTTGCGCCCGTTGATGCAGCCGGCGCTGGACATCCGTACTGTCTCTGGCCGCGCCCAGTGGCGTGCGCCGCCATGCGTGCCGCGAGACCGGCCAACCCTGTTCAGGGTCGTTTTGGCCATCGGCGGGTTTGATCGCGGGGATCGGCGGCACGCCCGAAGGTGCTGCGACAGAGAGTCGCGGCGGGTGCATCGCAGGGCACGGCCAGGTCGTTGCTGCGGTTTTTGCAGCTCGGCCGATTACAAGGGCTGCCTGCTCCAGGTCTGTGCTGACAGCGGCGACCACCAGACCGGGAGCCAGCATCACACCATGCATCAGGCTATTTTCCTCGGCATCGGGCGTTTCTCCTCAATTGGGCCGCATGTCACAAGTCCAGAATGGCCCTGTCGGGCAAGCTTGGCAAGCATCAGCCTGGCGGCGGTGCTGCCAGTGTCTGGCGCAGCCGGCTCCGTTCGAAAAGGATGGCGATCACCAGCGAGGCGCAGAGCGGCAGCACCAGATAAAACAGCCGGAAAACGATCAGGGCCGCCAGCATTGCGGATTTGCTCACCTCGGGGATGGCGGCAACGCAAAGCGATTCAAGCACGCCGAGCCCGCCGGGCGAGTGGCTGATCAGCCCCGCCGTGAACGAGGCAATGAACACGCCGAGCACGGTGAGGAAATCGGGGTGGGCGGAGGGTGGCAGCGCGAAATAGATGATCCCGGCGGCTCCGACCAGTTCCAGCGGCGCGATGATCAATTGCCGCCAAATTACAGCGGGTGCCGGATAATGTATGTGCAGCCACCGCATCTCAATTGGCTTGAAGCCTAGCACTGACCCCAGCACATAGAGGCCGACCAGCGCGAGCATGACGACGCCGCTGGTGCGCGCCACGACCCTCAAGGCAGCCGGCGAGGCCAATACCGACGTGCCCCGCGCATAGCCCAGCCAATGCACGATGCTGTCCAGCAGGGCGGCGAAACGCTCGGCCAACCCCGGGTCAATGACCAGCAGCGCCCCGCCCAGCATCACCGTGCCCAGCGCGAAGGTAAACGAGCAAAACAGCACCAGAAAGGTCACTTCGGCCAGCGACATGCCGCGCGTCGAATAGGCGCGGAAGCGAATCGCGCCGCCTGCAATGATCGTCCCGCCGATATTATGCGACAAAGCGTAGGTGGTGAAGGAAACCAGCGCGATGAACCACAGCGGCATTTTGCGCTTGAGTTGCATCAGCGCGATGCGATCATAGCCCGCCAGTGCGCCATAGGCGATGAGCGAGGCTGCCGCAGCCAGCAGCAGATGCAGAGGCGGAATCTCCCGCAGGCTGGCCATGATGGCGGCAGGCGATAATGTGGCAGCCTGGCGCGACAGCACATAAAATGCCGCCACCATGATGCAGAGGCCCACCAATGGCCAGATGAAGGGGACGAAACGAACCCAGCGCTTTTGTACCGACGCTGCATTCGCGTGCACAGGCAAGGTCACGCCGCCAAACCTTGCGTGTTGAGCGCCGCACAGACATCATCCACCACTTGCTCGACCAGCACCGGATCATCACCCTCGGCCATGACGCGAATGAGCGGCTCGGTGCCGGAGGGGCGGATTACCAGCCGTCCGGTTTTGCCCAATCTGCTTTCACCAGCGACAATGGCTTTCAGCACAGCTTCCTTTTTCAGCAGGACGCGGCCATTGCCGCGCACGTTTTTCAGGATTTGCGGCACGGCCTCAAACTGGTTGCAAACTTCGCTGACCGGTTTGTCATGGCGCTTGATCTCGGCGAGGATCTGCAATGCCGCCACCAGGCCATCGCCCGTTGTGGCGTGATCGGAGAAAATCAAATGGCCGGATTGTTCGCCACCGAGATTGAACCCGTGGCTGCGCATATATTCAAGGACATAGCGATCACCTACGGCGGTTCGTGCCAAGGAGAGGCCGAGGGTGTCAAGATAGCGCTCAAGGCCGAGGTTCGACATGACGGTGGCCACGACGCCCGGTTGGGAAAGGCGCCCTTCAAGCTGCCAGCCGCGCGCCACGACGGCCATCATCTGGTCGCCGTTGACCAGCCCGCCTTTTTCGTCAACGATCAACAGCCGGTCAGCATCGCCATCGAGCGCGATGCCGATGTCGGCGCGCATTTCGCGTACCTTGTGGCTCAGGGCCTGCGGGGCGGTTGAGCCACAATCGCGGTTGATGTTGAAGCCATCAGGCTCGACGCCGATCGAAAACACTTCCGCGCCGAGTTCCCACAGAGCCTCTGGGGCAACCTTGTAGGCCGCGCCATTGGCGCAATCGACCACGATGCGCAACCCGTCGAGCGACAATTGCTTGGGAAGGGTGCGCTTGGCAAATTCGATATAGCGGGCATGCACGCTCTCAATGCGCTTGGCGCGACCCATCGTGCGGCTCTTGGCAAGGCGCGGCGCGAGGTCTTGCGACAGCATGGCCTCGATTTCCGACTCAATGTCGTCGGAGAGCTTGAAGCCATCGGGGCCGAACAGCTTGATGCCATTATCCTCGAAGGTGTTGTGTGACGCCGAGATCATCACGCCGAGATCAGCGCGCATCGAGCGGGTCAGCATCGCCACGGCCGGCGTCGGGATCGGCCCCAGCAGCAGAACGTCGATCCCCACCGACGTGAAGCCGGAAACCATTGCATATTCAATCATATAGCCAGATAGACGGGTATCTTTTCCAATCACCACCCGGTGCTGGTGATCGCCGCGCATGAAGGCGAGGCCGGCCGCCTGGCCGACTTTCAGCGCCAGTTCAGGTGTGATGAAGCCATTGGCGAGGCCACGGATACCATCGGTGCCAAAGAATTTTCGTGCCATTCAAGCCCTCTTTCAATATCGCGCCAGGCCCGAGGGGGTTTACGCCCGATCGGCCCAAAAGGCCAGTGCCGCAGTTATTTCCATAAGTTTCTGTCATTGCGAGGGCGGTGAAGAAATTGATCGGATTCGCGAACCTTTGAATGACTTCGTCGCACGGCCTCACGGGCCGCTCAGTGCGCCTCATCCCAATTGGCGGCGGCGCGGGCATCGACCTGCAAAGGCACGCGCAGGGCAAGGGCGGGCAAAGCGGCATTGACCATCACCTTGCGGGCCACGGCGATCGTGCTGTCAATCTCGGCTTCCGGAACCTCGAATATCAGTTCATCATGTACTTGCAAAAGCATCTGCCCATTCAGTTTATTTGATGCAAGTGCATCATCCATCCGAATCATGGCGCGACGGATGATGTCGGCGGCGGATCCCTGGATCGGTGCGTTGATGGCGGCGCGTTCATTGAATGCCCGCTCGGAGGGGTTGCCGGAATTGATGCGCGGAAAATGACACTTGCGCCCAAAAACAGTTGTCACAAAGCCCTGGGCGCGCGCCAGTTTGCGGGTCGTGTCCATATAATCGCGGATGCCGGGAAAACGCTCGAAATATTTCTTGATATAGGCCCCCGCCTCTTCGCGCGAAATGCCGAGCTGGTTAGCCAGACCAAAGGCGGAAATACCATAAATAATACCGAAATTGATGGCTTTGGCGCGGCGGCGCACGTCGGATGGCATGTCCTTGATTGGCACCCCGAACATTTCGGAGGCGGTCATGGCGTGAATATCCAGCCCCTCGGCAAAGGCGCGGGTGAGTTGCGGAATTTCAGCAACATGCGCCAGGATCCGCAATTCAATCTGCGAATAATCCGCCGATATCAACTTGTGCCCCGGTGTCGCGACAAAGGCCCGCCTGATACGCCGCCCGGATTCATTGCGCACCGGGATGTTTTGCAGGTTAGGCTCGCTCGACGACAACCTCCCGGTCGTCGTTGATGCAAGTGCATAAGACGTATGCACCCGGCCGGTTTCCGCATTGACAAAATTGGGCAAGGCGTCGGTATAAGTTGATTTCAGCTTGGCCAGTTGCCGCCAATCCAGCAAGCGCGCCGCAAAAACATTGCCGGCTTCAGCCAGTTCATCAAGCACGCTGGCAGACGTTGACCAAGCGCCGGTCGGCGTTTTTTTGGCGCCAGGCAGGCCCATTTTGCCAAACAGGATATCGCCCAGTTGCTTGGGTGAGCCAAGATTGAAACTCTCGCCTGCAAGTTCGTGAATCTCGGCTTCAAGGCGGGCCATGTCCTGGGCAAACTCGCCCGATAGGCGCGCCAGCATGGCCCGGTCGATGGCAATGCCGCGCCGCTCCATGCGCGCCAGCACCACGGGCATGGCCCGCTCCAGCGTTTCATAAACATTTGTCATGCTTTCCGCGACGAGGCGCGGTTTCAGCGCAAGCCACAGGCGCGCCGTGACATCGGCATCCTCCGCCGCATAGGCGGTGGCGGCTTCAAGCGGCACCTGCGCGAAGGAAATCGCCGCCTTGCCGGTGCCCGTGACTTGCCTGTAGGCGATCGGCTTGTGGCCGAGAAATTTCTCGCTCAGCGCATCCATGCCATGCCCGTCGCCGCCCGAGCCGGCATCAAGCACATAGGAAATCAGCATGGTGTCATCGAAAGGCGCGACTTCAATGCCGTGGCGCACAAACATCAGCCAGTCATATTTCATGTTCTGGGCGATTTTCTGCACTGAGGGCGCTTCCAGCAGCGGTTTCAGCGCGTCAAGCACGGTGCGAGCATCGAGTTGGCCGGCGACAAGGTCTGAGCCCCGGAACAAATCGCTGGTGGCGGCAGCGCGGTGCCCGAGCGGAATATAGCAGGCCCGCCCATCTTTGAGCGCCAGCGAAATGCCGACCAATTCGGCCTGCATCGGATCAAGCGAGGTGGTCTCGGTATCCACCGCAACCACCCCTTCCTCCATTGCGTCAGTGACCCAGCGCGTCAAAGCTTCCATGCTTTGCACGGTTTCATAGCGCGTACGGTCGAGCGGCGCGGCTTTGGCTGCCGCCAGCCTTGCCTGCGCCAGAGCTTGCGGCGTCATGCCATCCAGCGCGGGCCTGGCATTTTCCGTCGTTGCGAGCGGCGCTTCGGGGGCGGGCTTCGGCCCGCCGTTGCGATCCTGCCAGCCATTTGGCCCGGCAACGGCAGCGTCGGGCTCCACCTCGGCAAGGTCGCAGGCATAAATGTCAGCGGCGCGCCGTGCCAGGGTCGAAAATTCCATCGCCTTGAAAAAACCGATCAGCGGGCGTGGCTCTGGTGCCATCAGCCGCAGATCATCCAGCGGCACGGCCAGCGCCACGGTTTCCACCAGTTGCACCAGCTTGCGCGAGATGCGGATTTTTTCGATGACAGCGGGATCCGTCAGGGTTTCGCGCTTTTTGGGCTGTTTGATCTCGCCCGCCCGTGCCAGCAGCGTTTCAAGGTCACCATATTCATTGATCAGTTGGGCGGCGGTTTTCACGCCTATGCCCGGCGCGCCCGGCACGTTGTCGGTGGCGTCGCCAGCCAGAGCCTGCACGTCAACCACTTTGTCGGCCCCGACGCCAAAATACGCCAGGACTTCGGCCGGGCCAATGCGGCGCTCTTCGCGTTCGCCAGAGGCGGGGTCATACATGGCGATGCCATCGCCCACGAGTTGCATCAAATCCTTGTCGGCCGAGACAATGAGCACATCGGCACCGCGTGCCCGCGCCTGGCGCGCATAGGTGGCGATGAGATCATCGGCCTCATAGGTATCCTGCTCGATGGGGATGAGCGAAAACGCCCGCACGGCGGCACGCATGAGCGGGAATTGCGGGATCAAATCAGCGGGCGGCTCCGGCCTGTGCGCCTTGTATTCGGGGTATATCTCGCGCCGGAACGAATTTTCCGACTTGTCGAAAATGATGGCCAGATGGGTCGGCTTGATCCCCGCCGCGCCATCGCGCACGAATTGGAACATTTTGTTGCAAAACAGCCGTACCGCGCCATTGGGCAGGCGATCCGAGCGGAAATTATACTTCGGATCCTGCCGCATCGACTGGAACCAGGCGCGAAAGACAAATGACGAGCCATCAACCAGAAAAACATGGTCGCCAGGCTGCACGGGGGCGGAGGGATCAGACATGAGGCAACCTTAGCAGAGCTGCGGCCAAGCGGAAACGGGGGCGTTGCAAAGCATGCGGCGCGACAGGGCGGATCGCGACCGGGCGAATGATGAAGCCCCCCCTTGAGGTCAAGCCCCAGTGATCGCCCGTCACCTCCTTCAACCAGGGCAGCCGCGCTTCACCCGCCGACATTAAAGGCTGCCAGCGCCGCCATATTGACGATGTCGCTGTCCTTGGCCCCGAGCTGGACAATCTGCACCGGCTTGTCGAGCCCCACCAGCAGTGGGCCAATCACCGTCGCGCCACCCAGTTCCTGCAGCATTTTGGTAGCAATCGACGCCGAGTGGAAAGCTGGCATCACCAGTACATTGGCGGTGTCGGTGAGGCGACAGAAAGGATAGGCGGCCATGGCCTCGCGGTTGAGGGCGACATCAGCCGACATATCGCCATCATATTCGAAATCGACCCGCTGCTGATCGAGCAGGCGCACCGCCTCGATCACCTTGGTGGAGCGCTCGCCCGGCGGATGGCCAAAGCTTGAGAAGGCCAGAAAGGCGACGCGCGGCTCATAGCCCATGCGCCGCGCCACACCCGCCGCCTCCTTGGCAATGGCCACCAGGTCTTGCGGCGTCGGCATTTCGGCAATGGCGGTATCGGCGACAATCACTGGTTGGCCGCGCGCCAGCACCAGCGAAAAGCCGATGAGCTGATGGCCAGGCTTGGTGTCAATGACCCGGCGCACTTCTTCAAGCGCAATCGAGAAATTGCGAGTCACTCCCGTCACCATCGCATCGGCATCGCCCGCCGCGACCATGGCGGCGGCAAAAGTATTGCGATCCTGCTTGACCAGCCGCTGGCAATCGCGCGCCAGAAAGCCGCGCCGTTGCAGCTTTTCATAGAGCATCTGCGCGTAATATTCATTGCGGCTTGAAAGCCTGGCGTTGTGGATCTCGATGTTGCGGTCGGCAAGGTCAACATCGCCAAGATTGGCGGCTGCCCTGATCCTGTCTTCACGCCCGATCAATATCGCTGTGCCGAAGTCCTGTGCCGCAAAAGAAACGGCTGCGCGAATGACCTGCTCCTCTTCGCCCTCGGCAAAGACCACACGCTTGGGGTTGCGGCGCACGCTCTCGACAATGCGCTGCAGCGCGCCAGTCACAGGGTTGCGCCTGGCTGACAAAGCCACCTCATAGGCCTTCATATCGACAATAGGACGCCGCGCGACGCCGGTCGCCATGGCCGCTTTGGCGACCGCCACCGGCAGAACATGGATCAGGCGCGGATCGAACGGCGCCGGGATGATGTAATCGCGCCCAAAGGTGGGACGCGCGCCAGCATAGGCGGCGGCGACTTCATCAGGCACTTCGGCGCGGGCGAGTTCGGCCAAAGCGATGGCGGCGGCGATTTTCATTTCCATGTTGATGGTGCTTGCCTGTACATCCAGCGCACCACGGAAAATATAGGGAAATCCGAGAACATTATTGACCTGATTGGGGTAATCCGAGCGACCGGTCGCGATAATCACATCGCGGCGCACCGCTTGCGCTTCTTCGGGGGTGATTTCCGGATCAGGATTGGCCATGGCGAAAATGATCGGATCAGCGGCCATGCTCTTGACCATTTCCGCCGACAAAGCCCCTTTGGCCGAAAGTCCGAAGAAAATATCGGCCCCGGCCATCGCTTCTTCGAGCGTGCGCAGCGGCGTATCCACGGCGTGCGCCGATTTCCACTGGTTCATGCCGGCCTGGCGGCCCTGATAAACCACACCCTTGGTATCGCACAAAATGACATTTTGCGGCGCAAAGCCCATGGCCTTGATGAGCTCGATGCAGGCGATGCCGGCCGCACCTGCGCCATTGCACACCAGCCTGGTTTTCTTGATATCGCGGTTGGTCAGGTGCATGGCATTGAGCATGCCTGCCGCCGCAATGATGGCGGTGCCGTGCTGATCATCGTGAAACACCGGGATATCCATCAGTTCGCGCAGCTTTTGCTCGATGATGAAGCATTCGGGGGCTTTGATATCTTCCAGATTGATGCCGCCAAACGACGGCCCGAGATAGCGCACCGCATTGACGAAAGCCTCGGTGTCTTCGGTGTCGACTTCCAGGTCGATCGAATCAATATCGGCAAAGCGCTTGAACAGCACCGCCTTGCCTTCCATCACCGGCTTGGCAGCCTGCGCGCCGAGATTGCCCAGGCCCAAAATCGCGGTGCCATTGGTGATGACCGCCACCATGTTGCCGCGCACGGTGTAATCATAGGCGCGGCTCTTGTCGGCGGCGATGGCGAGCACCGGCACGGCGACACCGGGCGAATAGGCCAGCGAGAGATCGCGCTGCGTCGCCATCGGTTTGGTTGGGACAATCTCCAGCTTGCCGGGCCGCCCGCGCGAATGAAACAGCAGCGCCTCCTGATCCGTGATCGCCGCGCGTTTGGCGGGCGTGGAGAGGGTGGCTTTGTTCGCGTCGTCGGCCATGATCACATCCTGAATTGAAAGGCGGATGCAACCTTAAAAGCCCATACTGTCCCCGGCAAGCGATTAGGCAGAGCGCGCGCCGTTTTGTGCGCCAGATGGCGCATGATCAGCCAAAATCGGCGGGATCGAAGCTGCGCATCGTGGAGCAGAAGGCGCAGGTGACTTGGATCTTGCCAGCGGCATCGACCATGTCGGCGCGCTCTTTGGCGCTAAAGCCGCGCAGCATGGCCTCGACGCCCTCCTGCGAGCAGCGGCATTGGTCGCGCACACTTTGCGCCGGGAACACTTTCACGCCGCGCTCGTGAAACAGACGATACAGCAACCGCTCGGCCGAAAGTCCGGGCTCGACCAACTCGTCATCACCGAGCGTGCTTGCCAGTGCCAGCGCTTCGTTCCAGGGCTCGTTTGCGTCAGCGACATCGGGGACGAAGCCCTCGGGCGCATCACCGGGATGGAGATCTGCGACGCGCGCTTGGCTGTTGGGGAGGTGCTGCACCATCAAGCCGCCCGCCCGCCAATGGCGGCCCTCCGGGTTGAAGACTTCGGCGACCGCGAGTTTCACAAAGGTCGGGATTTGCTCGCTTTGCGCAAAATAATGATGGGCCGCCACGCTGAGACCCGCCCCCTCCAGCGCAACCACACCCTGCCACCGCGAAGCGGCGTCGCCGTGGTCAATGGTGAAGGCGAGATGGCCGCGGCCCAACAAAGCGGCACCGGAATGGTCGGTGCATGCCGCCAGACGCACGGCATCAAACTGCGCATAGGCACGCAGCCGGTCAGGCGCGTCGAAATCCACCACGAGCATCTGCACCGGGCCATCGCTGCGCGTCTGCAATTGCAGACGGCCTTTGCCCTTCAGCGCGGTGCCGAGCATGGTGGTGAGCACGGCAGCTTCGGCCAGCAGGCGCGATACCGGTTCAGGATAGGCATGGCGCGCCAGAATGGCATCCAGCGCCGGGCCAAGCCGCACCAGCCGCCCGCGCACATCGAGCGGCTCGACGGCATAGGGCAGGGCCATATCATCCACAGGCGAGTCCGAAATCGGGCGTTCGGGGGTGGGCACGGATTCATTCATGCGCCATCAACCCCAAGGCACCAGGCCAACACGCCCTTTTGCGCGTGCAGGCGGTTTTCGGCCTCGTCAAACACCACCGATTGCGGCCCGTCGATGACATCATCCGTGACTTCCTCGCCGCGATGGGCGGGCAGGCAGTGCATGAAAACCGCCTCGCGGTTAGCTGCGGCCATCAGGCGTGCATTGACCTGGAAGGGTGCCAGCAAATTATGGCGGCGACCGGCATCCTCGTCGCCCATCGACACCCAGCAATCGGAAATCACGGCATCGGCTCCAGCGACCGCTTCAAACGGGTTATGCACCGCCACCACCCGTGCGCCGCGCTGGCGGGCTTCGGCGAGCACGCCTGCTGGCGGCGACAATTCGGGCGGGGTCGCGATGTTCAGCGTGAAATCGAATTTCTCCGCCGCGTGAATGAAGCTCATCAGCACATTGTTGAAATCACCGGTCCAGGCCAGGGTGCGGCCTTTGATCGGGCCGCGATGCTCCTCGAAGGTCATGACATCGGCCATCACCTGGCAAGGATGGGTGCGCTTGGTGAGGCCGTTGATCACCGGCACGCTCGCATTGCGCGCCAATTCCTCAAGATCAGCATGGGCGAGCGTGCGGATCATGATGGCATCAACATAGCGCGACAAAACCCGCGCTGTGTCGGCAATGGTTTCGCCGCGCCCAAGCTGCATCTCATCGCCGGTGAGCATGATGGTTTCGCCACCCAGTTCACGCATGCCAACGTCAAACGAGACGCGGGTGCGGGTCGAGGGCCGGTCAAAAATCATCGCCAGTATCCTGTCGCGCAAGGGCCGGGCCTGCACCGCCGCGGCGACACCGCTGCGCGCTGCCTGGCGCTCGCGCTTGATGGTGGAAGCGACATCGAGCACATGGCGCAACTGGGCTGCGGACATGTCGCAAAGATCGAGGAAATGCCTTGGGGCCACGCCGCTCATGCTACGCCCTCCAGGTGATGCGCCCGCTCCAGAGCCGTGGCGGCGCGATCAAGCCGCGCCACCGCCTCGGCGGCCTCCGCGTCGGTGATGATCAAAGGCGGCAGCAACCGCACGACATTGTCGCCGGCTGCAATCACCAGCAAATGCTGCGCGCGTGCCGCATCAACCATTTCCGCCACCGGCACCTTCAGGCGCAGGCCGAGCATCAGCCCCTCGCCGCGCAGTTCGGCGAAGATATGGGGGTGCTGATCGTGCAGCGCCGCGAGCCTTTGGCGCAGGTTCAGCGCGACATGCCGGACATGTTCGAGAAAGGCCGGGTCAGTGACGGTGTCGATCACCGTATTGCCGCAGGCCATGGCCAAAGCATTGCCGCCAAACGTCGAGCCATGCGTGCCAGCCACCATGCCCGCCGCCGCCGCTTTGGTGGCAAGGCATGCTCCCATCGGAAAGCCGCCGCCAAGCCCCTTGGCTACCGCCATGATGTCAGGATCAGCGCCCTGTCCCTGATGCGCAAACAGCCGGCCGGTGCGCCCGATGCCGGTCTGCACTTCGTCATAGATCAGCAGCAGGCCGTGCTTGTCGCAGAGCGCCCTGAGGCCGCGCAGGCATTGCGGCGGCACCACACGAATGCCGCCCTCACCCTGAATAGGCTCAATCAATATCGCCGCCGTGGCCGGGCCGATCGCCGCCTCCAGCGCCTTGTGATCGCCAAACGGCACCTGGTCAAAACCCTCAAGCGGCGGGCCAAAGCCTTCAAGGTATTTGTTTTGCGCCGCCAGGTTGGCCATCGTGCGGCCATGGAACGCACCTTCAAAGGTGATGATGCGGTAGCGTTCCGGCGCGCCCCTGGCGGCATGGAATTTGCGTGCCATTTTCATGGCACATTCCAGCGCCTCGGCCCCGGAATTGCCGAAAAACACCACATCTGCAAAGGAATTTTCGCAAAGCTTGGCCGCCAAAGCCTCACCCTGCGGGGATTGGTAAAGGTTGGAATTATGCCAGACCTTCTGCGCCTGCTCGGTCAAGGCCTTGACCAGGGCCGGGTGGGCGTGGCCCAGAGCCGTTACCGCAACGCCCGCGCCAAAATCCAGATATCGCTCGCCGTTGGTGGCCTCAAGCCAGGCACCTTCGCCCCGCTCGAAGGCGATGGGTGCGCGGTTATAGGTCGGCAACAGGTGGCTGGCGACAGGCTGTGACATCGGGTTCTGGCCTCCTCCAAAACAGGTTCAAGGGGTATAAAACCAATGCGAAAAGCCGCCCCGGCGGGGCGGCTTGCATCGCAACCCACGCTTAATGCCAAAGCGGTGGCAATGCAATTGCGAATTTATGTGCCAAAGCGCGCCAAGCTCTTGAATTTGAGGTGATGGCATAGTTAATTGGAACAAGAGATTGTGCCCCCGGCGAAAAGGATAGCGCCATGACATCGTCATTGGGTTCAGAGCCCTTAGGTTCAGAGTCACGGGGTTCAGACATCAAGCTCGCAGTTTCCGGCATGGCCTGCGATGGCTGCGTTTCCAGCGTCAAGAACGTGCTGGAGCGCGTGCCGGGCGTGACCGCGGCCAAAGTGGTGCTGGAGCCCGGCAGCGCTGTGGTTTCGGGCACGGCGTCCGTGGCAGACCTCGTGAAAGCTGTTGAGGCCGCGGGCTATGAGGCCAAAGCGGCCTGAACCTCAGCTTGTGACCACGCAGAGCGGGTGCTAGACACCGGGCTTGTTTCAAGCCCAGAAAGGTGCCGCACATCATGATTCCGCGTTATTCCCGCCCCGAGATGGTTGCGATCTGGGAGGCGCAGACGCGGTTTCGCATCTGGTTCGAGATCGAGGCGCATGCCTGCGATGCGCTGGCCGAAATCGGCGTCATTCCAGAGGCTGCGGCCAAAGCCATCTGGGCCAAGGCCGGGCATGTCACGTTTGACGTGGCGCGGATTGACGAGATCGAGCGTGAAACCAAGCACGATGTCATCGCCTTCCTGACGCACCTTGGCGAATTCATCGGCCCCGAGGCGCGGTTTGTGCATCAGGGCATGACCTCGTCCGACGTGCTCGACACCTGCCTTTCCGTGCAACTGAAGCGCGCCTCCCTTCTGCTGCTGGCCGATATTGACCATTTGCTCGCCGCGCTGAAAAAGCGTGCGCTGGAACATAAGATGACCCCGGTGATCGGGCGCTCGCATGGCATTCATGCCGAACCGGTGACTTTCGGGCTGAAACTGGCGCAGGCCTATGCCGAATTTTCCCGCAACCGCGCCAGACTGGAGGCGGCTTGCAAGGATATTTCCACCTGCGCCCTGTCAGGCGCGGTCGGCACTTTCGCCAATATTGATCCGCGCGTCGAAGCCCATGTCGCCGCAAAAATGGGGTTGACGGTCGAGCCGGTGTCAACCCAGGTGATCCCGCGTGATCGCCACGCGATGTTTTTTGCAACGCTCGGCGTCATCGCCTCGTCGATCGAGCGTCTGGCCACCGAAATCCGCCACATGCAACGCACCGAGGTGCTGGAAGCGGAGGAATATTTCTCCCCGGGCCAGAAGGGCTCGTCGGCCATGCCGCACAAGCGCAACCCGGTTCTGACCGAGAACCTCACGGGCCTCGCGCGTCTGGTGCGCGGCATGGTGGTGCCCGCCCTGGAGAATGTCGCGCTCTGGCATGAACGCGATATTTCCCATTCCTCGGTCGAGCGGATGATCGGGCCTGACGCGACCATCACGCTGGATTTCGCTTTGGCCCGGCTCACCGGCGTCATTGAGAAACTGGTGGTCTATCCAGAGAACATGGCGAAAAACCTCAACCGCCTCGGCGGTCTGATCCATTCGCAAAGGGTGCTGCTGGCGCTCACCCAGAAGGGTGTCTCGCGCGAGGAGGCCTACCATCTGGTGCAACGCAACGCCATGCCTGTCTGGCGCGGTGAAGGCGACTTCCTGACGCTGCTGAAAGCCGACCCGCAAGTCAGCAAAGCTCTCAGCGCGAGCGAACTCGAAGACCTGTTCGACCTCGCCTATCACCTCAAACACGTCGACACGATATTCGCCAGGGTGTTTGGGGCAGACTAGC
>VFSW01007840.1_pt1 | contig 15440 bp, 12 predicted proteins | sample 5358111 | NCBI WGS metagenome assembly VFSW01 (sample SAMN11554181, study PRJNA540505) | mine drainage metagenome | isolation source: sediment from site ElyBrook_90M | place: USA: Ely Copper Mine, Vershire, VT | collected 2017
GTCAGGGCGAGTATGATTCGTTTCTTGACATTAACGGACTCTTGCCCAGTTTCTCAGCCATATGGCTTTTAAGCCCATACAATGCCTGGGTGTAGGTCTCGTAAAGAGGTCTAATCCATGCGTAGAATCCTGCGTGGAATCCTGCGTGGAATCTCTGGAGGGCGAGAAATGATTTGTCCTCTTACCCTTGGCGCTCTTAAGGCTGGTTGTTGCTATTGGTGCGGGGGCGAGTTGCCGCCGCGGCGCTCTAAGTGGTGTAGCGCGAAATGCGTAAAACGCTATTATTCCAATCACAACTGGAATGGCGCGCGTAAGGCGGCCAAGCGGCGAGACGGCTACAGGTGTCTCCAGTGCGGCTCAAAAGACTCCCTTGAGGTTAATCATATTGTTGCGTTGGCTGACCAGGGTCATTCCGGGAACTACGGATGGAGTTGCCGGAATCACCTGGACGGCCTCGTGACGCTTTGCCATGCTTGCCACGTTATAGAAACGGCTCGTCAGCGAAAGGAGCGCAATGTCGTATCCGTACCCGATCCCCTCGACTAGTACATTTTACCACCTGTTCGCCCCTGATGCGGCGAACGACGGCTACTGCGCTTGGTGCGGTGGTACACTCGTACAGCATCAGCCATAAGTTACCCGAGGTGCGCTATGCTTCCTAAACGCAGTTTCATTCGAGATATGCGGTCAGCGCATCAGGGTTTATCTCGTCGCATCCGCTTGAGAACGAGAGTCGCAAGCGCAACTCCGGTTGCATCTGCTGACCCGCTCGCGGATGCGGCGGCTGCCCCGTCGACGGACACGCTCAGTTACGTCACGGGGCAGTTCAACCTTTTGAAATCCACTCAGGCATACGATATTGCTGGTGTGAACCAACAGGCGAGAGCCGTGGTCTACTTTCATCCGATTTTTCTCTCGTTGGTCCAAGGCTGTTATTCTATGTATATTGGCGGCACAGGCAAAGAGTGGAACTGCATCTCTCCGGTCGAGTACGATGACAGCCGCGCATCGCTGAAAGTCATTGTGGAGGCATCGCAATAATGGCTATCGCTGGCGTTTTAACGCAGGCGCAAGCCTCCGACCTCAATCTGGTGACTTCAATCCAGCAATGGCTATTCAACGAAGTCGTTGGGCCGTACAATACAGCCGCGGCCGCAGCGTCCCTCAATCAGGGAATGTCTATGCAGCACAACGGGACCTGGGTTGCCGACACGAACGGCTTAGGGTTGATGCCAGGAATGCCTGACGACAAGAATATCTACGAGCGCGTTCCTACGCTCGCGTATGGTATTGATGCCAAGGCTGTGAAGGCCCCCGTTCCAACCGGGATGGGCGATGGTTCGCAGTGGGAGTGGCGCTCGGTTTCTGTCTGTTGCTTGCCAGCTATTTCTGCGGCTACGGATGGAACCATCCAGGCCGATAGACTTGCTCAGTTTGTTCTAAAGGGCGTCGTGGCGAATGCCGTCACCAGAACGAACATTATTCCCATCGTAGATCGCTCCCAAGCCCCGGTCAGTGGACAGTATCCTCAAATCGGGTATGCAGAGGTCCATAATCAGCAGGTCGTGGATCTCAATAAGATCGCTCAGATTCTTGATGCCAACCGTTATCGGTTCGATGTATTGTTCGATATCCGGTGGGCCGTTCAGACGACCAACTAATGGCTGTTTTGATCGACACAGGCGCTCGACGCAAACTTGAAAACCTCTTTCAGGTATTGCAAGAACGCATTCCGTCTGAGGTCCTTGAGCCCGCGGGGATGGAGATTTCGGCTCAAGTGGCTGCTCGCGCTCCGAGTCCCGAGTCTGAGTTCGACACGATGATGTACGGCGATGGCAATACGGCGATCAATGGAGCGCTAAAAATGGGGGATGCAGAGGATGACGGCCGTCAGCGGTTCGTCAAGCCTGCGTCTCACTATCTCCAGCCATTCTTGGCGAGTCCCGCCGATATGGCTGTGGATGGTCTCACACTCGGAGTGGGAAATATCGCCCTTCTCAACGAGATCAGCAAGTACCAGTATGTCAATGCGAAGGGTCAGGTTCACACGGTCGGCGGAGAAAATGATTTCGGATTCTGGCTGGCGTGGGAATACGGCGGTCATTTCACGATTACCCCGCGCTTCCAGTCTGCGACTGGTGGCCGCGGCTATCCCCTGAGACCAACCCCAGAAATAATGACCTGGAGTATGACGAAGGATATTCGTCCTCACCTCATGTTCACGAGTATTGACATAGAATCTGTTGTCGAGACGATTATCAAGCCGCGCATTCGCGACATCGTTCAATCGATCTAACATATAACGCGACGTTCCGGGCGTTTCAAGCCGGGATTTAACCTTCTTTCCTTTGGGAGATCCTATACTATGGCAACTTCCGCGCCGGGTCATGCCGCCGTTACCGATGTCCAGGGTCGTCTAACGATGACCATGATTGACGATGTAACGCAGGTTACTACGTCGACTGGCACGACCACCCCGCTTACTTTTGTCTCGCGCTTGATGAGCGCAGACGCGAGCCCTGATACGAAAATCACCGAAGTCGTCGAAATCGGTACCAACGGTATCGTTGGTGGCGTTGCCGACCTCGGCATTTACAAGGGCAAATTCAGTCGTTACGATACCTCTTCGAAGCTCCTCGGTCTTGTGACCGGGAAGCACCTTACGGGATCCTCGACCTCCTGGACCTATTATGATTTGGCGAACGCAAATTTCGATTATGTTCGCTTGGTCGCCGACCCGACCGGAAATGTCTTTGCGGCGTCGGTCGGTATGAGCGCAATTCTTACCGGGGCGGCCTTTTCACAAAAGACCTCTGGCATCGCTACCGAAGAGTACGATTTCCAGGGTCCCCAACTCGCGACGATCAACGGCTTCCCGGTTGCGAAGGTCTACTCGGTTCTTTCGGCCGACGTTACTGCTGGCTACTTGAGCATTGCGGGCACATTGGGGACTGGGGAGTCGCCGAACCCGGTTATCCCTCCGGCCTCTGGTCAACCGCCGAGCTCGCTCTATGACTCCGGTCGTCGTTCGTTCCTGAAAGTTACTCGCGTGCCAGTAGCGAATTCCGTCATCAACGGTGTGAACTACGCCGCTGGCAGCCGCGTGCGGTATCGCGAGAACCAGCCCTATGATGTTGTCGCTGCCGGGCTCTCGACCGCAGGATCGCAGACCGTTACGCCCGCGATTCTCTTAGCGGATGGCGCGACTCAGAACTACATGGGTCCCGAACTCGTCGTCGGCGCGAACATCATTGTGGACATTGGCGGAGCTAACCAGGAAACGTGCGCCATCACGGCGGCCACTTCTTCGACGATAACCTTCACGACTACGAAGACTCATTCTGGTACGGGTATCGGTCTCGGCTTAGTGCCTACGACTGGGTATTGCCTTTACAACCCTCTCAACCATGTCTTCGTTTTCGGAGACACCTTAGCCATCGGCGACGTTATCCGCGTGCTGTTTGCCAGCTACGCTACGACCTCGACTCCGACGACCATCGGCACGAGTTCGCTTGACAACACGGATGTTCCCGGTGTGCCTGGCCGCGTCGTTCCGGTTTCGATTGCCGCCTATGGTATCCCTCGCTGCTCTTCGAGCGATATCAAGGTTACTATTGCTCGTAAGGAAGTCCAGGGTCTTGGCGAGAATGAAGTCGTTTGGGGCACCGCAGGTGTTCCGAAGATTGACTACAGCCTTGACGTAATCTCGACGGACAACCTGCTCACGCAGACATTGCAGACGGGATCTCAGGTTGCTGGCGCTGGCGGCGATATCTTCTCGGCCGACTACCAGGCGCGGTACATGCTTGCGAATGCGAGCCCGATGACGGTAACAATCAAGAACCCGAACAACAACACGAAGACGATCAAGCAGTACGCCGGGAATCTCCCGGTGTTCGGCTCGACTTCGGAATCGGGTACCTCGACGGGCGAGATGACGCTGAAACTGAGCGGCATGGATTATTCGGGGCAGTTAACCATTACGGCCTACTCGTAATCCCCTAACTTACCCCAGAATTTGAACTAGATAAAGAAAGGCCCCGTTCTCGACATTCGTCTGAGCGGGGCCTCTTTTTTGTTTTATCCACAGGAAGAAAATTGATATGAGAACTGGACCTGGGCTTTCTGAGCCCGCTATGGCAATCAAGGAAGCGTTTTTCGCGGCAGGGCAAGATATTTTGCGGCCAGTGAAAACGATGATTGCAGATAGCTACCCGAACGAGCAGCGGGAGCGTCTATCAAGTCACTTTAATGAAGAGGTGCTTCGCGAATATGATCGCGTATGTAAACGCGCCAGTAGTTTCCTCTACGAGCAACGCAACATCGTCCAATCAAAGTGGCTGCCGCGGTACAACATCACTCGTCGCAAGCCCAATGAGCCCCCAAATGAGGATTTCGCAGAACTTCGGAACTGTCTGGTGGATAACTGCCTAGACAGACTCTCCGAGCTTCTAATTGCCAATAGTCCGCTTCTTGTTAAGCGCCAGTATATTGAGCAGCTTCAGATGGCGGTCGAGAAGGCGACTGAAGCGGCGAAGACGAGACTATCTACTTACTTACAAGCATTCCAGGTATCACGCAAAGACGGATACGCGAAACTGAGCGAGGTTTACGAGTTTTAATGTTAAAGGATAAACTTTCGGTACTGAATCGTCAGTTCCGTGAACTCACTATTACGTCCGTTGACGGGACGAACTCGGAAACTGGCTACTATCGTCGGCCCACGGAGATCGAGGAGAGCATCCTCCGCAAGGCTATGTCGGAAGAGTACGAGACGATTGTGAGCGGCCTCAAGGGCGGCTCGCCCTCAATCTACGATACACTCCTCGAACTTTTTAAGAGCCAACCGAAGCGCGTTTGTGCAGATGCCATCGTGGCGGCCCACGCCGACGATCTTCGCGCACGATCCATTACGGAACTCGGTCGGCCAGAGCCCACGAGCGATGACTCGGAGGAGGATCGCAAGGCGTTCATTGACGACTTAACTCCGATTTTCGAGCGCCGAGCGAATGAACTGCGCGATACGATGGAACTTGAAGAGAGTGACGCTCTGGCTGAAAAGGCTACGCAGGCTCGCATCGAAGCAATCGCTCGCGAGCGGGCTTTCGAGATCTATCGCCGACGCCTCATCTCTCAATGTCTGTACGAAAAGAACGAAGAGACCGACGCCTACGAGTTGGTCTTCGACAACCACGAAGATGTTCCGAAGGCCTTAGACTCCGATACGATCAACACGATTACGAAGGCTATTCTCGACGAGGTGAATCGCGTTAAAAGCCTCCCTTTGAGGTAAGCCGCGATGACATCGCGACAAAGGCAGATGTTATCGCGAGGGAATACGGCGGGGGGCTTCAGACGTTCATCGATTGTTTCATAAAGTTCGACCCCGAATGGGTTGACACTGCGTACTGGACGATTGTCCGCCGCGGCCAAATGGACTCCCTGAGAATGATTGATGAAGATGAGTGGCCTGACCCGTCAAGTCTATCGGATTATCAACCGAAGTTTGATGCAGACCCTAGTTACTACTTCCCCGTAGACCATATCGCAGAGCTTGGTGTATTCCTCCGCGATCACACGATTCAACAGAGAAAAATGCGCGTGGTTCAGAAAAGAGAACAAGAGCGGGAGCGGGCGAAACAAACAGTTCTATATTAGAGGTGCATCATGGCGGTTATTGGCAACGATTATGCCTTACAAATCGGGCTCGAACTCAACCCCGATTCGATTGCACAGGTGGAGTCTCAGATTCGCGCCGTACTTGGTCGGAATATGCCCGGTCTCAAAATCGTTGCAAATGCGGATCAGGCTGTCAATGCCCTCAGAAGTGTTACGGCAAACGCCGAGGAAATGTCATCGGCCATTACTGCCGCGATGGAAGAGACGCGCAGAGCCTTTCTTGAGCAAGCCGTCGCTGTTAACCAACTCGGCACGAAGTTCAGAGAAAATACGGTTTCTGTGGAGCAACAGCTTCAAGCCGAAAACGACATTATTTCGCAAAAGTTGTCCGAACAACGCTCCATTATTCAGCAAAGCGATGCTTCGATCAAGTCTCAAAACGAGGCGATGCTGGCAAGCTGGCAGTCTCGCACGGTTTCCGTGGACGACCAACTTCAAGCCGAGAATGACATTATCGCCGAAAAGTTGGCCGAACAAAGAGCCATTATCCAGGCTTCGGTTGACCGCAATAACGCCGTTCTTTCTGAAATTGGATCTCGCCCTAGCGTAGCTATCCAGCAAGGGTCGCTCGAATATGGTGCTTACGCAGACAGTATCGGCGCTGCGACTGTTGCTCAAGAAAAAATGAATGTTGCCCAGAAGGAGTTCTTGGCGAGTTCTGGTCAGATGCACCATCTCATTGCGAGTATCGGGAATATGGCTACTTGGGCGGTCGGCGGCGCGGTTATCTTCGGTGGCGGCGCGGCTGCGCTCAAGGGCTTCCAGGACGCAATTCATTCTCAACAAGAACAGGTTGTTCAGGGTTTCTATTACGGAGAAGCCGGGAAGAACTTTACCCCTCAAATGTCGCAGCAGACTATGCGCGCTGCAATCGATCTGTCGCGGAAATACGGCGATGAGGTCGTTCGTACCCAGGAGGCCATTGGCCTCTGGGCAAAAGTCACGAATGGCGAATTGCTGCCCTCTATCGAAATGGCAAATCAGGCTCTTAAACTCAATTCTGTAACCGGAATGAGCAACGAGGAGATTTTCCGCTCGACCATTGCGGTTCTTTCTCAATACCATCTCGCGCTTTCTCGCGCAAATGATCTCTACAACATTGGTATCGGTCTCGCCGGGAAGTACGGCGGCGGCGTGAAGATGATTGGCGGCGAGGCACAAGATGCTGCTCGCCAGATGATCGAAGGCATGGATAAATCAGCAGCCGTTACTGCGTCCTTTGGCCTTTCGATGGAACAGTCGGCTGCGGCTGTAGCGACACTCATTCATACTGGGAATTATGATTCCGGTTCCTCCGCTGGGCAGAAGCTCTCGCAGGCTCTTTCAGCCCTCGAACGCGGTGCGCCGGGTAAAGCGATGGCTGAACTCGGGATTTCTCTTCACAAGAACAGAAATCTTCTGAACGAACTATTTGCTGATTGGAACAAAGAGGTTCCGCAGATGGGTAACACGCTCGGAGACATCCTCTCAGCGCACGCTTCATCGTTCGCTATGGAACCACTGAAACTGTTGTTCAACCAGGTTGGCCTCGTAAAGAAAGCTACGGAAGAGGCATACGCTTACGAGAAGTCTCATCCCCTTCAGGGGCTTTACCTGAAGATGCGCGAAACCGACTCGTACAAACTTCAGCAATTGCGCGCGAGTTTCGAGGCAATCGCCATCACTATTGGGCGTCAGTTTCTTCCGGCAATCACTACGGCGACTGACGACTTCGAAAAGATGGTTCCGTCACTTATTGCGGCTGGCCCCGCAATCGCACAGTTCGTTTCCGGTATCGCAAGCGTCGGGGCATTTATCGGTGCTATTGAAGTAATTAAACTTCTCGGACGAGGCGCGATGACGCTTGGGACCCAGTGGACGACTGCTGCTGCCGCCATAAACGCATCATCGACGGCGATTTCAACATCTGCGGCCGCGTCTGCAATTTCTCTTTCGGCAGAAGAAAAGGCCGCTATCGGAGCCCTCACGGAAAACGGCGTCGTTACGCAAGAGATGGCGAATGAGTGGAAAACACTCGCTGCTTCTTATGGTATCTCTGTATCCGATATGATTGGAGAGATCGAAGCATTAAAGGCGGCTTCTGCCGAAGGCGCTGCATCTATTGTTGTCAGCGATGAGTCGATTGCGGCATCTATGGCCTCTCTCTCAACCGATGTCGGGCTAGACTCGACACTTGTTGAGGAGCATTTCGCCCAAATGGCTGCGGCGGCCGATACGAGTGCCGAAGCCATGAAAACCGCCTTTGCCTCTGTGCTTCCTGTCATTGGTCAGTTGCTCGTGGGAGGGTTCATTGCTTTTCAGGTAGCGAATGATATCGCGAATAAGGCAATCTCCGTAAATAACGCGCAGATCGTTCGTGACCAATACAATCCGGCGCAGCGGCACAAAGACGAATCGCATTACTTGCGACAGATGCACTCTGCCGATAGCATAATCACAAACCTTCGCGGAGAATTAGCTCACGGAGGAACGACTATCGGGGGCTTTCGCGAATCCTCTGCGGCCATCGCGTCGTCGCTGAATTCCGAAATAGCTTTTCGCGCGAAAATGGCGGCCGACTATCATGCTATCCAAAATGGTCCGATCAATCCGGCCGAACAGATGGCCGCTATCAAGAAGCATGTAGAGTCAATTCTACGCCGCGACCATCCTGTTCCGCGTGGTATTACTGATACGGGGCACCCGGCCCTTCCGAAATCCAAAACGGCAGCGACGGATTATGGAAACGCTATGGCGGCTACGCATAGTGCTGTTTCGCAATATATGAACGAGATTGCACAACGCGAGCAGATTGTATCGCTTGTTTCCTCCGAGATCGACCGCCTCAAGACACTCATTAGCATCAAGGGCGAGAGCCTTACGCTTTCGAATCGTCTCATCGCGGCCGACCGCGCCGAAGCAACTGCTCTCCAGGCGAAGGCGGTAGTTCTGGAGAGAGAGCGAAACGCATACTTGGCGGCTGAGAGCCACGCAAAAACGATGGCTTCTCACTACGGAGTCGGCACAAAGGAACACAACGCATGGATCGCTCAGTCGAGTACCGATGCGTTCAAAGTTCAAGAACTGTCAAACCAGATTGCGAACCTCGGAATAGCGACTATGAAGGCACGAGATGCGGCCCTAGCGGCTGGCTTCGCGTACAAGGATTTTCTAGCAAAAACGGGTTTCTCGGCCGATAAAACGACTTGGAAATCCGCTACGGAGAACTTCAAGACTGGTGCTGGCGGCATCGGCGGTTTAGAGTCTGCTTCTGCTCAAGTATCTCAGAATATCCATCAGTATATCTCGACGCTCAAGAAGGGCGACCCACTTATCCAAGAGATGAAACAGTATCTCAAGGAAATGGGGTCAACCATCGATGAGGACACGACGAAGGTTCAGCGTTTTATTACTGCGACCGACTCGGCGGCCACGAGTGGCATCCGTTCGAACGCCCTTCAACTCCATAGTGCCGGACTACAAACGTGGGTTCGCAGTTACGACCGAGCTATCGCTTCTATAGATGATAAATGGTCCGCTTTCGAACAGAAGTTCAAAGTAATGATGGAGAACGCTCAGGGCGACCCGAAATTGCTTTCACAGCTTCAGGCCGCTCAGGCGCTCGAATATCAGTGGATTCAGACATCGAAAGCTGTCGCACTCTATAACGAGAAGGTCTCCGAAGCGAAAGCGAGTATCTCGTATAGCGTCATCACGGCCGGAATGAACTCGGTCGGCAACGCTATTTCGAGCTATCTTACGAACCCGTCTACTCTTAACGATCCGAATAACAATCAGATCGCGGCCCTGGACGCTCAACTAGGAAATATCTCTTACACGCGCAGCATGATTGATAGTGGACCATACGCTAAGTATCACCGCATGCAGTCCCTACAACTCGAACAGCAAGCGAAAGTCATTCAGCAAGAGATTCAGCATCTTCGCCAGATCGAGGCTCATCCTCCTCTGGTAAAGAAGGTCTTTCAAGATATGGAGAAGGCGCTTGTCGATGGCTTCATTAAGAAGTTCGAGCAATCATTTCAGAACCAAATCATCAAGCAGTTCATTGGCGAACAGAAGACCGTCCAAACCCCTCAGATAACCGCTACGCAGCAAAACACGGTTGCGTTACGTCAACTCACGAGCGCACTTTCGCATGGCGGAAGCGGCGGTACTGGTGGAGGCGCATCCCTCGGCGGAGGAGGGTCTTTTGGTGGTTTGGGGTCATTCGGCGGATCCGGCGTTTCTTCTGGCGGTGGATTCGGTGCCGCTATCGGAGCAATCGGTGCTTTAAGCGCCGGAGGCTCGGGCGGTAGCGGCGCTGCCGGAAGTGCTATCGGCGGTGCTTTAAGTGCTATCGGAGCAATCGGCGGCGGCCTAGGCTCGTCGTCGGGCTCGGGTAGCATTTCCTCCGGTCTTTCCGCTGGGATGAGCGGCATCGGTAGCTCGGCCGGACTAATGGGCGCTGGGGGTGTCGCTGGGGGTGCCGTTACGAATCCGATGGTTGGCGGCGCTCTCGGTGGTATTTCTAACTCGGCAACGAGTGTTTATGGAAATCATAACGAGTTTAATCCCGGAGGGTATTCTCCAGGCACCTCGGGCCCCGTATCTGGACTCGCGAAGGGGCATACGCTCGCCGGAGGGATGCAGGCTCTCGGCGGCTTCGCTATGGCGCAACAAGGTTATCAGCAAGGCGGTCTCAAGGGGTCGATCATGGCTGGCCTTGGCGCGTACGAAACCGTTGTTGGTCTTGGGTCAATGCTCGGGGCAAGCGGCGGTTTCGCTGCGGCGCTCGGAGGTCCCATCGGCATCGCGGCTGCTGCGATCATGTTCGGACTCTCGTTGTTTCACCCACACTATTCTCCCTCGGCAAACCCCGATATGTATGCGAACGACGGGTACGCTCAGGCGATGGCGAACGCCCAGGGGTCTATGTATACGCAAGCAAACGGCACCGTCTACGAAGATTCCGGCTTGAAACAACAACTCGGTGGCATGACGGAACTTCAGTATCTTACACAGTGGTATAATCAATACCCTGGCGGAACGGGATTAGATTCCGATGCAATGACGCTTTGGAACGAGATCGGGACTCTGACCGGAAACGGCAAAGGAACTACTATCCCTGCCGCGACTAAGGGTGGAAATATCTTTATCGGTGATAGCAACGGCCATCAAGTCGGCGAGAGCGGAAACTGGCAGAACGTATTGCAGGATGTCGGTAACTACACCCAGGATCTCTATACACTGTTGACTGCGAACCAATCACTTAGCACCCCGATTATCTCGATGAATGCTTACGGCGGATCTGGTCAGAATCCAGGGTTCAACCTTTGGTCGAGTCCTGGTTTGAGTCAATCCGAAATGGGTGCGATAGCGAGTGCCCCGTATGGGGCACAAGCTGCTGCGCTCGGCGTTCCTTCGGGAGCGGGAATTGGCGCTACGCCTACGAGTGGCATGGGAGGCTATCCCAACGCACCAGGAACAGCGTCGGTGAGTATCGGCGATCAACAGATGCAGTTCGTCAATCAACTCAACGTCGACGGCGCCGTATTGGCGCAAATCGTGAATGCTTACAATAACCAGCGGCAAACCGCTGGATATACTCGCGGAACGTAATAAAAGGAGGGCTTATGCGGAAGACAAAACGCAAGCGTCTTGTGCCACGCCTAGGCCCTCCTCTAAACCTTCGTCGCGGCGGCTACCACAAGAGACGACGTAAACCTCAACCGATACTTCTCGAAGAATTGGAGTTCTAAATGTCAACCACCCAATACTGGTCAAACACTCAGAAACTCCAATTCTCGAACACGACTCTCGGAACGCATACATGCGTTCACAATCCCACTGTTTACAATATGGTGCCGCTCACGAAGGCGCAAGCATCTGTACCCGCTCAACCTGGGCCGAATGTTCTTTCTGGCGGCGTCGAGTTCGCGTCGGGATCTATCCCGATGGAATGGCCCGAAATGGACTATTCTGAATATGTAGCTCTCGGCGCGTATCATCTTCAACCCTCGACGATGATCGATATGTACGACAACGGTTATCTCGGTTGGCTTGTTCTCGCAAGCCACGAACCGCCAGCGGGTGTAATGACGAAAGTAGCGAAGGTAAAAGCAACCTTCGTTGTGTCAAAACCTGCCAACGGACTGGTTTCGCGCATCAACGATATTGCTCCTGGCACCTTGAGCGCGTCGATCCAATTAGGCGGCTCGATTGCGGCTGGCGTTTCACTGAACTACGCACTTTCATTCTGGTCGAAGTGGGGCGAGTCACTCGCCTCCTCCGTCGTCAATGTCCAGACGCAGCCATTCCTTGGGACGGCCGCGGCACCGACGCTTTCACAAACTGCTGGCGGTACCCTTGGCGCTAGGACAGAATACTATAAGATTTGCTGGAAAACCGCGTATGGCACGAGCATTTCCTCCGCCGAAGTGTCTATCGCTGTTTCGGCAAATAACGTCGCTGTAGTTACCCCTCCGGCCGCGCCAGCGGGCGCGACGGGCTGGAGCGTATTCGGTTCGACAGCATCGGGCGCAGAAAAAGAGCAGAACAGTTCTGCTCTTACCCTGGGCGCGGCATGGACCGAACCGACGACTGGTTTAACCACGACCGGGGTTGTTCCTACGACCGTTGACACGAGTTCCACGAACAACTTCATGGTTGCGCTGAGTTGGACTGCCCCATCTACGACCGCGTACCGTAAGGGTCGCGTGTACGTCAGCAACTCTTCGATCTCGCCAGGGTCGTCGGCCAATGTCAAGGCCGAGGTCTATAGTGCCTTCACGCAGTCTTTTAATGACTATTGCGGGACAAATGGCGTGACGGCTACCTCGACATTGCCGACCGAAAGCCAGTCCTATATCGGAGACTTCCGCGGCGGTATCTGGCAGAACGCAACGTAGCGCAAGAATAGCGTTCTTTCGCATTCTTTTGGCCTTCTGAGCGCGACTACGCGCTCTCGAATACCTAGACTATCTAAGCGATGCAAAAACGCCTCACAGGGGCTAGAATGGAGCATGTATGCAACCGATGTCACCGATATTGGCCGCTATCCTTGCGGCCCAGTCCCGAGATGCGGTCGCAGAAATTATCGTGCAAGGGCCGAATCCGTTAAATACGCAGCAGATTGGTTCAATGTTGATGCTCGATGGCGTCACAAAGGTAAGCGTCCAGCGCAACGAAGATGCCACCGCCGATACCGTTGATTATGAGATCGCGAACCCGGATGGTCGATACAGTCCTATCCGCGGCCAAGTGGCACCAATCGGAAGCCTCATCACTACGGACTCTTATCCAGATGCGCTTCGGGTTGGTAGTGTACAGTGGTTAAGCATCGTGTATCTCGGCCTTCGCAACGATGACAATGGCGACTACCAGGCGAGCCTTTTGCCGCAGGGCACCTTTTTGCTAGAGTCCGTTGGCGGGAACGTCCAAAAGGGTACGCTACAGCAGACGGCGCACGGCTTCGACATCTCTTATAGCTTCGATTATGACGTTACGGTAAATCTTCCGCACACGTTGTTTGGTAATCAGACCGACCCTCGCTACGACCCGAACTACAATCTTTCGAATCCGAGTGGCGATCTCAAGACGTATGTTTGTGACGCGCAGGCATTTATGACCGCGCTGACCGACAATCTCTTCCTGGTAGCAGACTATACCCTGTTGTTTGGCCAGACGGCAAGTAACAATTCGGTGAATGTTTATGTAGGCTCTCCTACCGCCCCCGCGAGCGCGCCAGTATCGGCGACTACCTATACATGGTATCCAGCGACCGGGACGGTTGTTTTTTCGAGCGCCCAAGCGTCCGACGCAATCATTAGCATCGATGGGGTTCCGCAGGCGATGGCCCCCGAGAAGATGCTCTACCACCTCTTCAGCGACTACGGGCACTATAACCCGTCATATTTTAGGTTTCAAACTTCGAACATCCTTCTTCCCGTTTATACCGGGGGCACCGATACGGTATGGCATATCGCACAGATCATCGCCGGACTAACCGCTCCTCGCGGAGTGTCATGGCGACTACGAATCGACGAATACGGCTATATTCAGTTTTACGAGGACAAGTACGCGACGACTCCCACCGAAACACTCGTTGACGAGCGCGACTTCTTTTCGGTTCAATATACTTACTCGGCCGAGAAACTTGCCAACGTGGTTCGCGCATCATCTGTAGCGAACAATCAGCAGCCCATCGTGTCGATTTCATACGATATTGACTCTATCAATGAAAACGGCCAGCGATCTACGCTAAAGATTGATTCTTCGCTTTTGACCTCCACCCGCGGGGCACCCCCGCTGTTCGTTAAGTCGATGCTCGATACGCTCACGGCCTCCACGCTGATGGACAACATCAACCCGACGCTTCAGATCGTAGCCACGGTTCCGGCGAACCCGGCTCGCGAAGTAGGCGATAAGGTGACAGTTATCGAGCAGATGAACGGCCTAAGTGGGCCATATATCATCAAAGGTATCACACGAACGGCTCAAGAGGGTAAACTTACCGAGCAGTTGCGGCTACAGAAAGCCATGCTGTATGCGAATTACAACATCGGGCTTCCCGCGGCTGTTACAAACACTCCTGCACCAGGGACAATAGGTTCTACCGGGAGTAGTGCGTCAACAAGTATCAATGCGACCGTGACGGGACGCACAGGTATTCTCGATACGATAACGATTGGCACCACGAATGCCTTCTCGCTCGGCGCGGTCGTGAAAGATTCGAATGGCACTCCGATTATCCCGATTATTAGCGGGGCCTCGTGGCAGTTCGGCTTTAATATTTTCCCAACCCAGAACTACGATACCGCGATATTTCAGTGCGTTTATCTTGAGTGCCCGAATACCCTTACCTCCGATGACATTATGGTTATGCGCGCTGGAAGCTGGGTGGCGAATGACGGGGTAACGATTCCTGCCGCAACTATCGCTGCTGGCTATTCGCAGAGCTACACACACACAACGGGAAGCCAATTAGAGGCGAGCGAAACCGCTTATCTCTATTCAAACCTTGTCTTCATGGCGCATCCGAACATTCTGCCCACTGGATACGCGGCTTCGTATGCGGATTTGACTTACCTCTCGACAACTGGACTCAACATCTCGGGAGAGTCAAACTACGTTGGCCTAGGTTACGGAACTTCTTATACTGGTTCGTATGCCTGGTTGCCTCAAAACAAAATGAACTATGGGTGGTATGTCGTTATCGCTCTGAATGCGGCTGGCGCATCGCAGATGATTCGCTGTCCTTTTATTCTTCAATCATAGAGCCGAAGGTTCGGCAGAAACGGAAACGTAATGCGTAGAGAGATTGTATTTCCGGGAAGCAACGGAGGGGGCTCTGGTGTCCCGCCGCTTCCTCCGCTTCCGCGGGTCAAGAATCCCGTTACTGCAAATCCGAACCCTATTGTCGAGGCTGTCCTCGTCAGCGTCGATAATGATGCGAAGGCGACTGTCGCGACTGTTGCTATCGGCAACGATCTTCCGCTCCAGACGGGATATTCGATCCCGTCGTCTATCGGCGTGACGTTCCAGATGGCGCAATACTCGGGAGGGGCTCTCGTGCCTCCGCCGCAGGGCGTCGCGTACTACGACAATACAACGACGATGACTGGCGGCTCTTTCTGTTATGTCGATACGGTGGCGAAGAAGGTTATCTCTATCGAGCAAGGGAACTCTATCGAGGCTCCTGCTAATCCGTCGTCACTCTTTCAGTTCATCAAGCACAACGGGGCATACAATACGGGTGGTAACTTTCAGAACCCGGGCCCCAT
>VFSW01007841.1_pt1 | contig 15439 bp, 10 predicted proteins | sample 5358111 | NCBI WGS metagenome assembly VFSW01 (sample SAMN11554181, study PRJNA540505) | mine drainage metagenome | isolation source: sediment from site ElyBrook_90M | place: USA: Ely Copper Mine, Vershire, VT | collected 2017
TGCCGGGCGGGGGCTGGCGGGGAATCCGTATCTGGACGCAGGGAATTTGTTCATGGAAGCCGGGACGCAGCCGGCGGAAGAGATCATCCGCGGGGTGGAACGCGGGCTGTATGTGACCCGGATGCTGGGGCAGGGCGTGAACCTTGTGACCGGCGATTACTCGCGGGGCGCGGCGGGATTGTGGATCGAGAACGGCGAGCTGGGGTATCCGGTGCACGAGATCACGATTGCGGGGAACGTGAAGGAGATGCTGCGGAACATCACGGCGATCGGGAGCGACCTGGTGTTTCGAGGGTCGACGGCAGCGCCGACGCTGCGGATTGACGGCATGACGATTGCTGGGGCGTAAAGACAGGGAGTAGCGAATAGGTCCGCAGCCCTGGTGCGGTGCGCCGCGAAGGGCCTGTATATTCCAGGAATCGCTGGAATGTTTCCGAATCAAATTCCGTTCAGCGCGAGCGAGCCGAGGTGGGGAGAAATTCCTGCGACGGCGGGTGTGTTTGCGTTATTTGGCGAGGATGCGCGGACGGAGCCGTATGTGAGCCGGACGCCGAATCTGCGGGGGCGGATTCGCAGGCTGCTCGACCACCCCAGCACGCCAAAGGCAGGCGTGCCGGGGACCCCGGGTGTGGAGCCGAGGCCCAATCAGACGAAGAGATTGCAGCTGGCGGGGCGGGTGGCGCGGATCGAGTACGCGCTGACGGGTTCGGATTTCGAAGCGCTGCTGCGGCTCTATGAGGCTTCCTGGTCGGTGTTTGGGGAGCGGGCGCGGAAGCGGCTGCATCTGCGGCCGCCGGCGCTGCTGCGGATGACGGTGGAGAACGCATATCCACGGGTATATGTAACGAACAGAGTTACAAAAGCAGGGATGGAGGACTTGTACGGGCCATTTCCCTCGCGGGTGGCGGCAGAGCGGTTTCTCGAGGACATGCTGGACCTTTTCAAACTGCGGCGATGCGTCGACGATCTGGATCCCGATCCGGCGTTTCCGGGATGCGTGTACTCGGAGATGAAGAAATGCCTTGCGCCGTGCTTTCAGGGATGTTCGGACGAACGCTACGCGGAAGAGGCTGCGGCGGTGCGGGCGTTTCTGCGGACGCGGGGGGCGAGTCTGGTGGAGCCTTTGCAGAAGGAGCGCGACGAAGCGTCCGGATTGATGGAATTCGAGCGAGCCGCGGAGGTTCACGCGAGGCTGGCGAAGGCGGAGGCTGTGGCAGCGGAGGCTCCGGAGGCGGTGCGGGCGCTGGCGCATCTGGATGGCGTGATCGTGCAGGCTTCGGCGGAAGCGGAGCATGTGGAGCTGTTTTTACTGGCACAAGGATCGCTGCGGGGACCGGCACTGTTCTCGGTCGTGGGAATGCGGCATCCGAACGAGGCGGCCGGCTCGTCGTCCTTATTCACGCAGCCGGTAGCGCGCATGGACGCGGTTCCGCTGGAAGGTTCAGTGGTCACGATGGCAACGCGGGACGAGCTGGAGCATCGGCTGGAGACTGCACTGGCGAAACTGACGCCGGCGGGGGTGCGAAAGAAACGCAGCGGAGAGGTGGCGGATTCTCTGTGCCTGTTCAGCCGCTGGTTCTACCGGCCGCAGGCGAAACGGGCGGGGGAGATTGTGTTTGCAGGAGAGGATGGCAAGGCTCCGGCGAAGGCGGTGCTGCGGGCGGTTTCGCGGGTGTGGGTGAAGAGGGTAGCCAATAGCCCGTAGCCGGTAGCTGGTAGCTGGTAGCCGGCAGCCTGTAGCTGGTAGCTAAGAGCTTTGGACGCGGAGGAGCCAGCCGCTTCCGCTGCGGAGGTCGATCCTGCCGGATTTTGTGGACAGTCGAATGGTGCCGACGGGATCGGTGCGTCCGAAGTGGTCGATGGTGAGGTCGTCGTAACCGTAGAGGCCGCAGGCATTGACAGAAAAGAGCCATAGAGCCTGGGGATGGTGATTGCCGTCGACGGCGGCGCGGCAGGGAGGGTTAGCGGTGACGCGGCCGAGAGCGCCCCAGGGAGTGGGTTCGCCGACGATGTCGAGGCCTTGTGCGACAGGTCCGTCGTCGGGATAGACCACATCGCCCCCAATCTGAATGTGGGTTCGTTGGTCGGGGGGCAAGGCGCGATCGGCGCCCCCTTCGGGAAGCTGCGCCTCATCGACTTCGAGCATGGACGCGAGGGCGCGGAGATTGGCGACGACGGGGAACCGCTGGTGGTGTTCGACGACGGTCTCGAAGCGGAGCGCGAGGACGGAGGGGGTCACACTGACGACGTGGCCGAGCACGTGAGCGCCGCGATGGATGGGCGTACCCGGAACATTCTGCATCACGGTTGCGCGGATGGTGCGGCCCGGCGTGAGTTTGTGTGTGTTGAGGCCAGTATCGAGCTGGACAGGAAGGATCGTGCCAGCGGGGATGCCCGCCCGTTGCGCAACGAGCGGAGCGGCCAGCAGCCAAAGGTAGCCCAGAAAAAGGAGTTTCATCGAGAGGCCTCTTGTCCAGTCAGAGTAGACGGTCAGAAGCCGGAGATGTCTGAAAGCGAAGTAGAGGAAGAAAGCACCGGAGACCACAGGGGATCTCCGGCGTCTGGGAGGTACAACCCGATGGAGGGATGACGAGCGACAGGCGGGCGAGGACTCGCACGGGTGGGATTTTTTCGAGGGGAGGAGGAAATCGGGGCGATCAGAGCGCCGGGGATGGGGTGTTGGGAACGAGGCAGATGCTGGCGCAGAGGATGACGAGGGCGATCCAGAGGAGGTCGGCGCCGAGGAGGTGGATCATCTGCATCCAGGTGGGCGCGAGGAGGGCGATGTCGGCGATGCCGAGCAGATACTGCAGGGCGAGGAGCGCCAGGACTCCGAGGGCGAGGGAGCGATTCCCGGTGGTGCGGAGGCTGCGAGCGATGAGCCAGACGATGAAGGCGCCGGCGATGAGGCTGATGGCGGGGTGCAGCCAGCGAATCCGGAGGAGCCAGGAACTGCCGGAGGAAAAATCCTGGGCGATGGCGGTGAGGAGGTTGTGTCCGGGGTAGAGCGTGTCGCCGAGAGCGGCGAGGGAGCCGGTGACGCCGACGATGAGGGTCGCGATGAGGCCGGTGAGGGCGAGTCGTGGTGCGCTCAGGCTGACGGTGCCGCGCATGGCCGCGCTGCGGCGGGAGAGGAAGTGTGCGGTGAGCGTGAGCGCGGCGAGCAGGAGCAGCGTGTTGGTGAGGTGGAGTCCGAGGTAGTAGGCCCGGGAGGGAGAGCGGTCATTGGCGGTGTGGCCGAGGAGAACGAGGAGCGCGCCGAGCAGGGCTTCATTGAGAGTGAGGACGAGGACAGCGACGGCGAAGGCGCGGGCGAGATGACGGCGGGGAGCCGAAGCGAAGGTCCAGAAGAGGAGCGCGAGGACGCAGAGGAGATCGACACCGCTGGTGGCGCGGTGGGCGAGCTCGATGAGGGTGGCAAGGCCGGGGTGGTGCTGGACGATGGTTCCGTTACAGAGAGGCCAGTGGTCGCCGCAGCCGGCGCCGGAACCGGTAGCGCGGACGGCTGAGCCCCAGACGATGACGGCGACGTTGTAAGCGAGGACGCCCCCGGCGAAGCGGCGCAGCGCCGCGGGCGGCCGGGTGGCGGGGGCCGTGATGGAGGCTGTGGCGATCACGCGAGGGGTCCGAAGGTTCATTCTAGTCTGCGGGAGGGGCGGTTGCGGAGGATTGCGTAGTCTATGGCAATGAGCAAAGGCGCGCCGGGAGGCGGGATGGCTCTGAGTTCGACGCAACTGCGGCGGGAGATCAGCGCGAGGAATCTCGCGGGCGAGGAAAGGAGCCGGACCGCGAGGTTTCGTATGGCGCTTCGCAGAGCGTGATCTTTCGCGAGGTCGAGGGCGGCCACGGAAATTTTCTCGCAGCTTCGTATGCGAGGATCCTGGCCAATCCTGCGTGGAAGCAGCGCCTGACGAAGAGCTACACGGCGAGCCGGTTCGTCCCGCGGGCCGCAGATCGCAAACGGTACGAGCTCGAATGCGCGAGCAGCTCCGACGCGCTGCTGATGAATGTGTTTTGTTATCCAGGGGTGGTGCGGAATACTCGGGTGTGTGCGCTGCTGGGGATCGAAGCAGGGCCGCGGCCGGAGTTCGGGTATCGGCCGGAGATCCCGCTGAAGAACGGGAAGTGCGATCGGACGGAGATGGATATGCGGCTGGGTGGGCTGCTGGTGGAGGCGAAGCTGACGGAGGGGGATTTCCAGCGGGCTCCGCTGCGGCTGGTGGAGCGGTATCGCGATCTGGAAGAGGTGCTCGAGTGCGAACGGCTGCCGGTGGTGGACGATGTGGTGCGGTCGTATCAGCTGATTCGTTGCGTGCTGGCGGCGCACGCGAGTGGTGGATCGTTTATGGTGATCTGCGATGGGCGGCGGCAGGATCTGGTGGAGCGGTGGTTTGAGGTGATGCGGGCCGTGGCTGATGCTTCGCTGCGGACGAGGCTGGGACTGGTGACGTGGCAGGAGATCGCTGCGCTGCTGCCGGCGCGAGTGCAGCGGTTTATTGAGGCGAAGTACGGGATCGCGGGGATGAGCAACAGAACGGCGAGCCCGCAGTGAAGGTCAACGGGCGAGGGGAGGATTCAACATGCAACGGATGAGTCGGCGGAGGTTTCTGGGTACGTCGCTGGCGGCGGCGGGTGCGGCCGCAACAGGACAACGATTGTATGGCGCGCCGCTGCCTGCGCTGCAGGGGAGCACGCGGCTGGAGCAATTCGATTATGGCGACGTGCGTCTGCTGGAAGGGCCGATGCTGGAGCAGTTCCGCGCGAATCATGCGTACTACCTGGCGCTGGATGAGGATTCGCTGCTGCAGCCGTTCCGACAGAAGGCGGGGCTGCCGGCTCCAGGCGAGCCGATGGGCGGATGGTACAGCTGGTCAAAGGATTTCGATCCGCCGAAGAATATGACGGGGTATATCCCGGGACACACGTTCGGGCAATATATGTCGGGGCTGGCGCGCGCCTACGCGGTGACGGGCGATGCGGCCACGCGAGAGAAGATCTTCCGGATGGTACGCGGATATGCGCCGACCATCACGTCGAAGTTCTACGACGGGTATCCGCTGCCGTGTTACACGTCGGATAAGACGGCGTGCGGGCTGATCGACGCGCACCGGTATGCGCAGGATCCGAAGGCGCTGGAGGTTCTGGCTGCGGCCACGGACGCGGTGTTGCCCTGGCTGCCGCCGAAGGCGTTGAACCGCGAGGAGATGGCGGCGCGGCCGCATCCGAACATCGCCTACACGTGGGACGAGCCTTATACGCTGCCGGAGAATTTCTTTCTGGCGTATGCGATCAGCGGGGATGCGCGGTATCTGACGCTGGCGAAGCGATTTCTGCAGGACGATGCGTACTTCAACCCGCTGGCGGCGGGGGAAAACGTGCTGCCGGGGCAACATGCGTACAGCCATGTGAACGCGCTGAGCTCGGCATCGCAGGCGTACCTGATTATGGGCAGCGAGAAGCATCTGCGCGCGGCGCGCAATGGGTTTGGATTTGTAGTGGACACGCAGTCCTTCGCGACGGGCGGATGGGGGCCAAACGAGACGTTCCGCAAGCCGGGCAGCGGAGACCTGGGCAAGAGCCTGACCGAGACGCACGCGAGCTTTGAGACGCCGTGCGGGGCGTACGGACACTTCAAGATCGTGCGGTATCTGATGCGGATCACCGGCGACAGCCGCTATGGGGACAGCATGGAGCGCGTGCTCTACAACACGATCCTGGGCGCTCTGCCGATGCAGCCGGGCGGGAAGACGTTCTACTACTCGGACTACAACAACGATGGGCAGAAGGTGTATTACGACCAGGCGTGGCCGTGCTGCTCGGGGACGTTCCCGCAGGTGACGGCGGATTATGGGATCAGCTCGTACTTCTATTCACCGGCAGGTGTGTACGTGAATCTGTTCGTGCCGTCGCGGGTGCAGTGGCGGCGCGGCGGAAATCGGATTGCACTGGAGCAGGAGACGCAGTATCCGTATGCGCCGGAGGTAACGATACGCGTTCACTGCGAGAAGCCGGAGATGTTTGGCGTGCATCTGCGCGTGCCGGCGTGGGCGGGTGCGGGGACCCGGATCACGGTGAATGGAAGAGCGGTCGATGCGGTGGTGCGGCCGGGGGCGTTTGCGGAGATTCGGCGGGAGTGGAAAGCCGGCGACCGGATCGAATATCAGATCGAGACGCCGCTGCGGCTGGAGGCGGTCGATGGGCAGCATCCGGCGACGCAGGCGCTGATGGCGGGGCCGCTGGCGCTGTTTGCGACGGGTTCGCTGGACGGGCGATTCACGCGGGCGCAACTGATGGGGGCGCGGCAGCCGAGCGCGGGATCGACCGAGTGGCGGGTGGCATCTGGAACCGGGACGGTTACATTCAGGCCGTTCCCTGCCCTTGGGGAGGAGAAGTACCGGTTGTATCAGGAGGTGAGCCTGTAGCCGGTAGCCGGTAGCCGGTAGCCTGTGGCCACGGTCTGATCTAGCGTGGGCCGGCGTTGATCTCGGCGGCGATTTTGCGAATCTCGGGGAGGATGTCGCCGAGGGCAGCGGGTTCTGCGGAGCGCGTGCCAAGAGCGAAGTAGGCCTTGCGATACAGCGGGTAGAGCCGTTCGCAGATGGCCGATGCCTGGGGCCGGGGGCGGAACTCGGTGAACTTCGGGCAGAGCTTTTCCTGGGCAGCTTCGATGGTGGGAAAAGCGCCCGCGGCGAGCATGGCGAAGATGCCGGAACCGAGGCTGGTGGGAATTTCCGCAGGGACGAGGACGGGCTTGCCGAGGACGTCTGCGTAAACCTGATTGAGCACGGAATTGCTCTGCGGGATGCCGCCGGCGTTGATGACGCGGTCGACGCGGGTGCCGTGCTCGGCCATGCGCTCAAGAATGATGCGGGTATGGAAGGCGGTGCCTTCGATGGCGGCGAAGAGCTCATCCTGCGCGGTGTGGACGAGGTTCCAGCCGAGGGTGACGCCGCCGAGCTCGGAGTTGACGAGCACGGTGCGGTCACCGTTGTCCCAGGAGAGGCGGAGCAGGCCGGTTTGTCCGGCGCGGTAGTTTTCGAGGCCCTTGGAGAGATCGGAGACTTTGTGGCCAGCGCGGCGCGCGATGGCTTCGAAGATGTCGCCGGTGGCGGAGAGGCCGGCTTCGATGCCGGTGTATTGCGGGTGGACGCTGCCGGGTACGACGCCGCAGACGCCAGGGATGAGCTCAGTCTTCTTCGCCATGGCGATGATGCAGGTGGATGTACCGACGACGTTGACGACGTCGCCCTCGCGGCAATTGGCGCCGAGTGCGTCCCAGTGCGCGTCAAAGGCGCCGACGGGGATGGGGATGCCGGCGCGGAGGCCGAGCTTCTCGGCCCATGCAGGGGCGAGATGTCCGGCGAGATGGTCGGAGGTGAGGTACTCGCCGGCTAGTTTTTCAGTGATGCCGTCGAGCAGCGGGTCGACTTTAGAAAGGAAGGACTGGGGTGGGAGGCCGCCCCATTTGGGGTTCCACATCCATTTGTGGCCCATGGCGCAGACGCTGCGTTTGGCCTGGCGGGGATCGGTGACGCCTGAAAGCGTGGCGGCGACCATATCGCAGTGCTCGAAGGCGGAGGCGAGTTGAGATCTTTTGTTTGGGTTATGGCGTAACCAGTGGAGCAGTTTTGCGAAGCCCCACTCGTGGGAGTAGACGCCGCCGCACCACTCGATGGCTTCGAGGTTTTCCTTATGGGCGAGGGCAGTAATTTCCTGGGCTTCGGACTTGGCGCGGTGATCGCACCAGAGGTAGTACTCATTGAGCGGCTGCATGCGGTCGTCGACGGGAACGACGCTGGAGCCGGTGGTGTCGAGCGCGATGGCAGCGATTTCTTCGCCATGGATGCCTGCGGATTTCACTGCGGCGCGGGTGGCCTCAGCCAGGGCACGCATGTGATCGTCGTGGGACTGGGTGGCGTAGTCGGGGTCCTCACGTTTGCGGTGGAGGGGGTACTCGGCGAGGGCAGTGCCGAGGCGGCCGCGATCGCTGGAGAGGATGGAGACACGGACGGAGAGAGTGCCGAAGTCGACGCCTGCGACGATAGTCATGGAGTGATCCGATCGGAGTAGGGAGAGAGAGGAATTAGTTCGGTTCCGGGAGTAAACATTTTCCGCAATGTAAAGATAGCGTAGTTATTTTATGCCAAGAATCAATGTTAGAGTATGCTGTAAACGCATTCCAGCGTCTTGGTTTATGGCTGCTCCGGTAAGAAGAACGAGACGGCGCTCCACCCCGAAGTCCGACCGGATGGACATTCACGCGGTCGCCAAACTGGCGCACGTTTCGATTGCCACCGTATCACGGACCATCAATCACGTTCCCACCGTGAATGCGAAGCTGGCGAAGCGGGTGTGGGAAGCAATCCGCGAGCTGAATTATTTTCCTAATACTCAGGCGCGTGCGCTGGTGTCGGGGCGGAGCCGCCTGCTGGGGCTGATCGTTTCGGAAATCACGAACCCGTTTTTCCCGGAACTGATCCAGGGCTTCGAGGACGTCGCGGTCGAGCACGGATACGAGATTCTGATCGGATCGACGAACTACGAGCCGGAGCGGATGCAGCGGTGCATCCGGCGGCTGGTGGAGCGCAATGTCGAGGGGGTCGCGGTGATGACGTTCGGCATCGAGCAGCCGCTGCTCGATCAACTGGCCGACCGCAATGTGCCGCTGGTGTTCGTGGATGTGGCGCCGAATCGGCCGGCAATGAGCGTGCTCAAGGTGGATTATCACCATGGAATCCGGCAGGGCGTGCAGCACCTGGCGGCACTGGGACACAGGAAGATCGCGTTTATCACCGGACCGCCGCGCCTGCACTCCGCGCAGTCGCGCCTGACCGCGTTCAGGAAGGCGCTGGGTGAGTGCGGTATTCCGGTGGAAGAGAAGCTGATCATCGAAGGCGACCACACGATGGAAGGCGGCATGGCAGCAGCGGAGAAGCTGATGACGCTGAAGGATCTGCCGACGGCGATCATGTGCTCGAACGATATGCTGGCGATCGGCGCGCTGCACGAGATGTCGCATTCCGGCATGCGGGTGCCGGACGATATTTCGATCATCGGTTTCGACGATGTTCACATGGCGGCGATGATGATTCCGCCGCTGACATCGATTCAGATGTCGCGTGCGGATCTGGCGTTGGGGGCGGTGAGCGCGCTGCGTGGGCATCTGGAGGGCACCCCGAAGCGCGAGCACAAGATCGATACGCGTCTGGTGGTGCGGGAGTCGACAGGATACCCGCGAGGGACGATGGCGCATCTAAAGGAAGCGAAGAAGACCTCGGCAGCGGTGACGGAGTAGAGGCAGGTCCGAAACGGCCCATTGAAGATTGAGACTTCCCACATCTGCCAAATGCGGGCAGAGCCGTTCGACCTCGCTCAGGCCAGGTTATGGGGCACCCGGCATCAGCTCAATCAGCGTTCGGACGTGGAGCAGGCTTCATTCGAGATCCACGTCGATTCCCTTCCCGTTGTCGTCGAGGGTCAAGCCGACGGAATGCGCCGCCCGGGTCAGGGTGATGGTCTGACGGTTCTCGTTGGCCGGAATTTTCGCCGATTTCGAGTTAGATCCAAAGATCTCGAGGTGTATCTGTTTCCACCACGCAGGATAAGTGCCCTCGTGGGCGCCGATGTGGAGGTGGAGTGTCCCTGCGGATTCGGAGCAGGTGAAATTCATGCGCAGGAAATCGCCATGACGATATGCCATGGTTTTGCCGTCGTCGAGATAGAGGGTGCCACGGCAGGCGCGACCTTCGCCGGGGTTTCCCGGATAGACGCGGAGTTCGAGTGCGCCATGCGGGGTCTCGTTGGTGCTCTGGACGAGGGGCTGCATGGGAAGGATCGTACCGCCGCGAACGAAGACCGGCAGCGTGGCGAGTTCGCGGTGAGCGGTGAAGGTGAGGGGAGGCGCGGCCGGGCTCACCGGATCGTGCTCCGAGGCCGCGGGCGGTGGTGGCGGCGCGGGAATTTTTGCGCCGGTCCAGAAGTCGTACCAGTCCCGCGAGGGAAGTTCGACGGGATAGTCCTCGAGCTGATCGGGCCAGGGTGCGGGCGCGATGAGGAGATCGGGACCGAGCAGGAATTCGGCGGAAGCGGAGAGCTCGACATCGAGAGGATGACGGTCGGAGGCCGCATCGGGGAACTCGAGGAAGAGCGGGCGCACGAGCGGAAGGCCGCTGCGTGAGGCTTCCTCGGCGAGCGTGTAGAGGTAGGGCATGAGGCGGTAGCGGGTTTCGATGAAGTGCCGGCGGATGGATTCCTGATCAGGGCCGCCGACCCACGGCTCCTGGTCGCCGCTTCCCTTCTCGGTATGGTCGCGATCGATGGGCTGGAATGCGGCGACCTCGAACCACTTTGTGAGGAGATCGGTGGATGGAGTGCCGGCGTATCCGCCGACATCGGCGCCGGCGAAGGCGAAGCCGCTGAGGCCCAGGTTCTCGAGCATGGGGGTGGTCATGCGGAGATGGTTCCAGCTGCTGCTGTTGTCTCCGGTCCAGGTGGCGGCATAGCGCTGGCCGCCGGCATAGGTGGCGCGGGTGAGGACGAAGGGGCGTTGATCCGGCTTGAGGGCGAGCAGGCCATCGAAGGTGGCGCGTGAGTTTTCCATGCCGTAAACGTTGTGGATCTCGGCGTGGGTGGCGGTGCGGGTGCGGAAGCCGGGTTCGTCGATGCGATGCACGACGTCGAGGGGCATGGTGAGGGTAGGACTATCGAAGACCGATGGCTCATTCATGTCGTTCCAGAAGCCGGCGATGCCCATGGAGTAGAAATCGCGATAGAGATTGCCCCACCAGACGCGCGTGCGGGCCTGGGTGAAGTCGGGAAAGACGGAAGGGCCGGGCCAGACGCGGCCCGTATAGACGGAGTTGTCGGGATTCTTCACGAACTCGTCGCCGGCGATCCCGGTGTCATACGGAGCGTAACCGTGATTGGGGTAGTTGGCGATGTGCAGGTCGGTGATCGCGACGGTGTGGAAGTTATCGGCATTGAGCTTTGCGATCATCCCGGGGAAATCCGGAAAGTAAGTCTTGTTGACGGTGAAGGGCCGGTAATCCTGCTGATAGTCGATGTCGAGGTAGATGGAGTCGGCGGGAATGCGGTCGGCGCGCAGGCGTGCAGCAATCTCAAGGACGCGGGACTGCGGGTAGTAGCTGTAGCGGGACTGCTGGAAGCCGAGGGTCCAGAGGGGAGGCAGGGGCGGCTTACCGGTGAGCCAGGCGTAGGTTTCAACGACCTGCTTCGGGGAGGGCCCGTAGAAGAAGTAAGCATCAAGGGAGCCATTCTCGGCTCCGAAGGAGTAAGTATCTCTCGATGACTTGCCGAAGTCGAAGTTCGAGCGCCATGTGTTATCGAGTAAGAAGCCGCAGGCGACGCCGGCGCGATAGGTCAAAACATAAGGGATGGCCTTATAGATGGGATCGGTGGATTCCTGGTAGCGGTAGGCGTCGGTGTTCCAGAGGGTAAAGGACTCATTGCGGCGATCGAGAGGGCCGGTCTTGTCGCCGAGGCCGAAGTAATGCTCGTCGAGGGGCATCTTTTTAAAGATGCGAAAGGCCGAGCCGTTGTAGGAGATGGGGCGCGCGTCCTGCTGGAGGATGTTGCCGTCGGTATCGCGGATGGTGAGTTCTAGGGTGTGGCGGTCGATGGCAACGCGCAGGGATTTCGTTGTGAAGCCGATGGTGGAATCCGTTGCGATCGGGGTGACGTTGACGGAACTTTGGCGGGCGGTGGGGAGAACCGCCCAGGAGGCATCTTCGGGCAGCTGATCGGTGCGGCTGACGCGGATACGGAGGACGTCGTCGCGGAGGGCGGTGATTTCCTCGCGCGCGGAATCGGAGCGGAGGTCGATGCCGTTGGGGAGCGCCGTGAAACTGGTGAGACGATCGAGGACCAGCGGGGACGGATCGGCCGTCTGGGCGGGCGCCGGCAGTGGAGAAAAGACGAGGGCAAAGAGGAAGACGGAGGCGGCAGTGGAGACAGGCTGGCGCATAACGTCCTGAATCTTACTGCCGGAGGATACGGTTGACCAGACGGTTGCGCGGAGAGGAAGGCCGACTGGTTGCAAACTGCCATGCGGGCATTCTTACTGGGACCGTAAGTGTGACGTTGGTGGAGGCGCTGACGTTTGCGCCGGAGTCGGTTGCTTTCACGGCGAATGCGTAGGTTCCCGCGGTGGTTGCGGGGGTGGTTTGCGGAGGTGGTTGCTGTGAGGTGCTGCCACTGCCGCCTCCGCAGCCGATGGATCCGGCAACGGCGACGAAAAGCAGCAGTGCGAGGCCGTGCTGCACTGGCCGAGCCAGCATGAGCTACCCAGCACCCGCCCCCAGCGCTCGGCTGCTGTTCTAAACTGGACTTTCCATGGCCACCGCCGTCACACTCTCGCCCGAAGTCCGCGCCAAATACGAAGCCGTCATCGGCCTCGAAGTCCACGTCCAGCTCCTCACCGAGACCAAGGCCTTCTGCGGCTGCGCCAACAAATTCGGCGCGCCCCCCAACACCAACGTCTGCCCGGTCTGCCTCGGCCTGCCTGGAGCGCTGCCCGTCCTGAACCGCCGCGCGGTTGAGTTCGCCACCCTGGCCTCGCTCGCCCTCCACTGCCAGGTGCGCGAGCGCTCTATCTTCGCCCGCAAAAACTACTTCTATCCTGACCTGCCCAAGGGCTATCAGATCTCCCAGTTCGACAAGCCGCTCGCCGAGCACGGCCACATCGAAGTCCTGACACCGGCAGGTACAAAACGCATCGGCATCACCCGCCTCCATATGGAAGAGGACGCCGGCAAGAGCCTGCACGACGGCTTCCCCGACTCGGCCACGCGCACTTACGTCGACCTCAACCGCTGCGGCACGCCGTTGATTGAGATTGTCAGCGAGCCCGACATGCGCACCGCGGACGAGGCCTTCGATTACCTGACTCGTTTGAAAGAAATCATCGTCTACACCGGCGTGAGCGACGGCAATATGGAAGAAGGTTCGCTCAGGTGTGACGCGAATGTGAGCGTTCGTCCCCGCGGCCAGGAAAAATTTGGAACGAAGGCGGAAGTCAAGAACGTCAACTCCTTCCGCTTCATCCGTGCCGCCCTCGAATACGAAATCGAGCGCCAGATTGAGTTAGTCGAATCCGGCGGACGCGTCGTCCAGGAGACGCGCCTCTGGAACGCCAACGAAGGCCGCACTTATTCCATGCGCTCCAAGGAACAGGCGCACGACTACCGCTACTTCCCCGAGCCGGACCTTCCGCCGCTCATCGTACCCTCGGCCTGGAAGTCCGAGATTGCCTCGCGCATGCCCGAGCTGCCCGAGGTCCGCCGCGCCCGCATGATCGCCGAGTACGGTATCTCCGAACAGGACGCGCACACCCTCACTGCCACCCGCGCCTTCGCCGATCAGTTCGAGGCCGCTGCGAAGGCAGCAAAGAATCCGCGTCGCGTCGCGAATCTCGTCCAGAGCGAGCTCACCATGCGCCTCAAAGCGGCCAACCTTGAGCTCGAACAGTCGCCCATCTCCATGAAGGGCATTGCCCAGGCTGCCGACCTAAGCGAAGACGGCAAACTGTCCAGCAAGCAGCTCAAGCAGCTCTTCGACCTGTGCTTTGAACGCAAAGAGGACTTCCCCGCAGTCTACGAACGCGAGAAACCGCAGCAGATCAGCGATTCCTCCGTCCTCGAAAAAATGATCGACGACGTGATCGCCGCCAACCCCGCCCAGGTCGAGCAATACCGCAAGGGCAAGAAGACCGTCGCCGCGTTTTTCGTCGGCCAGGTCATGAAAGCCTCCAAAGGCCAGGCGAATCCGGCGCTGCTCAATGAGCTGGTCACGAAAAAGCTGGACGGTTAATCGCCCGCGCCCACCGCAACGACGGCCTCGCGCCGCACCAGCGCGCTGGCCAGCCGCCACACCCACATCACCGGCTCCGAAAAATAGGTCGCCGTCAGGCGAGGGATGCGCTTCAGATCCGTCGCGAACGTGTGCGATTGCTCGCCCACCAGCAGCACGCCGTTGCGGATCATGTGCCAGTGGAACGTCGCCGACACCAGGGTAAAGATCACCGCCGCCACGCCCAGCTGGCGCGTGTCACGCCCGTCGAGCCAGAAGTGCAGCCCAGCGTCGATGCCGAGCGAGGTGAAAGGAATGACGACGACGCAGGTGAACCAGGCCAGCAGATCCGACCTGATCTCCAGCGACTGTTGCTGCAGCGCCGAGAAGAACCCGCAGGTCGCCACCACAAACGCTGCTTCCACCAGGCCGAAGTGATTCCGCGCATGCTGCTCCATGTGCCGCAGCGCGAACACGCAGGCCAGGCCCCGCAGCACTGCGGTCATCAGTGCCACCTTCCAGTTCCAGTGCGTCAGCCCGAACAGCCAGCCTGACGCCTGGACGCTCCCGGATTTTCCGCCGCCCATCATCGCAGCAACCTTCCCTGGCCGCTCCGGATTCGCTTCCTGCCCATTCAGATGCACCTTCTCATTGCTCGCCCCAATGCCCCATCAACAGTGCATGACAGTCCGCACAATTTATCGGCACCGGCCCTCTTCCGTCACCTGCCGCCGCCGCAGCTTTGTGAAAAAAGTTACCAACGATTCGCGAATATCCGAAACTTCACCCTAAACCAGGGGTTCTCCCCCACAACGGCGAGTTTGCCGATCACAATCCAGACCCACCAGCGGTTCACGGGCACGCTTCATCCCGCATCGCGACCGCCGCTTTCCGAGGATCACAGCCTGGCTGCACCTGAGTTCACGCGCTTGCTGCGCGCACGCTCTTCCTGCGTCCAGACCCTGATCTTCCTCAAGCGGCTCCGCAATGCTCGACCCCGGCTTCCCGGAACTGCGGAAAGAGCTTTCTCCCGATGTCTACCCACGCCCGTATCCGCTCCCCTATTGCCGCGCTTTGCCTCAGTGCCGCTCCCCTTCTCCTCGCCGCCTTCCTCCTCGCAGGTTGCGGCATGACCTCCGGCAACTCCGTCTCCAACCCCGGAACCACAACTGGTTCTGCCTTCGTCATCGGCACCGACGCGCCGCTCGCCAGCGTCGTCTCGTTTAACGCCACGATTCAGTCCATCAACGCCATCGATGCCAACAACAATTCCGTTCCCCTGGTCAGCGGTTCCCCCACCGTCGACTTCGCCCGCTTCAATGGCCTGCAAACCCTGCTCGACATGAACGACGTCCCGGCCGCCACCTACACCCAGATCCAGGTCGTCTTCTCCAGCGCCACCATCGGCTATCTGCAAACCGGCTCCAGCGCGCCCACGATCCAGACCATGCCCGCCACCTTCACCACCAACACCGTCACCCAGACCCTGGCCAACCCGCTGGTCGTCTCCACCGCCGGCCCCGTCGGTATCCACATGGATTTCCGCCTCGATAAATCCATCCAGGTCTCCAGCGGCCAGATCACCGGCGACGTTAATCCCACCCTCGCTATCAGCGCCGTCGGCCCCAGCGAT
>VFSW01007842.1_pt1 | contig 15437 bp, 13 predicted proteins | sample 5358111 | NCBI WGS metagenome assembly VFSW01 (sample SAMN11554181, study PRJNA540505) | mine drainage metagenome | isolation source: sediment from site ElyBrook_90M | place: USA: Ely Copper Mine, Vershire, VT | collected 2017
CGGCGTTCAGCCGGCACGACGCGATGCAGATTCCGGCGGTGGCCACGGTCTACCTCGCGTTGATCGACCTCACACGCCTGGATCTTCCCCGGCAGTTCATCCTCGCGCTGGCCATCGTCTTCGCCGTGCGCCTGGCCGTGGCGTTTCTTCCGGGCCGTCTGGAGCCGGCCGCCTGTTTCGCCATCGCGCCGCTCGCGCTGATCGTGCAATCGACGTTCGTCAACGCGCATCTGCGGCATCTCGCATGGCCTCCCCTGCTCATTGCCATCCTCACGCCGATTATCGTTCGTCTGAGTGTGGCGGCGCCCGCCCCCACACTGCTTCGGCGATTCATCGTCTTTGTGGTCTTCCCGATCGCCGCGCTTGCCTACGCCAGCGCGACGAGTCCCGAGGCCGGCGAAGGGCTGGCACGGGCGGATCTGTTCGAGAGCGCGCACTACATCGTCCCGGGATGGGAGATGCTGCGCGGCGAGAAACCGTATCGCGACATCATCGCGCCGCACGGCTTCATCTCCGATGCGCTGCTGGCGGATCTGTCGCTACGCGCCGGCTCCATGACCATGGGGCACGCGATGAACGTGCGTCTGAACTGCGAGCTCCTCAACTGGCCCGCGGCCTACCTGCTGGTGTTCGCCGCGACCGGCTCGCCCGAGGCCGGCATTTTGTCGATCTTTCTGGCGGAGATTCTCGGGACGGGAGGAGGCATGTTTCGGGTCCTCCCGGCCATGCTGGCCCTGGCGCTGCTGGCGGCCGCGCTGCGATTGCGCAGCACCCGATTTCTCGCAGCCGCGGGAGCCGGCGTGGCCATCGCGATCATGACCGGATTCGATTTCGGCGCGTACGCGGCACTGACCGCGGTGGTCGCGATCCTGTTGTTTCGCGGCAGCCGCCGCCGCGCGTTTGCGTTCGTCGTCATCCCGGCGGCTGCGACCCTGGCGCTCTTCGCCGGGGCGTGCACGGCGTACGGGAGCCTCGGCGATTTTCTGCATTACTCCCTGTTGGAGATGCCGGCGCTTCGGCCGGTGTACACGCTGCCGCCGTCGAATTTCTCCGAGGCGCTGACGAGCTCCCGCTTCGTCCCCGAGGTGCTGACGGTCCTGTTCCACAAGGACGCCGGCCTCTACATTCTCTGGTTCGCCGTGCTGATCGGCGTCGCCGTGGCGGCGGGCATCCGGGCTCCGAATCGGCGCCGCCAGTCGCGCAACGACGCCATTCTCATCATCGGAGTCTTCATTCTGATCTGCGCGATCTCCTGGGCGGAGCGGCACCATCTGTACTTCCGTTATTTCACGGCGCCGATGGTCGCCGCGGCGATTTTCGCGGCGTTCCACAGCCGGCGCGCGATCGTCCGCGCCGCGGCACCCGCTCTGGTGCTGCTGATCGTGATCGTCGCGCGGCCGATGATGCACCTGGAGATGCTGAATACGTTCCGCACCGCGCGAGGACCGATCACTCCGATGCTTCGCCAGGTCGGCCTGCCGCGCGCGCGGGGAGCGCTGTTCGAGGAGCGGGACGCAGAAAACATCGAGGGCGCCGCACGGTACGCACAGGCGCGGCTCGCTCCTTCCGATACGTTCTTCGACTTCACGAATCAGGGCACGCTCTATTTTCTGCTCGGCCGCGATTGTCCGATCCGGCAGCTCGAGGTGGGATTCTACGAGTCGGAGTCGGCGCAGCGCGAGGTCATCGCCGCGATCGAGGCCAATCCGCACATTCGCGCGGCGCTCGTCCCCCCGCCGCACCCGCTCGGCCTCATCGAGGTCGACGGCATTCCGAACCAGGTGCGCGCGCCGCTCGTCTGGGCGTACCTGCAACGACATTTCCAGCCCGATTTCGCAGAGGGGCAGGTCGTGTTCTGGCGAAGGAAGCCGTAGCGAAATAGCCCAAGTTACGTATGGTATTGTGTATGGCATGACGAAGACGACGATCTACCTGCCGGAAGAGCTGAAGCGGCAGGTGAAACAGGCGGCAAAGCGCGAGCACAGATCGGAAGCCGAAGTCATTCGAGAGGCAATCGCCGACTCGATGCGGAGGAGAACAGCTCCCAAACCGACGGTTCCTTTGTTTCAGAGCGGGTTTTCTGACCCGACAATCGCAGCTCGCGTCGACGAGCTGTTGAAGGATGATTTTGACAGGTGATTCTCCTCGATACGAGCGCGATCATCGCTGCGCTCTCGCCGGCGCAAACGGAACACGAGCCGTGTGCGCGCGAGCTCATGCAGTCGGAGGGACCGAGAATTCTCTCGCCGTTCATACTGGCCGAGCTCGACTATTTCATCCTGAAATACGCGGATGTCGACGCGGAACTCCGTTTCTTCCGTGAGATCACGAATCGCGTTTATGAGCTTGCGACCTTCACTGCCGAAGACGTGGACGAAGCGGGTGTGATCATTCAGGCCTACCGCGACCTCGAGATTGGAATCGCCGACGCTTCGATTCTCGTCCTTGCGAACCGCTATGGATGCCGCGACGTCCTCACTCTCGATGAACGCCATTTCCGCGCGCTCCGTTGGAGAGGAAAACCGTTCCGCATCCTTCCCGCCGACGCGTAGAATTCTGCCGTGACCATCGCCGAGACCACGCGCCGTGCCGGACTTCGCGAGCGATTCGCGGCTTTCGTCGCCGAGCGCTATCCGTTCGCGCTCAAGCCGGCCGTAGCGGCCTTCGACCGCGGCGGGGACTTCCATCGGGCGCTCGAACAGACGCTGCGCGACGCGCTGACCACACCGGCGGAGATCGCCGAGACCACGCCGGGAGTCGCCGCGGGCGAGCGGCTGCAGAGCGCCATGAACGAAGTCCTGGACGCCTGCGACGGATTCTTCAGGCGCGAGGAGATCGCCGCCTCGCTCACTGCCGACGAGAAACGCGAAATGCTCCGCGGCATGATCCTCACACGCGCCGTCGACAATCGGCTCAAACAGTTCTTCACCGGCGGCGACATCCGCTGGGGGAGCGCGTCATTTCAGGGAAAAGGATTTCGCTCGCTCGGACAGGAAGCGATCTACGCCGCTCCGCTGCGACTTCGCCGCGGCGCCGGCGGCGACGTCATCTCGCCGATGATCCGCGACCTCGGCGCAGCGCTCAGCATGCACAACACTCCCGAGACCGTCCGCATGGTCCTCAATGCCCAGATGGGCAAGGCCGGCCCGCCGATGAACGGAAAAGACTTTCACGTCGGCGACTTCGAGCACGGGATTTTCCCCGCTATGGCGCCGCTCGGCGCGCCCGCGCTGACCATGGCCGGCATCGCCATGGCTTTCGCCATGGACGGCAACCAGCGTGTGGCGGTCTCGTTTGTCGGCGAAGGAGCGACTTCGCTCGGCGAATGGCACGAGGCGATCAACGCCTGCGCCGCGCGCAGACTGCCGGCGATCTTCTGCGTGCAGAACAATCAGACCGCGTTGGCCACGCCGGTGCGCGAGCAGTCCGCGGTCCGCGTCTTCGCCGACAAAGCGATCGGATACGGCATCCCCGCCGTAACCATCGACGGAACCGATCCCGAAGCCATCGCCGCCGCGTTTGCCTGGGCCGCCGAACGCGCGCGCGCCGGCCATGGCCCGGCGTTGATCGAGCTCGTGGCCATGCGCATGTGCGGCCATGCGCATCACGACGACATGCTGTACCTGGGGAAGGATCCGCAGCCGTCGTGGTCGTATCCACATCTCAGCGAGGGCGGTTACGCCAACTCGACGCTCTACGAATTCTGGTCGCAGCGCGATCCCATCCCGACGTACGCCGCGAAGCTCGAGGCCGACGGAATCATCGGCGGCGGCGACGTCGAGCGATGGAAACGCGAAGCGGAAGCGCTGGTCGAACGTGAGGCGCGCGCCGTCATCGAAGCTCCATGGCCGGAAGCCAGCGCCGCACGCGCAGGCGTGTACACAAATGGAGCAGTGGCTTCAGCCGGTCTCGGAGCGGTTGAAAACGCGCCACCGTTCGATCCGAAAGGCAAAACGTTTCTCGAGGCGATCACGCTCGGCCTCGGCGACGTGCTGCGCGGCGATCCGCGGACGTTCATCTACGGCGAGGACGTCGGCGGATCGTACGGAAACGCGTTCCTCCTCCTAAGGCCGCTGGTACAGGAGTTCGGCGATCGAATCATGAATTCGATTCTGTCGGAAGGCGCCACGATCGGCGTCTGCATCGGCTCCGCGCTGGCAGGCAAACGGCCGATCGGCGAGATCCAGTTCAATGACTTCGTGGCCACGGGCTTCAATCAGCTGGTGAACAACGCCGCGAAAATCCACTACCGCTGGGGCGCCTCAGTGCCGATGGTCCTGCGCATGCCGTGGGGCGGATTGCGTCACGCCGGGCCTTACCATTCGCAGAACACCGAGGCGTGGTTCTACCGCACGCCGGGACTGAAGATCGTGGTGCCGTCCACGCCGCACGATGCGCGTGCGCTCATGGCCGCGGCAGTCGCCGATCCCGATCCGGTCTTGTACTACGAGCACATCGCGCTTTACCGCGATCCGCGAGTACGCCAGGCCATCAGCGACGCGCCTCCGGCGCCGGTTCCGATCGGCAAAGCGGCACTGCGGCGCGCGGGAAAGGATCTGGCGATCATCTCCTACGGAGCGTACGTGCACGCGGCGATGCGGGTAGCCGAGTCACTGGCAAAGTCGGGAATCGAAGCTTCGGTGCTCGATCTGCGCACCCTCGTGCCGCTCGACCGCGAAGCGATCCTGGAGCTGGCGCGCCAGTGCAATCGCGTGCTGATCGTGCACGAAGACACGCGCAGCGGATCGATCGGCGAGTCGGTCGCGGCCATCATCCAGGAGCAAGCGTTCGAGTTTCTCGACGCGCCGATCCGCATCCTCGGCGCGCTCGACACGCCCGTTCCCTACTCCCCGCCGCTCGAAGCAGAGTTTCTGCCGAGCGAGGAGGAGATCGAGGGGACGGCACGGAAGCTGGTCGCCTACTGAGTGTGGCGGCGGGCGCCCTCGCCCGCCGCGGAGCGGCCGAGGGCGGCTGGCGCTCCCACACTTCACTCCCGGCGATACACGCCTCGCACCCATGCCGCTTCATCCGGCGCGAGCGCCTCGCCGATCGACGCCGCAGCCTCGACCTGCTTCCGATTGCGCTGCCCGAGAAGCACCGTCGCCGTCGGATTTCCCGAGAGCAGCGCGCCCGTGAGCGCATGAAGCACCGGCTCGCGATCGCCGGGAAAATGCGCCGTCATCTCGTCGCGCGCCGCGCGCATTCGATCCAGAAACGCGGCATCGCGAAACTCGGGGATCCTGCCGCGAAAGTCGCCTTGCGGAAACTCGCGCGGCGCTTCGTACTTGCCGAGCAGCAGCCCGTGTTTCAACGGCGAAAAGAACGCCACGCCGAGATCGTGATCGTCGACCCATTGCTTCAGTCCGCTCGATTCGTACTGGTCATCGACGACGTTCCGATATGGCTGCACGACATCCGGATCGACGCGCTCGATGAAGCGGACGATCTTCCGCGAGTCCCAGTCGGAGAGGCCGATGAAGCGCACTTTCCCCTCGTCGCGCAGACGGCGCATCGTCGCCAGCGCCTCATCGAAGTAGACATCGCCCGGCCCGAAGTCGCAATGGTGGAAGTAGTAGAGGTCGATGACGGACGTGCGCAGGTTGCGCAGCGAGCGCTCGCATTGCGACCGAATGAATTCCGGATCGTAGAAGTGCCCGGACGGACCTTTGACCCAGCCGAACTTCGTCGCCAGGAAGATCTCCTTTCGCGGCACGTCGGCGAAGGCCTCGCCGATCAATGATTCGGCATGCCCATTCCCGTAGGCATCCGCGGTGTCCCAGTGCGTGATGCCGTCGCGCCAGGCGGCGATCAGCGCCTCCTTCGCCTTGGCGTCGTCATTGCCGCTCCAGCCGACAGGAACCCCCTCGCTCGTGTTCGGCCCGCCATGCCCCCACGTGCCAAGGCTGATCGTGGGAACCCGGACGTTGGAGCGGCCGAAGCGGACAGTGCGCATGGGGCGCACATCGTACTGTGTTGACACGGTCTTGACACGACGATCGGTTCTGAATGAGCATTCATTCAGCAATGGCCCGCCAGTCTCCAGCCCCCAGTACGGCCGAGATTCCGCGCCCGGCGTCGAAGCGCGAGCGGATCCTCCGCGCAGCGACCGATGTCTTCGCCCAGAGCGGCTATTTCAACGCCAAGGTGTCGGAAATCGCGCGGACGGCGGGGGTGGCGGACGGCACGATCTATCTCTATTTCGACGGCAAGGAAGATCTGCTGGTCAGCATTTTTCGCGATCACACGCGAAACTACCTGCAATCGCTCGAGCGCGACCTCTGCCGGAGCAACAAGCCAGCCGAACGAATCCGCATCGCCATCCGCCATCATCTCGAGTCGTTGGGGCGCGACCGGTCGCTTGCCATCGTGGCCCAGGTCGAGCTGCGCCACAGCCTGAAATTCATGACGCTGCTCTCCCATCAGGAGGTCGCCGATTACCTGAACATCCTGCGCAAGATCGTCGAGCAGGGGCAGAACGAACGCGGATTCCGGCAGAACCTCCACCCGAAGCTGGTGGCCAAAGCGATCTTCGGGATCCTCGACGAGCTCGTCACGTCGTGGGTGCTTTCGGAGAAGGTGTATGACCTCGCGGCGCAGGCGGATCAGGTCGCGGATCTGGTGCTCAATGGTTTGCTGTGAAAACAGTTAACTGTTAACTGTTAACCGTCAACCGCTCCATCCCATCCCGCTGCTCCTCCCACAACGAGTGCGGCTTCCGATTCAACACGAGCCAGCCCCAGAGGAGCGATCCGTATCCGCGCGGCGTCATGCCTCGCTTCTCGTAAAAGGGCATCAGCAGCTTCTGCAGGCGTGGCAGGTTGTAGAAGGGAACGCCGGGAAAGTAGTGATGTTCGAGGTGGAAGTTCGAGAAGAGATACGCGGTGTTCCAGAACCACGTGCTCTTCACCAGCGTCGACCACTGCGCGGCGTCTTCGGGATTGATGGCGTAGTGCTGGCCGAGGCGGTTGAGAGCGAAGGCGATCGGGAAGACGAAGAACACCGGCACGACATAGAGCTTGAATGCGATCCAGGGGCCGCCGATCAGCGCGATGGTCGCGAGCACCGCGAGTTGAAAGAAGATCGTGAAGTTGCGCTCGCGACCGATCCGCTTCTGCAGATCCGGCTCGTACGCAACGCTTTCCTGTTTCGCGGCGCGGAAGTAGATCGGAAAGAGGGCCGGCGTGAAGTAGAGCGCCTTGAGCCAGCGCGCGTTTCGCTTCGGCGAGAGCCAGTGCCGCTTCGGATCCTCTTCGTACGAGCCGAGGCCCGCGTGGTGGTCGAGGTGCCAGCGGGTGAACTGCGATGCGGAGATGCCGCTGGGAACGGCGTAGAGGAGGCCGAGAACGCGGTAGAGCCGCTCGTCCGCCTTCGCCAGGACGGCGCGATGGACGACCTCGTGCAGCAGCACCGTGCAGTTGAACACCGCGAAGCCGGCGACGAAAGAGAACGGAAGCCAGGCGTACCAGCGATCGAGCTCGACGATGGCCGCCGCCGAGGCGCCGAGCGCGGCGAAATTCGCGAAGGCGATCAGCGCGTGCAGCCAGGGGCGTTTTTCGTGAAGCTGCCGCAGATCGTCGGTCGAAATCGCCTCGGCAAGTTCGCGCTTTAAGTTCTGGGCATGCTCAGCCCAATAGGATGCCATCCCGACAACCGAAAACCGGCAACCGGCAACCTTTATTCAGCGAACGACAGAGGAACGCCCCTGCTAGGCTTTGCGTTGCCCATGCGCATCTACACCATCGGCCACTCAACGCGAACGCTCGAAGAGCTCGTCGCTCTGCTGCGCGAGCAGGGAGTCGAGCGGCTGGCTGACATCCGGCGTTATCCGGGATCGCGGCGCTATCCTCACTTCTCGCGCGAGTCGCTGGCGCAGTCGCTGCCGCGGCAGGGAATCGAGTACGAGCACATGCCGGCGCTCGGCGGGCGGCGCAGGCCGCTGCCGGATTCCCCGAACCGCGGGTGGCGGAACGAGCAATTTCGCGGCTATGCGGATTACATGAGCACGCCTGAGTTTCGCGCCGGGATCGAGGCGCTGCTGGCTTCCGGCACGCCGACCGCGATCATGTGCGCCGAGGCCGTTCCGTGGCGCTGCCATCGCAATCTGGTGGCCGATGAGCTGACGCGCCGCGGCCACGAGGTGGTGCACATCCTCGGGCACGGGGCCTCGCAGCGGCACGCGATGAATCCGATGGCGCGGGTGGAAGGGGATCATCTCGTGTACGATCCATAGGGCACGCCCGCGGCGTGCAACACTCCGGGTTCGGCGCGGCGCATCCGTGCCCTACAAATCTGATGCTGATTCTTCCCGACCCGCTTCACCAGACCGATCTACCTCGCGGCTGCATCGCCACGATCGGCAACTTCGACGGCCTGCACGTCGGCCACCAGGCCATCATCCGCGGTGTCATCGAGCAGGCGCACCGCACCGAGCGACCCTCCACGCTGATCACGTTTCATCCGCACCCGCTTTCGATCGTCTCTCCCGATCGCGTTCCGAAACAGATCCTGACCCTCTCCCAGAAAGAGGAAATCCTGCGCGGCATGGGGATCGACGCGCTGCTGGTGGTCCCGTTCACGCACGAGTTCTCGCGATGGAGCGCGGACCGCTTCATCGAGGAATTTCTGGTCCGCGCGCTTCAGGTGGCGGAGATCCACATCGGCCACGACTTCACGTTCGGAGCGGGGCGCGAAGGAAATCTGGCAAAGCTGGAGGCGGCGGGCGCGCGGTTCGGCTTTGGCGTGCGCGGCGTCGATGATGTCCGCGTTCGGGGCATCCGGGTATCGAGCTCGATCGTGCGCGATGCCATCGCCAAAGGGGCCATGCGAGCGGCGACCGCGGCCCTCGGCCGGACGTATTTCATCGACGGGCGCGTGGTGACCGGACGCCGTCTCGGGCGCAAGATCGGCTTCCCGACCGTCAACGTCGATCCGGCGAACGAGCTCTACCCGGGAGGCGGCGTCTACATCACCACCTCGGGCTTTGAGAGCTTCGCCCGCAGCTTTCAAAGCGTGACCAACATCGGAGTGCGCCCGACGCTGTACGAGAATTACGCGCTGACCATCGAGAGCCACATCCTCGATTTCGAGTCCAACGTGTACGGCGACACCATGCGGCTTTATTTCCACGAGCTGCTGCGGCGCGAGCGGCAGTTCCGATCGGCGCTCGAGCTCAACGACCAGATTCATCTTGACATCGCCCGCTCCCGCCGGTATTTCGCACAGCATCCGGTTCGCTTCTCCGAAATCGGAACGACACAAAAAACGTGACCGATCCCGTCGCCGCGCTGGTGCTCGTCGCCTCCGCCTTCGCCGCTCTGGTCCTGGTGTGGCTTTTCAGGACGCTCGACGCGAACGTGTGGCGGTCGTGGCGCACGCCGCTGGTGGCCGGCGTGGTGGCCGGTACGCTGCTGCGCCTGACCGGCTTTGCGCCTCCCTGGGCCGTGGCCCTGCTGCTGGCTGCCGCGGCGCTCTACGTCCGGCTCACCGGGCACGAGAGCGAGCCGGTCGACGGCATGATCCTCGGCGCCGCTTCGGGAGCGGCGGCGGCGATCCCCTTCGTGCTCGACGGCGGAAACGAATGCCGCGCCCTCGCCGAATGCCTGCTTGCAGGCGCCGTGGCCGGTTACGGCACCACGTTCGCGTCGTTTCACGTCACAGAAAAGTTGCGCCGGCTGCTGATCGATGCTGCCACGATGTGCACTGCTGTCGGCGCGGCGTACGTTCCGGCGCTGCTGCGCCACGATCGCCTCGCGGCGACAGCCGCCGTGGTGGTCGTTCCGGCCATCGCGGTGATCACGGTCTTCCGCCAATGGCCGGACATTCGCGCGCAATTGCGCCACGAGGCATCGCTCGGATTCATCAACGACTCCGACGTCCGGCGCACGGCCCATCCGCTGCTGCGCCTCGGCAGCGGCGGCTGGACCGACCGCAAGGCACACCGCGAATTCGTCCGCCTGGCCAACCGGATCGCGCAGCGCAAGCGGCAGCAGCGCATGCGCCCGGGCGAGATCGCGCTCCTTTACCAGGTGGAGATCATCAAGCTGCGCATGCAGATTCACGAGATGCGCAGGATCGACCACGACGTCGTCTCCGCCGCCACGACCGATCGCCGCACGTCGGATACAATGGCTCACCGGCAATGACGCGGCGCGTTTTCGCTCTCCTGCTGACCACTCTGACCGCCGCCCCGCTGCTCGCCCAGGGAAAGGACATGGGCCAGGCGGCGCAGTACTACAAGGCGGGCCCGCCGAAGCAGAGCAAGTTCTCCTTTCTCAAACCGCCGGCTCAGGGCGGAGGCGAGATCAAGTGGACCATCCCGAAGGGCGGTCACGTCGAATACGTCAAGGATGAATACGCGATCCTGCAGCCCGACGTTACGATCGAATACCAGGACATCAAGATGCACGCCGACAAGGCCACGATCAATTTCCGGACGAAGGACGTCGTGGTGCAGGGGCACGTTGTCGTCACCCAGGGCCCTACCCAGCTGTCCGGTGATCAGGCGGTATTCAACCTCGATACGAAGACGGGGACGTTCTTCCACGCCAAAGGAAGCATGGAGCCGGCCATGTACTTCACCGGCGAAAAGCTGGAGAAAATCTCCGAGGACACGTACCGGCTGACGAACGGCGTTCTGACTTCGTGCGATCTCGACTCGCCGTCATGGTCCATCCACGTGAAGAGTGCCACGATCACGGTGAACGATTACGCGCACCTGCACGATCTGAACTTTCGCGTGCACCGGCTGCCGATTTTCTGGGCGCCGTGGCTGATCTGGCCGACCAAGAAAGACCGCTCGCAGGGATTTCTCATCCCCCGGCTCTTCTTCTGGCACGTGCCCACTCCGACCAAGACAATCAGCAGCGAGCGGCTGGAGATGGGCTATTTCATTCCTTTCGGCGAATCGATCGACGCCACGATCTACGCCGACCTCGACACGCAGGGATACAACGGCGTCGGCCTCGACTTCCGCTATCTGCCGACCCCGAACGTGAAGCTCGGCGAGCTCAACGCGTACACCGTCCACGATCCGGAGAGTCACAAGATTCAGTGGAAGTACTCGTACAAGCATTCGCAGGAGAATCTGCCCGGCGGCTTCCGCGGCGTCGTCGATCTCGAGGATTTCTCGGACCTCGAGTTCTGGCGAACGTACGACCGCGACCCGCGGCTGCTCACGCTGTCGCAGATCTACTCCTCGGCCTATTTGACGAAGAACGCGCCGATCTTCTCGTTCAACATCCTTTCCGACCGCCGCGACATCATCCTCGGCCACACCGACCCGAACGATTTGAACTCTCCGATCCTGAAGCAGCGCTTCGAGGAATTACCGGCCCTGCAGTTCCAGATGTATCCGAACCGCGTCCTCGGCACGCCGCTCTATTTCTCGATGGAGTCGTCGCTGTCGCATCTGGTGACCAACGGATTGCTCAACGGCCCTTCAGCGAACTACTACCGCGGCGACATCTTCCCCACCTTCTCGATGCAGATCCCCAGCCCGCCGTGGTTCTCGGTCAAGCCGCAGGTCTCGGTGCGAGAGACGTACTACACCTCGAGCCTCAGTCCCACCCAGGCCTCGAATCCATTCGGGCAGCAGACCGCGGTCGATCAGGGCCTCAACCGCTTTTATGCGCAGGGGCAGGTGGAGTTCGTCGGACCGTCCTTCTCCAGAATTTTCGATCGGCAGATCGGCGACTTCACGAGATTCAAGCACGTCATCGAACCTCGCATCACCTACGTCTACACCACGAACGTGACCAACGAGGAGAGCCGCGTCATTCCGTTCGACACGGTCGACACGCCGTTCCTGCCGGTCGTCCCGAACTCGCTCTCCTATTCGCTCACCCAGCGACTGATCGGCAAGGAGAAGAGCGCCGACGGATCGCCGCGTGAAGTGCTCTCGTTCACGCTGAGCCAGTCCGTCTCGCTGTCGAAGCCTTTCACCAATGCCACGGGCGGAAACATCCCCGGCACGACGGTCCTGCCGGGCAACAACAAGTTCACGCCTTTGGTGGCGAGCCTGCACGTGAATCCGTACCAGGCGATGACGCTCGACGCCAGCACCACGATCGACAACGTGTCGCACCAGGTCGACCAGACCAGCGTCTCCGCAAACGTGACCGGCTCCGGAAAGAACGCCGACAAATATCTGAGCTTCAGCTGGTTTTCGTCCTTCACGCAGCCGGGACAACCGGCCGGGAGCGGCTCCAGCCAGATCCGGCTGAATACTGGATCGTCGCTGCTGAAGGACAAGCTTCGCGCCGACATCCAGCTCAATTACGACGCCAAGCTGGGGACATTCCTCGACCAGCATTACCTCATCGGCGCCAACGCCTCCTGCTACGGCATTGCGGTCGAGTACCGCCGGTATCTGGTTTATGATCCGCAGCCGAAGCCAAGCTCGAGCTACGGAATCTCGGTCACGCTCAAGAATGTCGGTACACTCGGCACACATTGATATCCCGTAGGGCACTGCGCAGCCGTGCCCTACACTGAGGCCGGCAGTATTACGATGTCGCACAATGGACTTATGAAAGGCTTAATCCTCTCCGGCGGTCGCGGAACGCGCATGCGGCCGCTGACCTACACCTCGGCAAAGCAGCTGATTCCCGTCGCCAACAAACCGGTGCTGGTGTACGGCATCGAGGCCATCGTTGCCGCAGGCATCGCCGACATCGCAATCATCGTTTCGCCGGAGACGGGAACGGAGATCCGCGAGGCAATCGGCGACGGCTCGCGCTTCGAAGCGAACGTCTCCTACATCGAGCAGGACGCGCCGCGCGGTCTGGCTCACGCGGTCCTAACCGCCGAGCCTTTTCTCCGCGACACGCCGTTCGTGATGTACCTCGGCGACAACCTGTTGCAGCACGGCATCACGCCGCTGGTGAAGGAATACCGCGAGCTCAACTGCAACAGCGAGATCCTTCTGACTCGGGTGCCCAATCCGTCGCAGTTCGGCGTGGCCGAGCTTTCGGACGAAGGACGGGTCATGAAGCTCACCGAGAAGCCCGCCGATCCGAAATCGGATCTGGCGCTCGTCGGCGTCTACATGTTCGACGGCAACATCTTCGATGCGGCGAAGTCGATCACGCCGTCGAAGCGCGGCGAGCTGGAGATCACCGATGCCATCCAGTGGCTGCTCGATCACGGATTCATCGTCCATCCGCACATCGTCCGAGGGTGGTGGAAAGACACCGGAAAAATCGAGGACATGCTGGAGGCAAACCGGACGGTGCTCGACACCTTCGAGCGCGACGTTCGCGGCCACGTCACCGGCCAGAGCGCCATCGAAGGGAAGGTCTGCGTCGAGGAAGGGGCGGAGATCGTCGATTCGGTCGTACGCGGCCCGGCGATCATCGGTCGCGAAGCGCGGATCGTTCACGCGTACGTCGGGCCGTACACCTCGATCGGCAACGGCTGCGTGATCGAACACTGCGAGATCGAGAATTCGATCGTGCTGGAAAGCTCGTGCATCGCGCATGTCGACGGCCGCATCGAAGCCAGCCTGATCGGCAAAAACGTGAAGATCGGGCGCACGCATCGCAAACCGGCGGCATACCGTTTCATGGGCGGCGACAACAGCGAGGTCGGGATCACCTAGTGCGGACGTCGGGACGTTGGACCGTTGGGCCATTGGCAATTGCGCTGCTCATCCTGGCCTGCGGTCCTCCGCGGGCGCGCGTGAACGCCGCCGCGTTGCAGAAGGATCTCGCCACGATGCGCGCGGCCATCGCTGCCTACCGGCGCGACAAGGGACAGCCGCCGTCGTCACTCGACGATCTCGTCCGTGCGCATTACCTGAAGGCGATCCCCGGCGATCCGATCACGGGAAAGCCCGACTGGCGCGTCATGATCGAGCAGCAGGTGCACGTCGATGAATTCGAAACCGCCGCGACGGCTCCCGCGAGCGGAATCATCGACGTACGCAGCTCGGCGCCGGGCACCGACGAGAACGGCAGGGCGTGGGCCGATTACTGATGCCGAACGTCTACACATTCAAGGACTTCGAAGGGAGCAGCCATCGCATTCTGCTCGATCTGATCCGCCGCCGGAGCGAGCGGCGCGGCCTTCTGCTCGACCTCGGCGCGGCCGGCGGCGAGCTCGGCGAAGCGCTACGCGCTGACTTCGACCGGCGCATCGGATTCGAATTCGATGCCGATCGCATCGCCGATCTGCGGCTTCATTTCGATTCCGCGGTCATCGCCGACCTCGAAGCCGTGCGTCGTCTTCCGGCGAACGCGAACGTCATCGTGCTCGCCGACATCCTGGAGCATCTCCGCGACCCGTCGGGATTGCTGGCGTGCGTGCGCGCGTCGCTCGCGCCCGGCGGCCACGTGTTCATCTCCGTCCCCAACATCGCGAACATCACGGTGCGGATCGGGCTTCTGTTCGGCATCTTCGAATATCGGGAGCGCGGCATCCTCGATTCGACGCATCTGCGGTTCTACACCATGCGCGCCATCCGACGGGAGATCGAAGCCGCCGGATTCCGCATCATCGCCGTGCGCGGATCGTCCGTCCCGATTCGACTCATTGTCCCGGGCGTGCCGGAGTTCCTTCTGCGGATCGGCGAGCGAATCCTCACCGTCGTCACGCGAATCTGGCGCGGGCTGTTCGCCTACCAGATCATCCTCGTCGCACAACGTCGATGATCGAAAGCCCGATGGCCACGATCAGCGCCGCAGCCGCCCATCCCCACCATCCCCGCCCGATCCGGCGCGAAAAGACGACGTGATGCGTTCCCGCCGCCAGCGGGACGCCGGCGAACAGCATGTTGATCTCCACCGGCTTGACCGTGCGCCCATCGACCGTCACCCGCAGCTCCGGCGTCAGCTTCTCCGAAGACGCCAGAAAGGCTGGTCCCGCGGCGCGCACGTCGATCTGCTGCTCGTCCTCGGCGTAGCTCCTGAGCGTCACGATTGCCGGGCTCAGTGGTCCGCCGTCGTCTCCGGCGGCCCGGCCGGTGAGAATTGCCTCGCTCGCAAAATCGACATCCCGCGTCGCCAGGAACTCCGCGTCGGTCATCCTTTGCAGTCGCGTCACGGCATGGAATCGAGGGATCTCGCCGGCGTTGAGAAAAATTCGGCCGTCGTCGAACTGACGATCGAAGATCACCGGAGTGGTCACCCGCCCGTAGAACAGCGGCGAATCGCCCGGCTCCGCGGCGCCCTTCAACATTCCGAGCCTCGCGCCCGCCGATCGGAGACGTAAAGTCAGCGTCTCGCCTGCGAAGGCCCGCACCGGCACGTACATCTTGTTCATCACCGCGATGTCGGACGCGGCGAACGCGCGCGAGTAAACGACCTGAGAGCCGCGCAGCAGCCACACATCGACGTGAGGGTTGCGGCCGCTCTGCTGCTCGACATTCGCGGGAAGCTCGATGGCGTAGAACGGCTGGGGATCGATCCGAATGCGCCGCTGCAGCGTCGTGCCCGCGGGAA
>VFSW01007843.1_pt1 | contig 15436 bp, 17 predicted proteins | sample 5358111 | NCBI WGS metagenome assembly VFSW01 (sample SAMN11554181, study PRJNA540505) | mine drainage metagenome | isolation source: sediment from site ElyBrook_90M | place: USA: Ely Copper Mine, Vershire, VT | collected 2017
CGGGTGGTGGGCGTGCGCGGTCGCGGCGCGCCCCAACTACGTGCACGGGGTACTGGGCGGGATGATCCTGACCGGCGTGGGAGTGGGATTGACGCTGCCCACCGTTATGTCGACGGCGTCCGGCGCACTGCCACCCAGCGCTTTCGCCACGGGATCGGCGGTCATCAACATGATCCGACAGACGGGTATGGCCCTCGGCGTCGCCATCTTGATCGCGGTGCTGGGTTCACCTGCGGCCTCGCGGACTCTGGCACTCGCGGCGTATCGCCGGGGGTGGTGGATCACCGCGGCACTTTCGCTGGCCAGCGTCGTCCCGGCTCTTTGGCTTCTTGCCTCGTCGTCACCGCGCGGCACTCGCACGAGAGCTCGACGAGCGCCGTAACTCATTCAGGTTCTTCCAGATTCATCAAGGTTCATCAAGGCTCTACGAAAGGAGACATCATGCAGATCAGTAACGCTACCGCCCTCGTCACCGGAGGTAACCGGGGGCTCGGTCGACACATCGCCGCCGAGCTCGTGCAACGAGGGGCGAAGGTGTACGCGGGGGCGCGCAGTCCCCAGACCGTGGACATCCCCGGAGCGCGAGTCGTTCCCCTCGACATCACCGACCCCTTGTCGGTGCAGCGGGCGGCCGACGAGTTGGGCGACGTCACGCTCCTGATCAACAACGCGGGCACCTTCACGAACGCCAACCTCCTGAGCGGGGAACTCGCCGACATCCACTTGGAGTTCGACACGCACCTCTTCGGCACGCTGTCGGTGATACGTGCCCTGGCGCCGAACATGATCGCCCACGGTGGCGGCACCATACTCAATATCCTTTCGGTGATGTCGTGGATCAATTTCCCCGACGCGGGCGCCTACGGCGCGGCGAAGGCCGCGGAGTGGTCAATGACCAACGCGCTGAGGAGCGAATTGGCCGCCTCCAATATTCGGGTGGCGGGTCTGCACGTCGGCTATATGGATACCGACATGGCCCGGGGTATCTCCGCCCCCAAATCCGATCCACGCGACATTGCCAGGATCGCGGTCGACGGCGTCGAGAACGACGCCTACGAGATTCTGGCGGATGACCTCAGCCATCAGGTGCGAACGGCGTTGGCGTCAGGCGTCACCGGGCTCTACCCGCAACTGGGGTAAGCGACGCGCCCCGAGAGCAGCCACAACGACCGCCTCGGGGCGAACGCGAGGTGGATCTCGAGTCCGCACCCGAAGCGCGAGCCCATCTAAGGTCCGGTGGTCCCCTTTAGGGCGGCCACCAAGTTCGCGACGTTGGGCGTACCGAGTCCCGTCGCCGCATCCCAACCCGTACCGGCGTTGTAGCCCCCGGCACCGTTGCTGCCCACGGTGATGTCGTGGAAGGCGCTCGAGTAGTCCGGACCCGAATAGACCTGGTAGAGGCGCGGGGTCAAGAACCCGAGTGAGCCGTCCGCCTGATTGGCGATGGCGTCCACGGCCGCCCATTGGGGAGCGGCCGCGCTCGTCCCGCCGATGATCTCCCATCCGGCTCCCGCCGGGTTGTAGGAACCGTAGGTCAAGATTGCGCTGACGATCGCCGCGTTGTACGAGACGTCGGGCACGCCGCGCACTCCGTTGGGGTCGACGATGCTCGCGGTGGACTGGTACGCCGGTTCGGCGAAGACCGAACTGTACCCTCCACCTCCGGCGCCGTATCCGTCATTCCACGGCTGCTCCGCGTTGTAGGACGAGATACTCGACACCGGGGTCGGGATCTCCGTTCCCCCGACCGCGATCACATTCGGACTGGAGGCCGGATAGTTGACGGTCGCACCCGGGTACGTGGCGCCTTGCTTATTGACGTTCGCCACGCCGCTATCGCCGGTGGCGAAGAAGGCGCTCACCCCGTCAGCGGCGGCCTGGGCGTAGAACGTGTCGAGGTTCTTGATCACCGAGGTGTTTTGGAAGGATTGCTCGGTCGCGGCCCAACTGTTCGACCAGATGCTGCCGATGTGGTTCTTCAGGGCCCACGCTTGGGCGTTCTCCAGGTTGGTGATGCCCTGGACCCCCTCGGTTTCAGCGATGGGAGTCTCCACCAGGGCGATGTTGGCCCCGGGGGCCATGGCGTGAGCCCACTCCACGTCCAAAGTGGTTTCATCGGCCCAACCAATCTCGGTCTGCATGTTCTTGTTCGCGGCCACCGCTGACGGCGACGCGTGCAGATAGTCGTACGTGACGTTACCCTCGGGCCGGTAGACGGTGAAGTTCGGCGGACTCGGCAGGCCAAAGGCCGCGTCGAAGGTCGCCAGGTCCGAAGAGATCGTCGGACTTCCGAAGGCATCGAAGATGACGATGGTCTGACCCGCCCCGGTGTCGCCATTCTCGTAGGCGGCAGTGAAGTTGTATTGGGCCTGCAAATCTGAGGGCGCGTAACAGGCGATACCAAAATTGGCGATGCAGTAGGCACTCGACGGCGGCGTCGAACCAAGGACCGTCCGACCCACGACGATCTGTGGCACCACGCCGCCGCTGACCGCGAGTGGTGCCGATGCCGATATCGACGTGAGTGTGGCCGCCACCACCAGTGTCCCGATCGAGAATGTCCCCGCTACGGCTCGCACGATTGAATGCTTCATACCATCCCCCCCACGACTGAGTGAAACCTTTTCCGAAAGGTTTCCTAGCAGGAATTCCGAGAGAAAACAACTGCCCGTCGGCCACACCAGTGGGAAGGCGACTCGGGTGTCCCCACCGCACCACGTTGGGGTGGACCGCGTCGCTCGCAGGTGGGTCGCGACCCGTCGATTCTCCTGACTATGACGTGCATCCCCACACTGATTTCTTCGTGCGGTGACCCTCCGTCTGGGCCCAGAGGGGGGCCGATCCCCTGATCTGTTCGCCTCGCTACGGGGATCTCCACCCGGGGGGCCGTGGCCGCTGGTCGGGAGTGGCGGTCTCGATGCGTGACCGAATCTGGGCCGGACGTGCCCCGAGGCGGCGGTCACTCTCAGTGTGGTCCATCGTCAGATCGGCGACGATCTAGGAGTTGGAGAGGAATCTCCTCCTCCGGTACTGCCAAATCGAGAGGGGGTACATGACGACGAAGATGCCAATGCTCCAGCCCAGAGCGAGCCAGACACCGTTGCCGGGCGTCGCGGTGGTGAGTAGGGACCGCATGGTCTCAATTATCGGGGTGAACGGTTGGTCCTGCGCGAACCCGCGCAGAAGGGGCGTCATAGATGCAGTGGGCACGAATGACGGGCTGATGAAGATCAGGAGGATCAGGAGGTAACTGAACGAACCCGCCCCCTCGGCGGACCTCGCGCGCAGTCCGAAGAAGATCGCCATCCACGTCGTAGCCAATGTGAAGAGCACCACCAGGGCGGCGAAGAGCAACCACTGGAGGAGCCCCGCACTCGAACGGAATCCGATGGCGAAGGCCACCGCCAGCACTAACACCGACGAGAAGAGGTTCGACAAGGTAGAGGACAGGGCTTGCCCACTGAGGATCGAGGAGGGGGCCACCGGCATGGTGCGAAAGCGATTGATGATGCCCTTTTGGACGTCAGTGTTCAGGCGCACGGCAGCGTAGGCGATGCCGCTGACCACGGTCATGATGATGATCCCGGGGGTGATGTAGTCAACGTACTTCACCGCCCCGGTCTGTTGCCCTAGTGCGCCGCCCAAGACGTAGACGAACATCAGGAGTAGCGCGATCGGCGACAACACGACCGTGATGATCGTGTCGGGACTTCGAAGAATGTGTCGCAGGCTTCGTTTCGTCATCGTCCAGGTGTCGTGAAGCGATCGCATCGCTATCCCTCCTCGGTCGTCGTGCGCGTCAGCTTGAAGAACACGTCGTCCAGCGTGGGCAACTGCTGAGAGAAGTCGATCGGCTCGAGATTCGCGTCGCGCAAGCGGATGAACACGCCGGCGATACGCGTCACGTGGCCATCGGTCACGACCGTGAGACTCGAGTGGTCGCGGTCGGTGATCACGTAGTCGTCGGACAAGAGGGCGAGCGCCGCTTCGAGTTGCGCCGCGTCAGCGAAGGTGAACCGCACGAGACCGCTTGGCACGAGTGTCTTCAATTCACGCGCCGTGCCACTCGCGATGATCCTTCCCTGGTGCAGGACCGCGACCACGTCGGCCAGTTCGTCCGCCTCCTCGAGGTACTGCGTGGTCAAGAACACCGTGGTGCCGTGTCGGGCGAGCGTTCGAATGGTACGCCACATGTCGTGGCGCGACTGGGGATCGAGACCGATGGTCGGTTCGTCCAAGAAGATGATCGCGGGACTTCCGATCAGGCTCATCGCGATGTCCAGTCGCCTGCGCATGCCCCCTGAGAAGGTCGACACGCGTCGATCCGCGGCGTCGATCAGGCCGAACTGCTGGAGCAGTTCGGCCGCCATCCGGGCGCAACCACTCACGTGGCGCAGATCGCCAATGAGTTCGAGGTTCTCGCGGGCCGTGAGGACGTCGTCGACGGCCGCGAACTGGCCCGTCAGGCTGATGCGCTCGCGCACCTTGTGGGGGAACGTGTCGACGTCGAAGCCGCCGACGCTGGCGCGCCCCCCGTCGGCCTTGAGCAGCGTGGTCAAGATATTGATCACCGTGGTCTTGCCAGCCCCATTGCTACCGAGCAGCGCGAAGATCGTCCCCGATGCCACGCTCAAGGTCACGTCGTCCAGGACCGGGACGTTCTTGAAGGCTTTCTTCAATCCGGTCATCGCGATTGCCGGCTCCATCTATTCGCTCCGACCCTTCTTCGACCCCGGTCGCCGTTGGTGAAAGTTGCTCCACTCCTCAAAGAGTTGCGGCAGCCTCAACGCCATGAATTTATTGAGGGAGGCGACGACCTCCAGGGCTTGACGCCGCTCGGGCGACGATTCGGCGAGGAGCGCCAGTCCCTCGTGCGCCAAACTCGCCATTTGCTGATATTCGCTCGGATCGAAGCCCATGTTCTCCCAACCGAGCGGGTTGAGGCTGACGAGGTCGGCGCGCGTGCCCGCGGGTCGTGAGCGGTGGATCAACTTCTGCGTCTCGAGCATCTTCACCCCGTTGTTAATGGCACTGCGACTCGTCAGCAGCGCGTCGGCGATGTCATTGATCGACTGCTGCGCCGGGTCACAGACGTAGAGGTAGCCCATGAGTCGACCGGCCACGGGCGGAAAGCCGTAGCGCTCGGCGTAGAAGCGTCCCACGTGATCGCTGAAGATCAGAACCTTGTCCCTGTCCATCTCCTCACTATATACAAAAATGTGTTATAACACATTTCTGTGTTATAACAGAAATAGATGTCATCTTTCACGAGACGCGCACCGCCACAGACCATGGCGCGCAGCGACGATCCCCTCCACGCTCATGGGCGCCGCGCGCCGTCGCGGGCGTCGGAAAAAAGTGGCGAATCTCACCCATGAGGTATTCCCAGATCGCCCTCTCTTCGGTACACTGCCGATATGTCCGAGGATGTCGTCCCCATGATGTCGTATCGCAATGGCAGCGACGCGGTGGACTGGCTCGTCGGCGCCTTCGGCTTCGTCGAGCGGGTCCGAATGGTGAGCGACGAAGGACAGCTCGAGCACGCCGAACTCGACGCGGGCTCGGGCACCATCATGCTCGCCACGCCAAGCCTCGATTACGAGGGCCCCGCCCTGCACCGCAGTCACTGTGCGTCGTCCGCTCGTTGGCAGGAGGTGCCGTACCTGGTGGACGGCATCATGGTCCGGGTCGACGACGTCGACGCGCACTTCGCCAGGGCCCAGCGACACGGCGCCCTCATCCTGAGTGGGGTCGAGTCGACCGAGCACGGACGACGCTACCTCGCCGAAGATCTCGAAGGCCACCGCTGGATGTTCATCGAACGCGATCCGGGCGCCTGAGCAGCCGGGCGACACACGGCCCGGGTCAGGCACCGACGCAAGGAGCGAAATCGCCCCTTGAAAGTCCGCGTTCTCGTTGGGTAGCGTGGCGTCATGGCATTGCCCCGGTTGCACCTGGTCGCCCTGGATTGTCCCGAGCCCTACGAACTCGCCACGTTCTACTCGGCGCTGACTGGTATCGCGGTGGAGTCGTGGCCGGGCTACGCGCCAGAGGACATGGCGGGCATCGACCTGGTCCATGATTCACTGCCGGCCTTGAGTTTCCAACGGGTCGAGAATTACGTGGCCCCGACGTGGCCCGCGGATACGATGCCCAAGCAGATGCACCTCGACTTCGAGGTGGACGACCTCGACGAAGGAGAGCGCCACGTTCTGAGTATCGGCGGCCGCAAAGCGGAGTTTCAGCCCGGCGAGACGTATCGAGTCTTCCTCGACCCCGTCGGACACCCCTTCTGTCTGATCTTGACCGGCGACTAGTTCGATCACTGGGAGGATAGACACCACTCTTGTTCGCATCGAGGCGAACAAGAGTGCTCCGAGTCTTGCGTGAGACGAGACCCGTGATGTCACCACCGGCCGACATTCAACCGGTGACGAGCTCGAGGCGTCGGGTTCCTTGAGCGCGGCTTCATGTCCGGGGGTGCCCGAAAACAAGGTCCGCAGTCCTCTTGGGCGGCTGGCGTCGAACCACCCAACACATCGAGTCGACGCCCTTGTCCTGTCGCTGAGGTTAAACCGTGATGGTTCTGACCTCCAGCACCAATCGGCAACCCGACTCACGGCGATCATCGGCTCAAATCGACGGAGCGCCCCCGACGCCACCGGCGAGGCGACCCCGACCGTGCGCCGTGGCCCGGTCCGAGGACCGGGCGCTCAGTGGTTCCGGTAGTGAGTCTCCCCTACGCCCGGGGACGCACGTTCCAGTGTCGCACAACTCTCTTGCCGCGCACGTCCTGCACCAGGGAGACGGTGGCGGTGTCCAACGTGAAGATCTCGCCGCATTGCGGGTCGAGGCCAATCGCTCGGGCGGCGATGATACGAATGATATGCGCGTGGGCGAAGGCGACCACCGGGTCGGAACTCCCCCCGACACCGGAGAGGAAGGCATCGGCACGTCGACCCGCGTCCTCGGGGGTCTCGCCGCGCGGACAGCCGTCGCGCCACAGGTCCCACCCCGGTCGTTGTTCGCGGATCTGCTCAGTGGTCAGGCCTTCGTAGTCGCCGTAATCGAATTCAACCAAGCGGTGGTCGAGGCGAACTGGGAATCCAGCGCCCATCACGCTCTCGGCGGACACACGGGCCCGCGTCAACGGACTCGAGAGCACCGTCGCGGAGGTGAAGGATTCGCCCAACATCCGTCGCAATTCCCGTGACAAGGGGGCCAATTCAGCGACACCCTCGCTCGACAGCGCCAAATCGGTCGTGCCCGTGTGCCGCCCCGACGCGCTCCATTCAGTGGCACCGTGCCTGATCAAGAAAAGTTGCATTGCGCCCGCCTCTCGGTCTCCGACGATCGCCGCGCCGCACCGCCACGATCACTGCAACGCTACGGGTGAGCACGATCCCACGCAGCGGTGGGGATTCCCGGCCGAGTGCGAAGAAGTCACGGTACGCGAATTTCCTTCCGGCACCTAACTCGCGCGTACGTCGAGTCCCGCGTGCGCGTCCACGCCGACCCACGACCTGGGAGTCTCGCGACGTCGCGTCATCTTGGACGAGGAGACGTGGTGGCCGAGCGACGAGCACCTCATCCACGCCGCACACGGTGTCTCTTCGAGTGGCCATTCCCGTAGAGGACGACGATTCGCACCACCCGGTGCCAGGCGGGCGTGAGTTATCCAGAATCGAGCGAGCGGGGGCCGCCTCGTCCTGGACCACGCGACCATTTACCTCAACGCCGCCCGAGAACCGTGACACTGATGACGGCGGGGCACGAAGTGGAATCGTTGGTCCGTGCGAGCACTCACCGTCCGGGGACAACCACCACCGGCACGCGCGCGTGCTGCACGAGTTCGAGACTGACACTGCCGATCATCATGCCGGGGCGCTTGCCGTGTCCTCGAGAACCCACCACCAGCAATTGCGCATCGATAGGTGCTGACGCACTGTGCAGCAGAGCGGAGCACGCGTCGCCCTCGACGACCGTCCAGGAATAGCGCGCGAGGTCGAGTCCCTCCTCGGCGACGATGGCATCGATGACCCCGGGGGCAGCATCGTGGCGAAAGAAGGCGGGAGTGTCCAGGCGTTCGAGGGCGCCCGACGCGTGCAGGACCGTGAGAGTGGCGCCGAAATCGCGAGCGGCGCCAGCCGCCCACCGAACGGCCTCCTCGGATTCGATCGATCCGTCGAATCCCACGGCAATCGAGTAGATCGCATTCATTGCGTCGCCTCCCCTTCAATGACCTGGATCCACGACTCGAGTGCCGCGACGCGTCGGGCCTTCGCTTGGGCCAGTTGGTCATCACCCGGTCCGCCGCTCGTTGGTCGTTCTCCCTGGTGGGGAGCTTGCAGAACCGAACTCAACGTGGCGGCCACCGACGCTCGCAACGCGCCCAGGTGGTAGCCACCCTCGAGGAAGAACGCCAGGTGACCCGGCGCGGCCACGTAGTGCGACACGCACGTCGCCATGGCCGCGAAGTCGGCATCGCTCAGGCACAGATCGGCCATCGGGTCGAGGAGATGGGCGTCGAATCCCGCCGACACCAACACCCAGCTGGGGCGAAAGGCGTCGACGACGGGGGCCGCGATCTCGTCCAGAGCGCGCCGCATCACGTCACCGGTCGCGCCGGCTGGCAGTGGCACATTGACGACGGAGCCCAGCGCACGGCGGCCGCCGACCTCTTCGGCGGCGCCGCTCCCGGGGAAGAGCGGCCACTGGTGCATCGAGAGGTAGAGGACGTCGGGCTCGTCCCAAAAGATCTGCTGCGTGCCGTTGCCGTGGTGCACGTCCCAGTCGACGACGACGACCCGCTCCCCCTGACGGACGAGATGCGCCGCGCTCACCGCGATGTTGTTGAGGAGACAGAAGCCCATCGCGCGGTCCCTCAACGCGTGATGGCCGGGTGGGCGCGACGCCACGAATCCAACACCCTCACCGCGGCGCTGGAGCTCACTGACGACCGACAACCCGGCTCCCGCGGCCGTGGTGGCGATGGACCAAGAATCGAAAGTGGCGTAAGTGTCTTGATCGATGTCGCCGCCGCCGTCGTAGCAGAACGCTCCGAGTTCGTCGAGGTAGCCGGCGTCGTGGACCCTCAGCAGTTCCGCCCGGGTGGCGCTGTGCGCCGGAGCCACCACGAGGTCGCTACCCAAATGGAGGTCGTCCACCGCACCTCTGGCGGCTTGCAGGCGGCCGGGTCGTTCGGGGTGATCGGGTGATTCGTGCTCCGAATCGTCGTACCCCTCATTGACGACGAGCAACATGGGCTACCGCTCGCCCGTCGGATTCGACGACGAATCCACGACCGAGCGCCCGGCCGGATCGATCGAAAACGATACGTAGTACTCCTCGCCGTCGTGGGTCACCGTCACCGGGAATCCAGAATGCTCGAATATCGAGATCATGCCACGATTCTCACGCATCGTGACACCGGTGAATCTCGTCAGTCCACGCGACCAGGCGGCCTTCGCCAACTGCTCGAGCATGACGTGACCCAGTCCGCGATGCTGATAGTCGTCGCGGACGACGAAGGCCACCTCGCCAGTGGTGGTGGAGGGGATTCGTTCGTAGCGACATATCGCGACGATATCCTCGACATCGGCGATGACCAGGGCGAGTCGGTCCACGTAGTCAACCTGGGTGAGGTGACTGACCTCTTGCTGGGAAAGCAGAGGGTGCGAGGAGAAGTAGCGGCGGTAGATGGAATCAGGTGAGAGGTGAGCGTGGAAGTCGACCAGTCTCGTCGCGTCGTCACTGCGCACCGGGCGCAGGTGCAACGGACGCACGAAGTTCTGTGAGATGTCGCACTCGAGGTCCCCGGGGTACGCGTCACCTCCCTCCGATTCATCCGTCGGACGCTTCGAACCTCGAGCACCCGTGGGGACATCGTGATCCGCGATCATGATGCGCGCCCCCCGCACGCGAGTTCGCTACTGCTCCGCCGGGGGCGGCGCCCCCGACGCGCGTGATCACGGGCAACGTCATGCAGAGGGCGAGCGGAGGCAAAAACTCTCACGGCATCATCTTTGCCGCTTCGTGTCGACTTGCGTCAGTAGCCAAAGTCATTTTCTCAGTCAACGACTCCCTGACGACGCCCTCGGCTCGCCACGTCCTCATCCAGAGTTGACTGTTGGCCCGGGTCGAACTTCGCGTTCGAGGTGCGCGGGCTAACTGACGGCGCGCTTCAACAACTCGACGAGATGTTTCTTGTCACGGGCGGTCAGCTTGGTAACGGCGTACCCGTTAGGCCAGAGGTTGCCATCGTCGAGATTCGCAGCCTCCTGGAAGCCAATGGTGGCGTAACGCGTCTTGAACTTCGCGGCGCTCTGGAAGAAGACGACCACCTTGCCGTCCGCGTTCGTATAGGCGGGCATGCCGTACCAGGTCTTGGCCGCCAATGTCGTGTGCTTCTTCACCAGCTCGTGCAGGGTTTCGGCCAACTCCCGGTCCGAGCCCGACATGTCGCTGATGGCCACGCGGCACGCCTCCTCCATATCCGCACCCGCTTTCGCGGCCTTCTCTTCCGCCAAGGCGGCCCTCATCGCCGCCCGCTCCTCTTTACTGAAAGTCGCGCCCACCGAAGTCTCCATTCGTTCGTTCTCGCAGTACGAATAATGCTAAGTCGAACGGGAGCTCGGCGCATCCTCGCTCCTCCCACGGGGACCAACATCCCCCGCCCATTCGTCCCGCTTCGGGCCCACACCGCGAGGCGAGCGCGCCGCCACGGCGCCGACGGCCGCGCCGGCCCTCCATGCGCGGGGCTCGTCGACAGCCTTCGACGAGCACTTCACCACCGACATCGCCACTCTCCTCGCCACGGATTCATCGGTGACGTCGCCACACCGGATCAGCGGACGGCCCCGTCGAGCCTGCGTTACTCTCGATGGAGGTCGTCCAACGAATCGAGGCAGCGAAATGGATTACGAGAGAGCCTACGAACTGTTGCACACCGAGTTCCAGCGGGTCAATGAATTGCTCGCCCACACGAACGCCGACGCCGCGGCGGAGCGAGCGGGCGCCAATGAACGAGGCGACATGAGTGACTCGGCCGAGCCCCTGATCTCCGAACAGGAGTCCGAGGCCGTGGCGGCGAGTCTTCGCGAGAGGCTCGCCACCCTCGAGCGAGCCCAACAGCGACTCCGGGACAACACGTACGGCTTCTCAGTTCGAAGTGGCCAACCCATCCCCGACGAACGACTCGAGGCGGACCCCGCCGCCGAGCTGACCGTCGACGAGGCGCGGTCCGCGTAACGAGACCCCGACCCGGGTAAACTCCGCCAACCGTCGAACACTCAGGGTGCGGTGGGTGGCGCGTGGGTCTCGAGGAAGTCGTAGATCCCCACACGGTCCACCCCCGTGAAGGTCCCGGTCGGGATCGCCGCGAGTAGTGACGAGTTGAGTTGCGCGCTGGGCAGGGCCATGCCGTCCCAGCGACTCGCGAGGGCGTCGGAGGGTCGACGACAGCACCGTTCGTCGGGGCACGTCGACTTGAATCGTCGCTTCGTGTCGCGACCACGGAACCACCGGGCGTCCTCGAACGTGGTACCCAGACTGACCGAGAACGTCCCCGAGGACGTGTTTTGGATACTCGACGTGCACCAGTAGGTCCCGGCGGGCTTGTCGGAGTACTGGTGATACGGGGTCAGTTGGTCCTCCATGGAGAACACCTGACGCGCCGCCCACCACCGACAGACGATCTGACCCTCGACCGATCCCAGCGCGTCGGTGGGAAAGACGACATTGTCGTTCTCGTACGCCTTGGAGATGACCCCGCTGTCGTGCACCTTGAGGAAATGTACCGGCAGCCCCAAGTGGTGGGTCGCAAGATTGGTGAATCGGTGGGCCGCGGTCTCGTAGGGGACCGCGAAGGTGTCGCGCAGGTCCTCCACCGAGAGTTCGCGCGCCGCCTTGGCGGCGCTGAGGTACTCAACGGCGCTGTCCTCGGGGATCAACAGGGCGGCGGCCAAGTAGTTGGTTTCGACGCGTTGACGCAGCAGCTCCTCGTAGTCCTTGGGTTCCTTCAATTCGAGAACGTGCAGGGCGAGGGCCTGGAGCAACGCGGAGCGCGGGTCGATCCCGCGCTGGTTCACGGGCAGGTAGATCCGACCGTTTCGATGGTCGGTGATACTACGCGTCGATTTAGGGAAGTCCCCGACGTAGTGCAGCGAGAAACCCAGGTGCTGGGCCAACTCGCTCGCGCTCCTCTGCGAGAGAGGGCCACCCGAGTGGTCGACGAGCGTGAGCAGGTCCTTGGCGATGGCCTCGAGGTGTTCGAAGTAGTTGTTGCGATTGCGTTGATCCATGCGAAGTGCGGTGTTGGCGCGTCGGGCGATCTCCGGCGTCGCGGCGCGCTCGTGGTGCAGTCGCTGGATCTCATCGTGCAGCACCAATATCGTCGCCATGGCGTCATCGCTCAAGGACTTGCGAATCGCCATCTTGGGAATATTGAGCGACGAGAAGACGGCCCCTCGCTGCGCCTTATCGAGGGCGATCTCGAGGGCCGCGCGTCGACTCGGCGGTTCCGCGTTCATCAGCGCCTCGACGGTCGTGGCGAGTGCCGACGCGATCTGGCGCAGTTCACTCAGTTTGAGTTCCTTGCGACCATTCTCGATCAGGGACACCTGCGAGGGCGCCCGACCCAGTCGCGACGCGAGGTCGGTCACGGTGAGCCCCTGGGCGACACGGCGCTCTCGAATGCGCCGTCCGATGGCGAACGCCATCGACGCATCCTCGTCGGATTCTGTCTGTTCGAGCTGGGTCATGGTGAAATAATAGCGATATTTTCCCTATGGCGAATAGTTCTTCTAATTTCTTGAAATCTTTGACAATTATTTCTAATTTTGCGCACGACCCCTGTTAGGTTGACCCGACCACCACGTGTACAAAGGAGTCACTATGGAAAAGCTGCCCATGGGTTTTCAGCCCGGAGACCAGACCCAGACCGAGGATGAGCTCGAATTCGATTGGGCCAACGATCCGCGTTGGGAGGGCGTGCGCCGCGACTACCGCGCCAGCGAAGTGATCGCCCTGCGCGGTCCGGTCCGCGAGGAGAAGACGCTGGCGATGCGCGGCGCCCAACGACTCTGGCAGCTGATCCAGGAGAGCCGGTCCGACTCCAGTCAGTGGGTCGCCGCCCTCGGTGCGCTCACGGGCAACCAAGCCGTCGCCCAGGTGAGGGCGGGACTCGAGGCGATCTACCTCTCGGGATGGCAGGTGGCGGCCGACGCCAACTTGAGCGGCCAGACCTACCCCGACCAGAGTCTCTACCCGGCGAACTCGGTGCCCGCCGTGGTGCGACGCATCAACAACGCGCTTCTGCGTGCGAGCCAGATCGAGTTCCTCGACGCCAACACCGACAAGGAGTGGCTCGTGCCCATCGTCGCCGACGCGGAAGCGGGCTTCGGCGGACCGCTCAACGCCTTCGAACTGATGCTCTCGATGATCGACGCGGGTGCCGCGGGCGTGCACTGGGAGGACCAACTCGCCAGCGAGAAGAAGTGCGGCCACATGGGCGGCAAGGTACTCGTCCCCACCGCGCAGCACATCCGCACCCTCAACGCCGCGCGTCTCGCCGCGGACGTGGCGAACGTGCCGACACTCGTCATCGCCCGCACCGACTCCCTGGGCGCGAACCTTCTGACCAGCGACGTCGACGAGCGCGACCGACCATTCCTCACCGGTAACCGCACGGCGGAGGGATTCTACGAGGTCAAGAACGGACTCGAGGCCGCGCTCTCGCGAGGGCTGGCCTACGCCCCCTACGCCGATCTCCTGTGGGTCGAGACCTCTGAACCCGACCTCCCGCTCGCGAGGACCTACGCCGAACGGCTCAAGGCGGAGTTCCCCGACAAGATGCTGGCGTACAACTGCTCACCGAGCTTCAACTGGAAGCGTCACCTCGACGACGACCAGATCGCGAACTTCCAGCGAGAACTGGCCTCGATGGGCTACGCGTTCCAGTTCATCACGTTGGCCGGCTTCCACTCGCTCAACCACTCGATGTTCACCCTGGCCCAGGGGTACAAGGAGCGCGCCATGAGCGCGTACGTCGAGTTGCAGGAGGCCGAGTTCGCGTCCGAAGCCCAGGGCTACACCGCTACGAAGCACCAACGCGAGGTCGGCACTGGTTACTTCGACCGTGTGTCGAGCGCCCTCAATCCCGACAGCGCGACCCTTGCTCTGGTGGGCTCCACGGAAGAGGAGCAGTTCTAACGATGAACGCCGACCTTCACACCGCCGCCCAGATCCTCGTCTCGGGTCCGATGCCGGAGCGATTCGACGAGATCCTCACCGACGACGCACTCGAGTTCCTTCGCCAACTCCACGTGTGCTTCGAGGCTGACCGCCGCGACGCCCTGGCCCGCCGCGCGATGTCGCGCCACCGGATCAAGAATGGCGGTCGGTTCGACTTCTTACCCGAGACCAGACCAATTAGGGAAGACGCCAATTGGCGCGTCGCTGGCGCGGGGCCGGGACTCGAGGATCGGCGCGTCGAGATCACCGGACCGACCGACCGCAAGATGACCATCAACGCCATGAACTCGGGTGCGCGGGTGTGGCTGGCCGACCAGGAAGACGCCACGAGCCCGACCTGGACCAACGTCATCGGCGGTCAGGTCTCGCTCTACGACGCCGTACGCCGACGGATCGATTTCGTCGCACCCGACGGGCGCGAATACACGCTCGGCGACCGGACACCCACCATCGTCATGCGTCCACGCGGCTGGCACCTCACCGAGGACCATCTGCGCCTCCACGATGACGCCGGTGCGTCGAGCCCGATGTCGGGCTCGCTGGTGGATTTCGGCCTCTATTTCTTTCACAACGCGAAGGAGCTCATCGCGCGGGGCCGGGGGCCGTATTTCTACCTCGCCAAGACCGAGAGCCACCTCGAAGCACGACTGTGGGACGAGGTGTTCACCTTCGCGGAGAACTACGTCGGCATCCCCCACGGAACGATTCGCGCCACGGTCCTCATCGAGACGATGCCGGCGGCGTTCGAGATGGAGGAGATCCTGTTCGAACTGCGCGACCACTGCGCGGGGCTCAACGCCGGACGTTGGGACTACATCTTCTCCATCATCAAGAACTTCCGAGATCAGGGAGAGGAGTACGTCCTGCCCGACCGGTCCCAGATCACGATGACGGTCCCCTTCATGCGCGCCTATACCGCGCTCCTGGTCGAGACGTGCCATCGTCGAGGGGCGCACGCGATCGGCGGAATGAGCGCTTTCATCCCCAATCGGCGCGACCCCGACGTCACGTCAGCCGCAATCGAACAAGTGCGCTCCGATAAGCGCCGCGAATCGAACGAGGGCTTCGACGGGACGTGGGTGGCCCACCCCGACCTCGTGCCCGTCGCCTTCGCGGAATTCGACGCAGTCCTCGAATCTCGCCCCAATCAGATCTATAGCCTGACGCACGCGGCCGCTCCAGC
>VFSW01007844.1_pt1 | contig 15436 bp, 14 predicted proteins | sample 5358111 | NCBI WGS metagenome assembly VFSW01 (sample SAMN11554181, study PRJNA540505) | mine drainage metagenome | isolation source: sediment from site ElyBrook_90M | place: USA: Ely Copper Mine, Vershire, VT | collected 2017
TTCCGTAGGATCACATTAAAATTGTCAGCGCCACGCACGGCCCCTCCAACCTGCTGAACTTTGATGACTACGTGTGGGAGAAATACAAGATTGGCGCTGGATTAAAGATCAACGATCCGAAGACCGGCAAGCCTGCAACGCGAAACTTTTTTTATGCAAGCGCGAATGGCAATCCGCCAGTCTACACCTCGAAAGACCCTAACGATCCGGCATCCTCGTACCACGACACCAGCATCCAGGCTCTGCAACGGCGCGGAGTACAGTTCTTAAGCTGCCATACGGCAACGGAGGCGCAAGCCGCTGGGATCATCCGCTTTCTGAAGCTTACGCAGACACAGGATGAAGTGGTGAAGGATATGCAAAGCCATGTGCTGCCCGGCGTGCTGATTGTGCCCTCGATGGTGGCCGCACTTGCCATGCTGCAAAGCGAAGGACACTTTTCTTACATCACGATCTAGCGCAGCATGGAGGAAAAATGTTTCTGCAAAAAAAGATGTTCAGCGCGATTCTAGCCGGAACCATTGTATTGGGGAGTGGCTTGGTGCTTGATGCGCAAGCCATGCCGCCCTGGAGTCAGGGAGCGAACAATCCTGCACTGGAAAAGGGATACAGTTTTCAGGTCGAGGATGTCGATAACATTCCCGACCTGCATGGCAACCCGGCGGACGCAAAACTGGTTCTCTTTCTTGGCGGCAATCAGTTCTTTGTTCTGCCCCGGTTGATTGCTGGGTTCGAGGCGCTGCATCCTGAACTGCGCGGACACATTTTTTACGAGACGCTGCCGCCGGGAATTTTGCGCAAGCAGATGGCGCAGAACAATACGCTGACCCTGGGAAATTTTACGCTGCGCATACAACCCGATGTGCTGGAGGCGGGCGCTCGCGTACTACAAGCCATGGCGCAGCAACAGCAGGTGGAAACACCCGTGGCCTACGCGCCCAACAATCTTGCCATCATGGTGCGAGCAGGAAATCCAAAACAAATTCACGCACTACAAGACCTAGGTCGCGCAGCGGTGAAGCTCTCCATGCCGAACCCGGCGTGGGAGGGGGTTGCGCGCCAGATTGAAAACTCGCTGCGCAAGGCTGGAGGCGACGCGCTGGATCGCAGCGTGTATCAAACCAAGGTGCAGAGCGGAACTACGTATCTGACGCACATCCACCACCGCGAAACGCCCATGCGCATTCTTGCGGGAGAATCTGACGCTGGCATCACCTGGGCATCGGAGGTGCAGTTTCAGGAGAAGATTGGCAATCCTATTACTGGAGTTGAGATTCCAGCCAGCCAGAACACAACGGCTATCTATGCGGCAGCGGTTGTGCGTGCCGCGCCCCATGCTGAGGCCGCGCGCGCCTGGATTGCCTATCTGCAATCGAAGCAGGCGCAGGCCGTCTATCGCGAATACGGCTTTGGCCCGTATGTTCCGGCTGCATCTCCAACTGCCACGCAGCAAGGACATTGATGCAACGTCGGAACCTGATCGCGATCTGTCTCGCTGCTGCGGCACTCTATGCGCTGGTGGTGCTGATCGGTCTGGGGAAATTGCATCCTCCGCGCTGGCTTGAACACAACACGCCTCCGGTTTGGGAGGCCTGGCAATTGCCCAGTCTCAAAACACTGCCCAACAATTCTCGGAGCGACAGCATCCGCTACGGCAGTCATCTTTTTCTGGAAACTCCGTGGTATGCGGCTGCATATGTTGGTAACAAACTAGCGTGCGGCGATTGCCATATCGCAGGTGGAGTCGCGCCGTATGCTGCGCCGTTGGTGGGAGTTCCGCAACATTTTCCGATGTACAGCCAACGCGCCGGACACACGATCACCCTGCAGGATCGCATTGAAGAATGTTTTACGCGCAGCGAGAACGGGCAGCCCTTGCCATATGACAGCCGTGAGATGCACGCGCTGGTGGAGTACATCCAATGGCTCTCGCAGCCGCAGCCTGCTCGCCTTCCCTTTGTGGGTCGCGGGTTGATTGCTCTGCCAGATTTGATGCCAAACCCCACGCATGGAGCGCAGATTTATGCTGCGCAATGCGCGGGTTGTCATGGAACGAATGGCGCAGGCAGTCGTCCGCTTTTTCCGCCGCTCTGGGGGCCAGACTCGTTTAACGACGGTGCAGGCATGCATCGCATTAAAAAAATGGCAGCGTATGTGCAATACAACATGCCGCAAAATCGCAAAGGGAATTTGTCAGCTCAGGATGCGTATGACGTAGCTGCCTTCATCCATGCGCAGCCACGCCCTGCCTTCAATCCGAAGTACCAGCGATATTGAAATTCCTATCCGTTAGAAGGTCAACGACAGTTGCGCCGTATACATTCTGGGTGGAATGAAGTGCGTGCCGCTGAAGGTGGACAGAAAATTGTACATCGCAACTTTGTTGGTAAAGTTGGTCGCCGTCAGCTTGGCGTCAATCTTGTAGCGATGGGCGTGCAGCAGATTATCCCAACCCACGGCGGCATCAAAAAGATTGCGGGGCAACACGCGCGGCGGATTTTTATCGTTGTTCTCCGTGCCCGCGGCGGGAATGTAGAGCAGCTTGGATTGCAACTGCGCGGGCAGGCAGCTTGTCAGCGGTGCCGTCAACGTGGCGCGAACTCCGTTGCAAGATAGCTCCGCCTGACTCTGCTGATCGGGAGAAAGATAGCTGAGATTTACCGGCAGGGTTGGACTGGAGCCAAAGGGCGCGTTGCCGGCGACCATGCCGCTTTCGTAGGTCCAGTTGAATCCCATCCACGGACTTTTCGGGCGCGGTTGATACTGCACATGCGTGGTCTGCTGGAAGGCCTGATCGTGGTCAATGCGAAATGGAAGCGTCGAGGTCTCCAGATTCGGATCGTTGAAGATGATGCCTCCCACCTCCGGCCCAAAGAAGCGCGAACGCGCATGGCCCAGCACGGAGTAGGCGCTGAGGCCGTGATTCCTGGGCATGGTGATGGTCACGGCAGCGCCATCAATCTTCGATTTCGCCCACTGAATCGGAAAGGTCAGCGGCGTGTTTAGAACTACGTCGAAGTCATAATCGCGCTTTGTGTACTTCCAGAAATACTGCGCGTCGATCACCAGGTATCTGCTGAATCCTTGTTCAACGCCCAGGTTGAACTGATTGCGCGAGGCTGGCACCAGAGGACTCTGGCCATACGCGCCCAGATTGTTCGCCAGTCCGCCATTGCCCGTGTAACTGGAGAGAATCAAATTTTCGTTGTACGGTGTCGGCATCAGGCGTGCATAGCCCAATCGGAGCTTGGTTCCAGTTTTGGCAACGGAATATGTGCTGCCCACGCGCGGCTCCAGCATGTAGCGACGGCTCAAGCCGTTGTAGTTGTCTCCACGCGCGCCGAGGAGAAATGACCAGCGCTTTAGATTGATGCTGTCTTCCGCGTAGAGCGTCTCCTGCTTGATCTGCGTGTGGCCCTGGAAGTGAAACTGCACGCCGTTGCGCGTCAGATCATATTGCAAAAGTCCCGATTGGAAATTTGGATTCGCGGTGTCGCCCGCCGCTGCGCACTGATTGGGATTGGTAAAGGCAGGATTGGCGACTGCGTTTCCGTTGGCATCCAGACAAACGGGATTGTAAGCGGAGTTGGTGATGCCGAAGCCGAACTCCTCAGTCAGGAATGTGTCGTAAATATCTGTTCCGATTTTGAGATTGTGAACGCCCTTGGAATAGGAATAATCCACTTTGAAGCCAACGTTGCGCAGAGTTCGATCCTGCTGCAGCGTTGCCGGAGAATCCGCAAAAATGTTGAGGCTGGGGTAGTAGTGAACATTGTCCTGCCGAATATACGGATTGATGGTCAGCAAAGAATCCGCACCAAAGAGATGTGCCCAGAATGGAGAAATGTTGTAGCTGAAAATCTCTGAGCGCTGATCCTGACCCGCTGCCTGCTGGTCGTATTGGTTCGGCACCTGAAATTTTGAGCGCGCCAGCATCAGATTCAGATGCAGCGTATTTTTTTCATTGGGATTGAAGTCCACGCGATCGAAAAAATTCTCATTGTTCCCCTGCGCGTGCATCGTCTTGTACTCCGGCGCATCCAGAAAGCGCCCGGAGTTCATGGCATCGAAAGACGTGAAGTTTCCGTACCGTTGCGACCCACGAGCATAGTCGCTGTTCACGGTTGTGGTGCCAAACGATCCGTAGGCGAGGGAGAGATTGCCGCTGCCCTGCGTCGCGCCGAGGCCGGAGCGCGTGGTGGTGACGGCAACAATGCTGGCCTTGTCGCCATACTCCGGCGGAATGACGCCGTCGATGACTTGCAAGGATTGGATATCGTTCATCGACAATTCATTGGAAAAAATTCGACTCTGCTGGTCGGAGATCGGCTGACCATCCACGCTGAAGGTGGTGTCGGAGTGCTCGCCGAGCGGATGAAACATGCCGTCGGAGTCCGCGGAAATGCCGGGGCTGGCCAGCGTGATGGCCGAACTCAACCCGGAGTTGGTGGTGTCCATCGGCAGTTCGGCAATCACCGAGCGATCAATGTCTGTATGCGCGACGGGATTCACGTACACCAGATCGTTGCTGTCTCCATTCACTTCAACGGTGGTGCTGGCACCCGCAAGACTCAGCGTCGCGTTATGCACAATCGGCAGAGGCGAGTTGACATCGGCATCAAAGGAAAGCGTCGTGAATCCAGTCTGCGAGACGTTGATGTGATAGTGACTCAATGGAAGATTGCTGAATTCAAAGAAGCCTTGCACATCGGTGGTTGTGGTGTCGACATAGCCGGAGACGAAGTTATGAATCGCAACCGTCGCGCCGGGAACTGCGGCACCCGCTGGGTCCGTTACGGTGCCAGAGACCGAACCTGCCGCACCCAGAGATTGCGCCAGGATCGGGAGTGCGGTGAACACAAAAAATCCGAAAAAAGAAACAAGCAGCGTGCGGCAACAGCCGCGTCGATACAACATACATCTCTCCTGTGTGGGAAAAAAATCAAAGCGCGTCCGCCCGGCAAACAAGCCCGACGATGAATACCCCGACGATGAATACAAGGATTTATGCCTGGAGGGTGGGCGGGGGACGGCTGGAGAGATGGAAGGCCCAGATACGATGGTACTGGCTCAGCGGTGAAGGCGTGATGGATTCCGGCGCCGCCTGCGATGTCATCGGCGCAACGTGCGTTGCTGCGGGCAATGCTGGATGCAGCGCGATGCAGATGGGGCAATGGTCCGGGCCGCTCTGGCTGCCGGGAGCATGAAAGTGGCAGGCCTGCAAGGTGGCGGTCATCAGGATGAGTCCCACGCACAGAACCGCCCATCTGCGCGTGAAACAAGAGCGCCAGCCGGGGTGTTGCGCCGAAAATCTGCGTAGGGAAACCATCGTCAAACCTACTCTGATCGTAGCATGGAAGCACTGTCAGGAAGCCAATATCCACGCAGGGACAACGGGCATTCCAGTACTGCGAGACATGCCTGTTAGTGTCGCGAGCGGAATGGGTTGAAGGAGGTTTTTTCGCCTTTGCCGGATGCGCCGACCACCGCATTCCGCGTGGAGGCTTTGACTGCATACATGGCCGTATCGGCGGCGCGAATAATTTCGTGCATCTCGCGACCATCCTCTGGTGCGGAGGCGACGCCAAAGCTGGCACCCAGAGTTACGTTCAGTCCATTTTCCTGAAGGAATTTTGTTTCCTGCATGGTTTGCAGCAACAATTTGGCCGTGCTGATGGAGGACTCTTTGCCCAGGTTTGGCAACAGCACGACAAACTCATCTCCGCCATAGCGAAAAGCCGAGCACAGCGGCCCAATGTTGTTGCGAATCATCGCTCCAACTTCGGCCAGCAGCTTGCTGCCCATCAGATGCCCGTGCGTGTCGTTGACGCTTTTTAAATGATCCAGATCGAAAAAAATCATACTGACTGGCTGGCGTTTTTTGCAGCAGTGTACCAGCGCTTCATCCAGCATTTCGTACAGGTGTCGCGCGTTGTACAGGCCGGTGCAATCGTCGGTGATGGTGAGTTTTTGAATCTGCTCCATCGCGTGCGCGTTCTGGATAGCGATGGCGGCATAATCGCAGAGCGCGTGCAGGAAGAAAATCTCCTGGGGTTTCATCGTGTCGATGTGACAATTGAGGAGTTGAATGACGCCCTGCGTGTGGGCACGGGCGCGCAGAGGCAGGCAGACCACTGTCTCCGCTGGCCGATCCCCCGCAGCTTCCGACTGCTGAAAGCGTGGGTCCTCCTGAGCGTTATTGATAATGAGCGGCTCGCCATGTTGCGCCACCCAACCGGGAATTCCCTGTCCAACGGGAATGCGCTTGTGCTCCAGCGTCTCCTCGGCACCCGCGGCGTAGTACAACTCCTGCGCCTCCTCGTCGAGCATCAGCAGCGACCAGGTCTCTGGCCGGAAGGTCTGCGACATCTGCTGGAGGATGGTGCGTAGCACCTGATCCAGATCGAGCGATGAGGTCAGCGCGCGGGCAACGTCGTGCAGTACCTGCAATTCGTGGTGTTGTTGCGGCTCTGGAAATTTAATGTGTGTGGTCACATTCGTCCTCAAAACGCGCAGCGACTTCCCGTTGCGCTAGACCGTACTGTACCGCAGCGCGTGCAGGTTGACCATGAGCATTTCTATTTTTTCTGTGCTCCCGTTCCAACCTGAAAGCGACACCTATCCGCCGATATGCACCATGCTGCGCGAAGGCTTCAAAAATCCCGGCTCGCCAATATGATGCCGCGCTTCCTTGTGCTCCACCGTGCGGCGGATCATGGCAGCCAGATCGTCGTCGCTGCCGCCGCGACGCAGAATTCCATACAGGTCGTGATCGAATTGCGAAAACAGGCAGGTGCGAATCTTGCCGTCGGAGGTGAGACGGATGCGGCTGCAATGGCCGCAGAAGGGATGCGAGACTGGAGCGATGATGCCAATCTCCCCCAGACCATCGTCAAAGGTGTAGCGACGCGCCGTCTCGCTGAGCGCCTGCGGCGGCAGCGGAACCACGGGACGAAATGTATGCAGCGCGCCAAGAATTTCTTCCAGCCGCACCACCACCTCCGGCGACCAGCGACGATCTTCTTCCAGCGGCATGAACTCAATAAAGCGGACGATGACGCCCTCATCGCGCGAAAACTTTGCAAAATCGACAATCTGATCTTCATTGAAGCCGCGCAGCAGCACGCAGTTGACCTTGACCGGAGCGAGGCCAACTCGTCGCGCAGCGCGAATGCCAGCCACCACGCGATCATAGCCATCGCTGACGCGCGTAATCTGGGCAAATTTTTCGCGATCCACCGCATCCATGCTCACCGTAATGCGATGCAGTCCTGCATCCTGGAGCGGCTGCGCCATCTCTTCGAGCAGGTGCCCATTGGTAGTCACCGCAATGTCGAGCGGCTGGCCCGTGCCGTCATCCAGCGGCTGGCCTTCGGCATCAAAGGCCGTGCGATAGGTGGACAACTCCCGCACCATCTCGATCAGGCCCTTGCGGAGCAGCGGCTCGCCGCCTGTCAGGCGCACCTTCTCAATTCCCAGGGAGACAAAGACGCGCGTCATGCGCAGGTACTCCGCAATTGGAAGCTCGGCGTACTGCGCGCCCTCTTCGCCGGTGCGGCAATAGACGCATTTATAGTTGCAGCGGTCGGTGATGGAGATGCGCAGGTCGGTAATGGCGCGGCCAAATTTATCGCGCAGGCGCGTGCTGGATTTCTGGCAGGGGTTGGATTCTGCGCAGGCAGAGAAATCCGGGGACGGTACGGAATGCGTGATCGCTGTCATGCCCGGCTACCTTTTCCCTGCACGCCCGCTCTGCGCGTATGCCCCACGCAAGGGATGATTTGGTGGAGCTAAGCGGGATCGAACCGCTGACCTCCTCGTTGCGAACGAGGCGCTCTCCCAGCTGAGCTATAGCCCCACATCGGCGGGTAGATGTAGTGTATCAGTGAGGCGCAGGCCGCTGGAAGTCTGCGCCGAATTTTGCAGACGGACAGGCCAGCATAGTCAATTTTAAAATTCTGGGGGAAGGAACTTTTTTGCCATGTCACGAAAGCCGGTTCACGCTTTTACTCTTTTACTTGCAGCTTTGGCAGCGCTGTGCAGCGCAGGGCTGGCCCAACCCGCGCCACAGTTTTCTGTGCAGCAGACCTTGCACATTGGCGGCGAGGGCGGCTGGGATTATCTGACTGTGGATGCAGCGGCGCATCGGCTGTATATCGGGCGCGCGAACCGCGTGCAGATTGTGGACACGCGCACCGGAAAGCTGGCCCATGAGATTGTCGGCCTGCAGGGCGTGCATGGCGTTGCGCTCGATCCGCAAGGGAAATTTGGATACATCAGCGATGGCGCGGCGAACACGGTGCGCGTCTTTGATCGCGCTACGCTGCACGTAACGGCCAACATTGCTGCGGGAGAAAATCCTGACGCGATTCTCTTTGAGCCTGCCACGCGGCGCGTCTTTGCCTTCAATGGTCGCAGCCACTCGGCCACCGTCATCGACGCGGCCAGCAACCGCGTGCTGCAAACAATCCCGCTGCCCGGTAAGCCGGAGTTTGCGCAGAGCGATGACCAGGGCACGATCTACGTCAACATCGAAGATCAAAATCAGATTGCGCGCATGGACGCAAAAACCATGACCGTCACGGCGCTGTGGTCGATTGCACCCTGCGATTCCCAGTCAGGATTGGCCATCGACCGCGCGGAGCATCGGCTGTTTTCGGTTTGCAGAAATCACCTGATGGCCGTTGTGGATACAGCCAACGGAAAAATTGTCGCCACGCCAGCCATCGGCAGCGGGCCAGATGGCACGCGCTACGACGCTACGCGCCATCTTGTCTTCAGTTCCAATGGCGAAGGCACGCTGACCGTACTCCAGCAGAACGCGGCGGACAGTTATGTGCCCGTGCAGACCCTGACCACGCAACGCGGAGCGCGCACGCTGGCACTCGACCGATCAACGGGGAAAATTTATCTGGTGACGGCAGCCTTTGGGCCGCCGCCCGCAGCAACCCCGCAGAATCCGCACCCCTGGCCTTCACTGCTTCCAAATAGTTTCGTGGTGCTGGTTGTCGGGACAAAATAATGGCAAGGAAATGCAGTTCCCTCCACTGCGTCCGCGTCGCGGACTTCGGTCGGGGTGACAAGATTTAGTCGTGAAATGAAAAACAGGATGTTGACAATGAACAGCATGAAAAACAAAACCGTCCTCATCACCGGTGCCAGTTCCGGCATCGGTGCCGCGTGCGCCCATCGCTTTGCCGCCGAGGGCGCGCGGCTGCTGCTGGCAGCGCGACGCGTAGATCGTCTGCATCACTTGCAGGCGCAGTTGCAGGCTGAAGGCGCGGCGGAGACTGTCGCGCTTGTATTAGATGTTCGCAATCGCCAGCAGGTGGAATCGGTGCTGGAGGCTCTGCCCGCCGCGTGGCAGGCCATCGACGTTCTGGTGAACAATGCTGGTTTGAGTCGCGGCCTGGACAAGTTGCACGAAGGGCAAATCGATGACTGGGAGGAGATGATCGACACCAATGTCAAAGGTCTTCTCTATGTGACGCGCGCCGTCGTTCCGGGAATGGTCGAGCGGGGTCGCGGACATATTCTGAACATTGGCTCGACCGCAGGACACATTACTTACCCTGGCGGCGCGGTCTACTGCGCCACCAAAGCGGCGGAAAATCGGATCAACGAGGGGCTGCGCATAGATTTGCTGGGCACACCGGTGCGCGTGACCTCCATTGATCCGGGGATGGTCGAGACGGAGTTCAGCCAGGTGCGCTTCCGCGGCGATGCTGCGCGCGCGGCCAAAGTCTACCAAGGTATGACTCCGTTGACGGCGGAGGATGTGGCCGATGCTGCGCTGTGGGCGGCAACGCGACCGGCGCACGTCAATATTGCTGAAATTCTGCTGACCGGCATTGATCAGGCGAACTCGTTGATTCTTCATCGCCGGTCATAAATGTAAGGAATCATCGCAGAAAAAAAGTTTTGCGCGTTTCGTTCTGGTAATGCATTGATAGTGCGGGCCAAATTGATCTCTGCATAGAAAATGCACAGGCAAAAGCGAGACTTCTTTCCATTTTTTGCATCTAAACTTGGCAGAACAGGGAACGTCTCTGGAATGATCTGGACAGCGTTCTCTACCTTGCGTTGCATCGGCAGGACTCTACCTGCTGCGTGCGAGCGCTGGGGAGGTGCCAAGCCATGCAGTGGATACAAATGCTGTTGGAGTTTATCTTTGATCTGTTCTTTGGTTGCCGTCATGCGCATTTGACACGCCCGTTCACGATTGAGGCGCGCTCGTACGAAATCTGTCTGGATTGCGGGAAAGAGATGCCATATTCGCTCCAGCACATGCGGCTACTGCGTCCGTGGGAGATTGCCCGCCATGCGAAGACGTATCCGGGACAGGTGCCCGCAGACCTGCCTGCGCTGTCTCCCGCACTGGTTGCTGCCGCTATGTCTACCAATAAGCCCTATGCCGACTGGAAGGCCGTAGCGTAGCCAGCCAGCATAGTCCGTTGCCGGCTGCGGATTGTTTCGGAGTGTCGCGTCTTCCGAATTCCGCAGCCGGATGCTACAGTACGAGCATCGTTTCCTTTTCGCACCGTCCGCAACGTATCCCATTGCAGGCCGAGTGAACCGGGGAACGACTGCGGTACGTCCGGCCAACGGTGCGTCCAGCTAATCCAGCCAACCCAGCCAACTATGATTGTTTCGATTGAGTCTCTGGTCAAGGTCTACGCGGGCAAGTCGCCCGTCGTTGCCGTCGAAGGCATCGACCTCCACGTTCCAGAGGGCGGCATCTTCGGCCTGCTTGGCCCCAATGGCGCTGGCAAAACGACTACCATCAGCATCTGCACGACACGCGTGCTGCCCACCCAGGGCGAGGTACACATTGCCGGTGTTGATGTGGTGCGCTCGCCTGCCATTGCCCGCCGCAACATTGGCGTGGTTCCGCAATACAACACGCTGGATCGCTCGCTGACCGCGTTTGAAAATCTCTTTTTCCACTGCCGCTACTTTGGCATGAACGCGCAGGCCGCCAAGGCGCGCGCGCAGCAACTTCTGGAGCAATTTCGCCTGACCGAACGCGCCCAGGCACGGCCCTATGAACTCTCCGGAGGTCTGGCTCAGCGGCTGTTGATTGCACGCGCCATTGCGCATCATCCGCTGGTGTTGTTTCTGGACGAACCGAGCGCTGGCCTTGATCCGCAGAGCCGCCTTGCCATGTGGGAGGCCGTGCGTGGCCTGCGTGACGAGGGCATTACCGTGCTGCTGACCACGCACTATATGGAAGAGGCCGATGCGTTGTGCGACCGCGTGGCCATCATCGACCACGGAAAAATTCTGGTGGAAAATACTCCGGCAGAGTTGAAGCGCGGCCTGGGCGCAAAAACTATTTACGAATTGGACATCCAGCGCCACGAGGCAGTCGAAGACCTGGCCACGCAGTTGCGCGGACTGCCCAACATTGGCAATGTGGAGACGACTGCCGAGGGCGTTCGGGTTTACGCGCACAGCACGGACGGCCTGCTGCCTGCCATTGTGCAGACTACGCAAGCCTACGGGCTGCGCGATATTTCCATCAATGAGCCGACGCTGGAAACTGTCTTCATCCACCTGACCGGGAGGGAATTGCGTGAGTAGCCCTACCGTAACTCGAACGGCTGCGCGCCCCTCGGCGGCCACGCTCTACACGCAGGCATTTCTAGGGCTGCTGCTGCGCGATTTCCGCGTGCTGCGCCGCGAGCTTGGCCCCTTCACCGTGCGCGTCATCATGCAGCCGCTGCTGTTTCTTTTTGTGTTCACCTACGTGTTTCCGCGTATCGGCCAGAGCTTTGGCGACTCCGCATCCGCCGGGGGCATCAACTTTGCCACGGTGCTGTTGCCGGGGTTGATGGCGGTGGCCATCATGTTCAGCGGCATCGCGGGCGTTGCCTTGCCGCTATCGACAGAATTCGGCATCACCCGCGAGATCGACGATCGCGTCATGTGCCCGCTGCCTGTGCATGCCGTAGCCATTGAGAAAGTCTGCTTCAGCGCCCTGCAAAGCATCTTTGCCGCGCTGCTGGTCTTCCCGCTGGCCTACTACATTCCTGCGACACCGGTGCATGTGGCTGTTGCAAGCTGGTGGCTGCTGATCACCGTGCTGATTCTGTCCAGCCTGCTCTCTGGCGCGCTGGGCCTGACTATTGGCACCTCCGTGCAGCCACAGCAGATTGGCCTTATCTTCTCCATCGTCGTCATGCCGATTACGTTTCTCGGCTGCGTCTACTACCCGTGGGCGCTGCTCTACCATGTGCGCTGGCTGCAATATCTGGTGCTGCTGAATCCCATTGTGTATATGAGCGAGGGCCTGCGCGCTGCGCTGACGCCCGCCCTGCCGCACATGCCATCCTGGTTGATTGTGGGGGCGCTGATTCTTTCGCTGGCGCTGCTGGGATGGGCCGGGATTCGCGGCTTCCTGCGCCGCGTCCTGGGCTGACACGTCCTGGGCTGACACGTCATTGGCAGATTGGATGCAAGCCTGCGGGCCATCCCCAGCACATACTCGTTCGCGCTAATGTATTACTGTCACCGGGCAGATGTGCCGCGTAATCGGCTCGCCCGGCTTGCCCAGTTGAAATCTATAGGTGCAGCCCAGATATGCATTGCCCGTCAGGATGCCCTGATACACGTAGATCGCCTGCTTGTCCGGGTAGTACAACGTTAGAGCATCCGACTCGTCAATCCCACTGAGCTGAAAAAAAACATCGCCCGTCGATTGGGCCTGCACGCGAGCGCTACTGTGCATCCACCAGCCCAGGCTGAATGCAGTTGCCAGCAGCAGCGTGCTCAAAATCCAGAAGCTGCCGCGTTTCCAACGTGCGATCCATCTGTGGTGCCCCTCCAACCCTGCGTCAACCGTCATGTTCATTACCCTCTCATGCTTCTTTCGCGTTCGCATTCATTCAATCATCTTCGCGATAGTTTGGCGAAGTTCCGCGGTATGGCAGGGCAACTACCCTCCGCAGGGCTACCGATTTTTGGGAGAATCGTATAGCATTCGGTCGTATGGCTGCAAATTCTCTGGTTACGCCAAACTTGCAAGATTTTCTTCGTCTGGCCAAGCGCCACGACCTGATTCCCGTGGTGAAGCCGCTGATGGCTGACCTGGAGACGCCGGTCTCTGCCTTTTTGCGGGTAGCCGCCACCGAACCCGAAGCCTTTATGCTGGAGTCCGTCGAAGGCGGAGAGAACGTTGGCCGATATACTTTTATCGGCATCCGTCCCTACAAAAAAATACTGGCGTATGGCGAACGCATCACCACCCATGTCGGCCGCAAGATTGAGCACAGCGACGGCGATGTCTTTGAGCTGCTGCGCGATTCCCTGGCCGGACACTCCCCAGCCCGCCTGCCGGGATTGCCGCCATTTTCTGCCGGAGCCGTGGGATTTTTCTCCTACGATGCTGTCCGCCTGATTGAGCGCCTGCCGGAGCACGGCAAAGATGAACTCGGCATGCCCGATGCCTGCCTGCTCTTCTTTGATACGGTGCTGGCCTTCGATCATGTGAAAAAGTAAATTCTGCTGGTGGCGACCGCCGATCTGCAACGGCAAAAACCGCGCGCGGCGTACGCCGATGCGCTGCGCCGCATCCAGGAGATTGAGCGCCGCCTGGCCAAGCCGCTGCCCAAAATTACGCAGAAAGCTGTGCGTGGAAAATTGCAGCTTCGCTCCCGCACGCCGAAGAAGGAGTACCTGGCCTCCGTGCGTCGCGCGCAGCAATACATTACGGCGGGCGACATCTTCCAGACTGTGATCTCACAACGTTTTGACGTGAATCCAGGGGTCGATCCCTTTTCCATTTATCGCGCGCTGCGCGTTGTCAATCCATCGCCGTACATGTACTTCTTGCGCATGGGATTGAAGAAGCCCGGCGACACGCACATTGCCGGTTCGTCGCCAGAGCTGCTGGTGCGCGTGCATGATCGCAAGGTGGAGTATCGCCCCATCGCCGGCACGCGGCCACGCGGCGCGGATGTCGATGAAGATCGCCGCATGGAGACTGAACTGAAGGCTGACGAAAAAGAAGTGGCCGAGCATGTGATGCTGGTCGATCTGGGTCGCAACGACGTAGGTCGCGTGAGCGAATATGGCTCCGTGCAATTGCGCGATCTGATGTTTGTCGAGCGCTACTCGCATGTCATGCACCTGGTGAGCGCGATTGAAGGCAAGCTGCGCGCGGAACTCTCTGCCGTCGATGCCTTCCGCTCCTGCTTCCCTGCTGGAACGCTTTCGGGCGCGCCCAAGGTTCGCGCCATGGAGATTATTGAAGAACTGGAGCCGGTGCGGCGCGGCGTCTATGGCGGCAGCATTTTTTATGCGGACTTCTCCGGCAACTTCGACTCCTGCATTGCTATTCGCACGCTGCTGTTGCGCGGCAAGCATGGACATATTCAGGCAGGTGGCGGCATTGTTGCTGACTCGATTCCAGAGAAGGAATACGAGGAATGCGTCAACAAGGCCAAGGCCGTGGTGCGTGCCATTGAACGAGCGCGCCAGGGCTAGCCGCATCCACACGCGCACGGACACACACACCACACGCAGTACACTAAGTACACGCCATGATTTTTGTTCTCGACAACTACGACTCCTTCACCTATAACCTGGTGCAATACCTGGGCGAGCTGGGCGCAGAGGTCGTGGTGCGCCGCAACGACGCGCTGACCGTCAAGGATGTTGCCGCGCTTGCGCCCGAACGCATTCTACTCTCGCCCGGCCCCTGCACGCCGCAGGAGGCAGGCATCAGTATTCCGCTGATCCGGTACTTCACCGGCAAGGTTCCAATTCTTGGCGTCTGCCTTGGACATCAGGCGATTGGCGCAGCCTTTGGCGGCCACATTGTGCGCGCGCCGAAGCTGATGCACGGAAAAACCAGCGCCGTCGAACACGACAGCCGCACCATCTTTCGCGGCATTCCCAGCCCGATGACCTGCACGCGCTACCACTCGCTGATCGTCAGTGAGGACGGCCTGCCGGAGGAGTTGGAAATCTCCGCCCGCGCCGACGGACTCATCATGGGCCTGCGGCATCGCAAGTTTCCTGTTGAAGGCGTGCAGTTCCACCCGGAGAGCGTGCTGACGGAAAATGGCAAGCGGATGATCTCCAACTTCATGAAGCTGGAGTAACCATGCGGGTCTGGCTTCGGCGATGGCAGATCTCCACGCTCCTGACAGGCAGCATCGCCTTGTGCGCCCTGCCCACGCAGGCACAGCAGACAATCCAGCCCACCACGCAATCGCTTATCGGCAGCATCGAAACTCCCGCCGCAGACCAGCAAGTACAAGTCTCCGGCAATCTGACGCTGCAAGGCTCGACGCTGGGCCTGGGCAATGGCAGCACGGTCACCGCAGGGCCGCAAACCCTGGCCATTCGCCTGACACGCGGCGGCGAATTGCGCCTGTGCTCGACGACGCAGGTGCATCTGTCGCAAGCAAAATCTTCTACTGAATCTTCG
>VFSW01007845.1_pt1 | contig 15432 bp, 12 predicted proteins | sample 5358111 | NCBI WGS metagenome assembly VFSW01 (sample SAMN11554181, study PRJNA540505) | mine drainage metagenome | isolation source: sediment from site ElyBrook_90M | place: USA: Ely Copper Mine, Vershire, VT | collected 2017
ATTCTGCACCTTCCACCGATACGCCTTGATAAATAGCGGGATAGGTGAACTTTACCCAGCCATTGACCGAGTCTTCAACCGGGCCGGTGTAGATTTCGCCGTCGGGCATGTTGTAGACGCCGGTTGAGTTCATGAACTTGCGGCCTTTGATCGAAAGCGTCAGGTCCACGTTTGGGCAGCGCAGGATAACCTGATTCTTGGGCGCAAGAAAATCAATGGCTTTTTGCTGTCCGGTAGCGGTGCTGTTCCAGTATGCAATCGGATCGTCTGTATCTGCATGGACTGCGCCGAAAACAAAGTCCTCGTATTCGGTCAGACTCATGCTGGCGTCCTGGGCATAGCCGTCGGTGGGATAGAGGGTGGTGACCCACTTGAACTTGCCTTCACCGCCGCGGCGCATTTGCGCTTCGGTGATGGAACCGGTGGCTTTTCCGCGTCGCTGGACGCGGGCCGGATCGATATTTGTCAGGCCGTGGGTGTTGGTCGCAGAGTGGACGCGGATGCGGCCCTCGAACTGGTCGTAGGCCAATTTATAAAACGTCGGCACAAAGTCCAGTTGCGAATCGTTGGTGTAGGTCAAATAAAGTTCGTCCTGGCTGAACGGCATCATGCCGGGCAGGGCAATCATCGGGTGCGGATGTCCGCCCCTTTCCAAAATCTGGATATAAAGCTCGCGGATCAGCGGCTCAGCCGCAGTTGTCGCTTCGATTAAAATGCGGTCACCCGGCACGACACGCGCCGAGTGCTCGACCAGTATCTTTGCAAATTTCTGAACACGAAGGTCTGCCACAAGAATCTCCTGTCAGTAGTATAGTGAGATTATATCATTTGCCTGCATGGGTTTTGTCATTCAAGATTCCAATCTTTTGTCACTATGTTTTCGGTTGAAATTGGGTAATATTAGTATGAATTGATGGCGCATTATTGATTAGGAGTAAACGATGATATCCACAAAATCTACAACAGCCTGGGCGGAAGTGGATGAGAATGGGCGGCTGATTTTGCCGCCGGAAGTGTCGGAACAATATGGATTGCATCCGGGTGCGAAGGTGCGCCTCGATGAAGGCCAAAATTTAATTCGTATGCATCGCCCGGTCACTCAACTCACCAAAGTCTACATCGAGCCAACCGTTGCCTGTAATTTGGATTGCATCACTTGTTTTCGAAATGCATGGGACCAACCCATGGGGCGCATGACCGAGGAAACTTTCGAGCGCTTCCTGGCGGGACTGAAGGAATTGTCTCCGTTACCAGGCGTTTACTTCGGCGGAATCGGGGAACCGTTATTTCATCCCAAAACCATTGAATGGATCGGACGCGTCAAGCAACTGGGCGTGAAGGTTGAACTCATCACCAATGGCACCATTCTCAACGAAAAGATAGCCCGTCAATTAATTGATTCCGGACTCGATGTGCTGTGGGTATCCATGGATGGCGCTTCTCCGGAAACTTACGCCGATGTGCGCATGGGCGCGGAATTGCCGAGCATCATGAAAAACCTAAGACGCTTTGCGAAGATGCGTAAAGCCAGTCATTATCCCACGCCTGAAATTGGCATCGCTTTCGTGGCTATGAAGCGCAACATTGCCGACCTGCCCAAGGTCATTCAATTGGGAAAATCGGTCAAGGCCCAATATTTTTCTGTCAGCAATCTCCAGCCTGCCACGGAAGATATGCAGGCTGACCGTCTATATATGCAGACCATGCACAACATTGCCTACCTGCAAGCACCTCACCTGCCGCGCTTGAGTCTGCCCAAAATGGATTTTAACGAGAACACCGCCGAGGCTCTTTTTCAAACTTTCAACAGTCAGTTGAACATCAGCTTCGCGGGTAACAATTGGGGCGGCGCCAATGACACCTGCAACTTCGTGGAGAGTGGGACCATGTCCATTGCATGGAATGGGGATATCAGTCCGTGCTGGCCGCTGATGCACACTCATACCAGTTACCTGCATGGCAAACCGCGTATCTCGAAAAAACATGTCATCGGAAATATAGCCGAGCGTTCTCTCGCGGACCTGTGGCTGGTTCCCGATTATGTAGCTTATCGTGAGCGACTGCATAATTTCGTCTTCGCGCCTTGCAGCTTCTGCGGCGGCTGCGACCTTTCCGAAACCAATGAAGAAGATTGCATTGGCAACACAACCTTCCCAGTCTGTGGCGGATGTCTGTGGGCGCAGGGCATTATCCAATGTCCGTGATATTGTAGTGGGGCGACCCGTTTAATTCTTCGTATGCAGAAGTATTCTGCATAACACCCCAAATTAGAGAGTAATAATTTCTTGAAGGTGTTTTTGCGATTTATAAAACCCCACACTCCAGAGTTCAATTCGTTTGTTGACGTCGGCTGTGGTTCTGGTGACATGGTGAAAATGATTGCAGATTCTCTAGGTCAAAATTAGCCCATGGCTTTTAAGCAGAACATTTGGGGGGGCAAGCCTAATTGTGATAGCAATTACACCACATGGATTGCAGAAGATACAACCATTAAATGATTAGAACATTACATAATCACCGTAGTATCAAACTGCGCCGTATAGCGCCGCGTGTAGCAGACGGGTGTCTGTAGCTTTTCTGGTATTTTCCCTGGATAATCCGCCAGGACAGGCTGGCTTCGAGTTTTTTCTGCTCCCACCTGTGCCTGCGATAGCAGGCACAGAGAATTTCGTCCCGCTCACAAGCCGCTATCCTGTGAAGAACACATAGGACTTATGCCAGCCGTTACGCCCATGTGTTAATTTTTATGAGGGCGTCTTTTAGTTGTTCCACTTCATCCAAAGTATTGTAATGAGCGGCGCCCACACGCACCATGCCGCCACTGTCTTCCAGACCCAATCGCTCAGTCACATTGATGGCATAGTAGTTTCCGTCCCAGACGTAAATCCCTTGCTCTGCCAATTGCTCGGCCACTTTGCGCGGATGTTTATCCTTCAGGCGGAAGGAATAAGTAGCCACTCGCTCATCCAGGCGGCGAACATCGGTTAAGCCATACAAGGTCAGGTTGGGAATGGATTGTAGGGCTTCCAATAAAGCCCGGCTTAGGTCGAACTCATAAGAACGGATCAAATTCATAGCTTGTTTTAAGAGTAAGGCGCGGCCTGAGAAACCGTCTTCTTTCAAGACATCAGTCTGTGTGCCGGTGTATTGTTTGCCGACCCATTCGAAATATTCAATTGCACCCAACACACCAGCGATGCCCTCATGGTTTTGTGTCCCAGTCTCGAATTTTCCTGGGAGCTTATTTGTCGCCGGACGTACTTTGTACGCAAAAAGCTTTTCCAGTAGTTCTTGCTTTCCATACAAAATGCCGCTATGACCACCAAAAAATTTATAACTTGACGATACAAGGAAATCACAACCGAGTCTTTGAACGTCGATTGGACCGTGAGGGGCATATTGAACGGCGTCAATATACACCATGGCGCCGGCATCATGCGCCATCTTCACGATCCTGGCAACTGGATTGATTGTTCCAAGCGAATTGGATGCGTAGCCTACAGCCAGTAACCGTGGCTTCCGTTCCAGGGTTTTCTGCAAATCATCCAGTTTCAGCGTGCCATCTTCCACATCAAAATCCACCCAGTTGATTTTGACGCCTTTATCCTGTGCCGCCAATACCCAGGGAGTTACGTTTGCATCATGGTCGAGACGGGTAAGGACAATCTCATCGCCTTCCTTCCAATCGCGTGAAATCGAACGGCTGATGTGCAGAGTCAGGGTGGTCATGTTGTTACCGAAGACAATTTCATCGGGGCTGGATGCGTTGTAGAAGTCTGCCATGGCGCGGTGAGCTTCATCAAGAACGGCATCTGATGCAATGCTCGTGGCGAAAGCGCCTTCGTGATTGGCGTTAGACTCCAATAGATATTTGTTGATGCGATCCAGAGATTGTTTTGCGATTTGGGTTCCGCCGGGATTATCGAAGAAAATAGCAGGGCGGTTGAGGGATGGGAATTGACTTCGGATAGCAGACAAGTCGAGGGACATACATTAGTCTCCAAAAAGAAATGAGTGATGAGCTGGTCGAATTATAGCCCATCACTCCCGTTCAATTTTGGATTATGATAGGTTATCTTGCGATACGCCCAATCACCAGACGAACCGTAAATATGAAAAAGTCCTGCGAATTGGGCGACTCACTATAAATTTTTCGGGTCTCGTTCCGGTATTCTTTATGGCAGGAAAAATATCTTACAGGGTACCGCATAAATATCTTAGACTTTTATGCAAGAAGCAGTAGAAACTCCCTTTGCTTATAAAATCCGTCCGGCGACCAACACAAATGCCTCATCGCACTCCTGAATCCATCCTCAAGGCCACCTTCGGATACGATACCTTTCGTCCGCTCCAGCGCGAGGTGATCGAAAACGTTCTCAACAAACGCGATACATTGGCGGTCATGCCCACGGGCGGCGGGAAATCCTTGTGTTATCAAATCCCGGCGCTGATCTTCAGCGGGCTGACCGTCGTTGTGTCTCCGCTCATTGCGCTGATGAAGGACCAGGTCGAGCAGATGCGCGCGTACGGCGTACCGGCATTATTTCTGAATAGTTCACTTTCCGTCGAAGCCTATCAGGAAAATATGGATTACGTGCGACGTGGCGATGTCAAACTTTTATACGTTGCCCCCGAGACGCTCCTGACCCCGCGCATTCTCTCGCTTCTTTCCACGCTGAAAGTGGATTGCCTGACGATTGACGAAGCGCACTGCATCTCAGAGTGGGGCCACGACTTTCGCCCGGAGTATCGCCAACTGGTGGATGTCCGCCGAAAATTTCCAGACGCGATTTGTCTCGCTTTAACGGCGACCGCCACCCCGCGAGTCCGAGCCGACATCAAATCCACTTTGGGATTCGCGGCATCCAACGAATTTGTCGCCAGTTTCAACCGCGAGAATCTCTACATCGAAGTCGCGCCTAAACGCGATGCGGCGATTCAGACCACGAGCTTTCTTGAACGTTTCAAGGATCAATCTGGGATCATCTATTGTTTCTCGCGCAAACAGGTGGACGAACTTGCCGGTCACCTGGCGCGCAAGGGACATTCGGTACGCCCATATCATGCCGGGCTGGAAGATGACGTGCGCCGCCGCAATCAGGAAGCCTTCATCCGCGATGATGCGCAGATTATCGTGGCGACGATTGCGTTTGGCATGGGTATCAACAAACCCAACGTGCGTTTCGTCGTCCATTATGACCTGCCCAAGAGCGTGGAAAGTTACTATCAGGAAATTGGACGCGCCGGGCGAGATGGCCTGCCCGCGCATTGTCTTCTGCTTTATAGTTATTCGGATGTTGCCAAACTAAAATATTTTATTGATCAAAAGGAAGGCGACGAACGCCGGGTGGCAATGCAACATCTGGACGCCATCGTGCGATATGCCGAGGACGAAGTTAATTGTCGTCGCAAGCCTTTGCTGAATTATTTTGGCGAACCCTATTCTGAATCGAATTGCCACAACTGCGATAATTGCAACGCGGAAGCGCCTGTGTTGGAAGACATCACGATTCCGGCGCAAAAATTTTTATCGTGTGTCAAACGCACTGGTGAACGATTCGGAGCCAGCCATGTGACAGATGTTTTGCTCGGCTCAAAGAAGGAAAAAATTATTCAGTTCGAGCACGATAAACTGTCAACGTATGGAATTGGCAAAGAGTTAAATCAAAAGCAGTGGATGCACCTCGCCCGCCAATTGGTGCAGATGGGTTATCTTAATCAAGATGGCGAATTCCGCACGTTGAGTTTGACAACCAGGGCGGTTGATGCGCTCAAGAACCGCTCAAAGATTATGGGGCAATTGCAGGAAGTGGAACAACGTGCGCCGAAGAAAGCCAACAAAGCCGAGCTGGAATATAACCATGCCCTGTTTGCAATCCTGCGAACCAGGCGCAAAGAACTGGCAGATGAAGCGGGCGTGCCGCCTTACGTTATTTTTTCCGACCGCACGTTGGTGGAAATGGCAGCTTATTATCCGCAGACGGTTGAAAGCCTGCTTGCCATTTCCGGCGTGGGACAGGTCAAAGCGCGGCAATACGGCGAGACTTTCGTTGACTTGATGAAGGCCTATTGTCAGAAACACGGTTTGGCTGAGAAGAAGAAGGAATCCGTGCGCGAGAAAAGTGATTCAGGCCGCCGCTATGCCATGGTCGCCGAAGCTTATAACGATGGCGAGACCATCGAAGACCTGATGGCGCGCTATAAAGTTCAGGCGGGGACGATCCTCGACCATCTTGCGCGTTATGTCATGGCTGGAAATTCCTTGCGGAATGACGGCAATGATCTTCTGTCTCTGTCCAACATCTCGCCCGACCAGCAAAAGTCCGCTTTCGAGGCTTTCGACGAGTTGGGAACGGCTTTCCTGAAGCCAGTCTTCGATAAATTAGGCGGCGCGATAAATTACGATGAGTTGAAAATTCTGAGACTTGTTGCGCTAAGCCAACAGGATGAGAGTCCGTTAATATAAAAAGTACGCAGAACGTGTATACTAAGATTAGACTCTACAAAAAGGAGGCACCATGTTTAATAAATTATTGCTTGCTGTAGATGGTTCAGAGCATGCCTTGCGTGCCGCGCGCATGGCTGCTGACCTGGCGCGTACGATGAATTCAACAGAACTGCGGATTGTGGTGTCTTACGAAGCCATCCCACCTTATTTGGGCGAGCCGAATTTGCAATACGCAATTGACGCGCGTATGAAAGATGCAAAATCCGTCCTGGATAAAGCTGTAAAGGATGTGGGGGATATTCCCGGCGAGGTGCATACCGAAGTGCTTGAGGGTTCGCCTGCGGATGCCATCATTGATGTGGCAAACACTCGCGGAAGTGATGTGATCGTGATGGGCTCGCGCGGCCTGGGCCGATTGGCCGGACTTTTGCTGGGAAGCACGAGTCAAAAAGTTGTCAGTCACGCGCCTTGCCCGGTGTTGATCGTCAGATAGATGTTAGTCGAGCAATCTGGCATGCTGTTCGGCTTCGATGAATTCCTCGGGGGTATTAACATTCCAAAACGCGATGTGCTCCGGATCGTAGCGGTCCACTTCATCCAGGCCGAGCACGCGTATTTTTACTTGCGGGAACCATGAAATCATCCGCCACTGATCCAGGGCGATTGCAGATTCGATGGCCGGGATGCAGGTCTCGCGACGGTAGATGGCGTGAAGCGGCTCGAATCCCTCAGGTGTTTTTGGGATGACAACATCCGCTTCTTCCTGGACGAGAATGCTGGCGGCGGCTTCGAACAGCGGCGCATTGGCAAAAGGCATATCGCAGGCAACCACCGCCACAATGGGATTTCTGGCCGAAACAAGCGCCGTGTAGAGTCCGCCCAATGGGCCGCGTCCCGGCTTGAGGTCCGGGAAGAGCGGTAGATCGAGAAAGGCAAAGTCCGCCGGTTGATTGGTCGTGACGAGCACCTCGTCCGCAATGGGCGCGAGTCTCGCGATCACACGTTGGATGAGCGGCTGTCCTGCAAAAAGTTTGAGCGCCTTATTCTCATTCATGCGGGATGACTGACCGCCAGCTTGAACTACAATACTTAACATGTTCGGATTATAATGTCGAACATTTTTTTGGAGGCACGATGTCAACACAAAAACTTAGCAGAAGAACTGGGTGGGCGGTAATTATACTTTTGGTTATTATGGTAGCCGCATATTTTATTATTACACGCTCGGGTTTGGGAACGCTGCCATCTTTTACTTTTGCAACTGTTGCAGAGCCTGTGGGAGATTTGCCTAATTTGTCAGATAAACCCCAACCCAAACAGATCACTTTTGATAAATGCCCTCCGGTTGGCATTGGGGGCGATAGTGAATTGAATCTTTTAATGAATCGCGTGGATGCGGGAAATTATGTGCCCGTGTCCTTTGACACGCTGCTCACATTAACGTGGCCGAAGAACGTGGAACGACTCAATACACAAGATTGGTCTTCAGAGGGCCGCGCATTCATTGGCCGATACGCAGGAATCCCAATTTCGGTCGAAGGCTATTTTGGGTCCGTCAAAGAGAATGCGCCTGAACCTGCAAATTGCAATCTGACCAATTCAAGCAACAAAGATTGGAGTATATTCTTTACCCAAAACGCCCGCGATGAACTCTCCCAGTCTGTAATTGTAAGTGTGACGCCGCGCATACGCGCCAGCCACAGCAAGTGGACGCTTGATCTGTTGCGCTCCACGATTATTAACGATCACCTGCTTGTGCGTGTGAGTGGCTGGCTGTTCTTCAACCCCGCCCACCCTCAGGATGTGGGCAAAACGCGCGCGACACTCTGGGAGATACATCCGGTCATACAGATCGAAGTTTTTAATAATGGAAAATGGATCACGCTGGATAAATTTGCAGATTGATCCATAAACTCGCAAGAGAAACCCATGTCCACGATGGCAGATGTGCTGGACAATTTAACTGTTGAGGGAACGCTTTATGAACGCCTGGCTGACGATGCGGTCCGCTGTTTTGCCTGCGGGCATCGCTGCCTGATCCACAAAGGCAAACGCGGTATTTGCCAGGTACGTTTCAATCAGGGAGGAGAATTACGCGTGCCGTGGGGCTATGTGGCAGCCTTGCAATCCGACCCAATCGAAAAGAAACCATTCTTTCATGTTTTGCCCGGCTCGAACGCGTTGACGTTTGGGATGCTGGGTTGTGATTTTCATTGCGGCTATTGCCAGAACTGGCTCACATCTCAGGCTTTGCGCGACCCCGCATCGAATGAAGCGATCAACCTCGTTCGCAAGACAACGCCCCAGGAAATGATAAAACTGGCGAAGCGCGCCAATGCTTCGGTACTGGTTTCTTCATATAACGAGCCTCTCATTACAAGCGAATGGGCGGTTGATATTTTCAAGCAAGCAAAAGTCGCGGGGCTGATGTGCGCCTTTGTCTCGAATGGAAACGCCACAGTTGAAGCGCTTAAATTTCTGCAACCTTATCTAATCGCTTATAAAGTTGATCTCAAATCCATGCAGGATAAAAATTATCGTCAGCTCGGCGGAGTATTAAAAAATACGATGGACACGATCCAACTTGCCCATGACATGGGATTATGGGTCGAGGTTGTCACGCTTACGATCCCGGGCTTCAATGACTCGAACGAAGAATTATGGGACGCAGCAAAATTCATCTCAAGTGTCTCGCCTGATATTCCATGGCATCTGACTGCTTTTCATAAGGATTATAAAATGACTGATCCGGATAATACTCCGGCGCAGACTCTTTTGCGCGCGGCAGATATCGGACGGGAAGCCGGACTCCGTTATGTATATGCGGGCAACCTCCCGGGCCGCGTGGATGAGTATGAAAATACGCTTTGCGCTACCTGCAATGAAATGTTGATAAAACGGGCCGGGTATGTAATCCTCGAATACCGGTTGACCGCTTCCGGGTCCTGCCCAAGATGCGGAACGCGCGCTGCAGGCATCTGGCCGGAGGATTCATCGCATGTCAAACTGAACGGAACTGGAGCGCCAATTCCGGTATATTGACAAATCAGTTTTGCTGTATAATAAAAAATCTTATATAACCGTAAGGAGGTGGCGCCGCACCTGATATGACCTACTGCTTTTCCCCATGTCGCATCCAACCCTAAGTATTCTCTGTAGGAGGAGAAACCGTGAATCGAAAACTGTACGTTTTACTCGCTGTGTTCGTCCTTGCCAGCATGGTCCTTGCGGCCTGCGGTTCGACGACCCCGACCGCTGCACCTGCTCCGGCTACGCAAGCCCCGGCTGCTACCCAGGCCCCGACTGTAGCCCCCACGGCAGCACCCAAAGTTGTGACCCTTGCTTACTCGCAGGAGCCTGACAATTTGGGCGGATTCTTTACTCAAATGTCGTATTCCGTTTGGATTGATCAACTAACCACGATCGGCCTGTTCAAATGGGATGCCAAGGAAAACCTCATTGCTGATTTGGCTGCCGAAGTCCCAACCACTGCAAACGGCGATCTTTCAGCCGATGGCTTGACTATCACCCTGAAACTCAAACCAAATCTGAAGTGGTCGGATGGACAACCAATCACATCCCAGGATATTCTTTACACCTGGCAAATGAACGTTGACCCGAAGAATGCCGTGCTTAGCCGCTCAGGCTGGAGCTTGATTACCGGTATTGATACACCAGACGCCACGACTGCTGTGGTTCATTTCTCTGCGCTCTACCCGCCTTGGTCGACGCTCTTCTCGGTCGGCGCAAACACGGGTGCTCCGCTTCTGCCTTCCCATATTTTGAAGGGCAAGACTGGCTTGGAGAAGGATCCTGAGTCACATCTTCCAACCGTTTTCTCTGGCCCGTTCATGGTCAAGGAATGGGTTGCGGGCGATCACATGACTTTGGTCCCCAACCCCAACTACTGGCAGGGCACTCCCAAACTTTCCCAGATCAATATCAAGTTCGTGCCTGATCCAACTACTGCCTTGGCTTCACTGAAGGCTGGTGCGGTGGACCTCGTTCCTGATCTGGCCGCGTCCGATCTGCCCACACTCAAGCAGATGAGCACGGATACCAAAGGCGCGGTTGTTTCGCGCACCGATGGCTCCGGCGATTTTGAGCACCTATTCTTCAATCTCGGCACAACCGCTGGTCAAAAGGATTCCACTGGCAAAGTTGTTGGTCAAAGCGACTTGAATGGCTTCTGCCCGTTCCAGGATCCAAATGTCCGCAAGGCCATTATGCTTGGCATTGACCGCGACACCATGATCAAGACCCTGTTGTTTGGCGGTACCACGAGTATTGCCACCCTGTGGCCCAACTCGATTTGGAACAACACCAGCCTCACGCCGTATCCTTACGATCCGACCCAGGCAGGCGCTTTGCTCGACGCTGCTGGTTATAAAGTTGGCGCTGATGGTATCCGCGCCGGTACCTGCAACGGCAAGCCTGTGAAGTTCTCGATCGGTCTTGAGACCACCACCAAGCAACTCCGCCAGGATTACGGCGCTGCCATCCAGGCCAACCTGAAGACGCTTGGCATCGAAGTCAAGACGAACTTCCTCCCAGCCGGTACTTTCTTCGGTTCCTACTCTGCAGGCGCCGATATGCCGACCGGCAAGTTCGATATGGCTATCTATACGACTGGCTTCTATCCTGATCCGTATACGGATAACTTCCTGTGCGCCTCAGTGCCGAACAAGGCCAACCAGAGCGGCGATAACAACTATCACTACTGCGACCCGGCCTTTGATACGATGTGGGCAGCCGCAAACTCGTCTCTCGACACTGCGGTTCGCCAGAAGGCCCTCAACGATATTCAACAGTACATGTACGATAAGGTGCTGGTGATTCCGTTGTACGCGCGCCCCAATGTGTACGCCATGTCTTCCCGCTTTGTCCCCGGTCCCGGTGGCGGTAATGGCGGTTTCAACTGGGATGCGTTCGATTGGGATGTAACCCAGTAATTTCTGAGCTTTGAATAGACCTGCAAGGCCGTATAGACCTTGCAGGTCTATCTTTCAAAATATGGATCGAACAACATGATCGAAAAGTTTGTCTAGTAACGGCTTTAGTCTTTAGCGGTGATTAAAGTCGTTACTACACCCACCTTTCAATGTCCTAGAGTTATTGAAGAAAGGAATGATTTATGTGGAGTTACCTGGTTCGCCGTCTCGTACAAGGGGTCTTTATTCTCTTTATCATCACGATGCTGTGTTATGCGTTGACAAGCCTGTCGTCTGATCCGATGGCAGAGTATGCAACCAACCCGCACATGACCGTGGCTGATCGTGAGGCGCTCGCCCATAACCTTGGTTTGGACCAGCCCATCCCTGTTCGATATGTCAAATGGCTGGGTCTTGTGCTCCAGGGCAATCTCGGTCAATCGTCCTTCTCGCATCAACCCGTTCTACAAATGATCGAGCAGCGCCTGCCCATGACCCTGATCCTGATGGTCACTGCCGAGGTTTTCATCATTGTTATTGCCTTGATCCTGGGCCTGGTTGCGGCGGTCAGGCAATATTCGTTTACCGATAACCTGATCACATCCTTCTCATTCATCGGATATTCCATGCCGATTTTCTTCATCGCGTTGGGAAGCATGCAAATCTTCGCCGTGCAGTTCAAACTGTGGGGCTTGCCATATCTCCCAACCGGCGGTGATATCTGGGATTTCAAGAATCCGGTGCAACTGGCGCTTCACCTGGTCCTGCCGGTTTTCAGTCTGGTTGCCATTCAGACAGCCGGTTATTCCCGCTACCTGCGCTCGAGCATTCTGGAAGTCCTGGGCATGGATTACATTCGCACGGCTCACGCCAAAGGCTTGAGCAAACGCACCGTGATTTTCAGGCATGCGCTGCGAAACGCCATCCTGCCTTTTATTACGATCATTGGGCTGGACATTCCCTTCCTGCTGGGTGGCGCGTTGGTCACCGAATCGATTTTTGCCTGGCCAGGCATGGGCCGTCTCTTTTGGGAATACGCCGGGCATGGCGATTACCCGGTGGTGTTGGGCGTTCTTTTGCTCACGTCAACGGCTGTTGTATTTTTTACCATTGTCGTTGATATGGCTTATACATTGGTCGATCCTCGAATTCGATTGAGCTAATCCTATGACCACTCAAACTGCTTCCATTCCCTCCCTTGATCTAAAAGGCGCCGAGGCCACCAGTGTTCCGTTGACGCCCAACCAACTGGCCTGGCGGCGGTTTCGAAAACACCGCATGGCTATGATTGGCGCGGTCGGCGTTTTTCTCCTGCTCGTGTTCGTCATTGCCGGCTCCATTATTATTCCCCAGGACAACGCCAACAACATCGATCTCTATCATCGCCTGACGGGCCCAACTGCGGTGCATTGGTTTGGCAGCGACAGCACCGGCCGCGACGTGTTCAGCCGCATCATCTATGGCGGACAGATCTCACTTTTTATTGGCTTGCTGGCGGTGACCATTGAGGTTACGCTGGGCACTTTGATCGGCGGCCTGGCTGCCTACTTTGGCGGTTGGGTGGACGCAGTCTTGATGCGCTTTACCGAGGCCATGCTTGCCATCCCGTCCTTGTTTCTCCTGATCGTGCTGGCAAAATTCCTCGGACAAAATGTGCCGACCATCAGTATCTTTGGACGCACATTCAGCGGCAGTGTTGGCATTGTGATCCTGGTTATCGGATTTACATCCTGGATGGCTCTTGGCCGTATCGTGCGGGCCAATGTGCTTTCCTTGCGCGAACTGGATTACATCTCAGCCTCCAAGGCGCTGGGCGCAAGCCACTCGCGTATTTTCTTTAGCCACCTTGTGCCCAATACGCTTGGTCCCATCATTGTCGCGGCCACGCTCGGATTGGCCAACGCCATCCTCACGGAAGCCTATGTTTCCTTCCTCGGTCTGGGCGTGCAGGCGCCGACCGCCACCTGGGGCAATATGTTGGACCAGTCGCAATCGTTCCTCCTGCAAAACGCCTGGTGGATGTGGGTCTTCCCCAGCCTGTTCATCATCTTCACCATTTTATCCATCAACCTGCTGGGCTACGGCCTGCGCGACGCGTTCGACCCGCGCAGCGGCAAGAACATCTAACTTCAACCAACAAAAAATCCTGGTCTTTCAAGACCAGGATTTTTTTATTTAACTTTGCTTTCTTAAGGAACGATCGGATAAAGCATCCCGATCAGCGCCAGCGCGCTGAAGATCAGGATGACAACCGCCGCGCCGGTCAGGACCTCGCGCGGCTCCCGTTTGTCGGTCAAGTACAGCGCCGGATACATCCCTTCCACCTCCCAGCGCGGACCCGCGAACCATGTGAAGATCAACCCGCCCAATAATCCTCCGATGTGGCCCCAATAATCGATGCCAGCGCCCGGGATAATATCGATGGACAGATTGACCACAACCACAAAAATAATATTTCCGATCGCGCCCCTGAATTGACGCCCGAACATTTTACGGTTCTGCAGCAGGAAGATTCCCTCCGCACCGATCAAGCCAAAGATGGCTGTCGATGCGCCGATCGAATATCCGCTTGAAAGCAGGAAGGATAATACGTTGCCTGTGAATGCGCCCAACACGTATAAAAGCAAATAACGCCGGTGACCAAAGTAGCGCTCCAGACTTACCCCAAAAATATACAGGGCATACATATTGAATCCGATGTGGAGAATGGAACCATGCAACAGCGCGGGCGTTAGGAATCGCCAGAGTTGCCCGGCGCGGATCAGCACATTTATTTTTGCGCCAAAGGCTTCCAGCCAGTCCAACTGGGACAAGGCATCGGCGTAGCCCGCAAAATAAACGCTGGCTAATTGCAGGAGATAGAACACGACCGTCACGGCGATGATGGTATACGTGACTACAGGGACAGATGTCGGCAGGGACACGCTGACGGATGAAGCTGTCCCGCTGGGTTGGCCTGGGGCGGGCGCGTCCGGTTGACGGTCGGAGGGAGAAGCGGGGTAATCGTTCACAAATTGACCTTTCGTTGTTGCACGCGATGGTGTTCGGCCTGGATGATGGCGCGGATGGCGTCCACAGTTTCGTCGAGTTTGAAATCGTGGTTGACGATCACATAATCAAAGGCTTCGAGGCGTTGGAGTTCCTTGCGGGCGGTGGCGATGCGGATGGCGAGCGAGTCGGATGTTTCAGTCTTGCGCTCGCGCAGCCGGTTTACAAGTTCTTCTTCGCTTTCGGTGGTGATGAAGATCAGCAAAGCCGCAGGCGCCAGCTTGCGGACGGTTTCAGCGCCCTGCACATCGATGCGCATGACCACATCCTTGCCGCTGGCCAGCGCTTCACGCACCTGCGCCTTGGGAATGCCCTTGTAATCGCCGTAGACGATGGCGTATTCGATGAGCTCGTTATCTTCGATCATGCGGGCGAACTCTTCGTTCGACACAAACCAGTAATCCTTGCCGTGCGTTTCGTTTGCGCGTTTGGGCCGCGTGGTGGCCGTCACAACAAAATGAAAGGGCAGGCCGCGCTCTTTCATTCTTTGGACAACGGTGTCTTTGCCTGCTCCGGATGGGCCGGAGATCACGATCAGCAAAGGCTGGGGATGAATATCGAAGTCTGGGTCGAAGGGCATGGCTCAATTGTAACCGAAACAATATTCAGGGTTTCTCGGAGTCGAAAAACCGTGTGGATAAAAGAATGGGCCTTATTCAACACGAAGTCGCAAAGCCACAAAGCCTCAAAGGTTTTTAGTGACTTTGTGCCTTCGAGTCTTTGTGGTTACCTCGCAAGATTATCCACTCCCCCGAAAAATGGATGGTACATAATGACTTGATAACTTAGCAACAGGCGCAACTCTCCGCCAAACGCCGCTTGAAATCGATTTCCAAATCCGGTACAATTACTTCAACACGCCCCTCTATATCTTGCGTGGGAGGCCCACATGGACATGATCAAAGTTTCAGCCAACTCCCGCACCTCTGCCGTTGCCGGGGCAATTGCCGGGGTGATTCGCGAACAAAAACATGCGGAAGTGCAGGCCATCGGCGCCGGAGCCGT
>VFSW01007846.1_pt1 | contig 15432 bp, 19 predicted proteins | sample 5358111 | NCBI WGS metagenome assembly VFSW01 (sample SAMN11554181, study PRJNA540505) | mine drainage metagenome | isolation source: sediment from site ElyBrook_90M | place: USA: Ely Copper Mine, Vershire, VT | collected 2017
TCGCCGAGGGCAAGCGGCGCGACCGTGCGGCGCGCGTCGACCGTGGCGCGCCCGAGCCGGGCAAGCAGTACCGACTCACGGGCGGGCCGGGCGTGGCAGCGATCTCCAACGGGTCAACGTGGGCCGAGTCCGAGGTGGCGGCCGAGCCCGTCGCCGAGCCCGTCGCGGTCACGTGGGAGACGTCCGAGGAGCACGGCGGACTCCAGGGTGCGCTCTCCATCGGGACGACTCAGGGTGCGCTATTCGACGGCGACGCGCCCGAGTACGGCAACTGGACTCACTGGCGGATCGCCGATGGCCACGTCATCGTCTGGGACCACACAAGCGGGGACGCGGTGACGCTGGAGCGCGGCGCCTATCAGGCTCAACAGTCCTACAGCACGGCGGACGGCGGTCAGGCTCACCGCACCATCGGCGCCTATTCATCGTTCCGGGCGGCCGCGCTTGCACTGTTGGCGGCCCGCGAGCACGCGCCGCGGATGGTCGGGCGCGAGCCCGGCTACGTGCCACCGCTGCCCGATGACGTCGAGGACGGCGACGCGCCCGAGTACGGACTCGCGGGCGGGATGCGCGAGGCGACGCGGGCGCGCCGCATCGCGGCGGCCGTCGACGCGCTCGCCGAGCTGGACTCGGCGTGCTGGTTCGATCAGGCGACCGCGTTTAGCTGCGCCGAGGCCGAGACGCTCGCCGAGGTGTTCCGGGCGGCCGGGCACAAGGGACTCGCCGATCAGTTCATCGGAGAGCACGCGCGCGGGGATGAGGACGGCGACTCGCCCGAGCACCTCGCGCTAACGATGCGCGGCCGTGACGGCGAGCTGGGCGACGGCAACGCGCCGACCTATGGCGGCCCGTACGCGCCCGAGACGGTCGCCCGTGCGGCCGAGATCCGGGCGCTCGACGTCACGGGCGAGACGTGCGGCTGGTTCCTACTGTGCGGGCGGCCCGCGACCGGCGCGACTCCGCATCCGGTACTCGGCGCCGTGCCCACGTGCGACCGTTGCCACGAGTTCGCGATGGGTGAGACGCGGGCGGCCGAGGTGCGCGAGGCCGAGCCGAGCCGCTACGGCGACTCGCCGGTGCAATTCGAGACGCGCTCGGCCCGTGAGTCGCGCATCCTGACCGCGTTCTACCGGGGTGTGGGTTGGGAGTCGTTCACGGTCGCCGAGCGCCCCGAGGCGGCACACGCGGCCGCATGGCGGGCGCTTCGGGATCGCACCGACTGCCCCCCCGCGACTCTCCTCCTCGAAGCGATCAAGGCGAACGCGGCCGCCGAGGCCCGGGCCGCGTTCGTGGCCGAGGTGTACGCGCGACTCGATCTCGCGGACGGCGACCGGCCGAGATACGGGCACCGCCAGGACGGCGACGCGCCGAAGGTCGACCACGTGGCCGAGGCGATCGCCCGACTCGATGCCGGGATCGCCGAGCTGGCGACGTCTGAGGGGTGGGCCCGCTGGCTCAAGACCCAAAGCCGATTCCACCGCTACTCGTGGGGCAACGTGTTCCTAATCGCTGCGCAGACGGGCGGCGCCGCGACGCGAGTCGCCGGGTTCCATACGTGGAAGGCGCTCGGCCGCTCGGTGCGCAAGGGTGAAAAGGCGATCTGGATTCTGGCGCCGCTCGCCCGCAAGATCACCGAGAAGGACGAGTCCACGGGCGAGGAGTCGACTCGCCGCGTGGTGACCGGGTTCCGGGGGTGCGGTGTGTTCGACGTCGCCCAGACGGACGGCGAGCCACTCGCCGAGCCCGTGACCAAGCTGGACGGCGACGCGCCCGCCGAATTGTGGTCGCTGCTCGAGTCGTTCGCGCACGCGCACGGGTTCACGGTGTACCGCTACACGCCGACCAACGGCGCTAACGGGTTCACCGATCCCGAAGGCCACCGCATCGTGGTCGATCCCGAGATGGCGCCCGCGATGCGCTGCAAGACGCTGGCGCACGAGCTGGGTCACATGCTCTTGCACGCCGAGAAGGGGTACGCGGGTACGTGTCGCGACGTCGCCGAGCTGGAGGCCGAGTCGGTCGCCTATACGGTCCTGCAGCGGGCCGGGATCGACGCGGGCGCCTACTCGTTCGGGTACGTGCTCCACTGGCAAGGCGGCGACGACAAGGCCCGCGCGACCCTTCGGCAGTCGGCCGACCGGATCGCCAAGGCCGCGCGCGCGATCATCGACTCGGTGTTCCCCGAGACGGCCGCCGAGCCGTCCGGGGAGCTGGTCGCGGCGGACGGCGACGCGCCCGGCTACGCGGGCAACCTCCGCGAGTGCGCCGAGCTGATGGTGAGTCAGGGGCTCGTGGGGGGATCGGTCGCCGATCTCCTCCGGGCCGCACTCGCGAACGAGGAGACGGCGCGCCCACGTTACGCCGTGCTCGTTCACCGCACCCCGGACGCGGCCGACGAGATCATCACCAACGCGCCAATGGTGACCGTTTACCTCGACGACGGCGCGAGCTATGACACGCGGCCGCACGATGCCGAGGAGGCCGCCGACGTCCGCGAGAAGGTCGAGGCCGTGCGCGCCGAGGTGGCCGAGCTGCCCGAGCTGGACCCGGTTCGGCAGTACGCCGAGTCGTGGGCCGACTCGATGCTCGACGAGTGCGAGGAGATCGACCGCGCCTATGAGCGCACGTGGCAGGCCGAGCAGGACGGCTCAGTAACGGACGGCGACGCGCCGCGCTACACGGCCGCATCAGTCACCCGTGACCGCTACGACTCGGCCGTCTGGATCATCACGTCGCCGGGCGGCGAGAAGCTGGGCCACGTCCGCCGCTACGGGCGCGGGTACGACTGCAACGCATGGGGCGGCGGCGATCCCCACCAATGGCCCCGCGAGGGCTCTAACGCCGACGCGGTCGCCGCCGTGGTGCGCGCGTTCGTGCCCTGGACGCTCGAGTCGGCGGTCCGCAAGCTGGACGAGGCCGAGAAGCGGATGGAGCAGGCGCGCGTCCCGATGCGCGAAGCGCGGCAGCGCGCCCGAGAGGCCGCCCACGAGGCCGACGAGCTGACGGGCGAGTGGGCCCGGCTCGCCGAGCGTGTGCTCTCCCTACAGCGGGAGGTGATCGACGGACTCAACGAGGCGGAGGCCGACGCCGACGCCAACCCTACCCACGGGCTCGGCGAGGCCGTGCCAGCGTACGAGCGGTCGCCGCCGGCCGATTGTGACGAGGCCGTCGCGATCGCCACGGCGGCCGACGCGGCCGAGCTATACGGCGTGGTGGTCGCTCGGCGGCTCGCCATGCACCGGGCGAAGGAGGCGGCCGACGCGGCAACGCGCGAGTATGTCGAGGCGGTTCAGGCGTTCCGCCAGGTCGCGGACGGCGACGCGCCCGAGTACCGAGTCGACGGGCCGCCGTTGCCGCGGATGACCTACGGCGATCTGCTCTGGCTGTTCGGGCCAGAGCTGGGGGTGTTGCGGCTGACCGAGGAGACGAGGACGTTCCTCCAGGCGAGCCAGGACGCCGAGCAATTCGAGGCGCGGGCGGCCGGGCTCGTGGTCTGCCGGGCTGACGTCGCCGAGGCGCGGGCGCTCGGATTCTGTGACGGCGACGCGCCGGTGTACGCGCCGACACGCGGCCGCCGCCGCTATCACTACATGATCGCCGAGGAGTACCGCGACGGCACGCGCTGGAATAGCACCGGGATCATCGAGGCGAGCGCTGCGCTGATCGCGGCGGGCCGGGCCCTGCGGTCGAACCGCTCCACCGTGCCCGGCCACGGGCGCCGCACGATGGTCACCGTGACCGCGCGCGAGACTGCGCTCCAGGACGGCGACGCGCCGAGCTATGACGCCATGCGGGACTCGGTGGAGCGGCTCGCATTGCGCGAGGACGTCCGCCGCGTCATCGAGGTACTGCGGCTTGGCGAGACGTTCGACGAGTACCGCGACGTCATGGCACAACCGGGGCACGGCGGAACGGCCCGCGACTATCTGGCCATAACCATCGCCGACGCGTTCGTCGAGGCGGCCGCGTGGGAGGACGACCCCAAGCAGTAAGATACTCACTCCTACTATCGGGGCCGTCTCGCAGCGTGCGGGGCGGCCCCCCTGTTTGACGGGGGGTGGCACGCGGGCGCGCAATCGTTCGCATGAGTGATACCACCCTACCGGCGGCGCCCGTGACGGCGTGGCGTCCCGTCCCCCCCGACCGTCGCCCCGCTGACAATCCCGAGTTCACCGCTGGGCCGGCGGCCATGACGGTCGGGCTCTATGACGTCGCCGGCCGCAAGGTCGCGCGCGGCTACCTCACCGTGGCGGCCGTGCAGCACTTCGAGGAGATGGGCACACCGTACCTCCTGGTCGAGTTCGGCGAGGACGAGCACGGCGGGCTGCTGCGACTCGTGGGGCTCGACAGCAAGTCCAACCCGTTCGCCATGAAGATCGGCTCGGCGACGGTGATCGCGACCCAGCTCCGCAGGCTCGCCGGGCCCGAGGGGAAACACCGCTACGAGCTGACCAAGATGGGCGAGACGCTGGTGGCCCGGATCCCCGAGCCAATCATGGCCGGGCTCCGCGAGGCAGCAGCATGAGCGGGGAGGCCTCCGCCACACCGTTCGCGAGCTGGGCGATCCTCGAGCTGATGGGGCACCGTCGACTCGCCGGGTACGTCACCGAGCAGGAGATCGCCGGGCACGGGTTCATCCGGCTCGACGTGCCGAAAGGACCCGAGGGCGGCGTCAAGGCGACGCAGTTCTACGCCCCGGGCGCCGTGTACGCGATCACCCCGTGCCTGCAGGCGACGGCGCTCCGGATGGCAGCCCTGTCCGACCCCGCCCCCGTGCACGAGTGGGAGCTGCCGCGCATTGAGGAGGCAACCGTACGGCCCGGCGATGACTTGTACGTGGACGCCGAACCGTTCTGATGCCGCGCCGTCTTCCCCCGCCCACACGCCGGGTCAACAGCGGCCGCGGCGGACATCGGTACTTCCTCGACGGCGCCCCGGTTGAGGGGGTGACCACGATCATCAACGGCGGCGTCCCAAAGCCGGCTCTGGTGGGCTGGGCCGCGCGCAGCGTCGCCGAGCGGGTGATCGCTCGCCGCAAGATCCTCACCGAGCTCAACGACGACGAGATTATGAACATCCTCCGGGGCGTCCCCTACGAGGAGCGCGACATCGCCGCCGGCCGGGGCACCGAGGTCCACCACCTTGCCGCCGAGCTCGCCCGGGGCAAGGAGATCACGGTTCCCGATGAGCTCCTCGGGCACGTCGACGCGTACAGCTCGTGGCACACCGCGTGGCAGCCGGCGGGCATGATCGTCGAGGCGACGGTGCTCAACCGCCAGTACAGCTACATGGGCACGCTGGACGCGATCGCCACCCTCCCCGAGCTCGGGCTCACCCTATTCGACATCAAGACCGGGCGCTCCGGTGTGTTCGCCGAGACCGCCCTCCAGCTCGCCGCCTACGGCCACGCCGAGGCCCTGCTCCTGGTCGACGACGCCGGCGCCGTGGTCGAACATCCGATGCCGGCGATCGACAGCTACGCGGCGCTCTGGCTTGGCACGGACTCGTGGGAGTTCTACCCGATGGACGTCGACGAGGAGGCGTTTCGCGCGTTCCTGTACGCCGGCGGAATCCACCGCTGGATGAAGCGCCGCGCCGGCGACAAGGCGACCAATCCGGTCAAGGGCGAGTCGATGCCCCCGCCCCGGCCGGCATTGAGTGTTGTGGAGGGGGGGCGATGATCTACGAGCACCGTCAGATCGAGGAGTGGCCCGGTGAGCTGCGCAACATCTGGGAGCGGCGGAATCCGCAGTTCAAGGCTGATTGGGAGAGCACGCTGACCCTCCTCGGGCGCGAGCTCGACTACCTCGACGCCGTCGACGTCGTCATGGAAACCGCCCACCCGGCGTCCGCGCTGCGCCTCGACGGCACCGTCCGCGCCGGCGGCACGCAACCCGACCACCCCGGCGTGATCATCTCGTTCGGCAGCAAGTACGGGCCGCTCCGGTACTTCACCGACGCGTTCCCGCTGTGGCGGGCCAACGTGCGCGCCATCGCGCTCGGGCTCGAGCATCTCCGCACGCTGGAGCGGTACGGGATCAGCGGCCGCGGTGAGCAGTACACGGGTTTCGCGAAGCTGATGGCGCCCAAGCTGGCCATGACTCCGGAGCGCGCCCGCGCGGTGATCGCCGAGCGCGCCGGGTTCAGTAAGACGGCCCTGGTGGGCGCCGATGACGACAACGTCGCCGTCATGCTCCGCATGGCCGCGAAGAAGGCGCACCCCGACAGGGGCGGGGACCGGGAGCAGTGGGACGAGCTGACCGAGGCCGCAGAGAAGCTGGGGCTCAAGATGGGCGGCGCGGCGGCATGAAGCTGGTCCGCATCGAGGTCAGCGCGGGGTTGGGCTTGTCGTCCGAGTCCTTTGCGGGGTCCATGCCCGAGCACGTCATCAACCTCGACGCCGTCGTCGAGGTGTACGTCCCGACCGGCGGCACCCTGAAACAGCGCAACGAGGTCGCGCTCCTCATGGCGAATCGGACCACGCTCCTGCTGACCGCGCGGGAGTGGCGCCGTGTGCTCCGCGTCGCCGGCGAGAAGATGCCCCCCTCGCGCACCCGTCCGACGCAGTAAACCCCGAGACCCTACAGGAGACCCCATGACCGATCAACCGATTGCGCCGCCCGTCGACGCGCCCGAGACGGGGCGCGAGCTGACCATCCGCCGGGTCAGCGAGGAGCTCCCCACCTTCCTGCCCGCGGTCCCGAGCGGCTTGCAGGGCTCGTCGTGGGGACTGATCCAGCACGCGGTCACGCTCGCGCGGATCGTGGCGAACACCAATTTCGTGCCCGCCGGGTTCCGGCGCAAGCCGGACTCGATCGCGGCCGCGTTCCTGCTCTGTCACGAGCTCCGCATCGGCCCGATGATGGGACTGCGCCAGCTCTACGTCACCGACGAGTACACCCAGCCCAACAGAAGAACCGGGGTGTCCGAGACCAAGGGTGGTGAGATCCTGATTGCGGCCCAGCTCATGCGTGCGATCGCCCGGCGCGGTGGTCACCGCCTCTGGCTCACCGAGTACACGAGCACCCGGGTCACCTGGAACGGCCAGCGCGCCGGCGAGGAGAACACCATCGCGGTCACCTGGACGATGGACGACGCGCGCCGGGCCAAGCTGGTCAAGACGGACAGCGCGTGGGAGAAGACGCCAAGGGCGATGTTGTCGGCTCGCGCGTCGGCTGAGGTTTGTCGAGTGATCGCCGAGGACGAGCTCGGCGGCCTGTACGCGGTCGAGGAGTTCCGCGACGACCCCAAGCTGATCGAGGAGATCAACGCGCTCCCGCTGCACCACGAGGACGAGCCCGACCCGACCGTAGGAACGTCCACAGCGCCGGGGACACGCCGGCGCAGTCTCAAGGTCATCGACGCCCCGCAGGGGGGCACAGAGCCAGCCACGACCGCGCCAGCGGCCACCAGCGACGACGAGGAGGTGATGCCTGATGCAGCAGTGGCCCCCACCGCTGACGCAACCCCGCCCGCGCCGGTCGCACCGACCCCGCCGGCGCGGGCGGTACGCGCACCACGGCGGACGCGCGCCGTGGCAGTATCGACCGAGCCGGTGATCCCGGTTCCCGGTGACGAGCTCGGCCGCGACGTTGTAGGTGCAGGACCGACACCCGAGCCGTCACCAGGGGCCGCCGCTCTCACGCCGGCTCCCGATCCTTTGCGGGGGGAGGCCGGCGGCGCTCTGCCAGTCGCCGAGCCTCTCCCCGACGTCGAGGGCGACGGCTTCCTGCACGTGCTCCAGGGCAAGACGATGGCGCAGGCGGTGGCGATCGCCGCGCGCGTTGCCGGCGTCGACGGCGCCTCGCTGTGTCTGGCGGTCAGCGGCGGCCGCACCCAGAGCGCGCGCGAGCTGAACAACGGGGAGGCGACGGTCGCGATCGACCACGCGCGAGCGATCGCGAGAGGCGAGGAGACGCTGCTCCGGGGGGAGATCGGGGTGCGCGCGTTCCCCAAGGTCAACACCGCGGCGCTGCTCGCCGAGACGACCGCGGCGCTGCGCCTCCTCTACACCCACGAGCGGGCGCGGGCGTTCGGACTCCTCGACGAGATCGACCCCCAATGGACCGCGCTCGGTCTCGACGGGTTCCTGGCGACCGTCAAGGATCGCGACATCATCGCCGCGCTACGCATGAGCACCCGGCTCGAGCTCGACGCGATCGCCGAGCTGGCCGGCGGCGACGCGGGGCCGGCCGATCCGGAGGAGGAGGCATGAGCCGAGACACGTACGCTCCAACGCCGAGCCACCTCGCCCGTGGAACGTGCCCGGTGTGCGGCCGCGAGGTCGCGCTGCGCGCCGGTGGGCTGCTCCGCTATCACGGCGAGGGCAATCCGATGAATCCCGGTTTCAAGCACTGCCCCGGCACCGCACAGCCGGCCACCACGAAGGGGACCCCATGACGACGCCGCCGCGCGGCAGGTGTCCGGAGTGACCCGCGTCATCGTCAATCTCGACGCGCTCGAGGCCGCGGCGCGCGCGGCCAGTAAAGGCCCGTGGCGACTGTCTAAGGGTGACCCGCCCGTGTACGGCGCAGTCGTGAGCGATGACATCACCGGCTACGACGACCCCGAGAACGTCGAGGCGTACGGCGGGCACATCATCGGCGAGTCGATCACGCCGAGAAACCGCAACTACCTGATCGCCGCGTCGCCCGACGTCATCCTCGCGCTCATCCAGCGCGTGCGGTCCATCTCGGGGCTGCCATTCGCCACGTACCTTGAAGCAGACATCGACCTGGAGGAAACACATTGAGCATCGACACGATCGTCAAGCACCTCGAGATCGCCGGCAAGCAGGACACCGCGAGCCGCCGTCTCGGCGAGCTCGTGGTCGCCAAGGGCCTGCTGGCCAAGGAGATCGCCGCCACCCAGAAGATCGCCGAGGAGCAGGTTCCCGGTCAGCTCGCGATGGCCGACGACGGCACGCCGGCGATCCCCGGACTCAAGGTGGTCGCCGGCCCGGACGGGCTCGTCGAGAGCGCCGAGATCGAGGAGCGGGACCGCTGCATGACCGTCCAGCACGGGGAGCGCTGCTACCTGCGCACCGGCCACGGCGTCGCCCACGCCTTTCAGCAGGAGCTCGACCCGTTCGCGCCGCGCGTCCCGTTCAGCGACGCGAACCATCTCTCCGACGAGGCCGCGGTTGCCGCCACCGAGGCTGCCGCCGCGAAGGCCGAGTAACCGCCGCACAATAGCCGGATGATCCGCCCCTCGAGGAGACCCAGCATGAGCAAGGAAGTTGAGTACGGCGCCGCGATCGCTGTGGCCGGCGCGGTGTTTCTCGGCGTCGCGGCCGGGTCCATCCCCGAGGGACCCCCGCCGCCGGGGAGCAGCTCGGAGCCGTCGTCGTCAGGCTCGAGCAGCAGCTCGTCCTCCTCCTCGAGCTCGTCCAGCTCCAGCTCCTCGAGCGGGCCGCCAGGGACGCGCAGCCCGTACAAGCAGGCGTATCTCAGCGATGGGGTCTTCAATCACCCGGGCGGCACCGGGGCCGTCCGGGTGGTCGCTGGACTGCCGCCGCGCCAGCTCCGGACCATGACCGTCGACCAGCGGGTCATCCTCATGGACCCGTCCCAACCGGAGTCCGCGATCAATGGGATCAAGGTGCCGATGGCACCCGGCTTCGTGTGGAATCCGGGCGGCTCAAACGCCGGCTTTGCTGCAGTGCTCCCGGACGGGCGGAGCACCCTGCAGGGTGGCAAGTTCACCCGCTCGGTTGCGGGCGGCCCCGCGACCGCTGACTCGGCGGTCACCTTCACCGACGATCTCTACGGCCCGGGGCTGGTGGGACGCGCCGGGGCCACCCTGCTCAGCCTGCTCGGCGGGGTGATCCGAGTCGGGGAGTTCGCCGCGGGGCGCATCCCCCACGTCATCGCGGTCAACCTCTTTGGGCACACCGACTGCACGCCGCTGCACGGAGGGTTCGTGTGGCCGGCGACCAAGGCGGACAGCTACGCCGAGGACCCGACCAATCCGAACCACTACGCCGGGGGCAACCCCGACGTGGCGATGGGGACACTGCTGCTCCTGCCCCAAGACTTCGACTTTGGAGCACTGCTCAGCGAGCCCGGCCGGATTCTCGCCCAGGCCGCGCTCGATTACGGGCTGCGCCCGGTCAACGACACCGCCCGCTCGGTGTTCGCGCTCTGTGTCGAGGCCGGGCCGGCGGGCATGGTGGTCGCCGAGTTCCAGTCGCTCTACGGGATGCCGATTGTCACCGGCCTCAACGACACGCCGTGGGCCAAGGATTGCGCCCTGATCTTCGCCAGCCTCGACGCCGTGGTCAACGACGGACCGGCGTCGATCGGCGGCGGCGGCACACCGCTGGTGCCGTTTGCCCCACCGTTGTCGTAGGAGGACCGGCATGGCTGCTGATCTCGAACCTGTGATCACGTGCTGCGAAGGATGCGGCGCGGAGGACCCGGTTCTGTCCGCCAAGGTGCGGACCTTCAAGCTGACCAACGGCGGGGCGGCGCCGATGGTGCCGGCGACACCCCTGCGTGCCCCCTTCTACTGCTCGAGCTGCCGGGCGCTGCTCGACGACTTCGTCAAGGCGCTGGGCGCCGGCACGGCCAAGACCATCCACGTGAAACGCAACGGGCCCTGGGAGATCGCATCCGGGCCCGTGGTTCCAACGCGGTAACTCAGGTCTGGACGAGCAGGCCCTTGTAGCTCTGCGGGCCCGACACGATCACCTCGAGGACGGTCTCGGTGGTGGAGCCCACGGTGAGCTCTGCCTGCGACACAGTCACGGTGTACGTGGCCGGCGCCGGCGGCGGGGTCGGCGTCGGGCTCGAGGAGCTCGATTCGGGCGCCGACGAGCTGCTCGATTCGGGGGTCGAGCTGCTGCTCGATGCCGAGACGACTGGGGTGTCGGTCATTTCACGCGGCTCCTGTTGCTGCGGGTGGGACGGTCGGGAGGTTGGCTGCGGCCGGGCTCTGCTGGGTGGGAACGAGCGCCGTCAGTTTCGTCCACACGTCGGCGAGCACTTTGAGGGCGTAGGTGCCGAGCGCGCCGAACGCGACCCCGGCTGAGATCGTGGGCAGCGATCCGCCGGCGGTCCCGCCGACATAGGTCGTCGCCCAGCCCTGGAGGATGACCAGGATCCCCGAGCCGCCCAGATAGGGGAGGACCATGTTGATGAGCTGGGCGGGGAGCTTCTGCACCGAGAACACGCCGTTCTTGAGTGAGACCAGGATGCCGAGACCCCAGTCGACGACGGTGATCCCGCCGGCACTCAGTAGAGCGAGGATGAGGTTTTGGTTCACAGCTTCTCCTTTCGAGGCCGGACGGCGAGATAGGCCAACAGCATAACCGCGGCGGCGAGACCGTAGGCCCACATCGACGTCACGCCTTTCAGGTTTCGATGCGAGCCAGGGTGTCGCCGAAGTCGGGGTCCCATTCGAGGTGATACGGGAGCTCCTGAGCGATCGCGCTCGAGACCCGCATCCGGTCCGGGTAATCGGGCGGCTCATCGAGATAGGACGGCGGGGGCGGAAAGACGCTCGCCCCGGGATTGACGTAGGTCGGCTTCACCCTCGGGTCAAACCCGGTCCGCGCCGACAGACTCACCTTGGACCGCTCGACGAGATCGTCGCAGCACTGATCTTCGTCATCGGTCGGCGAGTGCGCGTACGTGGTCCGGAGCGTTTCGAGGCCGGGACAGGAGAGGCTCAGATCACTCCGCCCGCTCGGGGTGAAGCCGCGTCGCATCCAGAACGCGCGCGCCTTGTCGTCGAGTGGGGTGAGCGTGACCGTGGTGCAGAGTCGCGACGCCATCACGTCGGCGTCGGCGCCGAGCATCTCACTGCCCACGCCGCGCAGCGGACACTCCGAGGTGGCCCCGCCCTGGTCGAGCGGACCGACGGTGTGCAGCCCGAGGTGCCAATTCTGCTTCCCCGGGTCGTAGTGGAAGATTGAGACACCGCGGAGCTTGCCGGTCTCGTCCTGCGCGGCGATCACGTGGCTGTCAGGAGGCAGCTCGAGGAGCGTGCCGGCGGCGATGAAGGCGACATCGGCGGCAAACTCGGCGCGCCGGCGCTGCCCCGCGGGCTGCGTATCCGCCTCACGCTTCCACTGCTTCTCGCTGGCGAGCAGCGCCGAGCGATTGGCGGCGATCGGTGACGGCTCGAGGATCGTGATGGTGTGCGGCGCGCTGCACCTATCGGTGAGCGCCCGGGTTCGCAGCGTGGTCCCGGTGAGCGCCATGCCGGTCAGCTCGCGGTGTCGTCGCCCGTGTCGTCGGCCGTGTCGTCGCCGGCGATCGCATCGCCGTCATCGTCAGGTGCGGGATCCGGTTCAGGATCCGGAGCGGGGGCAGAGTCGGGGGCGTCACTCATGGGCGCGATCCTATCACCCCTCTCACCCGCGCGCGATTTGGATGATCAGCGAGGCGATCGCGGAGCCGGCGACCAGGATCGCGGCGAGCGCGACCAGGACGTCACGCGTCTTGGTCGACCAGCGGCCGACGCCGCGGAGGTCGGACCTTGACCGGACCACCTCGCGCAAGAGCTGGCGCTCACCGTCGTCGACCATCAGCAGGTGCGTGTCGCCGACGTAGCGCTCGTCGCCGAGCCCCACGACGCTGATCGCCCGCCGCGTATCGTCCCCACCGGGACCGAGTTGAACACTGCTCCACCCTGCCACGCCGTCACTGGAGCAGGTCGGACATCACCGGCGCCCCGCTGTCGTTCGCGGTGAGCGGCGGCAGCCCCATGCCCGCCTCGATGGTGTGCAGCTCCGACGCGTGGCCCTGGTAGGTGGCGGTGGAGCGGACCCCGGCCTTGGCGGCGGGGCCGATCCAGAAGGACACGAACGGCGGCGCGTAGCCGGGGTACACGCATCCCGGGCTGCCGCTGCCCTCGGACTCATCCCAGGTGACCAGGAGCACGGCCCGGGATCCGGCGCGCTGGAAGGGCGGCGAGGCGAGCACCAGGGGAACCACGCCCTGCAGCCACGTGTCGGCGTTCTTGACGCCGGTGGGGCCGCCCGGGGTGTGCCCATCGTCGACGAGGTTCGGGCTGACGAACACGTAGCCACCCTGCCAGCTCGACCAGAAGGAGTCGCTGTACGGGACGATCTTGGCCATCCGCGCCGGGTTGGCCCGGATGTTGGTGTAGTGGATGAAGGGGTTGTGCTTCTGCACGTAGTTGCCGCTGTCGACGAGCGGGTTGGTCATCGACTCCATGAGCGCGGTCCAGGGGATGCCGGCCGCCTCGAGGGAGTCGACGATGTTCTTGGCGTTGACCGTGAACGCGGGATCGTCGGTGCTCAATCCCCAGTTCGATCCCGACGTCATGGTGAGGTAGTTGGGCTCGCTGGGGTGGCAGTTGTTCATCGGCAGGGCGAGCGCGCCGTGGGGCAGGATGGAGTTGAGATAGGGCGCGTCGGGTGAGCCGATGACGTGGCTGCTGGCCTCGTTCTCCTCCATGATGATCACCACGTCGGAGAGGTGGAACGGTGGTGGCGGCCCCGAGGACGAGCTGCTACTCGACGAGCTGCTCGAGGGATGCGACGAGCTGGAGCTCGACGACGAGCTCGAGGAGGAGGAGCTGCTCGGCTGCGAGCTCGACGACTCCGATGAGGAGGGCTGCGAGGAGCTCCCCGGCGGTGGCGGGCCCGGCTCGCCTCCGTTGCTGAGCAGGGCGGCGGCGATCCCGGTGCCGACGGCGATGCCGAGCCCGGCGGCGACTTCGATGCCGCTCGGGGGCGCGCTGTTGCGACTGGGTCGTACGACGTTCAGAGCCACGTCAGAACCTCCTCGAGAGTTGGGCTGTTCGGCCCCGCCAGGATCCGGGCGGCGGTGCGCGCCTTGCGCACGTCGAGACCGAGTGGCGCGACACGATAGGCGATCATCGCGGCAATCTCGGGATCGACCCCCTCGCGCTCCACCAGGAACCCGCGGATCACCGCCTGACGCTCCTCCTCGCTGAGCGTCGGAAAGACCAGGGTGAGCCCGATCCGGCTCTTGAGCTTGAGGGGCAGCTTGCTATCGTCGTTGCAGACAAAGAAACAGGACACCAGCAGGTGCTCGCGGGTCTCGCGGCGGCCATGCTGGAGCACGGTGATGCGCTGCTCCTCGAGCACCGACAGGAGCCGGTTGAGGTAGACCACGTTACCTTCCTCGCACTCGTCGACGACCAGCCAGCGGGGCGGCGACGTGTCGAAGAACAGATCGCGCAAGCCCGCGGGGGTGATCGCCCCGCCATACGTGGTGAAGCCCCCGGGCAGGGCCGCGATGCACTCGACCAGGACACTCTTACCCGTCGCCGGGTCGCCCATGAGGAGTGCGTGCACCGGCTTGTCGGCCTCGAGGCAGGCGTGCAGTTTCGTCTTCTCGCGATCGAGCCCGACGACACCACGGAACAGTGTGGAGAGATCGGCGGGCAGAGCTGGCGGTGACTCTGCCGCGCCGACCGAAAAGGGAGGGGGCGAATCGAGCAGCCCGAGCGCGTCCCGGGTCGCGGGGACGTCGCGGAGGTCGTACTCCACCGAGCGCGCCGAGTGGCGGCGGACCAGGAGCAGGCCGGCGGCGACCAGCCGGGGGAGGCGGGACGGGTCGACGCCGGCATCATGCCACGTGAACCCGCCGTGCACGAAGGTCTCGTAATGGCCTTGCGCCGCGTCATAGATGCCGTTGAAGGAGTGGCCATCGTTGGGGCAGCGGCGCTCCTCGCGCTGGACCGCCCAGCGGGCGAGCTCGACGGCCAGCTCGTCGCGGGCCAGGAGCTCGCGCAGGCGGATCGTGGTGGCCGTGATCATGTGGTCGCACACGCGATAACCGCGGCGAGCGAATGGTTCCCCGGGGCGATCGCGCGCACCGCGATCCGAAAGCTGGTCTTCGCGGGGAGCCCGGTGATGTCCACGCTGCCGGCGTTGACGGTGGTGATGTGCGCGCTGTCGAGCGCGACGTCGTAGTTGTAGCCGGGCACCCGGTCCCACGTCGCGCTGATCGTCGAGGCCGTCGACGGGCCACATTTCAGCCCGGTCGGAGTCGGCAGCAATCCGGCGCTCGAGGACGGCTGACTGCTCGAGGGCGGCGAGCTGCTGCTCGAGGAGCTCGAGGGCGGCTGCGACGAGTACGGCGGGGGCTAGCTGGTCGGCTGCGACGAGGACGGCGGCGAGTTGCTCCCCGACGAGCTCGAGGCCGGCACCGGCGGGGCGCTGGAGCGGCCGAGCGCCAGAACCGCGGTCGCCGCTGCGCCGGCGCTGCCCAGCGCGACCAGCACCTCGCCCCGGGTGACGTGGAAGGCACGCGACGGCCGGATCGTGGGCACGACGCTTCCCCGGGAGGATGCTCGCGCGGGTCGAACCAGCGGTGCCATCGCTCCGCATGGTACCGCCCCGCCCCGCTCAGTTAACCTCGGTCGGCTGGGGCGGCGGCGACGGCCACGTGATGATGTTGCGCCGGGTGGGGTGGCGGCGCGTCCCGGTGG
>VFSW01007847.1_pt1 | contig 15430 bp, 7 predicted proteins | sample 5358111 | NCBI WGS metagenome assembly VFSW01 (sample SAMN11554181, study PRJNA540505) | mine drainage metagenome | isolation source: sediment from site ElyBrook_90M | place: USA: Ely Copper Mine, Vershire, VT | collected 2017
ATCCCTCTTTTGCGAGCGCCAGCGCCTTGGGATCGCCGGTGGCCTGATAGGCTGCGGCGGCTCCAAAGATGCAGAATCCGATGCCGTAGAGATGTTTGCCGTCGGTAAACGCTGGAGTGATTTTGCCGTCGTCATCGAGGCCCCAAAAGAATCCGCCATCCTGCTTATCCCACATGGTGTTCTGGAGAAAATCGATGCCCTGATGGACGATCGGCAGAAACTCCTGCTTCAGCTTTGGGTCCCGCAACACGACCTGGGATGCCACCCACGTCATTCGGCCCTGAAAGACAGAGAATTTGCCGTCACTGGGCAAGCTTTGCCAGTCGCGCGAGAAGTGGGAGTGGAAGCCCCCGTGGGAGCGGTCCACGGAACGAGGGAACCAGACATTAAGCACGTCCGCATGCAGCGCATCATCCATCTGCGAGGCGAGTTTGAGATAGGTTTCACGTGTGGGCTGAGAGAGGGCCTGCGGCGGGTGAGGTGAAGGCTGCTGGCCGATGCAGAGTCCGGTACACAGAAACATCAGTAGAGCAAGGCGATTGATTAGCAAGGCAATCCCTCTCAGCGGTTCATTCGGGAAGAATGCTAACAGAGACTCCGGAAACGACTCATGTTCACTTGATGCGCCGCAGAGCAAGGGTAGCCGCATGGAAGCCGCACATGCCATGAACGCCGCCGCCGGGGGGCGTCGAAGAGGAGCACAGATAAAGGTTCGGATTGCCTGTTGCGTAATTCTGTGCGCTGGGGCGGAAGAGAAATTGCCGGACGGTGAAGGCTCCACCGTTGATGTCGCCGCCAACGAGGTTTGCATCCATGGACTGGAGCGCAGCGGGGGATGAAACGTGGCGGGCCAGGATGCATTCACGAAACCCGGGAGCGAAGCGTTCGATTTGAGCCTCGATTCGAGCTGTCATGTCGATGGTGGATCCATTTGGCACGTGGCAATAGGCCCATAGCACGTGCTTGCCTTGCGGAGCGCGGGATGGATCGAAGAGGGTGGGCTGAGCGACCAACACGAATGGCTGCTCGGGATGGCGGCCGAGGGTGACGGCATCTTCCGCGGCGGCGATCTGCTCGAAGGTTCCGCCGAGGTGCACTGTGATGGCGCGTCGACACTCGGCGGCGCGCCATGGAACGGGTTGGGAGAGCGCGTAGTCCACTTTGAATGCGCCGGGGCCATGTTCGAATCGACGAAGAGTGCGCTTGAATCCGGCAGTGAGCCGATTTTCCGCCAGCGACAGCAACTGCCCGGGCGCGGTATCGAAGAATGTGAGCGTGTGGTTCTGGTCGATGTTACGCAGCGCGTCAGCATCGATGCGTCTCGATGAGTGGAGCGTGCCGCCCAACGATTGCAGATGAGCGACCAGGGCGCGCGGGATGGAGCTGGCCCCGCCGCGCGGGATGGGCCATCCCACCGCATGAGCCGCGGCGCCGAGCACCAGCGCAATGGCAGAACCGAGGGGCCGGTCAAAGCTGAGAAAGGAATGCGCCGCAAGCCCTGCAAAGAGGGCGCGAGCTCGAACGCCGGAGAAGTGGCTGTCGGCGAGCGCCTGTGCCGGTTGAAGCGCGGCCAGACCGAAGCGCGCCATGCGGAATGGATGACGTGGAATGCGAAGAACGGGACCGAGGATGTCCTCTGCGAACTGATCCCAGTGGTCGACGAGAGGCTGCATCAAGCGGATCCAGGGCTTGCCATCGATGCCGAACTCCTCCGCCGCACGGACAATATCTCGTTCAAGCACCACGGCGGTGCCGTCGTCGAGCGGGTGCGCGAGAGGGGCGTCTCCATGGATCCATTCGAGTCCGCGATCGGCGAGAGGGAGCGAGGCGAAGAATGGAGATCCCGCGGCAAGTGGATGCACGGCGGAGCCGAAATCGTGAAGGAAGCCTGGAAGGGTAAGCGGCAGCGTGCGTGTGGCGCCGCCCGGCTCGGCCTCGGCTTCGAAGACCTCCACGGAGAGACCCGCCTGCGCCAGGACAATGGCCGCAGCCAATCCATTGGGACCTGACCCAATTACGCAGGCGCGGCTCATCGTGTCCTTTCTCTGGTCAGTCATGCGTGGGGAGCTCATCCGCCCATTGGACCACAGCGGGCGTGCCGCTTGAACCGAGAGTCAACTCCGGAGCGTACAGGCCGAGGAGTTGCCGACGCCACCAATTGCCGGTGCGGCGCTTTTCATCCATCGAGGTAAACCAGTATTGCCACAAGACTACGCGCACGAAACGGGGCGGCGAATGCTGGAAGGGATTGCTTTTGAAAAGCGCGATCACATCGGGATCGTTGGCAAGGAGGTGTTCTTCCGTGATGGGGACAATATTGTTCTGCTGCCAGTCGCTGAGGGAAGCGAACCAGAGATTCCAGTCGAAGCGCGGCTGATAGGGCGCGTAGATGCGTGGAGGTTCATTGAGAGCCTGCGGCTTGCATTGGAAGGGATACGCAGTCCAGTTCTGGCCATCGTTTGATCCTTGAAATTCGATATCGTAACGACCGCGGGTCATGATCGCAAAGAGGCCGTACTGGTTAGCGATGCGGAAGGGCTCGAGGGCAACGATGGGTGCGGTGGGAAGCGGATTGCTGCGCAACGGGAGGGAGAGCATTTCGGCCGTTGTGTTGTAGGCGATCCAAGTGAGCATCACAGCAGCAACGGCGAGGCGAGCCGTGCGGGCGAACGCCGCAAGGTCTGGACGATGGACAGGGGGCTTGCTGGGGGTTTCATCGGAGCCGAATGTTACCGTGCTCGCGGGCTCGCCGTTGGGCGAAGACAACTGCACACCCGGATCAAGTTCATGATCATAGACCGTGACTGCTGGACGATAACGGTCAGGAACGAGCCAGAGCAGGGCCTTGTCGTCCAGCAGCAGGAAGCCAAGCGAAAGCACCAGATAGTTGAGGAACGTGTAATTGGCGGTGAGGATAACTCCTATCTCCCACGGAGTCACGATAAAGAAGCAGATCAGCCGCAGGCGGCGTGGAAGAAAGAGCATCAGGACAAGCCCGAGCTCCAGCACGAGGGTCCCGGCGGCAGAGGCTGCGTGGAACCAATGCGGCAGGTGTTCGACATACCAGCCGATCCAGGTTGGGAGTGGACCGTTCTGATAGTACTCGTCCATGGCGGTGAAGTTGCGCCACTGCGGATCTCCGCTGAGCAGCTTGACCATGCCCGATTCGAAATAGATGCGGAACCACTCCCATTGCAGAAGGAACAGGCTGGCGCGTGATGGAGGCGCGCTTGCTCCCCAGCCCGGCATCAAGCCGCGCGGCGCAAAGAACAGGGCAATGAATCCGGCCTCCAACAGCATTCCATCGGATTGATAACTGGAGAATGTGCTGGATGCAGCAACAAACGAGAGGAAGCAGATAAAGCAGACGAGGAAGGTGAGCCGCGGCCACAGATTTACAAAGGCGATCACGGATGCGATGAGGCCCAGCCAGGTAATCGCCATGAGCATCTGCGAACTTCCGGAGAGCCAGAAGAGCGATGGAGCATACCAGTATCGGGCGGGCCCGAGCGCATGCCCCACAGCGGCGAGGTATTGGTGCGCAGGAAGAATGCCCTGTGGACCGATCAGGCCCTTGATTTGAAAGAGCAAAGAGTAGAAGGCGGAAAAATAGATCGCGGCAAGGGCGCGCAGAAAGATCCACCGCGGAACGAGCCGGCCGGGCACGCCGGGCCGGGAGTCGAACAACCAGCGAAGAACGTTCCCTGGGTTGCGCTCCATCATCTCGGAAACAGGATAGCGACTTCCGGGCTTTGTGTCATGGCACAGGTTGGCTACAGCCGGTGCGCGGATGGGCCGAGTCAGCGCCGGGCAGTGAAGAGGCGGCCTGGATTATCGCCGATGACGACGCCTTCTCCATGACCGCCAAGGTCCAGCAGCAGTTGCCGCAGCGCACCGTCGCGCAGCACATTGTCGCGGATCACGCAGTGCTCGAGCCCTTGGTACACGATGCCGTATGTAGGGCTGAACGTGCCCGCATTTCCGTCGTCGCGTCCAGATTGCAGGCTGTTTCCCACGCAGGTTACGCCCTGTGCGCCGTCGAGCAGGATCTGCGAGGAGTCGTGGCTTTCCGGATCCGCGAGCTTGCCGCTGCGTTTGATGAAATTACCCGTGATGGTGACCTGCGTACAAGCCACGCGGCTTTTTTTCAGGGCGATTCCGCAGGTTCCGGCGCGATCGAAGAAGTTGCCCGTGATCTGATATCCGTCACCACCGATGATCAGCATGTTTTCTTCGCCGTTCCATTCGATGCGGTTTGCGGTGAATGTGATGGAGGCGTTCTCATGGCGCGCCGCGAAGCCGGCGCGCTGATTGCCGGAAAACCAATTGTCAAGGAGGAAGCCATCCCAGCCTCGAAGGTTGAGTCCATCGCCGCGATTGTAGGCCAGCATCGAATGGCGGATGCTGAAGCACCACACGCGTGCCAGGTTGGCGCCATCTCCGCTGAAGCGGGCCACCTGGCATCGTTCGATGCGAAAGCCATCTTCGTGTTTTGCATACTCAGTCCGGTTGACGAACATTCCATGAATGTCTCTTCCGAGACCTCGACCGTCGAGCGCGATGCCTTCGATGGAGGAGCCTCGCGCGTCGGTGAGATTAAGAAGACATGTCGCGTCGGCGCTTGCGAGGCGGAGCACGGTTCCGCCAGGCCCGCTGTAATTCCAGGCCGCAGTGCCGATCAGCGCCGTACCGGGGCGCACGTGAAGCTCATGCGTGAGATAGGCGCCGGGCGGCACGATGACCCCGCCGCTGGTTTGCGCCGCGGCATCGAGCGCGCGCTGCAGAGCCGCGGTGTCGTCAGTTTTTCCATCGCCCGTGGCGCCGAGCTTTCGGGCATTGACGAGTTCGCCTGCAACGGGGTCCGGCGCCGCATTTATCCGCTCGCTCCCAAAGAAGAGTGAGGCTCCTCCCATCATCGCGCTTCGTGCCAGTTCGCGGCGACTCGGCCGCGCGCCGATCTTCATGTCCATGACTCTTCTCCACGCTGCTGCAGCATCTCTTCATTGTTCTTCTTGGATCGCATCGATTCTATGCGCCCCATCCTGAAGATCGCCAGCCGCCGTACGCTCGATGCCCACGATGCAAAGGTTGGGCGCGAAGCATGATAGGATGCGCACACATTGGCGAGTGCGATTGGCGGTCATTTTTTCGAGGCGAGGGGCGGAATGCGAGCTGCAGCTATCTGTGTGTCGATCCTGTTCTTTTCCGGACTGCTCTCCGGGCCGGTTGCGGTGCGTGGTGCTCAAACAGCAGCGGAAGGCGAGCAGTTCGACATTGTCATCGTGAACGGTCACATCATGGATGGCACCGGATCACCCTGGTATTCAGGCCAGGTAGGGATTCGCGCGGGCCGGATTGCGGCTATCGGCAACCTCGAAGGTGCGCCACGCCGGCAGACGATCGATGCGCACGGCAAGGTGGTTGCGCCCGGCTTCATCGACATGCTCGGCCAGTCCGAATTGACCATGCTTGTGGATCCGCGTGTGCCCTCGAAGATCTACCAGGGGATTACGACAGAGATCACCGGCGAAGGCAACTCTGCGGCACCGGTTAACGCGGCGATGATTGCAAGCGACCGCGCCGGTTACGATCATTTGAAGATCAATCCCGACTGGACCAGTTTCCGAGAGTATTTCGCGCGGCTGGAGCGACAGGGATTGGGGATCAACCTGGCGAGTTACGTGGGCGCCACGAGCGTACGCCGGATGGTGCTGGGCGATGCGGATGTCGCCCCGACGGCAGCGCAACTCGCGCAGATGCAGTTGCTGGTAAAGGAGGCGATGCAGGACGGAGCGATGGGGCTCTCGACGTCGCTTCAATATTCCCCCGCTCCTTATGCGAAGACGGACGAACTGATCGCATTAGCCAGTGAGGCGGCGAAGCATGGAGGCATCTATGCCACACACATGCGCAGCGAGGGCGACACCGAGCCGGAGGCGATCGATGAGGCGGTGCGTATCGGACGCGAGGCGCACATACCGGTTGAGATCTGGCACCTGAAGGCGGCGGGCAAGGCCAATTGGGGCCACATGCCGCAGATTATCGCGCAGATCGATGCCGCGCGTGCCTCCGGTGTGGATGTCAGCGCCAACACCTACGCGTACACGGCATGGTTCAACACCTTTTCAGCATTCATTCCACCGTGGGCGCACGATGGCGGCGACGCAAAGCTGATCGAGCGGCTGAAGGATCCTGCGACCAGGGCGCGCATCCGCAAAGACATGCTCTCGACGAGCGGCAACTGGGATAACGAATGGCAGGAAGTTCCAGGGCCGGAAGCGATCCTGGTGGCGGTGGTTCAGAATCCTGAACTGATGCCGCTCCAAGGCAAGAGGCTTTCGGAAGTGGCGGCGCTCTGGCACGAAGATGCCATCGATGCACTCTGCGACCTGCTCATCAAGGACAAGGCCTTCACCGAGGTGGCCGTGTTTGCCATGAGCGAGCCGGATGTAGTGCTGGCGTTGAAGCAGCCATGGGTCTCGGTGGACAACGATTCGCAAGGCACGGCACCTGATGGTCTTCTGGGACATGAGCATCCGCATCCACGAGCTTATGGAACGTTTCCGCGCATCCTGCGCAAATATGTGCGCGAGGATCACGCGCTCACGTTAGAGGATGCGATTCGCAAGTTCACAGCCTTGCCGGCCCAACGGATGCGGCTGAACGATCGGGGCGTGTTGAAGCAAGGGATGTGGGCGGATGTGGTGATCTTCGACCCGGCGACAATTCGCGATGTGGCTACATTCGAGCAGCCAAACCAGCTTTCGCAGGGGATGGAGTACGTGCTGGTAAACGGAGTGCCGGTGGTTGCGGAAGGTCGCATGACGGGTTCGCTGCCCGGCAAGGTACTGCGCGGCCAAGGCTATCAGGCCCGGTGAGAGGCGCGCCTGCAGGTCACTTTCTTAGGGGCCGGACCTATGCAGCGACTGGTTGATGGCTCCCAGCAGCTTTCCGGAAGGGTCGCTGGAATAGTCCCAGAACATGACTCCGCCAAGTTTGTGAGTTAAAACATAGCTGCACTTGGAAGCGATGGATTGCGGATCTTCGTAGCTGACAAAGATTCGCGTTTCCGCGTTGTAGAGGGAAGGCACCGCGGACGCAGCATCCCAGTAACGAGTGAATCCGTGCTCCAGCATGGTTGCTTCGATAAGGCTGTAGGGAGCGTAGGCATTCGGAATGGGCTTGCCCGGCTGGAAGAGCCCGTGGTTGAGGCCTGCAACGTCGCCCCACATGTGGCCGTAAAAAGGAATGCCGAGTATGAGTTTGGCGGCGGGAACTCCCGCTCTCTCAAACGCATGAATTGAGGCATCCACTGAAACCCTGGCGGGATCGTCCGGGTCAGTGAAGAGAGGCGCGTGGTTGCCTGTGAGAGGGCCGGAACCCGGTTCGTAGTAGTCGTAGGCCATCAGGTTGACGGCATCGACATATCGACTCACCTTTGCCATCTCCGTGTGGGCAAGAAATTCATCGGAGGCGCCTGCCGCGATGGTGAGATAGAGTTTTCGTCCGTCATTCCTCGTTTCCAAATCGAAATTTCTGCGGAGGTCGCTGAGCAACAGGGTGAAGTTGCGCTTGTCTTCACTCCGGAAGGGATGACCGGAACCGGGCATGCCGGGGTACTCCCAATCGACATCGAGCCCGTCGAGATGGTAGAGGGAGAGGAAGTCCATCACACTATGGACAAAGCTCGCCCGGCTGGCTGGCGTCAAGGCGACGTCTGAGAAATTGTTCGACCCCAGCCAACCGCCTGTGGAGATAAGGACTGTGAGCGACGGATTCACTTTACGCAGAGCGACGAGCCTTTCGAGGTTGCCGGCATCGTCGGCAGATCCAGAGAAGATCTGTCCATCCTTGATGGTGGCGAATGCGTAGTTGATGCGCGTTAAGGCGTGGGCATCGATCAGGCCTGGCGGAAGGGCAGCATTATGGGAGAAGACATATGCTGCGATGATCTGCGTGGCGGGCGCCGGGCCCGCGAATGCGCGGCAGGTCGAGGCGGCGAAAACAACGTTCAACGCAATGATGAAGATGACGGCGCGATTTCGCAACATGGATGGACTTCCCAAATCAGATTATCAATTGTGCCGCGTGTGCCGCGCTCGCCATCCTTATTCTTTGCGTTGCAGATTCTCTTATCCAGTGCATTGCGAATCCTCGCATGCGCCTGGAGAAGGAATGTTCAAGATGAAATGTCATCGGACGAATTCATCGGATTTCGACGAGGGAATGAAGAAGACGACTTAAGCTATTGTGTATCAAGCGACGGTGTGATGGTCAGCCCATGCTTTCTGCAGCATGGCTGCGGCATCTTTGACAGGCACTTGGCGCGAGGCCCTTTTCTTGTTCCAGAAGGCAGCGGACGCGGCTACCGCTAACGAAAATCCACCCAAGTATAAAACCAGACGCAACATCGATGTATCCTCCATGGGGGAGTCTGATGCAGAAGGTGCGACGGGCGGTTAGTTGGCGATGTGCGTTTTGCCGGAACCGGTAAACGATTGCTGATCCAACAGGCAACGAACTCCCTCTGGACAACGGTACCTGCCACAACTATAGTCACTGGCCTCGCAATTTCCTTACGATTTCCGGCCACGGAAATCGCCTGCGATGGACCCATGAACCACTTTCTTTGGCAGGAGGACCAATCCATGACAGTTCAGAAAGCAACTCTGCGACGCCTTCTCGGGCACGCTTCGACCCTCTCCGCAGTTTTGATTACCTTCGCCCTCGCATTGCCGGCGCTGGCTGCAACGGATCCGCCGATTCCGGCCGGTGACGTTCGCATTCACTACTACAGGCCAGACAGCAATTTCAGCGGCTGGACGATGTGGACCTGGAATGCTTCGACCGAAAACCAGACCGCGTGGTGTTCCACCGAACTGAACCAGGCCGGCACGGACAGTTACGGCGCTTACTGGGATGTCAGCGTCAACCCTGCGTGGGGCAGCCCAGCGGGGGATCTGGGTTTCATCATTCATAACTGCAGCACCGGAACCAAAGATCCCGGCCCTGACCAGCACCTTCAAACCACGCTTTACCGCGAAGCCTGGATTATCTCGGGCGATAACACGGTGTATACGACGCAGCCCACGCCGCAGCAGTTGCTGAACGGCGTCTTCCAGGAGGAACAGGCATACTGGCTCGACCACCAGCGTCTCGCCATCCAGCCGGGATATTTCCAGTCTGGCTGGACGTACTTCCTGAACGCGAGCCTGACAGGCGGCCTGCAGCTTTCCAGTTCGGGTGTCACCGGTGGAACCTCGGTGCAGTTAACTCCGGGCGGATCGCTCACGCCGGATGAACTGATGCGCTACCCGCAGCTTGCAAGTTACGTGGTGATCCAGGTACCCACGAGCGTGCAACTGGCCACGATCAAGCAATTTCTGAAAGGCCAGGTAGCTATCTCGGCGGTGGATTCGACGAACACGCTGAAGTATGCGACCGGCATTCAGACTGCCGGTGTACTCGATGACTTGTTTTATTACTCCGGCAAGCTCGGGGTCATCTTCAACGATTCGCAAGATGCCGATTCTTCAGGCGGCTCTGCGCCAGTGCAGATCAAACTGTGGGCGCCCACGGCGCAGGGTGTCTGGCTGCAGATCTTCGACCTGGCTACCGATCCATCGCCATCCGCGGTGATCGCCATGCATGAAAAGAATGGCGTGTGGACGGCCAACGGCGAAGAGGGCTGGGAAGGCAAGTACTACCTCTACAGCGTGAATGTCTACGTGCCGGGAGATCATGCCGTCGACACGAATCTGACCACCGATCCTTATTCGGTTGATATCGCAGTCAACGGCACCAAGTCTCGCATCACCAATCTCGAATCCGACTCCACGAAGCCCAGGGGCTGGGAGGACTCCGATTCGCCTCCGTTGCGCAGCCTTTCGGATATGAGTCTCTACGAGCTCCACATCCGCGATTTCAGCGTGAACGACAACACCGTACCTGTGCAGGACCGCGGCATGTATGAAGCCTTCAACGACCAGAACTCCAACGGCATGCGCCACCTTCGCGCACTCGCCCACAGCGGGTTGAAGGCCGTGCATATATTGCCCTCCTTCCACATGGCCAGCATCAACGAGGACAAGTCTACGTGGCAGACCACGGGCGATCTTTCGCACGATCCGCCGGACAGCACGATGCAGCAGCAGGCGGTGAGCAGCATCCAGGGCAAGGATGCCTATAACTGGGGCTATGATCCGGTGCACTACATGACGCCGGAGGGAAGCTACGCCATCAATCCGGACAACCGCGTGATGGAGTACCGCACCATGGTCGAGGGTCTGCACTCTGCCGGGTTGCGTGTGATTCAAGACGTTGTTTTCAACCACACCAGCGCGTTCGGAGAAGGGCCGAACTCGAATCTCGACGAGGTTGTTCCCGATTACTATCACCGGCTGGATGCGAACGGCAGAATCGAGACGGGTTCATGCTGTGCAGATACGGCCAGCGAGCACCGCATGATGGAGAAGCTGATGATCGACACCCTTGTACTCAACGCACGCGAGTACAAGATCGATGGCTTCCGTTTCGATATCATGAGCTTCCACTTCACCTATAACATGCAGCACATCCAGCAGGCGCTTGCCGCGCTCACGCCGCAGAATTCCGGTGTAGATGGCTCGAAGATCTATCTTTACGGCGAGGGATTCAACTTCGGCGACACTTATAACAACCAGATAGGTCCCAACGCCAGCCAGGTCAACCTGTATGGCTTCGGAATCGGCAGCTTCAACGATCGGATTCGGGATGGCATCCGGGGCGGCAGCCCGTTTACCGATGAACGCGTGCAAGGGTTCGCGACCGGACTCTTGACCGACTCCAGCGATTTCACCAACGGCAACACAAACCCGATGGACCAGAAGAATCAACTGCTTCAATACTCTGACTGGATCAGGGTTGGTCTTACGGGAAACCTGCGCGATTACACGTTTATGAGCAGTTCCGGGAGCACCGTTACCGGGGCGCAGGTGAACTATAACGGGCAGCCCACGGGCTACACCAAGACCCCCATCGAGGCGATCAATTATTGCTCCGTCCACGATAACCAGGACATCTTCGATGCAGTTCAGTTGAAGTCGAGTTACAGCGACAGCATTGCCACGCGCGAACGGCGGCAGGTGCTGGCGATGAGCCTGGTTGAACTGGGAGAAGGCATTCCGTTCTTCCAGGGCGGCGACGACATGTTGCGCTCAAAGGACATGGACCAGAATAGCTACGACTCCGGCGATTGGTTCAACAAGATCGATTGGAGTGGACAGACGGCGAACTGGGGTATCGGCTTGCCCATCGCCAGCCAGAACTCCGGGCAATGGCCCATCATGCAGCCTTTGCTCGCCAACTCCGCTTATACCCCGCAGGCGGCGAACATCGCATCGGCGACCGCGGCCTTTCAGGAGTTCATGCGGATCCGCTACAGCTCGGAACTCTTCCGCATGACGAGCCTGCCGGCGATACAGAAGAATCTCACCTTCCTCAACACGGGACAAAATCAAACCCCGGGCCTCATCGTGATGAAGCTCGACAACAACATGGGAAATTACAGTGGCTTCAAGCACGTGCTGGTGGTGTTTAATGCAACCAACGCCGCTGTCAACTTCACGAACGCACAGTTGCAGGGAATGCATCTGCACCTTCATCCGGAGCTGATGCATTCCAGCGATCCGGAGGTCAGGCAGTCCAGTTTCAATTCGCAGCAGGGCTCGGCCAATGTACCGGCGCTGACCACGGCGGTATTTGTGCAATAACGAAACAGCGTTACGGCAGAACCCAAATCGGCCGCACTTTGGACGATATGCAGACCCGGCAGGAACTTCCTGCCGGGTCTCATTTCTGTGGGTGGTCGTGCAAAAGGCCACGCATCAATTGCGAGGTTACCGGGATTACAACTTACCAAATATTCATCTTCGCAATGCATACTGAGATGAATGAAGTTCTCCCGTGCGGTTCCAGCATTCATTTGTGCAGCGGCCTTATCGCATTCCGCTCTCGTATTCGCTCAAACGGGTGTGTCCGCGATTCTACCCAACGGGCGTGAGGTTCACCCGGCCGGCAACTGGGTGCCACTTGCTCCTTACCCGTTCGCGCTGGCGGTCCGTGCGGATGGGGCCCAGATCGCTGCACCGTCGATAGGCTTCCCTTTTGCGCTCAATGTTGTGGATGGGCCGCTGGACGCTCATCCCGCGGTGCGGAGGCTACCTGCAGGCGAGGAAAGTGATCCGGCAATTGAGGTACACGCGGGGCTGGCTTATTCGCCGAACGGGGCGCTGCTTTACGTGGCGACCGGCGACTCCGGCAAGATTCGCGCGTATCGGACCAGCGACTGGACGTCTGCAGGGGAGGTATCGCTGGATGGGCTGACGGGCGCGAAGGAGTATAGCGGCAGCTTCGCGGCCACGCTTGTTGTCTCTGCCGACGGCAACACGCTGTATGCCCTCGATCAGGGCAACTGGCGTGTCGTATTGCTCGATGCGCGACGGCTTGAACGAATCGCTGCCATTCCTACCGGAACGTATCCTTTCGGGCTCGCAATGTCTCCCGATGGGAAGCGGCTCCATGTCACTAATTCCGGGTTGTTCGAGTACACCACGATTCCCGGGGCCAGCGCGAAGGATCCGCTGGCGACGGGCCTTCGCTTTCCGCCATTCGGCTACCCATCCAAGGCTGCGCGCGAGGGAACGGTGGTTGCGGGGAAGCGAATCCCAGGGCTGGGAGATGAAAACTCCGACCGGGGCAGTTCGTTGTGGACGTATGACGTGAGCGACCGCGGGCATCCGACGGTAACGGCAAAGCTGAGGTTGGGCGCTCTCATCACCGCGGAGCGAGGCGGAACGGTGGGCGGCGCCGCACCTACGGGCGTGGCAACCGATGGCGAAGCCGTGTATGTCTCGCTGGCACATGACGACGCAGTGGCGAAGATCAGCGCAGATGGAAAGCGGTTGCTTGCGGAGACGGCTCTATCGCCGCTTACCGGGGCCCGCTTTCAGGATGGAGAGGGGCGGCCGCTGCGCGGCGTGATGCCCAGCGGACTGACGGCGCACGATGGACGGCTGTTCGTCGCGGAATCGGGCATCAACGCAGTGGGCGTGCTCGATGCGGCCACCATGAAGGTTGTCGAACACATTCCCGCAGGCTGGAACCCATCCGCGGTTGAATTCTCTCCGGACGGCAAGACCCTGTATGTCGTGAACACGAAGGGTAAAGGCACAGGGCCGAATGGCGGCAAGCAGCACGATCCCAATCTGCCGTCGTACATTGGCTCGCTCGAACTGGGGGGATTGAGTGTGATTCCGCTTGCGAACCTGCCTGCCGCAGAGTCGATGACACAGACAGTGATCGCAGCAAATACGGCAGGCATTGCGAACCGCCTGCCGCTGCCTCGACTCAAACACTGTTTTCTCGTCATCCGCGAAAATCGCACCTACGACGAGGTGCTGGGCGACATTGCCGGGGCCAACGGCGACCCCTCTCTGGCCCGCTATGGGCTCGACGGATGGGCTGCGGAGGAGCAGTCGGCGATACATCTGAAGGTGACGCCCAACCTGCATGCGCTGGTGGGTCGTTTTGCGATGAGCGACAACTTCTATGTGGACTCGGACGTATCGGCGGACGGGCATCGATGGGTGGTCGGCATCAATCCTACCCCTTTCTTCAACACCGCTTGGACCTCCGGCTATGGCGGGCGGCGGCACGAGGACGCGGCGGTTGAGCAGCCAGGTCGGCGCGCTCTGTTTGGCGGAGCGGACGCTCCCATGCCTGAAGATGAGCCACAGTTCGGCTCTCTTTGGGAACACATTGCGGCAGGCGTCAAAGGTCCATTGGGCATTTTGAATTATGGAGAGGGGCTGGAGGTTGAGGGGAACAACGAGATGGCCGGCGCGGAGCCGGAGGGTCAGCGACTCTTCCTGAACTCGCCGTTGCCCAAGCCGGTCTTCGAATCCAGCGATCGTCGCTTTCCCACCTTCAACCTGGGGATTCCGGACCAATTTCGAGTTACGGAATTCGAACGTGACTTTCGACAGAAGATCGCCGCGGACAAGGTTCCGGCGCTCATCGTCATCCGGCTGCCCAACGATCACACCATGGATCCGCGGCCCGAGGACGGTTATCCTTACCGCGCCTCGTATGTTGCCGACAATGACCTGGCGCTGGGACGCATCGTAGCGTTTCTGTCAAAGACTTCCATCTGGAAGGACTCGGCGCTTTTTGTCACGGAGGACGATGCACAGGGGGGCGTAGACCATGTGGACGCTCACCGCAGCATCCTGCTCATTGCCAGCCCCTGGGTCAAGCCAGGTTCCATCAGTCACGATCACACCAGCATGGGATCGATTACGCGCACCATCGACGAATTGCTGGGCCTGGGCCCGCTGAACCTTGAAGACGCGCTTGCGGGGGAGATCACCGGAGTCTTCGACAGCGCTCCTCACATGGAACCCTTCGCCGTTCGGCCGTCCGATGCGCGCGTGTTTGATTCGGCAAAGGCTCGCGCGGCCAGGCCGAAAACGAAAGCGGAGGCCGCCGCTCTGCGCGATGTGGATGACTCGGATGAGATTCGCAAGGAGATTGAGAAGGCTCCGGCTGAGCTTCGCAAACCGAGGAAGGATGACTGAGCCGCGTTCAACGCCTCGCTGCAGAACATTTTCTGTATACGAAACGCAGGGAGGCGTGTAATCTAGGCAGAACCTCTGGGATGAGCGTCCCAAGCCCGGCGCAATCGCAAGAGCAACAAAGTAGTTTTGAATTTTCCATCAAGTAAATCTTCATTCCCCAGACCTTCCGTCGCAGTCCTGTTTTAAACGATCTGTAACTCGCTTCAGCCTTGGCTGTAACAGAGCCTCTGTAGGCTGAATCTGTCGCATCGCTTAAAAAAGAATGATCAAAGCACAGCGGCCACCCCATGGCGCAGACGCTTCGATATGCACGGAGATTGTCCGCTTTTGGTCATGTTCAACTGAGGTCTCGACCGGCTGAAACAGCACTCCCCGCAGCCGTATGTTTTCGTCATACTTCGCACGCCAACCTTCTTCGGCGTTCCGATCCCATTTTGTTCGCACTTCTTTTTTCAATTCAACAACGTTGTACTCATGCTGCATCTTTAGGAGACAGTGATTCATGCGGAACCAAATTGAACGCATTACGCGACGATTTCAGCGGCGTGGCTTGGCTATATTCGGCATGCTTCTGTTGCTTGTTCTGTCCTGCACCCGGGGCTATGCGCAAACGACGCAAGGCTCGATTGTCGGCTCCATCGACGACGCCGGCGGCGCCGTAGTCACTACCGCTACTGTGACCCTGACCAATACCGACGAAGGCACAATTCGCGTTACGAAATCGAATTCCACCGGCGACTACCGCTTTGTGAATGTCAAGGCGGGGCACTATTCGGTGGAGGTTGTGGCTCCGGGTTTTGAAAAGTGGTCAGCTA
>VFSW01007848.1_pt1 | contig 15430 bp, 15 predicted proteins | sample 5358111 | NCBI WGS metagenome assembly VFSW01 (sample SAMN11554181, study PRJNA540505) | mine drainage metagenome | isolation source: sediment from site ElyBrook_90M | place: USA: Ely Copper Mine, Vershire, VT | collected 2017
CATACAGAAAGTTCATCTGGAAGAACGCCCCTTTCGCCTCGAAGGTGACCAAGGCCAGTACACGTGCGATGCCCTGATCATTGCCACCGGCGCATCGGCGCTTTATCTGGGCCTGCCGTCAGAAGAAGCCTTTCTGGGGCGTGGCGTCTCCGGTTGCGCCACCTGCGACGGCTTTTTCTACCGCAATGAGGACGTGGCCGTCATCGGCGGTGGCAACACGGCCGTGGAAGAAGCCCTCTACCTCAGTGGCATTGCCCGTTCCGTTACCCTGATACATCGCCGTGACAAGCTCCGGGCCGAACCCATCCTGGTGGACCAGCTCATGGAAAAAACCCGTACCGGAAACGTGCGCATCCTCTGGAACCATGTCATGGAAGAGGTCCTTGGTGACAAGGAAGGAGTCACCGGCATACGGGTGCGTCATGTGACGGACGGACAGCACACGGAAATCATATTGCGTGGTGTGTTCGTGGCCATCGGGCACCGCCCCAACACAGAACTGTTCGAAGGCCAGCTCCAGATGGAAAACGGTTATCTGGTGACCCGCGGGGGACGCGAGGGAGGGTCTACCCAAACCAGCGTCCCGGGCATATTTGCTGCCGGGGATGTACAGGATTCCGTCTACCGTCAGGCCATCACCAGTGCGGCCACAGGATGCATGGCAGCGCTGGATGCCCAGCGTTACCTGGAGAGCCTGGCCGTCATGGCATGAACCGTACCCTGATTGTCTCCCTGCTGTTTGTACTGATGTGGGGACTCGGCCTTGCCAGCAGGCACCTGACCCGTCCTGATGAAGGCCGGTATGCCGAAATCGCCCGTGAGATGGCGGTGACCGGCCATTGGGTCACTCCGCGACTCAATGCCATCCCCTATTTTGAAAAACCACCGTTGCAGTACTGGGCCACGGCCTCAGCCATCCGCTGGCTGGGCCCCACCCCGCTGGCAGCACGCCTGTGGGTGGGGCTGATGGGCCTGCTGGGCGTATTCTTGATCTGGAAAACCGGAGACAGGGTTTTCGGCCAGGGAACCGGCATCCGGTCCGCGCTCGTGCTCTGCAGTTCCCTGTATTACGCAGCCCTGGGACATATCAATACGCTGGACATGGGCGTGACCTTCTGGATGACGCTTTCCCTCTGCGCGTTCCTGCTGGCGCAACTGGAAAACACCCGATGGATGTTCGTTGCCTGGGCAGCTGCCGCAGCCGCGTTCATGAGCAAAGGATTGAGGGCCCTGGCCCTGCCCGGGGGCGCCTTGCGGAGCAACTCGATGTGGACACGCGACGTGAGCCCATGGAAACGACTGGAACTGATGCGCGGCATTCCCCTGTTCCTCGTGCTCGCCGTGCCCTGGTTCTGGCTGTGCTACAGCGAGCACCCACAGTTCCTGTGGTTTTTCTTCATTCATGAGCACTTGGAACGGTTTGCCACAACGGTACACAACCGTGTGGAACCCTTCTGGTATTTCCTGCCGATCCTGCTGGCCGGATGGCTCCCCTGGACAGGGCTCCTGCCCGCGAGCCTGCTGGCCCCGCTGAAGGGGGCCTCTCACTCCAGAACATTTTCCCCGAGACGTTTCCTGACCGTCTACGCCCTGTTCATCGTGGTGTTCTTCAGCCTGTCAGGGTCAAAGTTGCCGGCATACATCCTGCCCGCCTTCCCGGCCATTGCCCTGCTCATGGGCAGGACGCTCAACCATGCGGCACGCCCCCCTGCCCATCCGGCCTGGTGGGCCCTGGGCTGGGCAGGCTTGCTTGCGATTGTCGCGTTCACTCTGGGTTTTCCGGATTGGGCTGCAAGCCTGGGCCTGCATCCTGATGTGGATCCCGACATGGTATCGGACTACCGCCTGTTTGCCCCATGGATTGCCACAGCTTCGGCACTCATGGTCCTGGGCGCCGTTCTGGCCCTGCGTTACAGGAAGCAGCCGTTGACCTTTCTCGTCATCCTGTCCCTGGCCTCCCTGGGGGCCGTCCAGCCCCTGCTGATGGGCAGTAATGCCCTGTCCAGCGTCACATCGACCGCCTCCCTGGTGCGCCAGGTGGGCCCACTGCTCAGGCAGGCCTCCCACATCTATAGCGTGGACACTTACGACCAGACGCTGGATTACTACCTGGGGCGCACGGTCACCCTGGTGGCTTTCCAGGACGAACTGTCCTTTGGGCTGAACCTGGAACCCGGGGATTCCATTCCCACGCTCGAAAAATTCCGCTCCGTCTGGCAGCAAGACACAGGCGCCACGGCGTTCATGGAGCCCGCCATGTTCAGGACATTGACCCGCATGGGCTTGCCCATGCGGGTCCTGTATCAGGACACCCGCCGTGTTATAGTGGCGCGCATATGATGACCCTGACCAGTTTTTCCCTGATCCTTGCGGGCGTCCTCCTCAACGCCACGGCCCAGCTGCTTCTCAAGGCAGGCACCAATGCCATCGGTCATTTCGAATTTTCCCTGGACAACCTCGCTCCCATTGGATGGAAGGTGGCCACTGAGCCCCATGTGCTCGGGGGACTGGGCTGTTACGTTCTCAGCGTCGTGATCTGGATCATGGCCCTGTCACGCGTACCCGTATCCATGGCCTATCCCATGCTGTCCATCGGGTATGTGGTGAACGCCCTGGCGGCCTGGCTATGGCTGGGGGAAACCCTCACCAGTGGCCGCGTGCTGGGCATCTTCGTCATCATCCTTGGAGTATTTCTCGTTGCCCGCCACTGATCCCGGCCACCCATTGCCCTTTCTGCCCTTTGCACGTCCCACCATTGACGAAACCATGGTGGAAGCCCTGTCGGATACCCTGCGTTCCCTGTGGATCACTTCCGGCCCCCACGTGCTGGCTTTCGAGGCGGCACTGTCCAGATATCATGGCGATCGCCCCGTGCGGGTTTTCACCTCGGCAACGGCCGCACTGGAAGTGGCGCTGCTCGTTCTGGGCATTGGACCCGGCGACGAGGTGATCCTCCCGGCCCAGACATTCTTCTCATGCGCCAACATGATCACCCGGACAGGGGCACGTCCCGTGTTCGTGGACGTGGATCCCGTGACGCGCAACATGGATCTGGAGGCCGCCAGAGCCCGCATCACGCCCCGTACCCGTGCGCTCATGCCCACCCATTTCGCCGGGTTGCCGATGGACATGGACGCCCTTTACGCGCTTGCGGAGAGCCATGGACTGAGGGTCATCGAAGACGCGGCACTGGCCATTGGCAGCCAATGGAAAGGGCTCCCCATTGGCAGCTTTGGTGACCTGGCAAGCTTCAGTTTTCATCCCAACAAGAACATCACCACCATAGAAGGCGGGGCACTGGTCTTTCCTTCGGAAGAACTGGCGGCGCGTGCGGAAAAATTCCGTTTTCATGGCATTTCGCGTCTGGCTGATGGAACCCGCGATGTGGTGGTTCCCGGTGGCAAATCCAACATGCCTGATGTCAATGCCCGGCTGGGACTCCTGCAACTGGAGCGCCTCGAGGAATTCACAAGACGCAGGCAACAGCTGGTGGCCCGTTATTTTGAACGTTTGGATACCGACCCCCCCTGCGTTCTGCCAGCTCGTGGTGACGACGGCCATAGCTGGAACTTCTTTGCGCCATTGCTGCCTCTCGACCAGCTGAACCGATCGCGCAAGGACATCATGGACATGTTGCACAAGCGGGGCATCGGGACGGGTATTTCCTACGAAGCCACGCATCTCACCACGCAATATCGCGCCCTGGGTTACCGGGAAGGCGACTTTCCCCATTCCGAACGCATTGCACGGGAAACCCTTACCCTCCCCCTGTATCCTTCCATGAACGAACCGGATGTGGACCGGGTATGCGACACCCTGCGCGAAGTGCTGCATGAGGCCCGGAAAAAATGAAGCCAGCCGTCCTGCCAGACACCTCCATCGTGATTCCCGTCTACAACGAGGAAGACGGTCTGCCCGCTCTCTTTTCACGTCTTTACCCGGCGCTGGACAGCCTCGACATCCCGTATGAAATCGTCTTCGTCAACGATGGCAGCAGGGATCGCTCACCGGCCCTTCTGCGCGAGCAATTCGAGCGGCGCCCCGATGTCACCCGCGTGGTGCTCCTCAATGGCAACTACGGCCAACATATGGCCATCATGGCAGGTTTTGCCCAGGCACGCGGGCGACGGATCGTCACTCTGGATGCCGACCTGCAGAACCCCCCGGAGGAAATCGGAAAACTGCTGGCCGCCATGGATGCCGGGCATGATTATGTGGGCACCATTCGCGAGAACCGTCAGGACAGTGCCTGGAGACGTTGGGCATCGCGCTCCATGAATACCCTTCGGGAAAGCATCACGCGAATCCACATGACGGACCAAGGCTGCATGCTGCGGGCCTATGACCGGCGCATTGTGGAAGCCATCCTGTCCTGCCGTGAAGTGAACACCTTCATCCCGGCGCTGGCCCACACCTTCGCCGCCCACCCCGCCGAGGTCAGCGTACGCCACGAAGAACGTTCCGCAGGCGAGTCCAAGTATTCCATTTACAGCCTGATCCGTCTCAATTTTGATCTGATCACGGGATTTTCCGTGGTACCGCTGCAGTTTTTTTCCCTGATGGGCATGACTCTTTCCGTGCTCTCCGGCCTGTTCGTGATTTACCTGTTCCTGCGCCGGATCCTGTTGGGACCGGAGGCGGAAGGCGTTTTCACCCTGTTTGCCATCACCTTTTTCCTGATCAGCATCCTGCTGTTCGGTATCGGCCTGCTCGGTGAGTATGTGGGGCGCATCTATCAGCAGGTGCGTGAACGCCCGCGTTACCTGATCGAAGCCATTCTGGAACGTTCAACGGAGCCGCCCCCGTCGTGACCCGAGTCGTGGTCTTCGCGTATCACAACATCGGGGTCCGTTGCCTTGAGGTGCTGCTGGAACAAGGCCTGCAGGTGGCTTTGGTGGTCACGCACCAGGACAACCCGAAAGAAAACATCTGGTTCGATAGCGTGGCCGAATGTGCACGCAAACACGGACTTCCCGTGATCTTTCCTGACAACCCCAATGATCCGGCCGTGGTCCGGATGATCCGCGACCTGGATCCGGATTTCCTGTTCTCCTTCTATTACCGGCACATGCTGGATGCCTGCCTGCTGGACATCCCGCGACGCGGTGCCTATAACCTTCACGGTTCCCTGTTGCCTCTCTATCGTGGACGCGTTCCCGTCAACTGGGCTGTGATCCGTGGGGAAACGGAAACTGGCGCCACGTTGCACGCCATGACCGTCAAACCGGACCAGGGAGACATCGTGGCACAACAACGCGTGCCCATTGCTCCGGATGATACGGCCCACGACGTGTTCCTGAAGGTGACGGATGCAGGCGTCAACGCCTTGCGTGAAGTACTCACTCGCCTGGTTTCGGGTCATGCCGTACACAGCCCCCAGAACCTCTCCGCAGGCCACTACTTTGGGGGCCGTCGTCCCGAAGATGGCCAAATCGACTGGTCAAAACCTGCCCTGGAGATCCACAATCTGGTACGGGGTGTTGCGCCGCCCTACCCTGGTGCATTCACCACCCTGAAAGGCAAAACCACCCGTATTCTCAGAACCAGTCTGACCCCGCGGCCCGATGCAATTGCGTGGACCACCTGTTCGGATGGCGTTCCGCTCTACCTGTTGTCCATGGAATTCGGGGGAGAACCCCTGGACGCCACCACCTTCAAATCCCTTTTCCCTCAGGGCGTGCGCCCGGACTGAAAGCACACCATTGCAAGTTTCAGCAACATCTTGTAACTCTCTTTAAAACGGGTTTAGGATGCCAGGGTGCACGAACCCGCACAAACCAAATACACAAAAAACGGAGGAGAACACATGCGAGACTGGTCTGAAGTCCCCGTATCACGCCGTACTCTATTGCGCACCGGTGTTGGGCTGGCTGGAACCCAGCTGCTTTCGGCTCTCCTGCCGGCTGCTGCTTTCGCCGGTAACTCCAGGGAACCCGTGGGCACCTACCCGGAAGGCGCTTCCGGAAGCTCGGTATTTGTCGGTATCGGCGCCCCCCGGACGTGCACTTATGCGGCTCAGGGCGAAGATGAAATCAAGGGCTACCTGCTGGCAATCGAACACCTGAACTCTGGTCACCCGCTGATGCATCGCATTTCCTCTCGCATCAAGAAAGGGGTTCTTGGCAAGGAAGTGAAATACGGAGTCGCCGACAGCGAAGCCAAACCCAATACAGCGGTTCAGGCCCACTCGCGGTTCATCAGCGAAAACAAGGCCATCATGATCACCGGATCGGTTTCCAGTGCCGTGGCCGTCGCCATCAACAAGCTGGCACAATCCAAGAAGGTGATTTATCTGCCCTGCATTTCCGGATCCAATGACACCACAGGGAAGGATTGCGTCCGGTATTCTTTTCGTGAATGTTTTTATGCGGAAACGGCTGCCAATGCCCTCACACCCGTGCTGATCAAGAGTCTGGGAAAAAACCGAAAGATCGCCTTCCTCACCCCGGATTACACTTACGGACATACGGTACGTCAGTCCATGCAGGATGCCCTGGGCAGGCAGGGAAGCTGGACTGTGGTGACCAACCAGATTTCTCCTCTTGGCACCACCGATTTTTCCTCGTATCTGTTGAACGTGGCCAACTCCGGTGCCGATGTGATCATCAACATCAACTTCGGACGGGATGCGGTGCTGTCCACCAAACAGGCCAAACAGTTCGGACTGCTCGACAAGATGACACTGGCCGTTCCCTACAACACCCCTTTCCTTGCCAAGGAAGTGGGCGCCGACATCATGCAGGGGGTGTATGCGGGAACAGACTACTGGTGGACGCTCCAGGATCGGTTTCCCATTGCCCGGTCATTCAACGACGAGTTTTTCAGGAAACACGGTTACATGCCCGAGTGGGGAGCAAATGCAGCCTACATGCAGATAGCCATGTGGGCTGACGCCGTGGAGCGGGCAGGCAGCTTTTATCCGCCGGACGTGATCAAGGCCTATGAACAGGGAGTCAGTATCGACTCCACCGTCGGCCCGGTTCATTTCCGTGCTGAAGACCACCAGTTGGTCCGGCCCGTCGTCATCGTCAAGGGCAAAGCCCCCGGCGCAATGAAGAACAGGGACGACTTCTACGACGTGGTGGATGTGGTGGATGGCGGCCCTCTCATGCAGAAACCCGACGCCTTTGGCTGCCATCTGGGCAGTTACACCTGATGGCAGTGATAATGCCAACCGCTGCCGGCACGAAAACGTGGGCCGGCAGCGCGGTATTCCCGCCCCACACTTTTTGTCCGGAAACGAAACTTGCTGAACTGGGTTAATCTTGTCTCTCAATGCATTAACGGGCTTGTTCTGGGCGCCCTTCTGGCCTTGATCTCGTCCGGGCTGACCATCATTTATGGCACCCTCGGCGTCCTGAACCTGGCCCACGGAGCCCTGTTCATGCTGGGCGGATATGCGGGATGGTTGACCTATACCCATACCCAATCGTTTGCCCTGGCTGTTCTGGGCGGAAGCCTGTTTGTCCTGCTGGCGGGACTGGTGATTGAACGCAGCCTGATCCGCTTCTTTTACCAGCGACCGCACGAAGACCAGATGCTGGTGACCTTCGGACTGGGCATCATACTGGTGGAACTTGTCCGCCTGGCTTTTGGCAGCCTGTCGCAAAGCGTCCCAGCACCCTCCTGGGCCACGGGCATCACCTCCTTCGGATTCATGCTTTACCCCACTTACCGCCTGGTGGTGGTCGGTATCGTCTTCGTCATGCTGACGCTGCTTTGGGCCGTGCTTTATCGTACGCGGCTTGGCATGATCGTGCGCGCCGGCATTGAAGATGCCGTTATGGTGGACATGCTGGGGATCAATGTGCAGCGCGTCTTCATGACGGTTTTCGGAATCGGGGCCATGGCAGCCGGATTTGCGGGCATCATCAGTGCCCCGATCACCCCCATCACTCCCGACATTGGCGGTGACATTCTGGTGGAGGCCCTGGTGGTGGTGGTGATCGGAGGCGTGGGATCTTTCCCCGGCGCCGTACTTGGAGGACTGGTGGCGGGGGAAATCCTGTCCATCACTTCCATGTTCGATCCCGCCTACTCCCAGGTCATGCTGTTCGTGGTCATGACCCTTGTGCTCTTCATTCGCCCGTATGGGCTTCTGGGCCACCGGAGTCGAACATGAAACGCTGGATGCCCGATCTGCTCACTTTGCTGGGCCTTCTGCTGGCCCCTCACGTGTTACCCCTTGTGGGGTTCTCGCAGGACACCATGAACCGGATCCTGGTTTTCGGGTTGTTCGGGATCGGATTTGACCTGCTGTTCGGCTACACAGGACTGCTTTCCTTCGGCCAGTCTGCCTTTTTTGGGTCCGGCGGGTTCGTGACCGCCTACCTGCTGACCCAGGTGAGTGCCGGCAGCGTTTTCCTTGCCTTGGTAGCGGGCACTCTGGCTTCCGCAGTGATCGGCTTTCTGGTGGGGCTGATCGCGTTACGCCGCACAGGCATTTATTTCGCCATGATCACCGTAGCCATCGCGGAAGTCTTTTTTTTCATGGAGAATTCTCCGCTCGCCGCATTCACCGGTGGAGAAAACGGACTGCCTGGTGTGCCGTCTCCCGACATTCATCTGGGGCATTTCACCTTCTCGGCAGGCACAGGCTGGAACATGTACTGGTTCATTGCCGGCTGCTACCTTCTGGGACTGGTCCTGGCACGCCGGATCGTCGCCTCTCCCGTGGGACACATCATGGTGGCGATACGCGACAATCCGGTTCGGGTTGCTGCCCTGGGCCACCAGACCCACCATTACAAATTGCTGGTATTCGTGGTGGCTGCGGCTTACGGTGGATTTGCCGGAGGACTGCTGGGCATTCTTCAGGGTTACATGCCCCCTGAAGCGTTTGCCTTTGACACCTCCGGACAGTTGGTCATGCAAACCGTCATCGGTGGCGCGGGCACCCTTTTCGGCCCCCTGCTGGGCGCGGCAGTGTGGCTTTACCTGCGGGATTTCCTTCAAGCCAGCCTGGGGCTGGGTGCCGCCTGGAAGCTGGTACTGGGCATGGTGTTCGTGCTTTTGGTCTGTTTCATGCGGCACGGACTGGCAGGGGCATTCTCCGACCTGTTTCGCCGGTTCCTGCCCGGCAGACGGGAACCTTTCCAGCCCACCGGCTGGTCCGGGGCAGAAACATCCCTAGCCCCCTATGGCAGCATGCAGTCACCGGATTCCACCGACCCCATCCTTGAAGTCCGGGGACTGACCAAACGCTACGGCGGACTGACTGCGAACGACAATATCCATTTTTCCGTACACGTTGGAGAGTTGCGCGGGATCATCGGTCCCAACGGAGCTGGCAAGAGCACGTTCTTCAAGATGCTGACCTGCGAGATTCACCCCTCCTCCGGCAGCATCCACTTCTGGGGCCGTGACATCACTGGACTCAAGGTCACCGAAGTCTGCCAGTTGGGTCTCACCAAGAGCTATCAGATCAACCAGCTGTTTTCCAGGCTAACCGGGGGGGAAAACGTCATCATCGCCGCCCTGGCGCGAAAACGCGGTCCCTTCCGGATGGACCTGTTGCGCGATCTGTCCCGGGTGGCAGGTCTCTCCTCCCTCGTATGGCAAACCCTGGCTCTCGTGAACCTGACAGCGCGCGCTCATCACAGGGTGTCTGACCTGGCCTATGGAGAAAAGCGCCGTCTGGAAATCGGCCTGGCCCTGGCCACATCGCCGTCCCTTCTGCTCCTGGATGAACCCCTGGCCGGCATGAGCCCGCAGGAACGAGCTGACACCATAAAAATGCTTAAATCAATTGCCCGGGAACGCACCCTGATCATCATCGATCACGACATGGATGCACTGTTCGAGCTTGCCGAAAAAATCACTGTACTGCGTGAAGGCACCATTCTCGTGGAAGGTCCGCCGGAAGACATCCGCTCTAACCGGATGGTTCAGGAAGCCTTTCTTGGCGGATTGCATGCGTCATGAGCCTGCTTGAGGTCAATGGTCTCAACAGTTACTACGGTGATTCACACATCCTGTTCAACCTGGATTTCCATGTGGAACCTCATGAAGTGGTGGCCTTGCTGGGGCGCAATGGGGCAGGCAAAAGCACCACACTGAAAAGTCTCATGGGCGTGGTGCGCCCACGAAACGGGACAATCCACTTCAACGGGAAACCCATATCAGGTTTGCCCCCCCATTCCATTGCCCAGGCAGGCATGCAACTGGTTCCTGAAGAACGTCGCATTTTTGGCTCACTGACGGTGGAAGACAACCTGGTTCTGGCCGGCCTCAATGCTCCCAGTGCCTGGCCCCTCGGTCGCATCTACGAAATATTTCCCAGACTGCAGGAACGCAGAAGCAGCATGGGCGCTGATCTTTCGGGCGGGGAACAGCAGATGCTGGCCATTGCCCGCGCCCTCATCCGGAATCCCGGGCTCCTGCTACTGGATGAGCCTTTTGAAGGACTGGCTCCCGTCATTGTGCAAGACCTGATGAATACCTGTGTCCAGCTGGCCGGCTCGGGCCTGACCATCCTGCTGGTTGAACAGAACCTGCCCGCAACGCTCTCTCTTGCCCACCGGGCATACATCATCAACAATGGCCATATCGTCCATGAGGGTTCCACGGAAGAAATCCGCGTGAACCCCGGCGTTCTGCAACGGCATCTGGGCGTTTGACTTCGCACCGCCGTCATCCCGCATTTCTAAAGTATAATGCCGGTTTTATCTGCTTCCGGACATCATGAAAAAGATTCTCATCCTCGGAGTGAATGGCTTCATCGGTCACCATCTCAGTCAGCGCATCCTCAACACCACTGACTGGGAAGTGTTCGGGATGGACATGCAAAGTGATCGTGTGACGGATGTCCTGGACAACCCTCGCTTCCATTTTTTTGAAGGCGACATCACCATCAACAAGGAGTGGATCGAGTACCACATCAAGAAATGCGATGTGGTGCTGCCGCTTGTGGCCATTGCCACGCCTGCCACGTACGTCCAGCAACCCCTGCGTGTTTTCGACCTGGATTTCGAGGCCAACCTGCCCATCGTGCGCAGTTGCGTCAAGCATCGCAAACGCATTCTGTTTCCTTCCACCTCGGAAGTCTACGGCATGTGCCGTGACAGCGAATTTGACCCTGACCGTTCGGAGCTCGTTCTGGGCCCAATCGAAAAGCAGCGCTGGATTTATTCGTGCAGCAAGCAGCTCATGGACCGCGTCATCTGGGGTTATGGCATGCAAGAAGGTCTGGATTTCACCCTGTTCCGTCCTTTCAACTGGATCGGCTCGGGACTGGACAGCATTCATACGGCCAAGGAAGGCAGTTCCCGCGTGATCACCCAGTTTTTCGGTCATATCGTGCGCGGAGAGAACATCCAGCTCGTGGATGGCGGCACTCAGAAACGCGCTTTCACCTACATCGATGACGGTGTGTCGGCCCTCATGAAAATGATCGAAAACAAGAATGGCGTGGCCACCGGAAAAATTTACAACGTGGGTAACCCCGCCAACAACTTTTCTGTCAGGGATCTGGCCGAGATGATGCTCAAGCTGGCCATGGAATACCCCGAGTACAGCTCGACTGCCCGTCAGGTCAAGCTGATCGACACCACTTCCGAAAGTTATTATGGCAAGGGGTATCAGGACGTCCAGAACCGTGTTCCAAAAATCGAGAACACGTGCACCGAACTGGATTGGGCCCCCCAGGTCTCCATGGACACGGCACTGCGCCATATTTTTGATGCTTATCGCAGCCAGGTACCCCTGGCCCGCGGGCTGGTGGACTGAAGCGGCATGCCCACGAAACCTCTGGTCGGTGTCCTGATGGGCAGCCAGTCCGACTGGAAATGCATGAGTCATGCCGCAGACATGCTCCAGCGGTTTGGCGTGCCCCACGAATGCCGGGTCGTGTCCGCCCATCGCACCCCCGATCTGCTTTTTGAATATGCGGAACAGGCAGAGGCCCGCGGGCTGGCCTGTCTCATTGCAGGGGCGGGGGGCGCTGCCCATTTGCCCGGCATGCTTGCTGCCAAGACCCCACTGCCCATATTGGGCGTGCCCATCCCGAGCACCTTGCTGACTGGTCAGGATTCGCTTTATTCCATCGTTCAGATGCCCAAGGGCATCCCCGTGGCCACATTTGCCATCGGGGAACCCGGCGCTGTCAACGCGGCTCTGTTCGCCATCAGCCTGTTATCGGCACATGACCCTGCCCTGACTAAGAAATTGCGCGATTACCGCCTCGAGCTGGCGCAGGCGGTGATGCAGATGACATTACCCCCTGCCCCATGAGTTCTTCACCCGCCACCACCCTCGGCGTTCTGGGAGGGGGACAACTGGGCAGAATGTTTGCCAGCGCGGCCCGGACCATGGGCTTTGACGTGATGGTCCTTGACCCCGACCCCGACGCGCCTGCAGCCCACTTTGCCACCACCCACCTGTGCGCCCCTTACGATGACCCGCAGGCTCTGGAACGTCTGGCCACGGGATGCGCTGCTATCACCACCGAATTCGAGAATGCCCCGGCATCCGTCCTGGAATACCTTGCGCATCACGTGCCCGTGCGGCCTTCTGCCAAAGCCGTGGCCATCGCGCAGGACCGCATCCGGGAAAAAACTTTTTTACGGGACCAAGGCTTTCCTGTGGCCCCTTTCCTGACAGTGGAAAACCTGGAAGAGTTTCAACAGAAGGCCCACGAAATCAAGTACCCCGCCATTGTCAAAACAGCCCGTTTTGGCTACGACGGCAAGGGGCAATTTCGTGTGGAAACCCCGGAAGAAGCCGCCATTGTGCTTTCCACGCAACCCGGGTTGATTCCGGCTGTCGTGGAAACGCTGGTTCCGCTTCGACTTGAAATTTCAGTGCTGCTCGCACGCAGCCCTGATGGCCAGACTGCCCTGTGGCCCGTCGCTGAAAACCGCCATCAGAGCGGCATTCTTGATCTGACCATTGCCCCTGCCCGCATTCGGGACGAACTGGCCTCGCGCGCCTCCAAGATTGCAGTAGAAATTGCGGAACGGTTGCAATACGTGGGGGTACTGGCGATCGAGTTCTTCGTTACCGGAATCGACACCCTCCTGATCAATGAAATGGCCCCTCGTCCGCACAATAGTGGCCACTTCACACTGGACGCCTGCATCACAAGCCAGTTCGAACAGCAGGTCAGGGCGCTGTGCGGACTGCCTCTGGGCAGTACTGAATTGATGAAGCCTGCCGTGATGATCAACCTGTTGGGCGATCTCTGGCAAAAAGCGCTCCCCCCCTGGGAAATCGTGTTCCAGGAACCCGACGCCAAGCTGCATCTTTATGGGAAAAAAGAACCCCGCCCAGGACGGAAAATGGGGCACATCACCCTGTTGGCCAATAGCGCCAATGAAGCCCTGGAAAAAGCCCTGCGGCTCAAGACAGCCCTGGAATCAGGAGGTGAAAGACAGGGCAACGCCGGTTAAACAGCCGCGTCGTTGATTTCTCCGGTGCGAATCCTGACGGCGTGGCTGACGTCCATGACGAAGATTTTGCCATCACCGATCTTGCCCGTCCGGGCAGAACGCACGATGGCCTCGATGGCTTTTTCTTCGGCCTCATCGGACACCACCACCTCGATTTTCACTTTCGGCAGAAAGTCCACCACATATTCGGCACCCCGATAAAGTTCGGTGTGGCCCTTTTGGCGGCCGAAACCCTTAACCTCTGTCACGGTCAACCCGGAAATCCCCACTTCAGAGAGTGCTTCGCGAACTTCATCCAGTTTGAATGGTTTGACGATGGCCGTGATCAATTTCATGTTGTGCTCCACAAGGAGAAAACTGTTTCCGACGGGAATGATAGCACTGACCGGCGCCCAGAAAAAGAAACCGCCCTCGGCTTGCGCTTCGGGCGGAAAAGTTACCACCGTGGAGACGGTTTACAACACCCTGGAGAACCGCTGATGGTCCTGGTGCTGCCATAAATACCGATCAAACGCCATGGCCATAGGTCGCACAAAGAACCACCCCGCTGACGTCACTTCCAGTTCATCTGCTGTCCTCTTCAGCAGACCAAAACCTTCAAATTCCTGCAAACGTGACAAGGCATCGCTGAAATATTCTTCGAAATGGATGCCGTGCCGTTTTTCCAGTGAGCGAACTTCAAGACGTCCCTGGCACATGAGTCCCATGATCACTTCCCGACGCAACCAATCATCATCGTGCAGCATCAGGGATCGATCCACTGGAAGACGCCCTTCATCGAGCGCGCCGTAATAACCCTCGAGAGTCTTGATGTTCTGGCTGTACACCCCCCCCACCTGACTGATGGCGGAGACGCCAAACCCCAGCAGATCGCCTCCTGCTCCGGTGTGGTAACCCTGAAAATTCCTCTGGAGCCGACCCGCCTTCTTGGCCTGAGCCAGTTCATCATCAGGCAGCGAAAAGTGGTCCATCCCGATGTACTCGTACCCTGCGTGCAGCAGGGCTTCGATCGCCATATCCAGAAGTCGCAGTTTGGTCTCCGCGTTAGGCAGGGCGGCCGGGTCGATCCTGCGTTGTGGCTTGAACCGTTTCGGAAGATGCGCATAAGCGTAAAGTGCCACGCGGTCAGGGCGCAGGGTGCATACCTGTTCCATCGTTCTGGAGAAAGTCCCCTCGTTCTGGTGGGGCAACCCGTAAATCAGGTCCAGGTTGACCGAGTCAAAATGCAGCTGTCTGGCCGCATGCACCAAGGCTTCCACCTGCTCGTACGACTGCACTCTATGAATGGCTTCCTGGACCTTGGGGTCAAAATCCTGAACGCCAAAACTGAGGCGGTTGAATCCCATCTCCCGCAGTCTCGCGAGACGCGACCCATCCACCGTCCTGGGATCCACTTCTATGGAGCATTCGGCTTCTCCTGGCACGTTGAATTGCCCTGAAAGATAGTGCATCAGTGCAGCCAGTTGGTCATCATTAAGAAAAGTGGGGGATCCCCCTCCCAGATGAATCTGGGACACCTGAACCCGTTCACCACGAAGCTCGTTCAACACACTGGACGCCGAGTGAATTTCCCGCCTGAGATAGGACAGGTATTCTTCCGCCTTCCCATGGTCCTTGGTCACGATCTTGTTGCAGGCGCAGTAATAACAGACCGACTCGCAAAATGGCACGTGCACGTAGACGGACAGGGGAAGCACCACACTGGAAACCAGTCCACCCAACCCCTTGCGCAGCGCCGAACCCTCCGGGTCTTCATGGAACTGGTCCGCAGTGGGATATGACGTGTAACGGGGGCCCGGGACGTCAAACCGCTGCATCAATTGCTGGGAGAACGATTCCATCAGACACAACCCTCCTGCGCTCACGGGCCCACTATGCCCCAAACCGGTTCACCCAACCTTGATCCAGATCAAACTTCTGTGCCTGAGAACAATCAGAGGCTGACGACACGGCGCCCATCCCCGCTGTCCCATTGAGGACCTCGTGGCGAGAGGCGCCGCCTTGCTGCTCCCGTCAGAAGTGATAGCCGACACCCATACCCA
>VFSW01007849.1_pt1 | contig 15430 bp, 13 predicted proteins | sample 5358111 | NCBI WGS metagenome assembly VFSW01 (sample SAMN11554181, study PRJNA540505) | mine drainage metagenome | isolation source: sediment from site ElyBrook_90M | place: USA: Ely Copper Mine, Vershire, VT | collected 2017
GTGCACCTGCAATTAACGGCATCGCGCGCATGGTCATGCGCACGATGCAGCCGGCCGAGGAAGTCGAGGTGATGTGCATGCGTGAGACGCCCGAGTTCGTACGCGGCGCGAACGTGTGCGCGCGCGTGGTCTCGGCGGCGGGACCATGGCGGCGGCAAGGCGAATGGTGGGCGGAGGGCGCAAATGGAGAGGCGGACGACGTCGCAGGTCGCAACGACGTCCGCGCGATAGTCGCGCCCGCACCGGCCGCCTATGCGCGCGATTATTACGACCTCGCGCTCGCCGACGGCGGAGTCTATCGCGTGTATTGCGATCTCTATTCGGCGAAATGGTTCCTCGATGGAATGTACGATTAGTGAGCAGCCGATCTGAATATGTCGAGTTAAGGGCGCGCAGCGCGTTCAGCTTTCTTGAAGGCGCGAGTGCGCCGGAAGAGCTGGCTGAAGGCGCGGCGGCGCTCGGCTACGACGCAATCGCGCTCGGCGATCGTGATGGGCTTTACGGCGCGCCACGTTTTTACCAGGCTGCGACGAGCGCCGGGGTGAAGGCGATCGTCGGCGCGGAACTGGTGCTCGATGACGTCAGCTTCGGGCAAGCAGACGCGTCCGCCACGCCGGCGCGGCTCTATGTGCTGGTGCCGGATCGCGAACGCTATCGAAATCTGTGCCGCATGATCACCGCCTCCAAGCTGCGTCCGCTGAGCGTCAGTGCCCGCGGTGTGCCGAAATATCCCGCCAAGGGCCAGAGCCGGATCACGCTGGAGGAACTCGAACGCTTCGGCGCCGGGATGATCTGTCTCGCCGGCGGCGCCACCAGTCCGCTCGCGCGCAAGTTGATACGCGGCGATGACCCGCGCGCGCTAGGCGATCGGCTGGGCGGAATTTTTGGCGCGGGGAATCTCTATATCGATGTGCAGCGCCATCTGGATCCGGACGAGGAGCGGCTCAATCGCCAGATGATCGCGTTGGCCAGGGCCGGTGGTCTGCCGATCGTGGCGACCAATGACGTCTGCTTCATGCGCGGTGCCGCGGGTAGTGCGCGCAACGTCGCCGCGCCCATGGAGCTTCATAGTTGCGTTCCTGCCGATTCGATCGGACTCGACGGTAGCCGCGGCGCGCCCCGAATCTCACGGCCCGGTCCGGCCTGGAATGCCGGCGATAATCTGGAGCGCGCGCTGCTCGACGTGATGACCTGCATCCGGCTGGGCACGACGCTCGAAGAGGCGGGGCGCGCGTTGTGGGTCAATCATGAACGCCATCTGAAATCGCCCGCCACAATGGCCGCGATGTTCCGCGATCTGCCGCGTGCGATTACCGCGACCCGCACGATCTCCGATCGCTGCGAGTTTACACTGCACGACCTCGGCTACCGCTTCCCCGACTATCCGCTCCCGCCGGGCGAAACGCCCGACAGTTATCTTCGTGCTTTGACCTAGGCGGGGGCGCGCGAACGATGGAAGACTCCCGACGCACGGACGCGCCGTCAACTCGATCATGAGCTTGGAATAATCGCGAAGCTCAAGCTCGCCGGTTATTTCCTGATCGTCTGGGACATCGTGCAGTTCTGCCGCGAGCATCGGATCATGGCGCAGGGACGCGGCTCCGCAGCCAATTCGGCGGTCTGTTACGCGCTCGGAATCACGGCGGTTGACGCGGTGCGGATGGAACTGCTGTTCGAGCGATTCCTCTCCGAGGAACGCGGCGAATGGCCGGACATCGATATCGATTTGCCGAGCGGCGATCAGCGTGAGCAGGTGATCCAGTACGTCTATCAACGCTACGGCGAACGCGGCGCTGCGATGACCGCCAACGTGATCACGTATCGGGTGCGCAGCGCGGTGCGCGAAATCGGCAAGGCGCTGGGCTTTCCGCCCGAGCAGATCGATCGCCTTGCGCGGCTCAACTACGCCTATGAGTTCCGCGACCAGCACGACGAATTCGCCGCGTTACTGCGCAAGGGAGGGGTCGATCCTGACGCGCCGCGCGTGCGGCTGCTGGCCGAACTGGTGCGCCGGCTCGAGGGTCTGCCGCGCCATCTCGGACAACATAGCGGAGGCATGGTGATCGGCGCGGGACCGCTCGACGAAATCGTGCCGCTGGAACCGGCGACGATGCCCGGCCGCATCGTCGTGCAATGGGACAAGGAGGATTGCGCCGACCTCGGGATTATCAAGATCGACCTGCTCGGACTCGGGATGCTGGCGGTGCTCGAAGAGGCGATTCCGTTGGTGCGCGCGCATGACGGCGTTGAAGTAGATCTCGCGCATCTGCCGCCCGACGATCCCGCCGTCTATGCGATGCTGCAAGCGGCCGACACGGTGGGCGTATTTCAGGTCGAGAGCCGCGCACAGATGGCGACGCTGCCGCGGATGAAGCCGCGCACCTTTTACGACCTGGTGGTGGAAGTCGCGATCATCCGGCCCGGCCCTATAGTGGGCAATATGGTCAATCCTTACCTGGATCGGCGCAATGGGCGGGCGCCCGTTCTTTATGATCATCCGGCGCTGGAGCCGATTTTGCGTCGGACGCTCGGCGTGCCGCTGTTCCAGGAGCAACTACTGCGGATGGCGATGACGGTGGGAGGGTTCAGTGGCGGCGAAGCCGAGGAATTGCGCCGCGCGATGGGCTTCAAGCGCTCGCTCAAACGGATGGAGAATATCGAAGGGCGACTGCGCGAAGGGATGCAGCGCAATGGCATCAGCGGCGCGGTGGCGGATTCCATCGTGCGATCGATTACGTCCTTTGCGCTCTATGGATTTCCGGAATCGCATGCAGCGAGCTTCGCGTTGATCGCGTATGCCTCGGCCTATCTGAAATGCCATCATGCCGCGGCCTTTTTCGCCGCAATGCTCAATTGCTATCCGCTCGGTTTTTATCATCCAGCGACTTTGGTGAAGGACGCCGAGCGCCATCAAGTGAGCATCATGCCCATCGACGTTGCGCAATCCGACTGGCGGTGCACGGTCGAGCGAGGTGCGATTCGTTTGGGGCTCAAGTACGTCGCGGGCTTGCGCGAAGAGACCGGCCTGCGGATTGGGAGCGAACGCCTCGCGCGGCCGTTCACCTCGATCGCCGATTTCACCGCACGCGTCGCACCTAACAAACGCGAGCTTGACGCGATCGCATACGCCGGTGCGTTTGCCGCCTTCGGCCTGACGCGGCGCGAGGCGCTCTGGCAGGCGGTCGCGGTCGAGCGCGATCCCTCGAGCCTGCTCGCCGGCGCCGAGCCGTCCGTCGAGCAAGCTGTCGTGGAGCGCGATGCGCCGTATGCCGTATCGAAGAGCGATCGCGCAACTGCACTCCCGCAAATGCGGCCGATCGAGGAGACGCTCGCCGACTATGCCACCACCGGTGTGACGACTGGACCTCATTTGATGGCGCATCTGCGTGAGCGGTTGCGATTGCATGGAATACTCAGTGCGGCGGAACTGGCTAATGCGAAAAATGGTGAGTGGGTAAAGGCGGCGGGTTCGGTAATCGTGCGGCAGCGGCCGGGCACTGCGAAGGGTTTCCTCTTCATCACGCTTGAAGACGAAACCGGAATCTCAAACGTAATAGTCACTCCCGATTTGTTTCAGACCAATCGCACGCTGCTCCATCGCGCGTCATTGCTGATGGTCGAGGGACCATTGCAGAAACAACAGGGCGTCATTCACGTGCGCGGCCGCCGCTTTCGTGAGTTGCGGCTGCGCGGCGCGGTGCCGCCGTCGCACGATTTTCATTAGAACTCGCCGCTTGCCGCCTGCGTCCGGGAACTTTACGATCATAGTCTCCTCGCGAATGAAGCCGAGCCGATACGCTAAAGGAGCGAATCATGGACCTCGACGTGCTGTGCAAAAAAGCCGAGGCATTCCGCCGCATGCACGATCGCAGCCGCATCCTCGTACTGCCCAACGCGTGGGATGCGATGAGTGCACGCATCTTCGAAGCGGCGGGCTTCAAAGCGATCGCGACCACCAGCGCGGGCGTTTCGTATGCGGTCGGTTATCCTGACGGCGAATTGATTCCGCGCGACGAGATGGTCGCGGCGCTCGCGCGCATCGCGCGCTGCGTTGACGTGCCAGTCACCGCCGACATGGAATCGGGCTTCGGGCGAAATCCCGACGACGTCGCGGAAACCGTCAGATTGGTGATCGCGGCGGGTGCTGTCGGCGTCAATCTCGAAGATACGGTTCACGGCGCCGGACGCACGCTTCACGAAATACCGGTGGCTAGCGAGCGCATTCGCAGCGCACGCGAGGCGGCCGATGCGGCCGGTGTTCCGCTTGTTATCAATGCTCGGACCGATGTTTATCTGCTCGGTATCGGCGAGAAGGCGGCGCGCTTCGATCATGCGGTGAGTCGCCTCAATGCCTATCGCACAGCCGGCGCCGACTGCCTATATGCGATGGGTTACTTCGATGCGGACACTATCGGCCGACTGGTCAAGGCGGTCGATGGGCCGCTCAACGTGATGGGTGTACCTGGAATGCCGCCGGTCGCGGAACTCGAACGCCTCGGCGTCGCGCGAGTGAGTACCGCGTCAGGGCCGACGCGGGTCGCGATGACGGCGACGCGCAAATCCGCCGAAGAATTGATGCGGACGGGAGGCTTCGACGTTTTCGGCGGCGACACGATGAGCCATCAGGAGGCCAACGCCTTGATGGAGAAACGTCGCGCTTGAGTCGCGGCGCGAGAGACGCGGTCTCCGCGGCGCCGACCGCTGCGGAATTCACCGTGCGCATCGGCGCCATGATCGATTATGCGGCGTCGCTCGAGTTCTTTCGCCGTTCCGGCGACGACCTACTGGATCGATGGGACGGTGGTACATTGGCGCGCACGATCGCGATTGCGGCGACGCCGGTCGCCTATGCATGCACGTTCGCGGCGGCGGAAGATGCTCTCGAAGTGCGCGTGGCCGTTGAGGATGAGCGATTTCGCGAGGAGCTCGAGCACATCGTGCGCGCGATGTTCGTGATTCCGCCGCCGCAGTTCTCCGACCTGAAATTGCACGATCCGGTCATCGAGGCCTTAGATGCGCGTTACCCGGCCGTCCGCTCGGTTCGTCAGTCGAATCTCTTCGGCGCGCTGCTTCGATGCATCAGCACGCAGCAGGTGAACCTGCGCTGGGCGGCGACCTGCCGAAGGCGGTTGGCCGAAACCTTCGGACGCCCGCATCAGATTGGCGGCAGGGTGGTCCAGAGCCTCGACCCGGCGCGAATAGCCACTTTGAAGATAACTGATATTCGAGCTTTGCAATTCACCAATAGCAAGTCGGAATACATTATTAATACTGCACGTGTGATCGCCTCTGGCGAAGTGACTATAGATCTTCTCGATAGAATGACCGACGAGGAGGTCATCTCGTGCCTTAGCGCGATACGCGGCATCGGCGTTTGGTCAGCCGAATGGCTCCTGGCGCGAACGCTCGGACGACCGCGCGTCGTCGCCGGAGATCTCGGAGTGCGCAAGGCCGTGGGAATCGCGTATTGCGGCGGTACGCGACCGGTCGAGGCGGAGGTTCGGCGCATCACGGCGAGTTGGGGAGAATCTGCCGCCGTCGCCCAAGCGTTGCTCCTGCATGCGCTCGCGGAAGGGACACTCGCTGAAATCGCAGTTAATGCGGACGGCGTCGCAACGCCGTCCGCGGCGGTAAATCCTATTCCCCGGAAGAGCGTACGAAATTCGCTTTCCGCTTCTCCACGAAGGCCTTGACCGCTTCCTTATGGTCCTCGGTCTTGAACGTCATCATCTCGTAGGCCAACGAGGCGTCGAGAATCAGGTTGGCCTGCTGCTTGAGCCACTTGTTGACGGACAGCTTGCTCCATCGAATCGCCCAGGTGGGGCCGTCGGCGAGTTCCTGCGCCAGGTCGCGCGCTCGCGCCATCACTTGCTCCGGCGGCACCGCGTAATTGACCATGCCGATGCGCCCGGCCTCAGCGCCATTCATGAAATTCCCTCGCATCAGGAATTCCTTCGCGCGATGGGGGCCGATCAGCAGCGGCCAGATGACCGCGCCGCCATCGCCGGCCACCACGCCAACCTTCAGTTGCGTATCGGCGAAGCGAGCCCTTTCGGAAACCACTGGGATGTCGCACAGCAGCGCGAGAGTCGCACCGAGTCCGATCGCGTCGCCGTTAATCGCGCCGATGATCGGCTGCTCGACGTCGAGCATATTTTCGACGATACGCCGGCCGTTGGCGGCAGTGATCGGACCGCGATTGAAACGATCGCCGCCGGGACCGCCGCCGACTAACTGCCCGGCCGCCATCCCCTTGACATCGCCGCCCGCGCAAAACGCCCGTCCCGCGCCGGTAAACAGGATCGCATTGACGTCTTTATCCGCCGCCAGATCGAGCCAGATTTGCTCCAGTTCGTGATGCATGCGGCTGTTGACCGCGTTGAGGACGTCGGGGCGATTGATCGTCAGCGTCGCCACCCGGTCTACTGTCTCGACCTTCAGGTATTCGTAATCGCTATAGTTCATCGTGAAATCTCCTTCTGCTCTTCGCTGACCTATACAACGAGGCGTGGCGGCAACGCCATCGCCACGGGTCGCGTATTAGGGTTCCCTTCGCAATGGACTAACGCCGGCGCGAGGGAATGCGCTATGGTGACGCGCGGATCGGCTGATCCAAATAATCTGGACGCGGAGAATCTCGATGAAGCTGGCTAATAAAATTGTGCTGAATACCGGCGCCGGTTCGGGCATGGGGCGGGGCGCCTCGCTGTTGTTCGCGAAAGAAGGCGCTAAAATTGCCGCGATCGATATCGACGAAACTGCCGCGCGCGAAACGGTGCGGTTGATCGAAGCGGAGGGCGGCAAAGGGCTGGCCGTAAAGGCCGATGTCTCGAAAAGTGCCGACGCGCAAGCCATGGTGGCAGCGACCATCGAAAAGCTCGGCGGACTGAACATCGTTTACAATAACGCAGGGATTGAGGGAAAAGCGCAACGGATTGTCGACTTGGCGGACGAGGACTTCGATCGCGTGATCGCGATCAACCTGCGCGGCGTGTGGCTTGGAATGAAATACGCCCTGCCCCACATGGTCAAAAATGGCGGCGGCGCGATCGTCAATACGGCCTCGATTGCGGGCTTGGTCGGCCTGCGGAATTCATCCGCATATTGCGCGGCAAAAGCGGGTGTAATCGCGATAACGAAAGTCGCCGCGCTCGAGTACGGCCGCTACAACATTCGCGTAAACGCGATTTGTCCGGGTGCGATCGATACGCCGATGGTCTCGCGGATACAGGGTGGCGCAACGATGTCGGAGCGCGCCGTCAGTCGCATCTCGACGCTCGGCCGCATCGGCAAACCTGAGGAAATCGCGAAGATGGCACTGTTTCTTGCGAGCGACGATGCTTCCTTCGCGACCGGGGCGCCGTTCATCGTGGATGGCGGTTGGACCATCGGCTGAATCCAGGCATCAGGCGAATAGCTATTCGAATAGTCAGTCCGTGAAGTTTCAGGAGTAATACAGATGGCCTCGGGAATCGCGCGGCTCAATGGCAAGGTTGCGATCGTGACGGGTGCAGCGCAGGGAATCGGACGCGCGCTCGCGATGCGGCTGGCTGCCGAAGGGGCGCAGGTCGCGATCGGTGACATCAACGAAGAGATCGCGCAGCAGACCGCCGCCGAGATCAAAACCGCGGGCAACAGCGCATCCGCGGTAAGGCTCGATGTGACCAGTCTCGACAGCGCACTCGCGGCCGTCGAGCGGGTCGAGCGCGAACTGGGACCCATCGATATCCTGGTCAACAACGCGGGCTGGGACAAGCTCGAACCCTTCGTCGAGAGCACACCCGAGACCTGGGATCGCGTAATTGCGATCAATTTCCGCGGCGTGATCCATTGTTGCAAAGCGGTCATTCCGAAAATGCAGGCGCACGGCCACGGCAAGATCGTCTCGATTGCCTCCGATGCAGGCCGTGTCGGGTCGATGGGCGAAGCGGTCTATTCAGGCTGCAAGGGTGCAATCATCGCGTTCTCGAAAACCCTCGCGCGGGAACTCGCCCGCAACAATATTAACGTCAACGTAGTCTGCCCCGGCCCGACGGAAACCGCCCTCCTGCAAGGCGTGATGCAGCAGCAGCCGAAGGTGCTCGAGGCCATGAAGCGCGGTATCCCGATGCGCCGGCTGGGCAAGCCTGAAGACCTCGCCGGCGCGGTCGCCTTCTTCGCTTCATCCGACGCCGATTATGCGACCGGCCAGGTCGTAAGTATCAGCGGCGGGCTTACCATGGTTGGATGAGCGCCGGGAGTGAGCAGCGATTACGACTGGAAGATGCAAAGCTCGGCAAATAGTGCGGGCGCGAACATGGAGACTCTATAATGGCAAAAGCTACCGATCTCGATCTCGAAAAATGCAAGCTGGTCGCGCAAACCGTAATCGGCGATGTCGCGTCAGTCGTGCACGGAGCGCTCTGCTTTATCGGCGACCGCGTCGGACTCTTCAAGGCGATGGCGGGCGCGGGAGCGCTGACGATCGATCAACTGGCTGAAAAAAGCGGCCTCAATGCACGGTACGTGCGCGAGTGGCTGGGCGCGATGGCCGCGGCGCATTATGTCGAGTACGACGCCGGCGCCGATACTTATCTGCTCACGCCCGAGTATGCGGCCGCGTTAGCCGATGAAGACTCGCCGTTTTTCATCGGCAGCTACTTTCAAATGGCGCAGGCGGCGGTGAGTGTCGCGCCGAAGGTCGCCGAGGCTTTCCGCAGTGGCAAGGGCGTGACGCAGGCCGAGTATCCGCAATCGTTCTTCGAGGCCGCCGAGCGTAACTCGCGCACCCGTTATGAGCACAAACTGCTGCGCAAATGGATTCCCGCGATGCCGCAGGTAGTCGCAGCATTGAACGCTGGCGGTCTCGCGGCCGATGTAGGCTGCGGCGGTGGCCGCGCCGCCATCATGATGGCACAGGCTTTCCCGAAAGCGCGCGTGATCGGCTTCGACATCCATGCCGAGTCGATCGATCGTGCGCGCCGCAATGCCGAGGTTGCGGGCGTGAGTGACCGCGCAACGTTTGAAGTCGCCAATGGCAGCGGATTGCCCGCGCGCGGCTTCGACTTCGTTTCCACGTTCGACGTAGTGCACGACTCCGTCGATCCGGTGGGCTTGATGAGCGGAATCCGTCGCGCGCTCAAACCGGAAGGCACTTACCTCGTGCAAGAGCTCAACATTTCGAACCGGGTCGGCGAAAATATCCGGCCGATGGGCAAGATGGTTTATTCTGTGAGCACGCTCTATTGCATGACGACTTCGCTCGCACACGGCGGCGCCGGCATTGGCGCGGCGATGGGCGAACCAAAGGCGCGCGAATTGGCCACAATGGCGGGCTTCTCACGCTTTACGCGACTGCCCATCAAGGACGATTTCGCGGTGCTGTACGAACTCCGTCCATAGTTGCAAACGCTCGAGATTCCGTTGGTGATCCGCGATGCCGCGAGCGCGCGCCCGTCGGTTGCGTCGAGCCTCTTGCGGCGGCACAGTATTGCCTGAAAAACGGAGTTTACCGATGAGCACCAGTAAGCCACCCGCAACTCGCTCCGCCGAAATTCGCGAGCGCGTCGACCATCCGATAATCGATTCGGATGGTCACGTGGTCGAGTTCGAGCCTGCGCTGCTCGACTACATTCGCGAGGCCGGCGGCAGCGCGATGCTTGAGCGTTACAAGACCGCGCCCGATACCGCCTTCTACTTTCGCTGGAACCATGCCTCGCCGGAAGAACGCCACGAATTTCGTCTGCCACGTCCGGTGTGGTGGCCCTATCCGACGAAAAATACTTACGACCGCGCTACCGCGGCGATGCCGAAGCTGCTTTACAGTCGGCTCGACGAGATGGGCCTCGACTTCACCGTGCTCAATCCGAGCCAGGGACTGTTCGCGACACATATCGGCGATGACGAGTTGCGCCGCGTCACTTGCCGCGCCTTCAACAATTACCACGCGGATATTTTTTGCGAATATGCGGATCGCATCACACCGGCCGCATGCGTGCCGATGCATACGCCCGCCGAAGCGATCGAGGAACTTGAACACGTCGCGAAACTCGGCCTCAAGGTCGTGATGATGGCGGGATTCGTGCGTCGCCCGATTCCGGGCCTCGCGAAACGGGCGCCCGAATTTGCTCACCACATGACCTGGATGGACAACCTCTGCCTCGATAGCGAGTACGACTACGATCCCGTCTGGGCAAAATGCGTCGAGCTGGGAATCGCGCCGACCTTTCACTCATTCGGGCTTAACTGGGGAATGCGGACGTCGATTTCGAGCTTCATTTACAATCAGATCGGGCACTTCGCTGCCGCCGCGGACGGTATCTGCAAGGCGCTCTTTTTGGGCGGCGTCACGCGGCGCTTTCCCACGCTCAAGTTCGCATTCAAAGAGGGGGGCGTTGGTTGGGCGGTAAATCTTTACTGCGCGCTGTACGAGCGTTGGCACAAGCGCAGCCTCCCGATGATGGATCAGGTCAATCCGGCGAACCTCGACACCGAACTGTATCGCAAGCTCTGTCGTGAATATGGCGGAAAGTTTACCGCAGGCCGACTCGACGGCGACCTCGTCCTTTCGGAGCTCGAAGGCAGCGGCGGTCTCGACGCTTCGGAGCGGGACGAATGGCGCCATTGCGGCATCGAGACTCGCGAGGACATTTACAATCGCTTTGTGCCGAATTTCTTCTTCGGCTGCGAGGGCGACGACCGCATGACCTCGCTCGCGTTCGATTCAAAGCGCAATCCGCTCGGCGCTCGGCTCAATGCGGTTTACGGATCAGACATGGGGCACTACGATCTCACTGACTTGCGCAACGCCGCGGTTGAGGCCTACGAGAGCGTCGAGGACGGCCTCCTGGACGAGGGGGATTTTCGCGACTTCGTCTTCATCAATCCGATCAAGCTGCACGCCGGGATGAACCCGAACTTCTTCAAGGGCACGATCCTCGAGCACCAAGCTGAAAAGGTGCTCGCGGAGTTGCGCGCCGATAGAAATGGCGGCGAGCGTGCGATCGCAGCGGCGCGGCGCTGATTGCGTTTGCCGTTATCCGTGTCATCCTATGCGGCGAGGTCGATGTGCAGCTTCCGCAATTCCCGCGCGTCGAATGTCCTGGAGGAGAAGTGTGCGAATTGTAATCAACGGTCTGATCGCCGCCACGTGCGGATTCGCGCTAATCCTTGCGATTTGCGCTTGCGGTTCCACTGCGGCACTCGCTCAGGATTCCGACGTCTATCACCCTGCGAGCGAAGAACATCCGCAGAGCGGCAAGCAGGACTTCATGAACCATTGCGCGCCCTGTCATGGCACCGACGGCAAGGGCAACGGTCCCGAACTCAAGGTGTTACCGGATATTCATCCGTCAGATCTGACCAATATCACCCTGAAAAATGGTGGCGTCTTCCCGCGCCAGAAAGTTGTGGACATGGTTGATGGCCGCAAGGCGATTCCCTCGCACAAGCGTTTCGATATGCCCTTTTGGGGCGTGAATTTTCAGCAAGAAGGCAAAGAGTTCACGCCGGAGAGCGAAGCCAAAGCCAAGGCGCGCATCGACGCACTGGTCGCTTACGTCGAATCGATTCAAAGGCAATAGCCATTTGACGGCCAAACGGCGTCGGACTTGGCGCATCTTCGACGCCGCCGATAACAGGTCAGGGCCGATGGAGGTCCTGAACAGTCTCTTTCAGCATGCCGCGATCCTTGTCGTTGTGCAGAGGGATTTCGAACATCACGCGGTTGATGCCGGCGAAGCGTTTCTTGATCACACCGGCGATGTCCGCATATGTACCGACCGCGGCGAAGGCGTGAACCAAGCTCGCAGATCGTCGAACAAATCGCGTTGCAAGCGCGTCTGTGCCTTGCGATCATAGCCGCGCGTGAAGCCCACAAAACTTGGTGCGATTTTGCTCGCTGTTGCGCTCGCAATCGGCGCCGCTTTCGCAGCCGGTCCGATGTTCGCACCCGCTTGCACGCTCGCGAGCGGCACGGATGTCCTGACTGGTCTCTATGAACGATCTAAGTCGCGGGTCGGCGCGTTTCTTTTGCTACCGCGATCGCTCGGGCCATCTCATTCGCTTCGTCCTTGCGCGCGGAGTCGACGGCACGGTCCGCTCGGTCTTCGATGCGTGCCGGCAGTGCTACCGCTTTCATAAGGGCTATACAATTGCCGACGGCTTCCTGATTTGCAGGCTTTGCGGAAACCGTTACAAGCTGGACGAGATGCGCACCGGATTGGCCTCATGCCAGCCAGTCCAGCTCGAAAACACTCTGCGCGGCGGCAAAGTCGAGGTGCGGGTCTCGGCCCTCGAGCAGGGACACGCACTATTTTGAACGGTCGCCAAAATGCTCCGCTGATTGCGCAGATTCTCGTGATGGCGCTGCTCGTCGGTGGCATCCCTATGGCCGCGAGTCCGGTGATCGTCCAGCCTCAGTCCGCACCGGCCCTCACGCTCGACATCTGCACCCCGCTTCCGTCGTACGCCCTCGGCGCGGCCTCATGTTCGCTGCCACCGCTCAACTCGTCTTCGTTTCAAGCCAAGATCGAAGATCGCGGTACCGCGATCGAATCCGTCCGAGCGCCAGTGGACCGCCCTCACGATGCGCCCGATCCGCCTCCGCCAAAGTCTCCTGTCTGAGTGATCTCCTCATCATCTTCGTTAGATCGGCGCCGTTTGCTCGCCTGATTTGTTGTGCAGCGCGCCGCTTCTGAACCGCGATCTCGTCGCGGATTCGACATAATCGCAGGAGAGTTAGCTTGTGGTGAGATGGCTTTATGGCCTCGCAATAATTAGCGCAGTCTTCGTATTCGCAAGGACGGCTAGCGCTCATGGCGTCGTCGGCGATTATGTATTCCTCGAACCACTCATTACCCAGGACCCAACTCCGGCGAACGAGCTGGATATTCCTGGACCGTCCTGGGTAAAGAGCAGTGACGCGAATACCTATGCGATTTCATCGTCGATTGAGAAAGTGCTCTACGTTGACGATAATCACATGCCGAGATTCAGTATTGGTGGTGGCACCAATTGGAGTCACACATCGGCCTTCCACGGTCCCAGCCTCGATGGGTGGGACGATCTTCAGATGTTCGCGAAGTATTCCCCGTACTACTCACTGGAACATGAGTTTCTGATCTCCTTCGGCGTACAAATTCAACTACCGACCGGCAACCAGGCCGTTGAAGAGCAGAATCATACGAGCCTGGGTCCGACCTTGCTCTGGGAGAAAGGGATGGGCGATATGCCTAATTGGACCGGACTCAAATATCTGCGCCCGTTGGGTATTCAGAGCGATTTCGGCTATTTGCCTGCGTTAGGCGGCCATACCAGTCACCATATGTTCGCCGATGCTACGATTGAGTATTCGCTGCCATACTTGAGCAACAGCGTTCAGGATATCGGGTTGAAGTGGCCGTTTCGAAATCTCTTTCTCTTCAATGAGATCAACTACGATCAACTGATTACGGGACCATCCGGACAGACCTTCCCGAACCTGTTAGCGACCCCGGGGATTGCGTATGTGAGTTATCACTTCGAACTCAGCATCGGTACCCAGTTCGCTCTGAATCCGGCTGCCGTATCGGGAAACCATGCCGCGGTACTCGGACTACTCGATATCTTTTACGATTCGATCTTTCCCAAGGTCGGCAACTGGACGATTAACCACGGGTTTGGCCAATGAACGCCAGGAAGATTCTCCGCGTCGCGGTTCCAATAGCAATCGCGCTGTTGAGTACGGCGCGCGCGGCCTCGGCGCATGCTTTCCCGGAGCACGAAGACCCGGCCGCAGGAGCGACCGTCGCGGCTACTCCCGCTCAGGTTACCATCAAGTACGACGCGCCCATCGAGAAGCTCTGTGATTCGCTACAGGTACGGGACGCCGCCGCTCCGGATAAAGCTGCCGGAGCCCCACAGTTCAGCGCCGACGGCCATGAGCTCTCCGTCTCCATCGCCCCCTTGAGCCCGGGCGAATACACCGTCAAATGGCGCGTCGTTTGCCTCGATACGCACCACACGGAGGGCTCTTATAGCTTCACGGTGCAGGGCAACAATAAATGAACATGTCCTCGATGGACATGGCGCCGGAGTGGCCCGCGGCCCTCCTGGCGTGGCCGGTGATTCTCGCGCAGACGCTCATCTTCGGCAGTGCGATGTTCTGCCTGATGCTCAATTTGCCTTTCGGTAGTCGCGCGCGAACGGGCGATGCGTTCGGGCGAGCGCTCGCCGGCTGGTGGCGGATGCTGGCGCTCATCGTCGCCTTGATCTCGCCGCTGATGTTCATCGACGAAGTGGCCGGGATGGCGGGCGTCAGCATGCGTAACGCTGTGCCGCTGCTGGGAGAAGTACTCGCGCAGACGCATGCCGGACACATCTGGCGGTGGCGGCTACCAATGACCCTCGCGTTGGCGCTGGCCGCGTGGCTCCCGCTGCGCGAGTCGGCGCGAGCGCTCAGCCTGGTTTCACTGTGCGCTGCGCTATGTCTCGCCGGCAGTCTCAAAAGCCATGCGATCGACTTCGGCGCGACCGCAATCGCGATGCGCTTCGTGCATGCACTTGCGGCTGGAGCATGGGCCGGATCACTTTTCGCCTATTGGGTGGGTGCCCGATCGGCCAATCCGAGTCGCCTCAGCCTCGAGGCCGCGCAAATGCTCTCGCGGCTTGCGGTATGGTCAGTCTCGATTCTGATCGCGAGCGGGATTTATATTGCGTACGAAGGCACCGGGCACAGCCTGAATCACCTGCTCTATTCGTCGTACGGCCGAGTCCTTTCGGTCAAAGTCGAAGTGTTTGCGCTGGTCCTGATAATTGGCGCGTACAATCGATTTTACGTCATTCCGATCCTCGATTTGCCGTCCGCGCGTCGTGTGCTGAAAAGAAACGTCGCCACCGAATCGTTGATAATCGTCGGCGTAATCGGTCTCGCCGCGCTCCTGGCGGCAACTCCGCCGGCGCGGATGTCTATAGACATGTCAGGATCAGGGAGGTTGTTGAGGAACTCAAAATTATTAATCTCAGTGAAACCTTTGAAAGGTTTCACACTTCCCACAGTGAATTAGTAAGTCGGTGTTGCGGATCGTATTCAGGTGGTCTGCACCCCAACATAGGCGCATTTATGAGTAAAGTCCGGGGTTGATGTTTTGCCCCAGGCGGGGCGGTGGAGCAAGGGGGCGGGCCGCGGAGCCCTGAGCTTGCTCAGGCGGATCGCCCCCTTGCCGGTTGGCGTATTCGGCTGGGGCCAGGGCCCCCAGACTGCTGTGTGGCCGGAGCTGGTTATAATCCTGCCGCCAGGCTTCGATCAGATGGCGCGCTTCGGCGAGCCCGAAGAAAAAATGTTCATTGAGACACTCGTCGCGAAGTTTGCTGTTGAAGCTTTCGATGAAGGCGTTCTGCACCGGCTTGCCGGGCTGGATGTAGTGCCAGGAGACCCGCTCGGCGGCCCAGCGCAGCACCGCGTTGCTGGTCA
>VFSW01007850.1_pt1 | contig 15429 bp, 13 predicted proteins | sample 5358111 | NCBI WGS metagenome assembly VFSW01 (sample SAMN11554181, study PRJNA540505) | mine drainage metagenome | isolation source: sediment from site ElyBrook_90M | place: USA: Ely Copper Mine, Vershire, VT | collected 2017
TGCCGCTGTGGTTTCCGTTCCACCTCAGCAAGGTGTCCTACTGGTCGCGCACCGTCATCGTGCCGCTGCTGGTGCTGATGGGGCTGCGCCCGCGGGCGCGCAATCCGCGCGGGATCGGCGTGGCGGAATTGTTCTGCACGCCGCCCGATCAGGTGCGCGACTATATCCGGGGCCCCTATCGCTCCGGGTGGGGGCGGTTCTTCAAGGCCGTCGATGTCGTGCTGCGCGCGACCGATCCGCTGTTCCCGCGCCGGTGGCGCAACCGCGCGATCGACAAGGCGGTGGCCTTCGTGACGGAGCGGCTGAACGGCGAGGATGGGCTCGGCGGTATCTACCCCGCGATCGCCAACAGCGTGATGATGTTCGACACGCTCGGCTTCCCGCCCGACGCGCCGCCCGCCGCCACCGCCTGGGCGGCGGTGCGCAAGCTGATCGTGGCGGAACCCGACCGCGCCTGGGTCTCCCCGTGCCTGTCGCCGGTCTGGGACACCGCGCTCGCGGGCCACGCGATGGCCGAGGCGGCGGGCGCCGCGTCATCGGCGGTGGCGGACGCCTGCGCCTGGCTGCGGGGGCGGCAGATCACCGAGGTTTCCGGCGACTGGTCGGTGCGCCGGCCGGGGCTGCGGCCGGGCGGCTGGGCCTTCCAGTACTGGAACGATTTCTACCCCGATGTCGATGACACCGCGGTGGTGGGGATGCTGCTGCACCGCCAGGGCGATCCGGCGCACGCGGAGGCGATCGAGCGCGCGCGCGAATGGATCCTAGGGATGCAGTCGCGCGGCGGCGGGGATTTCGACGGCGGCTGGGGCGCGTTCGAGCCGGAGAACACGCATCTGCATCTGAATCACATCCCGTTCGCCGATCACGGCGCGCTGCTCGATCCGCCGACCTCGGACGTGACCGCGCGCTGCGTGTCGTTCCTGGCGCAGATCGGCATGCCGGCCGACGATCCGGCGATGGCGCGCGCGCTCGCGTTCCTGCGGCGCGAGCAGGAAGCGGACGGCAGCTGGTTCGGCCGCTGGGGGACGAACTATATCTACGGCACCTGGTCGGTGCTGTGCGCGCTGAACGCCGCCGGAATCGGCGCCGAGGATCCGGCGGTGCGGCGAGCGGTGGCATGGCTCGTTTCGGTGCAGCGCGACGACGGCGGCTGGGGCGAGGACGAGGAAAGCTACGCCGACGCCCCGCACGGGCAATATCACGAAAGCACGCCGAGCCAGACCGCCTGGGCAGTGCTGGGCCTGATGGCGGCCGGCGCGGCGGATCATCCCGCGGTGGCGCGCGGGATCGCGTATCTGGCAACCACCCAGCGCGCGGACGGCGAATGGGACGAAGTGCCCTACACGGCGGTCGGTTTCCCGCGCGTGTTCTATCTGCGGTATCATGGCTACCGATTATATTTCCCCCTGCTGGCGCTGGCGCGCTACCGCGGGTTGCGACGGGGCAACGAGAAGCAGGTGGCGTTCGGGTTCTGAGCGCCGCGCCGTGGCAGGTTTTCGACTTGACAGAAGACGCATCGCCATGCACGCCTTCCATTCGGGGAATGGCCCGCGATCGCACGCATCGACATGGAAACGCAGATGCTCGGACTGATGCAACGCAGGAACCTGCTGATTTCCTCCGTCATCACCCACGCCGCGCGCCATCACGGCGCCGGCGAGATCGTTTCCCGCCGCGACGACGGGCGCCTCGACCGCACCACCTATGCCGCGCTGGAGCGCCGCGCGCGGCGCCTTGCGGTCGTGCTGCGGGAGCTCGGGATCCGTCCGGGCGACCGGGTCGGCACCCTGGCCATGAACAGCGACCGGCATCTGGAGCTCTATTACGCCATCCCCGGCATCGGCGCCGTCTGCAACACCATCAATCCGCGCCTCGCGCCCGAGGACATCGCCTATATCGCCGGCCATGCCGAGGATCGGGTCATCTTCGCCGATCCCGGCTTCCTGCCGATCGTCGCCGCCATCGCCCCGGCGCTGCGCGACCTGCTGCGCGCGGTCGTCGTGTTGGCCCCGCCCGAGGCGATGGCCGCGACCGCGCTGCCCGATGGGGTCGCGCTGCTCTGCTACGAAACCCTGATGGCGGGCACCGCGGAGGAACCCGACTGGCCGGATTTCGACGAGAATACCGCCGCCGGCCTCTGCTACACCTCCGGCACCACCGGCCGGCCGAAGGGCGTGCTCTATTCGCATCGTTCCGAGGTGCTGCACGCGATGGTGGAGAATTTCGCCGACGTGTTCGCCCTGCGCGCGACCGACCGGATGCTGCCGGCGGTGCCGATGTTCCATGCCAATGCCTGGGGGATTCCCTATGCCGCGCCGATGGCCGGCACGGCGCTGATCCTGCCCGGGCGGCATCTCGATCCGGCGAGCCTGCTCAGTTTGTTGAACGAGGAACGCGCCACCGCCTCGGCCGGCGTGCCGACCGTCTGGCTCGGCGTGCTCAACCATCTGCGCGCGGTCGGCGGCGACTTTCAGACACTGGGCCGGATTCTCTCCGGCGGCGCGGCGTTTCCGCGCGCGCTGATGGCGGAGTATGCGGCGCTCGGCGTGCATGTGCATCACGCCTGGGGCATGACGGAAAGCAGCCCGCTCGCCACGTGGAACGCGGCGAAGCCGGCGACCCTGACGATGGATGCGGCGGCGCGGCTCGATCAGCAGGCGACCCAGGGACGCACCGTGTTCGGCTGCGATGTCGCGGCGTTGAACGATGCGGGGGAGGAAGTGCCCTGGGACGGCAAGACCCAGGGCAACCTGATGTTCCGCGGCCATTGGGTCGCCAGCGCCTATTTCCGCCAGCCGGAGACCTCGGTCGGCGATCAGGGCTGGTTCCCCACCGGCGATGTCGGGGTGCTGGACCCGGAAGGTTTCGTGGTGCTGACCGATCGCACCAAGGACCTGATCAAATCGGGCGGGGAATGGATCAGCTCGATCGCGCTGGAGAACATCGCCATCGGCCATCCCGGCGTGGCCGAGGCGGCGGCGATCGCGATCCCTGATCCGAAATGGAGCGAACGCCCGCTGCTGATCGTGGTGCCGCGCGAGGGCTGCGCGGTGACGCCCGAGGAAATGCGCGCCTTCTATCAGGGCAAGGTGCCGAGCTGGTCGATGCCCGACCGTGTGGTGATCGCGGAATCCCTGCCGCACGGCGCGACCGGGAAGGTGCTGAAGACCGAACTGCGCCGCATCTACGCGGGCTGATCGCCTTACGCCACGCCATCCACCAGTCGCACCCGCGTCTTCGCCGCGCGCTCGCGGATCGCCTTCGCCGCCTGGTACTGCGGCGAATGATACCATTCCCGCGCCCGCGCGGGGCTGTCGAACTCCAGCAACACGGCGCGCGCCCCTTGCCCCGCGCCCTCCAGTTGTTCCACCGCCCCGCCGCGGATCAGATACCGCCCGCCGAACGCGGCGATCGATGCCGCGGCCAGCGGCCGGTACTCCTCGAACAACGCGGGATCGGTCACCTCGACCTCGGCCAGCACATAGCCCTTCATCGGAATTCCCCCTTCAGACGCAGGCGATCGCGTAGGCATCCCGGCCCGCCGCCGGCAGCGGCATTTCGTCCCAGCTCGCCCCGGCATCGCCGGTCGCGAACACCTCGCCGCCGCGCGCGACCATCGCCACCTGCGCCGGATTGCTCCGGTGCAGCCCGATCCCCATCACCGTGGCGTGCGGCGTCACTTTGTCGAAACGCTCCCAGCTCGCGCCCAGATCCCCGCTCCGCCACAGCGCGCCGGCCTGGCTCCGCGCGGCGACACTGAGCGCGGCGTACATGACCTTGGGATCGGTGGGAGACACCCGGATGTCGCGCCCATAGGTGAAGGGCGAGAACCGCCCCACCTCGATATCGTTCCAGGTCCGCCCCTGGTCGGCGCTGCGGAACACGCCCATCCGCACCGCCAGATAGACCGCGCCCGGATCGGCCGAGGTCATCGCGATCGCGTGCCCGTCCAGCATCCCTTCGGTTTCGGTATCGCTCAGGATGCGGCTTTTCAGATGCGGCTGATCGGCCAGCCGGACCAGATCGGCGCTGCAATCCTGCCAGCTTTCCCCGGCATCGGTGGACCGCGCCGCCCCGTTCACCTCCAGGGTCGCGTAGAGCTCTCCGGGCCGGACGGGATTGGCGGCGAAGCGCATCACCCGGCAGGGGAAATCCATCCGCACCCGCTCGGGCAGGCCGGGATCGGGCAGGCGCGTGAAATGCGCCCCGCCATCGGTGCTGCGATACATCCCGACCGGCGCGGCCCCCGCGTACACCACCGAGGCATCGTGCGGATCGACCAGGATCGACCACACCTGCACCCCGCGATCGGGGAATCCCAACCGCTCCCAGTGCCGGCCGCGATCGGTGCTGATGTAGGGCCCGTCCTTGGAGCCGAGGAAGATCGTGTCCGCCTGCCCCGGATGCGGGGTGATCGCGTGCACATCGGCCGCGGCGAAGACATGCTCCCAACGCCCGTCCGGCTCGTGGCGGAACAGCCCGCCGGCGCCGCCGTCCTTGGTGGCGGCGGTGCCGACCAGCAGGGTTGCGTTCTCAGCCATGGTTCCCTCCTTCGCGCTTTGGGGGCAGGCTAGGCCCGGAGGGGGCCGGTTGGGAATACGTCCCGCGCCCCGCAGGACAGGAGGAAGCCATGCCCAACATCGCCGCCGAACGGCTGGAGACGATTGCTCGCGCCCTGCTGGAAGCCTCCGGCACGCCGGCGCACGACGCCGCGACCATCGCGCGCCTGTCGATCGGGGCCAATCTCGCCGGGCATGACAGCCACGGGATCATCCTGATCCCGACCTATATCGACCGGGTGAAGAAGGGCCACATCGTCCCGGATGCGAAATGGGAGATCCTGCAGGAGACGCCGACCACCACGGTGGTCGATGGGCACTGGGGCTTCGGCTACGTGGTCACCGAGCGGGCGATGCGCCACACCATCGCCAAGGCGAAGACGCAGAACGTGGCGGCGACGACGGTGTTCCGCCAGGGCCATGTCGGCCGGCTCGCCTCCTACCCGCTGATGGCGGCCGAGGAAGGGCTGATCGCCATGATCACCGCCGATTCCGGACGCAGCCCCAAGCATGTGGCCCCGTTCGGCGGCGCCAAGGCGCGGCTCGGCACCAACCCGATCTGCTTTGCCGTGCCGTCCGACCTGGAAGGCCCGCTGTTCTTCGACATGGCGACATCGGCCGCCGCGGCCGGCAAGATCAATGTGGCGATCGCGCGCGGCAAGGAGGTCCCGCCCGGTTGGCTGATCGACGCCGAGGGGCGGCCGACCAACGATCCCGCCGCGCTGCGCAAGGGCGGCGCGCTGCTGCCGCTGGGCGGGGCGGAGGGCTACAAGGGCTATGGCCTGGCCGCCATCGTGGAGATTTTCTCCGGCCTGCTGACGGGGCTCGGCTTCGGCGTGGAGCCGACGGGGCGGCACAATGACGGCTGCTTCATCGCCGTGTTCAAGGTTTCCGCGTTCCGCGATCTCGGCACTTTCAAGCGCGAGGTGCGCGATTTCGCCGAATACCTGAAGGCGACCCCGCCCGCCGCCGGGTTCGATCGCGTCTACTACCCCGGCGAGATCGAGTTCGAACGCGAGAAGGAGCGCCGCGCCAGCGGCGTGCCGATCGAGGACTCGACCTGGGAGGGGCTGCGCAAGCTGGCCACCGAGCTCGGGGTGGCGGACAAGCTCGGGATGTAAAGGCGTTGTTTCCTTTTCCGCCCGAAGCTGAGGTAGAACGCTGCCGAACCGGAGCCTTCCTCCATGACCCTCCCGGCGGAGCCCGCCCCGCGCGTCGCCGTGCTGGTGCCGTGCTACAATGAGGCCGCCGCCATCGCCGGCGTGGTTGCGGGATTCCGCGCGGCGCTGCCCGGTGCGACGGTGTTCGTCTATGACAACAACTCGAAGGATGCGACGGCGCGGATCGCCGCCGAGGCCGGCGCGGTGGTACGGACCGAGACCTTGCAGGGCAAGGGTCATGTCGTGCGCCGCATGTTCGCCGATATCGAGGCCGATCTCTATGTGCTGGTCGATGGCGACGGCACCTATGATCCCTCGGCCGCGCCGGAGATGGTGCGCCGCCTGATCGCCGACGGCCTCGACATGGTGACCGGCGTGCGGGTGAGCGAGGTGGTGGAGGCCTATCGCCCGGGCCATCGCCTCGGCAACCGCGTGCTGACCGGGATGGTGCGCCAGGTGTTCGGTGATCGGGTGTCGGACATGCTCTCGGGCTACCGCGTGTTCAGCCGCCGCTTCGTGAAATCCTTTCCCGCGCTGGCCATGGGCTTCGAGATCGAGACCGAGCTCACGGTGCACGCGCTGGAATTGCGGATGCCGCTCGCCGAGATGTCCACGCGCTATGGCGCCCGCCCGGCGGGGAGCGCATCCAAGCTGCGGACCTATGTCGATGGGGCGCGGATCCTGCGCACGATCCTGATGCTGGTGAAGGAGGAACGGCCGCTGCAATTCTTCAGCCTGTGCGGCCTGGGGTTTTTCCTGCTGGCCCTCGTGCTCGGCCTGCCGGTGGTGGCGACGTATTTCCGGACGGGCCTGGTGCCGCGGCTGCCGACCGCGGTGCTGGCGAGCGGGCTGGTGCTGCTCGCGTTCATCAGCGTGTCGCTGGCCTTGATCCTGGATTCGGTGGCGCATGGGCGGCGGGAGTTGAAGCGGTTGATGTATCTGGCGGTGCCGGGAGTGCAGGCGCGGCATGGCGGCTGAGGCGGGACGCGCGCCCACCCCCGGCGCGCTCGCCACCCTCGCGCTGTTGACCCTCATCTGGGGCCTGTCGGTGCCGATGATGAAGCTCGGCCTCGCCGATTTTCCGGCCCCGGCGCTGGTCACCCTGCGCTATCTCGTGGCCGCGCCCTGCTTCGCGCTGCTGCTGCGCGGACGCCCGATCCCCCGGCCGCGCCAGCTCGCGCAGATGGCCGCGCTCGGCGTGTTCGGCGTCGATGCCGGGCAATACACGCAGATGACCGGCGTGAGGCTCTGTTCCGCCTCGGTCGCCACCATGATCACCGCGATCATTCCGGTGCTGACCGTGCTGCTGGCCAGCCTCCGCCTGCGCCAGAAGATCCACTCCGCGCATGTCGCGGGCTTCGCGCTCGCGCTCGGCGGCATCGCGGTCGCGGTGTTCGCACCCGGCGTGCGCGCGACCAGCGCGCCGGCGGGCGAGGGCCTGGTGCTGCTCTCCTGTCTTTGTATCTCGGGATACTATGTCTTCAGCGTCGAGGTCGCCGCCCGCGCCGGCGTTATGGCAACCGCGGCCTGGAGCACGATCTTCGCCGCCGCCGGACTGATCCCCGTGGCGCTCTGGACCGTGCCGATCGACGCCCTCCGCCTGACGCCGCGCGTGGTGTTCGTGGCGTTGTATCTGGGCCTGCTGGTCACGGTGCTCGGCATCTGGATCTGGCTGCGCGCGCTGGAGCGCCTGCCGGCGCGCATCGCGGGTGCCTCGCAATACGGCCAGCCGCTGGTGGGGATTGCCGCCTCGGCGATGCTGTTCGGGGACCGGATCGGCGGGCGGTTCCTGGCGGGCACGGCGCTGGTCCTGGGCGGGATCGCGTTGAGCGCACTGCCCGGGCGACGATAGCGGCGAGACGACCGCTCACCGATCCTTCACCTTCGTGCGCCACATCCGGCCCGATGCTCCAGTCTCGCGCCGCCGATATGCCACCCGATCCGCGCGGCGGGTTCCGCGTGGTCCTGCCCGCAGTGGCGTCCGGATGGTGCCGCCTGCGGCTGCGCTTTCCCGCGCCCTTTGCCGCCCCCGTATGGCTTGCGGTGGAGACCGCAACGATCCCCGGCCCCGTGCTGGTCCTGCGCGGCACCGGAAGGCGGCGCGCGGCGATCCTGTGCCTGCCGGAGGGAACGACCGCGCTACGGTTCCTTCCGCGCGGTCCGACCGGCGCACCGACATGCACGCTCGCGCGTCTGTCGCGCCCGCGCGCCGCGCTGGGCCTGGCCGCGCGCGCGGCGTCCGGATTGCTGGGAACCCTGGGCCGCGGGCTGATCCGCGCCCCGTCCGGGCTGCCGGCCCGGATGCGCGCGCGCCTGGCCGAGGCCGCCGCCCCGGCGCCGCTCCCGGCGGCGGCCCCGCGCATCCGTCCCACCGCGCCGACCGACTTGCCGTCGGTGAGCCTGATCGTGCCCACGCCCTGTCGCGCCCGCGCCGCCCGTGCCTGCCTGGACGCAGTGCTGGCCCGCACAAGATATTCGGATTTCGAACTGGTCCTGGTCCTGGCCCAGCCCGATCCCCCGGACGCCGCGCAGCGCCGGTTTCTGGCGCGCTTCGCCCGCGACCGACGGGTGCGCGTCGTCCTGGCACCGATGGCCGCGTTCAACTTCGCCGCCGCCTGCAACCGCGGCGCCGCGGCAGCGCGGGGCGTGCTCCTGTGCCTGCTGAACGACGACGTGACCCCGCGCGATCCCGGCTGGCTCGCGGCCATGGCCGGCCATCTCGCGGACCCGGGGGTGGGCGTGGTCGGCGCGCGGCTACTCTATCCGGATGGCACGGTGCAGCACGCCGGAGTGGCGCTCTGCGCCGACGGAACCGGGCGCCATATCGATCGCTTCCGCCCCGCGCGCGCCGCGCCGCCGGCGTCGCGGGAGGTCGCGGCCGTCACCGGCGCCTGCCTGCTGACGCCGCGCACGCTCTGGGACCGGCTTGGCGGCCTCGACGAAAGCTTCGCCACGGCCTTCAACGATCTGGATTACTGCCTGCGCGTCCGAGCCACCGGTGCGCGCGTGGTGCTGGCGGCGGAGGCGGAACTCACCCACGCGGAATCGCGCAGCTTCGGCCGCCACTACCGCCCGGGCGAAACCGCCCGCAACCAGGCCGATCGCGCCCGATTGCTCGCCCGCTTTCCCGCCGCGTTCGCCGTCCCCGGAATCAATGCGTCTCCAGCCCCATGATCCCGCGCGCCCTATCCACGTCCGCCACCAGCTTCTTGCCGATCAGATCGCGCAACGTTTCGGTCGTCCCGCCGCCGATCGAGCCATAGCGCGCCCCCCGGTACAGCCGCGAGACCGGATATTCGTCGGTGAACCCGAACCCGCCATGCAGCTGCACCGCCTCGGAGGTGACGCGCAGCGACATCTCGTTGTTGAAGATTTTCGCCGTCGCCGCCAGGAACGGATCCGGAAACGGATTGGCGGTCAGCGCCGCGCGATACAACAGCCCCCGCCCCGCCTCGATATCCTTGAACATGTCGGCGAGCTTCCACCGCACGCCCTGATGGTCCGCGATCGGGCGGCCGAACACGGTACGGTCTCGCACATAGGCTACCGCCTCGTCGAACGCGCCCTCCGCCAGCCCGAGCGAGATCGCCGGGTTCAGACAGCGCTGGGTGTTGAACGCGCTCAGCAGCTTACGGAATCCGTCTTCGCGGATCACCAGATTCTCCAGCGGCAGCTCGCAATCGTCGAACTGAATCTCGTGCAGGTTCTCCCCGCCCATGGTGTGGAACGTGCCGGTGACGGCAAATCCCTTCGTGTCCGGCTCGACCAGCACGCAGCCGATCCCCTCCCGTCCAACCCGGCCATCGACGCGGGTGAAGACGACGAACATGCCCGCCTCCCGCGCGCGGCTGATGAGCGTCTTGGTCCCCTTCAGCACGATCCGGTCGTCCAGGATGCGCGCATTGGTGCGGTAGTTCGCCACATCGGTGCCGGCATGGGGTTCGGTCATGCACACCGCCAGAATGCATTCCCCGCTGACCACGCGCGGCAGGATGCGCTCCTTGATCGCCGGCGGGGCGTAGCGGGCGATCACCCGGGTCTGCACGCCGGCCTCGCCCAGTACCGCCATCGCGGTCGGGTAACAGACCTTGGCGATCTCCTCCAGGATCAGCACCGTGTCCATGATGGAGAGGCCCAGGCCGCCGTATTCCTCCGGCACCGACATCCCGAGCACGCCGAGCTCGGCCAGTTCGCGCAGATTTTCCCACGGGAACGTGCCGTCCATCCAGCGCGGCGCGCGGGGGCGGAATTTCTCCTGCGCGAGCGCGCGCACCGTCTCGCGCATCTCCCGCTGTTCCGCGCCGATACGAAATTCCATGGATCCGTCCCCCCGACCATGCGGGGCAGCTTACGAACCGGGCGGGGTTTGGCAAACCGGCGAAGGATGCTAGGGGATTTACCGACCAGTAGGACCCGCGAGGATCGATGCCCTATTCAGCCGACCTGCCCCGCCCGGCGCCCAGCGCGGAACAGCGCGTGACCTCCATCGAGGCGGTGGAGCAGGGCCTCACCGGATCCGGCTATATCCCCAGCCGGCAGATCGCGACCGCGGTCTATCTGGCGCATTGCCTGCAAAAACCCGTGCTGGTCGAAGGCCCGGCCGGCGTCGGCAAGACCGAGCTCGCGAAATCCATCGCCGCCTGGCTCGATCTGCCGCTGATCCGGATGCAATGCTACGAGGGGCTGGACGAGGCGAAAGCCCTCTATGAATGGAAATACGGCAAGCAGCTGCTCTACACCCAGATCCTGCGCGAAAAGATCGGCGAGGTGCTGGGCGACGTGTCCAGCCTGAACGCCGCCCTGGAAAAACTGCACGGGTTCGGGGACCTGTTCTTCTCGCCCGAATTCCTGGAACCGCGCCCGCTGCTGCGCGCGCTGCAGGCGCCCGGCGGGGCGGTGCTGCTGGTCGATGAGGTCGATAAATCCGACCAGGAGTTCGAGGCGTTCCTGCTGGAAATCCTGTCCGACTACCAGGTGACCATCCCCGAAATCGGCCGCATCGCCGCCACCGTGCCGCCGGTGGTGATCCTGACGTCGAACTCCATGCGCGACCTCGGCGACGCGCTGAAACGCCGCTGCCTGCATCTGCATATCGGCTTCCCGGACGCGAGGCTGGAAGCCCGCATCATCGCATCCCGCGTGCCCGAGGCCGAAGCCGGTCTGCGCGCGCAGCTGGTGGCCTTCGTGCAAAGCCTGCGCGGTCTCGATCTGAAGAAGCCGCCCTCGGTCAGCGAAACCATCGACTGGGCGCGGGTGCTGGTGCTGCTGCACGCGAAGACCCTGGAAACGGAGCTCGTCCGCGACACCCTGAACGTGCTCCTGAAATTCGAAACCGACATCGAGACTGCCTCCCGCCAATTGGGCGAACTCGCCGCCAAGGCACGCGGGTAGGCGGGAACACCCGCCATGGCCGAACTGCCGTCCACCACGGAACCCCTGCGCCGCTTCTTTGCCGCCGCCCGCGGCGCGGGGGTCCGCATCTCGCCGGCCGAAAGCATCGAGGCCGTGCGGGCCGTGGGGGTCGTCGGCTACGCGGATCGCGCGGTGCTGCGCGACACCCTGGGATTGGTGCTGGCCAAGACGCCGGAGGAGAAGGCGGCGCTGGCGGAGTGTTTCGATCTCTATTTCAAGCGCGACGATCTCCTCACCGCGGAGGATGCCACCCCGGAGCGCGCCCCGGACGACGCCGCGCCCGACGCCGACGGCGAGGTTTCCGGCGGCCTCGCCCAAATGCTCCGTTCCGGCGACGCGGCGGCGCTGGCCGCGTCCATGGAACTGGCGGGGGAAGCCGCCGGCTTGCCGAATATCCGCTTCTTCACCCAGCGCAATCTCTATGCCCGGCGCGTGCTGGACCTGATGGGCCTGCGCGCGGTGGAGCAGGAGATCGCGACCCTGGAGGAAGCGGGCGACCCGGACGCCACGCGGCTGGAGGATGCGGTGTCCGCGCTGCGCGGCCAGGTGCGCGATTTCGTCGAGCGCAACCTGCTTTTGTTCGCGCGCGAGGAGACCGAGGAATTCCGCGAGGAGCTGCTGAAATCCGCCCGCCTGTCGAATCTCGATCGCCGCGACTACGCACGGATGCGCGTGCTGGTGCGCGCGATCGCCAAGAAGCTCGCCGCCCGCTACGCGCGCCCGCGCCGGCGTCGGCTGCGCGGGCAGCTCGATATCCGCCGCACCATGCGACGCAACATGGGCTGGGGCGGGATCCCGTTCATCACCGCCTGGAAAGAAAAGCGCATCGAGAAGCCGCGCGTCGTCGTGCTGTGCGACGTGTCGGGTTCGGTCGCGGCGATGGCGCAATTCCTGTTGATGTTCCTCTATGCGCTGAACGAGGCGCTGGCCGATATCAGCAGCTTCGCCTTCGCCGGATCGTTGATCGAGGTGAGCGACATCCTGGAAGCCGAACCGATCGAGACCGCGATCGCCACGATCATGTCGCGCATCGGCTTCGGCTCGTCGAATTACGGCAATTCCCTGGCCGATTTCGAGGACGGATGGATGAGCATCGTCGATCGCAAGACGACGGTGTTGATCCTGGGCGACGCACGCGGCAACCGCACCGATCCGCGGGTGGACATCCTCCAGCGCATCTCCACCCGCGCCAAGCGCGTGGTGTGGCTGAACCCGGAATACCGCGCCGCCTGGGGCACGGGCGATTCGGACATGTTCCGCTACGCGCCGCATTGCCAGATGCTGCGGGCCTGCTCTACCCTGAAGGACCTGGAACGCGTCGTGACCGACCTGCTGGAAATGACCCGCTGATTTTACCTCTCCCGCAAGGCGGGAGAGGTCGGTGCGCAAGGCGCGCCGGGTGAGGGTCCCCCCACCCCAAAGGAGCTCCCCCGTGCTCAAGCTCGGATACAAAGCCTCGGCCGAACAATTCGCCCCCGCCCAGCTGCTCGAGTTCTCCGCCCTCGCCGAGCAATCGGGCTTCGATTCCGTCTTCGTCAGCGACCATTTCCAGCCCTGGAAGCACACCGACGGCCACGCCCCCTCGGCGCTGGTCTGGCTCGGCGCGCTGGGCGCGCGCACGCAGCGGATCACGATGGGCACGTCGGTCCTGACGCCCACCTTCCGCTACCACCCCTCGGTGGTAGCCCAGGCCTTCGGCACGCTCGGCTCGATGTTCCCCGGCCGCGTCATCCTGGGGATCGGCACCGGCGAATCCCTGAACGAGGTGCCCTCCACCGGCATGGAATGGCCCGATTTCAAGGAACGCTTCGCCCGGCTGCGCGAGGCCGTCACCCTGATCCGTCGCCTGTGGCGGGAGGAAAACCTGACCTTCGAGGGCCAGTACTACCGCACCCGCGATGCCACCATCTACGACCGCCCGGCCCAGGAAATCCCCATCTACGTCGCCGCCGCCGGCGCGCTGGTCGCCAAATACGCCGGCCGCCAGGGCGACGGTTTCATCTGCACCAGCGGCAAATCCCCTGCCCTCTACACCGAAACCCTGCTGCCCAATGTCGCCGAGGGCCTGACCGCCTCGGGCCGCGATCCCGCCGGCTACGACCGGCTGATCGAGATGAAAGTCTCCTTCGATACCGATCCCGCCCGCGCGCTGCACGACACCAGCCATTGGGCCGCGCTCGCACTGTCGCCGGAGGAAAAGGTCTCGGTCCACAGCCCGCTGGAGATGGAACGCCTCGCCGCGGCGCTGCCCGTGGAACGCGCCGCCAGCCGCTGGATCGTCTCCTCCGATCCCGACGAGCATATCGAGAAGATCGCCCCCTACGTGGAACTGGGATTCCGCCACCTGGTGTTCCACGCCCCCGGCCCCGACCAGGCCCGGTTCCTGCGCCTCTACGGCGAGCACATCCTGCCGCGCCTGCGCCGGCGCTGGGGCTGAATGCCATGAAGATCGTCGCGATCGAAACCTCCCTGACGCGCATCCCGTTCGACATGGGCGCCAAGCCCGTCGCTTTCGGCGGCGTCGGCTGGCAGGCGATGAACACGCTTTGGCTGCGCGTCATCACGGACGCCGGCATCGAAGGCTGGGGCGAGGGCTTCGGCCATGCCTGTGTCCCCGTGACCCGCGCCGTGCTGGACACGCAGATCGCGCCCCTGCTGCTAGGCCAGGACGCGCGCGACATCGCCGGGCTGCGGGCGCGGCTGGCGAAAACCCTGCATCTGTTCGGGCGCAACGGCCCGCATCTCTACGCGCTGTCGGCGCTGGACATCGCGCTCTGGGATATCGCGGGCAAGGCGGCCGGCCTGCCGTTGTGGCGGCTTTGGGGTGCGACGCCGCCGGGCAAGCTGCGCGCCTATGCCAGCCTGCTGCGCTACGGCGCGCCCGATCTGGTCGCCGCCGCGGCCGAACGCGCCGCCGCACGCGGCTATCGTGACATCAAGCTGCACGAGATCGCGGTGCCGATGGTGGCCGCGGCGCGCAAGGCGCTTGGGCCGGAGCCGCGGCTGATGGTCGATACCAACTGCCCCTGGACCGTGGCCGAGGCCACCGCGATGGCCCGCGCGCTCGCGCCCTGCGACCTGACCTGGCTGGAGGAGCCGGTCTGGCCGCCGGAGGATCTCGCCGGCCTCGCCCGCGTGCGCGCGTCCGGCGGCGTGCCGATCGCGGCCGGAGAGAACGCGGCCGGACCGATGGAGTTCCAAGCTGCATTCGCGGCCGGCGCGATCGATATCGCCCAGCCGAGCGTCATCAAGATCGGCGGCCCATCGGCGATGCACGAGGTCGCCACGCTGGCGCGCGCCGCCGGCGTGCGCCTGGTGCCGCACAACGCCTATTTCGGCGCGGGCTATCTCGCGTCGTTGCATCTGAACGCGACCCTCGCGCCGGACGCGCCGTTCGAGCGGCTGTTCATCGATCTCGAAGCCTCGCCCTACCACGATCTGGTCACCGCGCCCGATGGCGAGGCGACCGTGCCGGATGGGCCGGGCCTCGGCCGCGATCCCGATCCCGAGGTCCTGGCCCGCTACCGCCTGGGCGAGATCGCCCGCCACACCGCCTGACCCGTCCGGAGACCCACGCACGATGGCCCGCCAGCTCTACGAACTCACCGGCGCCGACCCGACCCGCCGCTTCAGCCCGTTCTGTTGGCGCGCGCGCATGGCGCTGGCGCATAAGGGCCTGGAGGCCGCATGCGTCCCCTGGCGCTTCACCGAAACCGACCGGCTTGCCTTCGCCAAGCACGACAAGGTGCCGGTTCTGGTCGATGGCGAAAACATCGTGCCGGAATCCTGGGATATCGCGGTCTATCTCGATCGCGCCTACCCGGACCGGCCGGCCCTGCTCGGCGAAGCGGCGGCGGAGATCCGCTTCATCGTCGCCTGGACCGATGCGGTCGTGCAGGCGGGGCTGGTGCGGCTGATCGTGAGCGACATCGTGCCCCTGCTCGATCCCGTCGCCCGGGAATATTTCATCAAGAGCCGCGAAGCCCGCTTCGGTAAACCGCTCGCCGAGGTCACCGCGAACCGCGAGGCCCGCCTGCCCGAGTTCCGCGCCCAACTGCAACCGCTGCGCCTGACATTGCGCGCCCAGCCCTTCCTCGGCGGCGCGGGGCCGAACTACGCGGATTACGCGGTGTTCGGCGCGTTCCAATGGGCCCGCGTGGTGAGCCCGCTCGTGCTGCTGGAACAGGACGACCCGGTCCGGGCCTGGTTCGAGACCTTGCTGGACATGTACGGCGGCCTTGCCCGCGCGGTGCCCGCGCGCTGAACGAACGCGCCTCTCCCCTCCCCTTGCGGGAGGG
>VFSW01007851.1_pt1 | contig 15429 bp, 12 predicted proteins | sample 5358111 | NCBI WGS metagenome assembly VFSW01 (sample SAMN11554181, study PRJNA540505) | mine drainage metagenome | isolation source: sediment from site ElyBrook_90M | place: USA: Ely Copper Mine, Vershire, VT | collected 2017
TCGCGAAGGCGGCCGTACGGTGGGCGCAGGCGTTATTACCCAAGTGATCGAGTAAATCAATTGCGGACCCCGGTTTACGGATTGCCGGGGCATGTTGCGGATTCAGAATGTATTGTTCCGCAATCCACATTCCGAAATAAAAAAAGAGTGAGGCTATTATCATGCGGGAAATTGTTCTTCTCGCTTGCGGTGAATGCAAGCGCAAAAACTATTCAACGACCAAAAATAAAAGAAACACCCCGGACAAGCTGAACTTGGACAAATATTGCCGGTTCTGCCGGAAGCACACAACGCATAAGGAAACGAAAGCGTAGCTTTGGAAATGCATGGCGATGCGGGGTTAGGACACAGGCCAGTAGCTCTAATGGTAGAGCTCCGGACTCCAAATCCGGCTGCTGGGGGTTCGAGTCCCTCCTGGCCTGCCATTTTCCCAGAATTCTGTGAAGAAAGAGGCGCCGAATGTTCAAGAAGCTGGTGGATTTCTACCAAGAGGTAAAGCTGGAACTCAAGAAGGTTGTGTTTCCGACAAAGAAGGAGGTCATAGGTTCTACCTGGGTGGTGATCATCACCGTACTGATATGCGCCTTTTTCCTGGGACTGGTAGATATGGGGTTGGGCAAAATGATGACCCTTGCCTTTAAGTAGAGATAATTATGCCGATGAACTGGTTTGTAGTCCATACGTATGCAGGTTTTGAGAACAAGGTGAAGGCCAGCGTTCTGGAGATGGTCTCCAAACTCAACCTCCAGGAAAAAATTGGCCAGATTCTTGTCCCGACCGAAGAGGTCCTGTCCATCAAAGCCGGCAAAAAACGCAAGTCACAGCGGAAATTTTTCCCCGGATATATTCTCGTCGAAATGGAGATGGACGACAATACCTGGCATATTATCAAGGAAACGCCAAAGGTGACCGGATTTGTCGGGGGGAGTACGAACCCGACGCCGCTCTCCGAAGAAGAAGTGAAGACCATCCTCAAACAGACCGAAGAGGGTGCGGTGGCTCCTACCCAGCCCAAGCATGCCTACCAGAAAGGCGATCGGGTCAGGGTTATCGACGGTCCGTTCAGCAGTTTTATCGGGACCGTCGAGGATGTCAACCCCGCGCACGGCAGGCTTCGGGTGATGGTGAGCATCTTCGGGCGCTCGACGCCCGTTGAATTGGAGTTCCTTCAGGTGGAGCGGGAAAAGGAAGTCAAAGCATAATCTGGGATTCATCATTACTATAAAAGACAAAAGAGCGTTAAAAAACATACAGGAGTATAGAGATGGCTAAAGAGATTACAGCGAAAATCAAGCTTCAGGTACCCGCAGGAAAGGCTAACCCGGCGCCGCCGGTAGGTCCCGCGCTCGGTCAGCACGGTGTCAACATCATGGAGTTCTGCAAGGCGTTCAACGCCAGGACCCAGAAGATGGGCGAGACCATCGTTCCCGTCATCATTTCGGTCTACTCCGACCGGTCATTTACGTTTATCACGAAAACGCCGCCGGCAGCCGAACTTCTCAAAAAGGCCGCAGGGATCGTTAAGGGATCAGGTGTTCCGAACAAGGATAAAGTCGGCAAGGTGACGCGCGCCCAGATCAAGGAGATCGCGCAGACCAAGCTTCCCGACCTCAATGCGGCAACCGTTGAGTCGGCTATGCGCATGATTGAAGGGTCGGCAAAGAGCATGGGTCTGGAAATTGCCGACTAACAGCATTTTTCGAGCTTAAATATTGCGGGAGGCCGACAACGGCCGCTAACACCGCGAGGAGGAACCATGGCAGGGAAAAAGTTTAAAGCGGCAGCGGCACTGGTGGATCCGGTTAAAATGTACAGCGTTGAAGAGGCAGTCGGTCTTGCCAAGAAAACAGCGCGAACAAAGTTCGACGAGACTGTTGACCTTGCGGTCAGGCTCGGCGTGGATCCCAAGCAGGCGGACCAGATGGTGCGGGGAACAGTTGTTTTACCGCACGGCACCGGGAAAAAAGTAAAAATATTGGTGTTTGCCAAAGGCGAGAAGGACAAGGAAGCAAGGGATGCCGGCGCCGATTATGTGGGCGCTGAAGACCTTGCTGATAAGATTACGAAAGAAGGTTGGACGGATTTTGATACCGTCGTGGCAACGCCGGATATCATGGGACTCGTGGGCAGGCTCGGCAAGGTGCTGGGTCCGCGCGGGTTGATGCCGAACCCGAAAACGGGCACGGTGACGTTCGACATTGCCAAGGCCGTCAAGGAAATCAGGGCTGGTAAGGTCGAGTACCGCGTGGAAAAGGCAGGCATCGTTCACGTTCCAGTGGGCAAAGCGTCCTTTGAAGAAAATAAACTTGTGGACAATGCTAAGGCCGTCCTTGAGTCCATCTTGAAGGCAAAACCAGGATCAAGCAAAGGCGAGTATGTCAGGAGCGCGACGGTCTCCACAACCATGGGGCCGGGGGTTAAGATCGATACAGCAGCCATAGAGAAGATATCCGGATAAAATAATCAGGAAACCAAGTAATTGCGTGTCATGCATGTTGCTTGTTTCAATGATAGATAATTGTAGAATTATAGTATTGTAAAAGGTCGATCCCTCGAAACGAGGGATACGGTCCGAGACAGCAGGCACTGAAAAAGAAAATGCGACCTTTCTTTTCGGTTTAATTTCCCTAAACGGAGCCTGCCGAGACCCGGCTAAAAGAAAGAACGTTAACGACGCCGCTTTCTTTTGAGATTTCCGGGCTGGTCATCGGGAATTCTTGAAAGAAAGGAGGAACGTGTGAATAAGCAGGACAAAAAAGAAGCAATTGATGAGTTGCACGAGAAGTTCGCCCGTGCCAAAACGGCGGTTATCACCGGCTATTCCGGGATCAACGTGGAACAGATTACTGATCTTCGGGCCAAGCTGCGCAAGTCGCAGGTCGAATACCGGGTGGTGAAGAACACGCTGGCCCGCAAGGCAGCAGAAGGCACCGGCCTCGAGCCGCTCAAGGACCATTTCGTCGGTCCCGTGGGCATTGCGCTCAGCTATGATGATGTGGTCGCGCCGGCAAAGGTGCTTTTCGAATTCAGCAAAACGCAGGAAAAACTGCTGCTCAAAGTCGGCGTGCTCGACGGCAAGTTGTTACAGCAGGCGGATATCAAGGCGTTGGCAAGCCTGCCGTCGCTCAACGCGCTTCGCGGAAAGATCGTCGGCTTGCTCCAGGCGCCCGCATCAAGGATCGTCGGCGTACTCGCAGCACCGGGCGGACAGATTGCCAGGGTCATGAAGGCGAAGGCAGACAAGGGGTAAGTCGGCAAAACGCGCTCACCGGAGCGCGTATTTAAAAAAGTTTATAACTTTCAGGAGGAACAGAAACATGGCGGATTTAGCGAAATTGGTTGATGAACTGAGCGGCCTGACCGTTCTTGAAGCAGCAGAGTTGAGCAAGATGCTCGAAGAGAAGTGGGGCGTGTCGGCAGCAGCGCCCGTTGCCGTAGCAGCAGCGGGAGCAGGTGCAGGTGCGGCAGCAGCGGAAGAGAAGACCGCATTCGATGTGATCCTGGCGACTGCAGGAGCACAGAAGATCAACGTGATCAAGGTCGTACGCGAGCTTACGGGCCTGGGACTCAAAGAAGCAAAGGACCTGGTGGAAGGCGCCCCCAAACCGGTAAAGACCGGTGTTGCCAAGGAAGAGGCGGAGACCATGAAGAAGAAACTCACCGAAGCAGGCGCAACCGTCGAGGTAAAGTAAGAAGACAATTTGAGATTCATTTGCCAAGTCCTTGCCCTCCGGCATCGGTCCGGAGGGCAGAGGACTTTTTGCGTTTATGGATAGGGCGTTCGAAAAGGGCAGAACGCAAAAAAAATTGAAGTGCAAAGTGGAAAATGGAAAAGGAAAATATCCAGCACAGCGTTTTTCACGATTTGCATTTTTCATTTTGCATTTTATGATGTCTGAGGGGTGCGAAAATGTCTAAAGAAAAAAGAGAACTGGTCCGCGTACGGAAGGATTTCTCCAAAATTCCCACGATCCTGGAGATCCCCGATCTCATCGAGATCCAGAAAAAGTCTTACGATCATTTCCTGCAGAAGGAAGTTGCGTCCGACAAGAGAAAAGACATGGGGCTCCAGGCCGCGTTCAAGAGCGTTTATCCCATTTATGATTTCAACGAAACGGCGATGGTGGACTACCTCGGTTATTCCCTGGGCGATCCGAAGTACAGCATCTGGGAGTGCCTGCAGCGCGGGGCGACCTTTGCCGCTCCGCTCAAGATAAAAACGCGCCTGGTGTTTTTCGAAAAGGACGAGCAGACGGCGACTAAGCGGGTGAAGGACATCAAGGAGCAGGAAGTCTATGTCGGCGACCTTCCGCTCATGACGGAAACGGGCACATTCATCGTGAACGGGACCGAGCGCGTGGTGGTGAGCCAGCTCCACCGCTCGCCGGGCGCGTTTTTCACCCACGACAAAGGCAGGACCCATGCGAGCGGCAAGATCCTCTATTCCGCCCGCATCATCCCGTACCGTGGTTCGTGGCTCGATTTCGAGTTTGACGTCAAGGACATCGTTTATGTCCGGATCGACCGCAGGCGGAAGATCCCGGCCACCATCCTCCTCAAGGCCTTCGGCTACTCCAACGAAGACCTGCTCCGGATGTACTATCCGATCGAAGACATCAAGGTGAAGAAAGACGGCTTTACGCGCGGGATCCACGCCGATGTACTTGCCGGGATGAAGGCCCCGATCACGATCACCGACAAAAACACACGCGAGCAGATCGTAAAGGAAGGCGCCAAGATCACCCGTGTTGCCATCAAGAAGATGGAGACGGCCGGCATCACGGAGATCCCGATCCCCCGCGAGGAATTGATCGACCGCATTGTGCTCCGCGACGTGATTGATCCAGAGACCGGCGAAGTGCTCCTCCCGGCGAACGAGAAGATCACCGAAGCGTTCCTGGCAGCGCTCGCTGAGACGAAAGTGGAAAAGATGGAAGTGATTTACATGGACGGCATCCATGTGATCGGCGCCATCCGGGACACGCTCCTCGCTGATAAAGTGCAGACATCGGACGAGGCGCTCCTCGAAATATACAGGAAAATGCGCCCGGGAGAACCGCCGACGATCGACATGGCGCGGAACCTCTTCACGGGCATGTTCTTTAATGCAAAGCGCTACGATCTGTCGAACGTGGGCAGGCTGAAACTGAACAAAAAACTAAAACTCGACGTCCCGATCGAGAAGACGACGCTCACGGCGCAAGACGTGGTCGAAGTGATTCGCTATCTCGTGAATCTTCGCACCGGGAAGGGCGAAGTGGACGATATCGACCATCTCGGCAACCGCCGTGTGCGGTCCGTCGGCGAACTCCTCGAAAACCAGATCAGGGTGGGGCTCGCGCGCATGGAACGCGCCATCAAGGAACGCATGAGTCTGCAGGATGTCGATACGCTCATGCCGCACGACATCATCAACCCCAAGCCGGTCATCGCGGCGATCAAGGAATTTTTCGGATCAAGCCAGTTGTCCCAGTTCATGGACCAGACAAACCCGCTGGCGGAGATCACGCACAAGCGCAGGCTTTCGGCGCTCGGACCCGGTGGTCTCACCCGTGAGCGCGCCGGATTCGAAGTGCGCGACGTGCACACCACCCATTACGGCAGGATCTGCCCCATTGAGACACCGGAAGGCCCGAACATCGGCCTCATCGTTTCGCTTGCCACCTATGCGCGGGTGAACGATTACGGCTTCATCGAAGCGCCTTACCGCGAGGTTAAGGACGCTAAAGTGACGGACGAGATTGAATACCTTTCGGCTGTGGACGGCGAGAATTACGTGGTCGCCCAGGCAAATACCCCGGTTGACGGCAGGGGTAAAATCGCCGTGGACAGCGTGTCCGCGCGCGTGGGAGGCGAATTTAAACTGGTTTCCGCCGAGGAAGTGCAGTACATGGACGTTTCCCCGAAGCAGATCGTTTCGGTGTCCGCCGCGCTCATTCCCTTTCTCGAAAATGACGACGCGAACCGCGCACTTATGGGATCGAACATGCAGCGCCAGGCAGTGCCGCTGCTCCGGCCGCAGGCGCCGGTGGTCGGCACGGGCATGGAGCGCGTAGCGGCCCGCGATTCAGGCGCGATCGTATCGTGCAAGCGCGAAGGTATCGTTGAGGCCGTGGATTCCACACGGATAACGGTAAAAGGTGAAGACGCGAAGGGTCGTACGGTCATCGATACGTACCCGCTTACCAAGTTCTACCGTTCGAACCAGAACACCTGCATGAACCAGAAACCGATCGTCCGTCAGGGCGACAAGGTAAAAAAAGGCCAGGTGATCGCCGATGGTCCGGCTACGGACTTGGGAGAACTCGCCCTCGGCCAGAACGTGCTCGTCGCGTTCATGCCCTGGAGCGGATACAACTATGAAGACGCGATCATCATCAGCGAGAAGATTGTCAAGGAAGACCGCTACACCTCGATCCACATAGAAGAGTTCGAGATCGAGGCCCGGGACACCAAGCTTGGCAAGGAAGAGATCACCCGGGACATCCCGAACCTCGGCGAAGAGACCCTCCGGAACCTCGACGAGAACGGGATCATCCGCATCGGCGCCGAGGTCATGCCCGGCGATATCCTGATCGGGAAAGTGACGCCCAAGGGCGAAACGCAGCTTACCCCTGAAGAGAAGCTGTTGCGTGCCATCTTTGGTGAAAAGGCCGGTGACGTGCGGGACGCTTCACTTTACGCCCCTCCGGGCATTGAAGGGACTGTTATCGACGTGAAGGTCTTCTCGCGCAAAGGCGAGGATAAGAACGAGCGCCTCAAAACCCAGGAGAGCGAGGAGATCGCCCGGCTCCAGAAGGAATACCAGGATGAGATGCGGGCAGTGAAGGAAGACAGATACAAGCGCATCCGCAGGATCCTGATCGGCAAGACTGCCGCGGACAAGGTTGTCAATTCCAAGACCGGCAAGACCGAGTTGGCCAAAGGAAAGAAAATTACCGTAGAGATTCTCGACAAGCTTCCGGAAAAAGATTTTGCCAAGATCAAAGTCGAGTCCGAAGACTACCCCGCGAAACTCCAGGAGATCCTGGACAACTCGGAAAACCAGCTCAGCATCCTCGAGTCCATCTACGATGAAAAGATCGGGAGACTGAAACGCGGTGATGATCTCCCGCCCGGCGTGGTCAAACTCGTAAAGGCCTATGTTGCAATGAAGCGCAAGCTGTCCGTGGGCGACAAGATGGCCGGCAGGCACGGAAATAAGGGTGTGGTTTCCCGGATTGTGCCCGAGGAAGACATGCCCTACCTTCCCGACGGAACACCCGTTGAGATCGTTTTGAACCCCCTTGGGGTGCCGTCTCGTATGAACGTGGGGCAGATCCTTGAAACTCACCTCGGCTGGGCTGCCACGGCGCTCGGCCTGCACGTGGCGACCCCGGTCTTCGATGGGGCCTCGGAAGAGCGCATTCGTCTCATGCTGAAAGAAAGCAAACTGCCGATTACGGGCCAGTCGCAGCTTTTCGACGGCCGGACCGGAGAACCCTTTGATAAACCGGTTACCGTTGGATATATGTATATGCTGAAGCTCCATCACCTCGTCGATGACAAACTGCATGCGCGTTCCATCGGGCCCTACTCGCTCGTTACACAGCAGCCGCTTGGCGGCAAGGCGCAGTTCGGCGGCCAGCGTCTCGGAGAAATGGAAGTCTGGGCGCTCCAGGCGTACGGCGCTGCCTATTGTCTCCAGGAATTTCTTACGGTCAAGTCCGACGATGTCTCCGGACGCGCCAAGATCTACGAGGCGATCGTGAAGGGAGAGAACACGCTTGAACCCGGCCTGCCCGAGTCTTTCTATGTGCTTATCAAGGAACTGCAGAGCCTCTGCCTCGATGTTGAGCTGATCGAGCGCAAGAACGAGAAGGAACGGGTCATCGGGCTGGAGAAAATCTCATCCGCCCGGTAGCACCATATTGCGGATGAGGGATCGTCGGCCTGCGGCTGACGATCGGCTCAGGTAGCAGGGTAGATTAAGATTAGGTCATGAGGGCGTTGCCCTCTCCTATGGAGGTTCACTGTGGAAGAGAAACATTTATCGGAAAATAAAGCAAGAGCGGATGTCATGAACCTCTTTGACAAGCCGAAAGACATCAGCTTTGACGCCATGAGGATCAAGATTGCATCGCCGGACCGGATCAAGGAATGGTCGTTCGGCGAAGTGAAAAAACCGGAGACGATCAACTACCGTTCGTTCAAGCCGGAACGGGATGGTCTGTTCTGCGCCAAGATCTTCGGCCCGATCAAGGACTGGGAGTGTCTCTGCGGCAAATATAAACGGATGAAGCACCGCGGCATCGTCTGCGATAAGTGCGGCGTCGAAGTGATACAGTCCAAAGTCCGGCGCGAACGCATGGGGCATATCGAGCTTTCTTCCCCGGTCGCGCACATCTGGTTTTTGAAGGGGCTCCCGAGCCGTATCGGCACGCTTCTTGACATGACTCTCCGAGCGCTTGAGAAGGTCCTTTACTTTGAAGGGTACGTCGTGATCGATCCCGGTGATACGCCGCTCAAGCAGAAAGAGCTTCTTACCGAGGAAAAATTCCGAAAGGCGCAAACCGAGTATGGTTCGACCGCTTTCAAGGCGGATATGGGCGCCGAGGCGATCCGGGAGATGCTGAAGGCCATTGACCTGGAAACGGAATCTGAAGAGATCCGGAAGAAAATAGAAACAGCCACCTCGATGGCCACGAAGAAGAAGCTGACCAAGCGGCTTAAAGTGATCGAGGCATTCCGCAAATCCGGCAATAAGCCCGAATGGATGATCCTGGACGTGATCCCCGTGATTCCGCCGGAGCTCCGGCCGCTTGTGCCGCTGGAAGGCGGACGGTTTGCGACGTCGGACTTGAACGACCTCTATCGCCGGGTCATCAACCGGAACAACCGCTTGCGGAGACTCGAAGAACTGAAAGCTCCGTCCGTTATCATCCGGAACGAAAAAAGAATGCTGCAGGAAGCAGTGGACGCCCTCTTTGACAATGGCCGCAGAGGCAGGGTTCTTCGCGGTCCGAACAAGAGGCCGCTGAAGTCGCTTTCGGACATGCTGAAAGGAAAGCAAGGACGGTTCCGCCAGAACCTGCTTGGGAAACGCGTTGACTACTCTGGACGCTCCGTGATCGTCGTTGGCCCTGACCTGAAGCTCCACCAGTGTGGTCTTCCGAAGAAGATGGCTCTTGAGTTGTTCAAACCATTCATCTTCAATAAGCTCGAAGAAAAGGGCTATGCAACGACCATTAAGAGCGCGAAAAAAATGATCGAGCGCGAACGCCCCGAAGTGTGGGACGTGCTCGAAGAAGTGATCCAGGAGCATCCCGTGCTGCTGAACCGCGCCCCGACGCTCCACAGGCTCGGCATCCAGGCATTCGACCCTGTCCTCGTCGAAGGGAAGGCCATCAGACTCCATCCCCTCGTGTGCGCGGCGTTCAACGCGGACTTTGACGGCGACCAGATGGCGGTTCATATCCCGCTCTCTGTCGAGGCCCAGCTCGAAGCACGGGTCCTCATGCTTTCGATCAACAATGTTCTTTCCCCTGCGAACGGGCGGCCGATCACTGTTCCTTCCCAGGACATCGTGCTTGGTTGCTACTACCTTACCAAGTCACGTTCCAGTGCGCTGGGTGAGGGCAAAATCTTCTCCAGCCGGGACGAGGCGCGCATTGCCTATGACCAGGGCGTGGCGGACATTCATGCCCGCGTCCGGGTCCGCATCAACGGCAAGATCGAGGAAACCACGATCGGCCGCGTACTTTTCAGTGAGGTCCTTCCCGAGGGCATTTCCTTCTCCTCTGTAAACAAGGAAATGACCAAGAAAGAACTTGCCAAGCTGATCGATGAATGCTTCCGGAAACTCGGTCTCCGGCGTACTGTTGTTCTGATCGATGATCTCAAGGAAATGGGCTTCCGGTTCGCTACCCGCTCCGGGATTTCCATCTGCATTGCCGATATGCACATCCCGAGCAAGAAGCCGAAATTCATTGAGCAGGCGCAGAAAGAAGTGATGGAGATTCATCACCAGTACACAGAAGGTCTCATTACGAACGGTGAGCGCTACAACAAGGAAATCGACATCTGGGCGAACGTGACGGAAAAAATTGCCGACGAAATGATGGCGGAACTCGGCATGGAGGCCGTTGAGATCGGGGTGGCCAAAAAATCTGAACTCCAGGAAGCCCGTTCATTCAACAACATCTTCATGATGGCTGATTCGGGCGCGCGCGGCAGCACGCAGCAGATCAGGCAGCTCGCCGGCATGCGCGGACTCATGGCCAAGCCATCGGGTGAAATCATTGAAACGCCGATCACGGCGAACTTCCGTGAAGGTCTTACCGTGCTGCAGTACTTCATCTCGACCCACGGCGCCCGGAAAGGTCTCGCGGACACGGCGCTCAAGACGGCCAACTCGGGATACCTGACGAGGCGTCTCGTCGACGTGTCGCAGGATGTGATTATTACCCAGGACGACTGCGGGACCACGGACGGCATCATCGTCGGGTCGCTCGTCGAGGGCGGCGAGATCATCGAGCCGTTGTCTGAACGTATCCTCGGCCGTGTTGCAGCCGAGGATATCAAGGACCCGATCACGAAGGAAGTGATCATTGGTACGCGCAGAGAAATCAACGAAGACCTGGTGAAGCGGATCGACGAGGCGGGCATCGACCGGATCAAGATTCGCTCGGTGCTCACCTGCCAGTCGTTGCGCGGCGTGTGCAAGATGTGCTACGGCAGAGACCTCGGTCGTGGTAAACTGGTGGACATCGGCGAGGCCATCGGCATTGTCGCGGCCCAGTCCATCGGTGAGCCGGGAACTCAGCTCACGATGCGTACATTCCACATCGGTGGTACGGCGAGCAAGGTGGTCGAGCAAACGGTGCTCGAGGCCAAAAACTCGGGCATCATGAAATACCTCAACCTGAATACGGTCAAGAATAAAGAGGGCGATTATGTGGCCATGTCCCGCAATGGCAATATCGCCATCTACGATGAAACGGGCCGTGAGAAAGAAAAGTATGCCGTTATCTACGGCGCACGCATCAAGATTCAGGATGGCCATAAAGTCGAGGTCGGCCAGAAGCTCGTGGAGTGGGACCCGTATTCCCTGCCGATTCTTACCGAAATCGGCGGCAAGATCGCATTCGGAGACATTATCGAAGGCGTGACCATGCGGGAAGAAGTGGACGAAGTTACCGGCTTGTCGCGCAAGGTGATCATCGACTATCCTAACCAGAACCTCCGTCCCCGCATCTCGATCAAGGACCAGCACGGCAAAACAGCCAGGCTGCCCGGATCGAATGTGGTCGCACGGTACCTCCTGCCCGCAGGGGCGCATATTCTCGTGGAAAAGGGTCAGGAGATCTTCCCCGGCGATATTCTGGTCAAGATCCCGCGCGAGACTACGAAGACCAAGGACATTACCGGCGGTCTTCCGAGAGTGGCCGAGCTGTTCGAAGCGAGGAAACCGAAGGAGCAGGCGATCATCAGCGAAATTGACGGTACCGTGGAGTTCGGCGGTTTTGTAAAGGGCATGCGTCGCATCCTGGTCAAGGACGGGATGGGCAATGAGAAAGAGTACCTGATCCCCAAAGGCAAACACGTGAACGTGCATGAGGGAGACTGGGTGACCGCAGGCGAACCGCTCATGGACGGCCCAGTCGACCCCCATGACATCCTAAGTGTGCTCGGACCCCGCGAGCTGCAGAAGTATCTCGTGGACGAAGTGCAGCAGGTTTACCGTCTCCAAGGCGTCTCCATCAACGACAAGCACATCGAGGTTATTGTCAGGCAGATGCTCCGCAAGGTCAGGATCGAAGAAGCGGGAGATGCGCCGTTCCTCATCGGCGAACAGGTGGATCGCTTTAACTTTGCCCGGGAAAACGAGGCAGTAATCGCCAAGGGGGGCGTACCTGCGACGGCGCGACCCATTCTCCTCGGGATCACGAAAGCGTCGCTCACCACGGACAGCTTTATCTCGGCGGCTTCGTTCCAGGAAACTACCCGTGTGCTTACGGAAGCGGCTATTACCGGGGCGGTAGACGATCTTGTGGGGTTGAAAGAGAACGTGATTATGGGAAGGTTGATTCCCGCGGGCACTGGTATGACAGAGTATCGGAACACCTATGTTGTGGTGGACGAGGAGTCGTCTCAGGAAGCTGCGGGGGGAGCCGGGGAATAGTCTGATGTACAGGTGCCGGCAGTTCTCTGATGGCTGTTTGGTTTTAAATCAAGGGAACAAAAAAAAGCCTTGACAATAGACGATTCTATCGATATAATCACCAGGTTTTGACTCAACGTTTCTGAAAATTTGCTATATCTGTGTTTTTTAAGGAGTAAATTTCGTGCCGACAATTAGCCAATTAGTAAGAAAAGGCAGGACCCTCGCGGTAAGCAAGACCAAGAGCCCTGCGCTCAAGAGTTGCCCCCAAAAAAGGGGAGTCTGCATCAGGGTGTACACCACAACACCGAAAAAGCCGAACTCGGCTCTCCGAAAAGTGGCTAGGGTAAGGCTTACGAACGGGATGGAAGTCACCACCTACATTCCTGGCGTGGGGCATAACCTTCAGGAGCACTCCATCGTGCTCATCCGCGGCGGCAGGGTCAAGGATCTTCCCGGCGTGCGCTACCACATTGTGCGGGGCACACTGGATACGGTCGGCGTCGCGAATCGTAAGCAGGGCCGATCCAAGTACGGAGCGAAACGGCCCAAGTAGCAGTCTGAGGACGAACCGGCGCACACAAGAGCGCCAAATGCGTAAGAGAAGGAACATCACACTATGCCGAGAAAAAGCATCGTTGTAAAAAGAGAATCATTACCTGATCCGAAATATCATAGCCAGATGCTGGCGAAATTTGTGAACGTGCTCATGCGCAAGGGCAAGAAGAGCACGGCCGAGGCGATTTGCTATAAAGCGCTCGATCGCATCCAGCAGAAGACGAATGGAGATCCGATCGCCATTTTCAAGAAAGCGATAGACAATCTGAAGCCGACACTCGAGGTGAAGTCGCGCAGGGTCGGCGGTGCCTCATATCAGGTGCCGATCGAAGTCAAGCAGCCGCGCAGGATGTCGCTCGCATACCGTTGGCTCAGGCTCTACGCTTCGCAGCGGCCGGAAAAATCCATGGTGGACAAACTTGCCGGTGAAATTCTCGATGCGTCGAACAACACCGGTGCAGCCGTGAAGAAAAAAGAGGACGTACATCGCATGGCGGATGCTAATAAGGCGTTTGCTCATTATCGCTGGTAAGATTTATATAGTTAGAAGCGGAGGAAGTTTTGGCTAGGCAGTATTCACTGGAAAATACACGTAACATCGGTATTATGGCTCACATCGACGCCGGGAAAACGACGACGACGGAGCGCATTCTCTATTATACCGGCGTTTCTTATAAGATCGGCGAAGTGCACGACGGCACGGCAGTCATGGACTGGATGGTGCAGGAGCAGGAGCGCGGCATCACGATTACGTCTGCAGCGACAACCTGTTTCTGGCGCGATAAGCGCATCAATATCATTGATACTCCCGGTCACGTCGATTTCACCATCGAAGTGGAGCGCTCGCTCCGCGTACTCGATGGCGCAGTGGCTGCCTTCGACTCGGTCAGCGGTGTAGAACCCCAATCAGAGACGGTGTGGCGTCAGGCAGACAAGTATAAAGTTCCGCGCATCGCGTTCATGAACAAGATGGATCGTATTGGTGCGGATTTCTATATGAGCGTGCAGAGCATGATCGACCGGCTCGGTGCGAACGCAGTGCCGATCCAACTCCCCGTCGGGGCAGAGGACAAATTCCGCGGCTGTATCGATCTCGTGAAGATGAAGGCCGTTCTTTTTGATGATGAAACTCTTGGCGCGAAATATGTCGTTGAAGACATTCCGGCGGATCTCCTTCCCAAGGCAAAAGAGTACCGCGAAAAGATGATCGAAAAGATCGCCGACGCTGATGACACCGTCATGGAAAAATTTTTGAACGGCGAGACGCCGACGGAAGCGGAGATCATGACAGCGATCCGTAAAGGCACGATTGCCATGTCTATTTTCCCGGTGATTTGCGGATCGGCATTCAAGAACAAGGGTGTGCAGCTTCTTCTTGATGCAGTTGTTGATTATCTTCCATCTCCGCTGGATATTCCTGCGGTCAAAGGCATTGGCCCCAAGGGAGAGGAAGTGATTCGTACTGCTTCCGACAGCGAGCCCTTTGCAGGCATTGCATTTAAAATCATGACCGATCCTTTTGTTGGTCAGCTCACCTTTGTCCGGGTCTATTCCGGGACGCTGACTTCCGGATCATATGTCTATAATTCCACCAAGGGAACAAGGGAGCGTGTCGGCAGGCTGCTCAAAATGCATGCTAATAAGCGCGAAGAGATTGAGCAGATATATGCAGGCGATATTTGCGCTGCGGTGGGCCTCAAGAGTACACTTACGGGACATACGATCTGTGATGAGAATAAACCCGTTATTCTGGAAGCCATGATCTTTCCGGAGCCGGTGATCTCCGTTGCCATTGAACCGAAAACCAAAGCAGACCAGGAGAAGCTCGGCTTCTCGCTTCAGAAGCTCATGCAGGAAGATCCGTCGTTCCGCGTGCATACTGACACGGAGACGGGTCAGACGATTATTCAGGGTATGGGTGAATTGCATCTGGAGATCATCGTAGATCGGTTATTGCGCGAGTTTAAGGTTGACGCAAACGTCGGTAAGCCTCAGGTTGCGTATCGTGAAACGATCAAAAAGAAAGTTACCGCGGAAGGCAAATTCATCCGTCAGTCCGGCGGTCGTGGTCAGTACGGTCACGTGGTTCTTGAGCTCGAACCGCAGGAGCCGGGCAAAGGGTTTGAGTTCGTTAACAAGACTGTTGGCGGCTCGGTGCCCAAGGAATATGTTGCTCCGACGCAGAAGGGCATCGAGGAAGCCATGCAGAATGGCGTGCTCGCCGGATATCCCGTTGTCGATATAAAGATTACGCTTATAGATGGTTCCTATCATGATGTTGATTCCTCGGAAATGGCATTCAAGATCGCCGGCTCCATGGGATTCAAGGAAGGCGCGGCAAAGGCCAACCCGGCACTCCTCGAACCGATCATGGCAGTTGAGGTTGTATGTGCCGAGGAATATATGGGAGACATCATCGGCGACCTCAGTTCGCGTCGCGGGCGTGTGCAGGGGATGAATATGAGAGGCGCGGGCAGGGTTATCACGGCGCAGGTGCCGCTCTCGGAAATGTTCGGTTATGCAACTGACATAAGATCCAAGACCCAGGGACGGGCGACTTACACGATGCAGTTCGCTCACTACGAAGAAGTGCCGAAAAACATATCAGAGCAGATTATTGCCAAAGTAAAAGGCGAAGCAGTTAAAAAATAATTGACTTATTAATTATATTTGATTTTACACTTCCTCAGAGGAGGCGAACACCATGGCAAAGGCAAAATTTGAAAGAA
>VFSW01007852.1_pt1 | contig 15428 bp, 18 predicted proteins | sample 5358111 | NCBI WGS metagenome assembly VFSW01 (sample SAMN11554181, study PRJNA540505) | mine drainage metagenome | isolation source: sediment from site ElyBrook_90M | place: USA: Ely Copper Mine, Vershire, VT | collected 2017
GCCAGCCCGGCGATACGCCGCTTTGCGCGCGAACTCGGTGTGCCGGTTGCGCAGGTCAAGGGCAGCGGCGAAAAGGGCCGCGTGACCAGGGACGACGTGCAGAACTTCGTCAAGGCCGCGCTGGCGCAACCGCGCGCTGCGGCAGGCGGGAACGGCCTGCAGGTGGCGGCGATGCCGGTGGTGGATTTCGCCAGGTTCGGCGCGATCGAGACCAGACCGCTGTCGCGCATCAAGAAAATTTCCGGCGCGAACCTGCATCGCAACTGGGTGAGCATTCCGCACGTCACGCAATTCGACGAGGCCGACATCACCGAGATGGAAGCATTCCGCAAGGAGCTCGGTGTGGAATACGCCAAACAGAATATCAAGATCACGCCACTGGCCTTTCTGGTAAAAGCGGTCGTGGTGGCGCTGCAGCAATTCCCGGAATTCAACGCGTCTCTGGATGCGGGCGGCGAGAATCTGGTGCTCAAGCAGTATTTTCACATTGGCGTGGCGGTCGATACGCCGGACGGACTGATGGTGCCGGTACTGCGCGACGCGGACAAGAAAGGCATCGTGCAGCTGGCCAGGGAACTGGGCGAGATCAGCGCGCGCGCGCGCGAGAAAAAGATTACCGCTGCCGAAATGCAGGGCGGCTGCTTCTCGATCTCCAGCCTGGGAGGCATTGGCGGAACGGCTTTCACGCCCATCATCAACGCGCCGGAACTGGCGATCCTCGGCGTGTCCAGGGCCGTCATCAAGCCCATGCACCAGGATGACACCTTCGTGGCGCGCCTGATGTTGCCGCTGTCACTGTCATATGACCACCGTGTGATCGATGGCGCCGCCGCGGCGCGCTTTATCGTATTTCTTTCGCAAGTGCTGGCGGATACCCGCCGGCTGGCCCTGTAGTTCCCGGTCTTGCATTCCGGGATCATTTAATCAGTGAACAAAAGAGCGATCGGTATTCCTGTCGGCATCCTGGGCGGTACGTTCGACCCGGTTCATTACGGGCATCTGCGTCTTGCCGAGGAAATGCTCGAGCTGGCGCACCTCCGGCAGATCCGTTTTATTCCCACCGGCACGCCACCGCATCGCGACGTGCCACAGGTCTCAGCGCAGCATCGCAGCGCGATGGTGCAACTGGCGATCGCCGATCAACCGGCATTTGTGCTGGATGAACGCGAAGTCAGGCGCGCCGCGCCGTGCTACACAGTGGACACGCTGCTGGAATTGCGCGCCGAGCTGGGTGCGGAACAACCGCTGTGCCTGCTGATGGGCGGGGACGCTTTTTTGCAATTGCATACCTGGCACGAGTGGGAGAGGTTATTCGGGCTGGCGCATATCGTGGTGGGCTACCGCCCCGGCTTTACGCTGGAGGAGCGTATCAACTCAACCACTTTGGCTTTGCGGTCACATTATCAGCAGCGCATCAGCTCGGCTGATGCCTTGTCCCAACAGCCGGCGGGGGCGATTGTCGAACTGGCCATTCCCAAGCTGGAAATCTCCGCGACGCTGATCCGAAGCCGCGTGGCCGAAAAACGCACCATACGCTATCTGTTGCCGAACCCGGTGGCGGATTACATTCATCAACATAATTTATACATCACATGCTGACTACTGAAGAAAAAACACTGGCCGTCGTCGCCGCGCTGGAAGACGTCAAGGCAAACAAGATCACCGTGATCGATACCAGCAAACTCAGTTCGATGTTCGAGCGCATGGTCATCGCGAGCGCGAACTCCACGAGACAAACCAAGGCGCTGGCAGACAACGTGGTGGTCAAGCTCAAGGAGCGCGGAGAAACGGTTCTTGGCCGTGAAGGCGAGGAAAGCGGCGAATGGATACTGGTGGACCTGGGCGAAGTGCTGGTGCACATCATGCAGCCGGCTATCCGCGACTACTACAACCTCGAAGAGTTGTGGAGCAAGGCGCAGGCGGCGCGGCCCAAACTGGCTCCTGCTCCAAAGCAGGCATGAAACCAGAAAAGCTTTTAGCCACAGGGATCACCGAGCGCACAGAGAAAAACCATCGGATTGCACTTTCTCTGTGTTCTCTGTGATCTCTGATGTAACTACTAGCCATTCGACTAGGCCAGCAAATGACGCCAGCCGAGCCGCTGGTTATGTGGCTTGAATTGAGGTTTTAATCTTATGAAGCTGATCATCGTCTCAGTCGGACACAAAATGCCGGACTGGATCACGGCGGGCTTCAACGAATACACCAAGCGCATGCCGCGCGAGGCGAGGATAGAACTGCTGGAAATCAAACCCGAACCGCGCACCACCGGCAAGACCACGGTGCAGATCATGGAAGCCGAAGCGCAGCGCATTCTTGCTGCCCTGCCGCAAAATTGCCTGCGCATCGCGCTGGATGAGCGCGGTTTTCAGCCCACCACCCGGCAGCTTGCCGCGCAGATGCAGGACTGGATGCGCGAAGGATGCGACATGGCGTTCATCATCGGCGGGGCCGACGGCCTGCATGAATCGGTCAAACAGGCGGCACAGCAAGTGCTGGCGCTGTCCTCGCTCACCTTTCCGCACGCCTTTGTGCGGGTGCTGCTCGCGGAACAGTTGTACCGGGCATACAGCTTGATGCACAATCACCCCTATCATCGTGAATAAAAACCCAGATTTGCGAGCATCCGCTTTGCGGATTGCCTGCTTAAACCACTTCATCCCAACTGATGGGACTACTAGCCATTCCACCAGGTTGCCAGCAAACAGCAACCAAGTGGCTGGTTATGCCGTGTTGCACAAAAATTTGCTTGCTTACATATCAATACATTTGCGGCGCGGCGCAAATTTTTGTGCGCCTTGCATTTGGGCGAACTTTGGGTTTTTTGAGTTATCCTTGTTGCCATGATTACCCAGCCCCGTATTTACCTTGCCTCGCAAAGTCCGCGCCGCCGCGAACTGCTCAAGCAGATCGGTATCAATTTCGAGATGCTGCTGATGCGCGCCGACTCGCGCCGCGACATGGCCGTTGATGAAACGCCCCAGGCCGGTGAGCTTCCGGAGAACTATGTCAGGCGAGTCTCGCAGGCCAAGGCCGAAGCGGGTTACGCCGCGCTCAAATACCGGAATCTTCCCGCATTCCCGGTGTTGGCCGCAGACACCACGGTCACCCTGGATGGCGAGATCTTCGGCAAGCCGGGCGATCTCGACCAGGCTGCGGAAATGCTGCGCCGGCTTTCCGGAAAGGAGCACCAGGTGCTCAGTGCGGTGGCGATTGTGCTGGAGGGGCATGCGGAGGTTGCGCTTTCAACCTCCACGGTTCGCTTTGCCACACTGGGTGAAGAGCGCATCCGCCGTTATCTTCTGACCCGCGAGTATACGGACAAGGCCGGCGGTTACGGGATACAGGGATACGCCGGGGCGTTCATCGAACACCTTTCCGGCAGCTATTCCGGCGTGATGGGTTTGCCCTTGTTTGAGACCGTGCAACTGCTTAAGCATTTCGGTTACCCCACGCCATGAGTGAAGATATTCTTATCAACGTCACCCCGCAGGAGACCCGCGTTGCGGTGATGCAACTCGGGGTGGTCCAGGATCTGCATATCGAGCGCGGCAGCAATCGCGGCATCGTCAGCAACGTTTATCTGGGCAAGGTGATGCGCGTTTTGCCGGGTATGCAATCGGCGTTCATCGACATCGGTATGGAACGTTCCGCATTCCTGCACGTGGCGGACATCTGGGAAAACAGCCGCAATGGCGATGCGGCGAAGCCGATAGAAAAAATCCTGTACGAGGGCCAGGCGCTGCTGGTGCAGGTCATCAAGGAGCCCCTGGGCACCAAGGGAGCGCGGCTCTCAACCCAGCTGAGCATTGCGGGGCGTTTGCTGGTGTATCTTCCGCAAGAAGAACATATCGGCGTTTCGCAGCGCATCGAGGGCGAGGAGCAGCGTGAAATTCTGCGCGCCAGGCTGCAGGCTGTATTGCCGCCGGAGCACAAGGGCGGATACATCATACGCACCGTGGCGGAAGCATCGGCGGAACTGGATTTTGCCGCCGACATCGCTTATCTGGACAAGCTGTGGGGCAACCTGCAGGTACTCGCCAAGACGGCCAGTGCGCCGCAACTGTTGTACCAGGAACTCGATATCAGCCTTAGGGTGCTGCGTGATTTCGTCGGCCCCGCCACCACGCGCGTCCTGGTGGATTCCAGGGAAACCTACCAGCGCATGATCACCTTTGCGCAGGCCTACAACCCAGGCGCGGCCGAATTGCTGGAGCACTATCCGGGCGAGCGCCCGCTGTTTGACCTGCATGGCGTGGAAGAAGAGATCGAGCGGGCCTTGTCCAAGCGTGTCGACCTGAAATCGGGCGGTTATCTGATCATAGACCAGACCGAGGCGATGACCACCGTGGACGTCAACACCGGCGGTTTTGTCGGATTGAGAAATTTCGACGACACCATTTTCAAGACCAACCTGGAAGCCGCGCAAGTCATCGCAAGGCAGTTGCGCCTGCGCAACCTGGGCGGCATCATCATCTGCGACTTCATCGATATGGATACGCAGGAACATCGCGATGCGGTGCTGGAAGAGTTCAAGAAGGCACTGGCGCGCGACCATACGCGCATCAGCGTGAACGGCTTTTCCGCGCTGGGCTTGCTGGAAATGACCCGCAAGCGCACCCGCGAGAGCCTGGCCCATGTCCTGTGCGAGCCCTGTCCGACCTGTCAGGGGCGGGGGGAAGTGAAAACCGCACAGACCGTGTGTTACGAGATCCTGCGCGAGATCGTCCGCGAAGCGCGGCAGTTCAACGCGCGCGAATACCGCATCCTCGCTTCGCAGCAGGTGATCGACCTGTTCCTCGACGAGGAGTCGCAGGCCCTTGCGATGCTTTCCGATTTCATCTCCAAGCCGATCTCGATGCAGGTGGAAACACTCTACAGCCAGGAACAATACGACGTAATCCTGATGTAGGCGCGATCGGCGGCGGGTATCCCGGTCCGGCAATGATCACTTGGCGATTCTAGCCGCCTTGAATTTTTCCAGTTGCTGTTTGAGCCCGCGCGCGGCCAGTGCGTAGCCGCCATCGCTGCCATCGACGAAATGCATATGGTTGCCGTTGTAGGATTGCACCAGGCAGGTCACCAGGGCCTCGCGCGATTTGTAAATGCCGTATACCAGCAGACCGGCGCGGAATTGCGCATCAAGAAACCGTTCCAGCGCCGCCGCCTGCGCGTCGCTGCCGTCGATGACCATGCGCAGCATGCCGTCAAATTTTCTAAAGTCGGAGTTGTCGGCCATCTCCTTGCGGTACCGACTCCAGCGCACTTCCTTGGTATCGATGTTGCGCATAAAGAGATATGCCCCGGCCAGATTCTGCAACAGCATCCTGATGAAATAGCCCAGGCGCTTCCGCCACGCCAGATCCCGTGACCGGACGCGCCACTCGTGGCTTAGCGACATCGGGTTGAATGCCATATGCATGTGTGAGGGTTGCAGCGGATGATAGTTTGCGACATCGCCGTATATCGCCTGGATAGCGTTGGCGACAGCACGGTAGGTGCCGAGGTTGATCCCGGAATCACCCGACATCCCCGCCACCAGCAACGAGAGTTTGTGCCCGTTGAAACTGGGGACGCCCTGCCAGCGGCACTCGAAACCGTCAAAATTCGCCTCGGCCGGGCCATCTTCTTCCCGCACCATCGTTACGCCTGATGAGTTCGGCTGCTTGACACGCCTTTCCGCCTCGTTCCAGCCGCGACCGGAAAAGGCGGACTGGGTCATGTGCGGGGAAAGGCGAACCTTGGCCACATCCACCCAGAAGTCCCGGCCTGCCAGGTCGCCCACCCTTACCAAGCCCGCGCGCAAATCAAGTCCAAAGCTCAGGCGGGACAGTCTTTGCGAGCCGCGCAAGGCCGAGAGCACGGGCTCGAGCAACACGTCGGGCACGGCAAAGGTTGCGCCATCACCGCCGAACACGAAGGGGATATCGATACTGCGGTCCACATTCACCAGGGCGGCGATGCAGGCCACGCCGACGGTATTGACTTTCTTGTAGTCCCCCGCCTCGATCGCCCTGGTCGACCCGACCACATCCGTGATTACTATCCACCAGTCTTCGGGTACAGGGGTGTGGCGGCGAATTTCCACGGCATCTGAAAATTTCTCGAGGGCGGGAAGATCGCGGTAGAAATAACGGGTGTCGGTCAAACTGGAATTCCCAAAAGAGACTGGGGTGTTTTAAAACGATGCCCGATTGCGGGTGAATTGCGTTGCCCAGTAATTTGTTCAGGCATTCGTTCAGGCAATTTCCGGATCGTCATCGGATGGCATGGTGGTCAGTGCCAATTCAAGATTGGACGCAAGGTGTTCGGCGTATTTTGCCGCTTCAAACAAATGCAGCGACGCATAGTATTTTGCCTTGGTCCGGAAATTGTCGATATCGGATTCAAGCTGCTTCCTGGTTTCATTTTTTGTCATCTCGGTACTCCTGGTTGGGCTGGTTTCAGCCAGCCCATCATTACACACATTCATTGCCGGGTGTGTTCGGATTTCGACCGGGCTTTGTGACGCCGCTGTTCAGGCTGCGCGCGGCGGGGCTGCCTGGCCTGCGCGTAGCGATGACCACGCAGCTGCTTGTTCCCGGCCGATCGCCGGCCCCGCTCCGGATGGTGTGCGGCGGCGTGCCGGCCATAGGCGGGGCCAGCCTGGCTGCCGCGAGCCGATTTCAGGCGCGTGATGCGGTCATCGCGCATCTGTTCAAGGCGGGTGCGGAAAAATTCCTTGCGCTGTTGGATACGCGACTCTATTCTCAGTTTGCGTCGCGCCCAGAAACCGGGTTGCTTTGCCAGGATATACGGCGCTACCGATCTGTTCCTCGGCACAAAGCCGAACTTGCCGGGAGTCACTTCCGTTTCGCCCTGCGGGGTTTTCAGAATCGTGGCGCCTTCATTGACCGTGTCATAGGTGCCGGGTTCGTCGCCGCCGGCCTTGTCGATCACGGTGGCCTCGTGGTCGGTGCCGCGGATTCCCAGAGTGGCGGACGGCGTGGTGATGCGGTAGGCAGAGGTGTTGTGCTTGCCGATCCAGCCGGTGATGGAACGCATCGCCCCCCTGAACAGCGACATGAATATCCTGTCGCCGGAACCGCCTTCGGCCCGGTACTCATCCACGCGGAATGCGGTATCGGGACGCAACGCGATTATGCCGCCGTCTTCCGTGACCAGATGCACCTCGCCGTCGGCAGCGGTATCGATGGTCTGTCCCGCGTAGACTTTCTGTCCTGCCGAGATGGCGCCGGATTTTCCGGTTTCATCCGATAAAAAGGCACTGCCGGAAATGGCGTCAACGGAGGCAAATAATTCCGCCGCATAAGCAGGATTGAAAACCGCCAGCACCGTCAGCAAGGCAAGAAAATTTTTCAATTTTTGACCAGAACATCCGTTTGCGTAATGTCGCGCTACAGTAAACTATCCCTGAATAAATTGGCAAGCCCGGAGGGCCTGCCTGACATGAAGCTATGCCAATTCAGTGCTTGCGGCAGCGCGCGCATCATACGGCAGGGCCTGGCGGGAAGTAAATTCTGCGCCGATGCGGCGGGTCAAAGCTGAAAAGCCAGCCATAACAACAGGCCTTCCGCGATTTCCCGCCACAATCCCGGCGGGTGGGCGCTGTAAAGCACAGCCGTGCCTTTCCGGCGTTCTATCCATCCGGCAAAACGTTTAACGTCCGCCGGTTCATAAAATGAGACCATCAATTCATAGTTCAGGAACAGGCTGCGTTCATCCAGATTGGCCGAGCCGGCCAGCGCGATTTCGTCATCGATCACCACAACCTTGGCATGGATCATGTGCGGCAAAAACCAGATGCGGGCGCCCGCCGAGGCCAGTTCCCGCAGCGCGCGGTGCCGGGCGAGGTCGGCCAGGCGATGATTGGATTTTTTGGGCATCAGAAGATCGACCACGACCCCGCGGCGGGCTGCCAGTGTCAGCGACATCAGCAAAGTGGGGTTGGGTACAAAATAGGGAGTGGCAGCGATGATGCGTTTGCGCGAGGCGAAGAAAGCGGAGACCAGCAAGGTATAGAGCGTATCGTCCATCTGGTCCGGGCCGCTGGCGATCAGTTGCCCCATTGCGGTGCCGTGCGGCAAACCCTGGCGGAGCGGGGGAAGGGGGGCGAAATGCGCTCCCCTTGTGGCGAATTCCCAGTCCTGGTCAAACTGATGCTGCGCCTGCTGTGCCAGTGCGCCCCGCAGGTCAAAGCTCAAATCGACCCAGGGCCGGCTGCCGGGAGAATCTGTCGTGTCGCCTTCGAAATACTCGGCAGCAAGATTTCTGCCCCCGCACCACAATTTTTCTTCATCCGCGATCACCATCTTGCGGTGATTGCGCAGGTTGGTCCGTCCCCGCAGGGACGAGCGCAGCGGAGGGACAAACAGGGCTACCTGCACGCCCGCGGCCGACAGTCCTTTGAGGTTGGCCCCGCCGCCCAGATAAGCGCCGATGCCGTCCACCAGCAACCTGACTTTTATTCCGTTCCCGGCCCGCTGTTTCAGGAGCCGGGCTATCTCGTCACCCAATCCATCCCGCGCAAATATGAATGTGCACAGGTCGATGGAGTGCTGCGCGGTATTTATCATGTTCTCCAGCGCATGCAGTGCCTGGGTGCCATTTTCGTGGATGTTGAGACGATGGTAGGCGGAAGCAGCCGGAAGCGCCATGATGGCCGCGAGTTGTTGCGCTCGAACCGGTAGCGAATCCGAACCGGACGCTTCCTGTGTCAATTCATATCGCTTGGCCGGCGGCCGGTAGCTTGCCACCTTGCGTATGCCGAACATCAGGTAAAGCGGCAGGGTTGCATAAGGAAACAACACCAGTGCCGCGACCCAGGAGATTGCGGCCGAGGGATGGCGGCGCAGGTGCAGGGTATGGGAGGAGGTGACGTATATGGCCAGCCCCAGCATTGCGAGCAGGCCGTGCAGCGCTATCCAATGATCAGTCAGGGTCCGGTACATTACAGTTATCCCGATTGCCCCGGCCGGTCAGGGATTTCAAAGCCCCAGGTCACTCAGTCCGGGATGCCCGTCCGGGCGGCGGCCAAGTGGCCAGAAGAATTTCCGCCCGGATTCCCCGATAGGCAGATCGTTGATGCTGGCGTATCGACGCATCATGAAACCCTGCTCATTAAACTCCCAGTTTTCGTTGCCATACGAGCGGAACCACGCGCCGGTAGCGTCGTGCCATTCGTAGGCGAAGCGCACCGCAATGCGGTTGCCGGAACAGGCCCACAACTCCTTGATCAACCGGTAGTCCAGCTCCTTGGCCCACTTGCGCTGCAGGAACTGCCGCACCTGCTCCCGTCCTTCGGGAAATTCGGCACGGTTGCGCCAGCGGGTGTCCTCGGTATAAACCAGCACGACACGGTCCGGGTCGCGCGTATTCCATGCGTCCTCGGCCATGCGCACTTTTTGCGTTGCGGTCTCCTGACTGAAAGGGGGAACAGGCGGTTTGGTTTCCATTCGGTGCTCCTGAAGTTGGTCTTGAAAAAAGGCCGGTTATTTATGCCGGATCAAGTATACGCAAACTGCCGGGCCGTGGGAGGCCAGACAATTCGGGACGATTGATTCTGTCACAAGCGCTGCTTTTCTGTAATGCGACTGTCATAAATTTGCTACACAATGCTTCGGGCATTACCGGTTTCAAGGCTGGCTTGCAGGCAAGTGTATCAGGATCAAATGCCCGCCCGGGAAAAGGAAATATCAATTCAATTCAGATGTTCTGTGTGTGCGGCATGGGCTGGAATGATATTTTCGGGTGGCGCATCAATCGCCGGACTGGCCATTTCCCTCTGCTTGTCCACGCTGCCAGAATGAACGATTGAATAAATTTTACATTATCCATCCGGGATTATTTCATGAAGATTGTTGGAAACATATTGCTGCTGGCATTGGCCATTTCACCCTGTACAAACGCCTGGGCGGACGCATCCAAAGCAGACTCAACAAGAACCCCCGGGCAACGGGGAATCCACGATTGTTCCGAATGCCCGGAGATGGCGGTGATTCCTCCGGGGAGCTTCGAAATGGGGGCGAATGATGGCGATGACAATGAGAAGCCCCTGCACCGCGTTACATTCACAAAGCCATTTGCCATGTGCAAAACCGAAATTACGCAAAAGCAGTGGAAAGTTTTGATGGGAAGCAATCCCAGCAGATTTTTCAATTGCGGGCCGGAGTGTCCGGTGGAGCAGGTAAGCTGGAATGACGTCCAGGCGTTCATACAGAAACTCAACGCCAAAACCGGCAAACAATACCGGCTGCCGAGTGAGGCCGAATGGGAATACGCGGCACGGGCAGGTAGCACTGCCGCCTATCCGTGGGGGAGCAAGGCCAGCCATGAGTATGCCAATTACGGCGACGATGAATGCTGTTTTGGATTTGTACAAGGCAGGGACAAGTGGTTGAACACCGCTCCGGCCGGCAGCTTCCCGGCTAACAGCTTTGGTTTGTACGACATGATAGGCAACGTATGGGAGTGGGTGGAGGACGGCTACCACGACAGCTATGCCGGCGCGCCGAATGACGGAAACAGCTGGCCGGGCAATGGCTCGAACCACGTCGTTCGCGGCGGTTCGTGGAATTTTGATCCGCAGTTTATCAGGGTGGCCACGCGCAGCAGGTTCGACCCGTCCACGCGCATGGGCAGCATTGGCTTCCGTTTGGTCAGGGTGCTTCCATAAAGTGGCAAACAGGCAGCGGGGATGCGTGCCGGCCTGACATAGACCAAAAAAATAAATCCCGAAAATAAATTGATTCTGGGTCTTGGCAACCCGCAAAGTGTGACGGGTGGCCAAAAATATTCAAACCGATAGACCGGCGGAGATACCATGCAATCTGATCAGGAACCGGGCGCGGCGGGATCCGGCCGCGAGCTGCTGACCTTCACGCTGGGCGCCGAGGAATACGCCATCGACATCCTCAAGGTGCAGGAGATCCGCGGCTACGATGCGGTGACGAGCATCGCCAACACCGCCGAATTCATCAAGGGCGTGATCAACCTGCGCGGCAGCATCGTGCCCATCGTGGACATGCGCATCAAATTCGGGCTGGGCCGGGTCAGCTATGACGAAACCACGGTGGTGATCATCCTGAACGTGGCGAACCGGGTGGTGGGCATGGTGGTGGACGGCGTGTCGGACGTGCTGACGCTGAAAGCGGAACAGATCAAACCGGCCCCGGAATTCGGGGCGGGCATGGACACCCGCTACCTGCAGGGCCTGGGCACGGTGGACGAGCGCATGCTGATCCTGGTGGACATCGAGAAGCTGATGACCAGCCGCGAAATGGAACTGGTCGAGGCGGCAGGAATGAATATATGATCGCAGGCTTTCCGCTGCTGTCCGCCGATATTAACCCGGCGGGGTGGCAGTTCCCCCGTCTGGAAAAAATAATGGAGCAGGAATGAAATTCACCAACATTAAAATCGGACATCGTCTGGCCATCACTTTCGGCATTGTCATCGTGCTGACATTCATACAGCTGTTGGTGTCGTATCTGGCTGACAAAAACCTGGCAAACCGGTGGGGGGAGTTCCAATCCATATCGCTGGAAAAATACACTGCGGCTCACAAAGGCAAGGAAGACCTTGGCGACGGGATTCACCTGTTCAAGGATTATCTGCTGCGCGGCCAGGATTATGACCGGCAATTTGCAGCTGCGATGGCAGCGATAGACCAGGATGCTGAACGCTATGCCGTTAATCATGGCGAGATGAACGAGCGCGAAAAGTCGGCATTGCAGCATATAAAAGAAGCTACCGAAGAATACCGCGCGGCGATGAAGAAAGTCGTTGAGATGAAAGCATCGGGTGCGTCTATCGAGGAAATCGACCAGCGGATCAAGGGCGCGGACAGGCCGCTCGGTGTCGCATTCGACGAGTTGCTTGCGGTAGTCCGGGATGAAATACAGGCAGCTTCCGGTGCGGTATACAAGACGGCCGACAGTGGACAGGCAGAGACGATTTTTATCGGTGTTCTGACTATCGTGCTGAGCGTGTTGTTCGCCCGGTACTCGACGATCAGCATCACCCGTCCGCTGGAAGATGCGGCCAGGGTGGCGGGTTCGGTCGCCAAAGGCAACCTGACCCATGTCATCGAAGTAAAGTCCAGGGATGAGACGGGCCAGTTGCTGCAAGCGTTGAAGGACATGAATGCCAGCCTGGGCGGTATCGTCGGCGAAGTGAGCTACGCTACCGAATCGATCACTACCGCCGCCCGGGAAATTGCCGCGGGCAACAGCGACCTGTCGCAGCGCACCGAACAACAAGCCTCCAGCCTGGAAGAGACCGCCTCCAGCATGGAAGAGTTGACCTCGACCGTGAAGCAGAACGCCGAGAACGCCAAGCAGGCCAGGCAGCTGGCGGTCAGCGCCTCGGATATCGCCGCCAAAGGCGGCCAGATGGTGGACGACGTGGTGCGGACCATGGCGCTGATCAGCACCAGCTCGGGGAAGATCGCCGACATCATCGGCGTCATCGAAGGCATCGCCTTCCAGACCAACATCCTGGCGCTGAATGCCGCGGTGGAAGCGGCGCGCGCCGGGGAACAGGGGCGCGGCTTCGCGGTGGTGGCCTCCGAGGTGCGCAACCTGGCGCAGCGCTCGGCGGCGGCGGCCAAGGAGATCAAGGTCCTGATCGACACCTCAATGGACAAAATCTATGCCGGCTCGAAACAGGTGGATCAGGCCGGGGCCACGATGCATGAAGTCGTCGATGCGGTGAAGCGCGTCACCGACATCATGGCCGAGATCGCGGCGGCCTCGAGCGAGCAGAGCGCGGGCATCGAGGAGGTCAACCAGGCGATCGTGCAAATGGACGACATGACGCAGCAGAACGCCGCGCTGGTGGAACAGGCGGCCGCGGCTGCGGAATCCATGCTGGCGCAGGCTGAAGCACTGACCCACGCGGTCAGCGCTTTCAGTCTGGACAAAGAGAACGTCGCCATTTTGCCGCAAGCCGCGGTTACTTTCGCGGGGAAGCCAGGCAATGCACATCGCCTCTCGCGGCTTGTTACGCCAGCACCGGCCAGAAAGGAACATACGCCGGGGGAAGCAACCAGGTTGTCCAGAAAATCAAACGCAGACAGTGACGGTGACTGGAAGGAGTTCTGACCCGGCTCAGGCAGGAAAACCCGCATGGACAAGGGAAGGCCGGATTGCCCGCAAGCAGGAACCCAAGTATCGAACCTGTGCTTCAGGGATACGCTGTCCCGGCTACGGTTATTGCCACGAACAAGCTTGCTCAGCGCTTGCTTGCAGCCGTTTGCTTCGCGCCAACTTTTTCACTGAATCTCTCCCTGTTGATGACGTGGCGTTCATGCAATCCTGTTGAAATCAGGTCCACCCCATCGTGCGCCTGCACCTTGAAAACAAGTTTTTTCCCCTCGAGTGCAATCAATTCGACCGATGCGGTTACCTCCAGGCCCGGTGGCGTTGCGGCCTCATGGCTGACGTTGATGTGGGTCCCAACGGTCTGTTCCCGCGGCCAGTCCAGATAGGGATTGATCGCCTTGATGCAGGCCCATTCGAGCAGGCCCACCAGGAAGCCGGTTGCAAATACTTCCGGCATCGCCACAAACTCGGGCGATTCCGGATACAGCGCGGGAACAGTTTTTGATTGTGGAACCACAAACTTGTGCTCGTATCTGATACCCGGCTTCAGGGTTTCTTTCATGCTGCCCTCCCGATATGAGGTAATTTTTATTTTTCTGCCAACAGGCTTTCCGGCGCAACTTTGCTGCCGGTCACCCTGACCACCTTGTGCCGCGATTGCCCGCCCTGCCTGAGTTCGGCATTGCGCAGCGGAACGCCGAACAATTCGGCGATAAATTTCAGCAATGCCGTGTTGGCCCGACCTTCGATAGGCGGTGCGGCCAGTTTTATCTTGAGTGCTTCACCGTGCAGTCCGACAATCTCGCTGTGCTTTGCGCCCGGATGGACATGCAGCGTCAGCGTGATGGCTTCCCCGTCGCGGCGATACCAGGCCGGCTGCATCAAAGCAACCGGACTGCCAGGCTTTCCAGCATGGCCATGGGCACCAGCAGTATGATCTGGCAGATCACCAGAAGCAGCAGCGATGACAAATCCACGTTGCCGATCGGCGGGACAATGCGCTGCAGCGGCCGCAAAAAGCGCTGGGTGATTGCGGCAAGCAGCGGGGCCAGCGGGGTGTAGGGATTGACCCAGGACAGGATCGCCTGCGCCACCACCGCGCTCATCAGCAGGTACACGCTGATCTTGGTGAGTTTCACCGCGCTCCACGCCAATAGCCCGAACAGCGGGAAGTGCACGAACGGATAGCCCTGCAGCCACAGCGTCAAGCCCGAATAGATGAACTCCACGGCCAGCGCAAGCAGGAAACTGGCGCTATCCAGCCGCCACACCTGGGGAATGAAACGGCGCGCGCGCAACACCGCAAAATTGCTGACCGCCATGATGAATTCGCCGGCCGGGTTGCGCATCGGGGCGCGCAGCCATTGCAGCAGAAAACGGAACAGCAGCACACCGGCGAATCCCTGCACGAAGATATCAAGCAAAAATTGCAGGGTTTGATTGAGCATCATGCTTTTCCCAGTTCTTCGCCCATTTCGCGCGAGCGGGTTGCGGCAGCCTTTGCCGCGGTGATGATGTGCTGTTTGACCTGGTTGGCTTCCATGCTCAGCAGCGCGCGCTCGGTGGTGCCGTTCTTCGACGTGACGCGGGCGCGCAGTGTGGCCGGATCCTCCGTGCTTTCACGTGCCAGCCGGGCCGCGCCAAAGGCGGTTTCCAGGGCAAGCTTGCGCGCGGTTTGTACGGGGAGGCCGAGCTCCTTGCCGGCTTGTTCGAGCGCCTCGATGAAATAGAAGAAGTACGCCGGACCGCTGCCGGAAATCCCCGTCACGGCATCCAGCATGGCTTCGCTCTGCAGCCACAAAGTCTCGCCGACCGCCGATAAAATATTTTGCGCCTGTTCGCGCTGCGCGGCGGTGACTGCGGGCATAGCGTATAAGCCGGTCATTCCGCTTTGGATCAGTGCGGGCGTGTTGGGCATCGCGCGGACTATCGCCCGGCTGTTCGACCAGCGCGCCAGATCTTCTGCCAGGATGCCTGCCGCGATGGAGATCAGCAGCTGCCCCGACAACAATACGGAAAGTTGTTGTGCTGCTTCGCGCAATTGTTGCGGCTTGACGGCGAAGACGATGATATGGCTGCCCGCAATTCCTTCGGCAATGTCCGCAAATGCATGCACCGAAAAATCGCGTCCCAGCCGGTCGCGGTTTTCCGCGTTGATTTCCACCACGCTGATTTGGGCGGCGGAAAATCCCTTGCCGAGCATGCCGCCGATCAACGCGGTTGCCATGTTGCCTCCGCCGATGAAGCAAATATTCATGCTGTCTCCCCCAAATAAATCCGGTCGCCAAAGATTGCCGTGCCGATGCGCACTATAGTCGCACCTTC
>VFSW01007853.1_pt1 | contig 15425 bp, 12 predicted proteins | sample 5358111 | NCBI WGS metagenome assembly VFSW01 (sample SAMN11554181, study PRJNA540505) | mine drainage metagenome | isolation source: sediment from site ElyBrook_90M | place: USA: Ely Copper Mine, Vershire, VT | collected 2017
GATCTTTCTGGAACGTGACGCTCCGCGAACGCGTCGAGTTGTTGCGGAGCGTCACGTTCCAGAAAGATCTGGGCAGTTATTACGACAAGACCATGCGCGTGCAGCACATGGCGAGCTGGCTGGCGGAGAGCGTCAAGCAGAGCGGCATGGCGGTGCGGCCAGGCGTTATCCACAAAGCGGCGCTTCTGGCGAAGACTGATTTGACTACGGAACTGGTCAAAGAATTCACCGAACTACAGGGAATTGTTGGCGGCCTGTACGCTCGTGTGCAGGACTTGGATGAAGGATTAAAGCCCGATGTGCAGATGGAAGTCTCGCGGGCCATCTACGATCATTACAAGCCTGAGTCGATGGAAGACGAAGCTCCCGCGACCGTCGAGGGGGCGGTGCTTTCGATCGCCGACAAGGCGGACTCGATTGCCGGAATGTTCGCGCTCGGTCTCATTCCTAGCGGGTCGAAGGATCCGTTTGCGCTGCGCCGCCAGGCGAACGGCATTGTGAAGACGATTGCCGAGCACAAACTGCCGCTCCGTCTTTCGGAGATCATGGATGATGCTCGCGGCCGCTACAAAGGCTCGGAGGCGGAGAAAAAGTTTTCCAACTCCGCCTATGCCGAGTCGGTTCGTGGCTTCTTCCGTGAACGGCTGGAGTTCTATTTGAAAGATGCGCGGGGCTATGCCTACGACGTGGTCAGTGCGGTGCTGGCGGTCGATGCTGACGACGTGGTCGATGCCGCGGCCCGGGCGGAAGCGGTCAGCAAGGTGCGGGGCTCTGCGGATTTCGAAGCGATCTCGGGCGCCTTCAAGCGCATGAAGAACATCTTGCGCCAGGCATCTGAAAAGACGAAGGTTATTGCGATGCGTGTCGACCCGGCCGACCTCCGGGAAGACTCCGAAAGGGAGCTAGCTGCGCTGATTCCGCAGACCGTGGCGACGGTCGAAAAACGGCGTGCGGCGCGCGATTACGAAGGCGCACTGCTCGAAATTGCGAAGTTGCGTCCGTCGATCGACAAGTTTTTCGACAAGGTCATGGTGATGGTGGACGATGAACATCTCCGCGCGAATCGGTTGGCTCTATTGCAGACCGTGGTCAAGGAATTTTCCACGATTGCGGACTTCTCAGAGATCGTGACCGAAGGTAAAGAATCTACGAAATAAATACTTACGAATACGAAGAGGACATACATGGCAACGACCACTCTCCCCGAAGCTGAAACCATCGAATCGAAATCCGCAGCGACGAAGCCTGCGGCAACGAAATACGTATATTCCTTCGGCGGTGGCAAGGCCGACGGTAACGGCAAGATGAAAGACGTTCTCGGCGGCAAGGGTGCCGGGCTCGCCGAGATGACGAACGCCGGGCTTCCCGTGCCCCCGGGCTTCACCATTCAAACGGAAGCCTGCCGCGAGTACATGCGCGGCGCGGTGTCGAAAGACGGCGGTCGCCAGATGGAGGAAGCGCTGGCGAAACTCGAGAGCCTGCAGGGGCAGAAGCTTGGCAAGGGCGACAATCCGTTGCTGGTGAGTGTGCGTTCCGGCGCAAAGTTCTCCATGCCCGGCATGATGGACACCATCCTCAACCTCGGTTTAAACGACCAGAGCGTGGAAGCGCTGGCCAAGCGCAGCAACAATCCACGTTTTGCTTACGATTCGTATCGCCGGTTGATTCAGATGTTCGGCAACGTCGTGCTTGACATCGAGAAATCGGTATTTGAAGAAATTTTCGACGCCAAAAAGAAGCAGAAGAAAACGAAATTCGACACTGGCCTCGATGCCAAAGCACTGCAGGAAGTCATCGTTGAATACAAGAAAGCAGTCAAGAAGCACGCCAAGCGTGACTTCCCGCAGGATGCCAACGAACAGCTGGTCATGTCGCGCGATGCCGTGTTCCGCTCCTGGCAGAACGACCGTGCCAAGCACTATCGCCGCATCAACAACATCGATGACATGCTCGGCACCGCGGTGAACGTGCAAGCGATGGTCTTCGGGAACCTCGGCGACACCAGCGGCACTGGCGTTGGTTTCACGCGCAACCCGGCCAACGGAACCAAAGAGTTCTATGGAGAGTTTCTGCTAAACGCGCAGGGCGAAGACGTGGTTTCGGGCGTGCGCACTCCGGTTCCGATCCTCGAACTCGAGAAGATCATGCCCGATGTCTACAACCAGCTCCGCGACATCACCACGCGGCTGGAAAAGCATTACAAGGACATGCAGTATTTCGAGTTCACCATTCAGGACCGCAAGCTCTACATGCTGCAAACCCGCAACGGCAAGCGCACCGGACTGGCCGCTGTCCGCGTCGCGTTGCAGATGGTCGACGAAGGCCTCATCACCAAAGAAGAGGCCATTTTCCGCGTCGATCCGAATCAGCTGTACGACTTCCTGGTTCCGCGACTCGATGAAAAGGGAAGCAAGGTGGAAGTGCTGGCGAAGGGCTTGCCGGCATCCCCGGGGGCGGCCGTCGGGATCATTGTTTTCACTGCCGACGAGGCCGTAGAAAAAGCGGGACACGAAAGAAACGTTCCCGTCATTCTCGTGCGCGCCGAAACCACGCCGGAAGATATTCACGGCATGGAAGTCGCCAAAGGTATTCTCACTTCGCGAGGCGGTATGACCAGCCACGCAGCCGTGGTTACGCGCGGCATGGGTAAGTGCTGCGTCGCGGGCGCGGGCGACATCGACGTGGATGAAAAGGCTCGTGAGATGCGGGTGAAGGGACAGGTCTTCAAAGCGGGCGACTGGATCTCGCTCGATGGCACAACGGGTCGCGTCATCAAGGGCAAGCTGAACACCCTCGACCCTTCTCCTGACGATCCCGAGCTGCAGAAATTCATGGACTGGGCCGATCCGTACCGCACGATGAAGGTGCGCGCTAACGCGGATATCCCTCGCGACGCCATTCAGGCACGGACTTTCGGCGCAGAAGGTATCGGACTTTGCCGCACCGAGCACATGTTCTTTGGCGAGGAGAAGATTCCTCACATGCGGGCGATGATTCTTGCTGACAACGAAAAAGACCGGCGCACCGCGCTCAAGAAACTGCTGCCGATGCAGCGCAGGGATTTTGAGGGTGTATTCAAGGCGATGAACGGATTCCCGGTAACCATCCGTACGCTCGACCCGCCGCTGCACGAATTTCTGCCGCGCCGTGAAGATCTGATGGTGGACATCGCGACGCTGCAGTATGCAGACGCGAAAGAAAAAAAGTCGCTGGTTTCAAAGTACCGCGACTACGGAGCGAAAGCGGTTGGGGATTTGAAGAAGCTGATGCCCATGCTTCTGAGCCGCGTCGAGCAGTTGCACGAGTTCAACCCCATGCTCGGACACCGCGGGTGCCGTCTCGGGATTACTTATCCTGAGATTACCGAAATGCAGGCGCGCGCTATTTTTGAAGCGGCGGTCGTTGTGGCCAAGGCAGGCGTGAAGGTCTTTCCCGAGGTGATGATTCCGCTCATCGCTACGGTGAATGAAATGGCGAACCAGGCGGCGATTGTTAACCGGGTGGCGAAAGAGGTCTTCAAAGAGAAGGGACGAACGGTAGAGTATCTAGTCGGAACGATGATCGAGTTGCCGCGCGCCGCCCTGATTGCCGACGAGATCGCCAAGGAGGCGGAGTTCTTCTCCTTCGGCACCAACGATCTTACGCCGACGACGTGGGGATTTTCACGCGACGACGTCAACAAGATTCTGCCGACGTACATTGCCGAAGGAATCATCAAGCAGGATCCGTTCGCCGTTCTCGATCGCGAAGGTGTCGGTCAGTTGGTGAAAATGGCGACCGAACGAGGCCGGAAGACGCGTCCGAACCTGAAGGTTGGCATCTGTGGCGAGCACGGCGGCGAGCCTTCGTCGGTCGAGTTCTGCTACCAGACCGGACTCAACTACGTCTCTTGTTCGCCATTTCGCGTCCTGACGGCGCGACTCGCGGCGGCGCAAGCTGCTGCAGGCGAAAAGCTGAAGATTGACGGGGGCCGAACAAAGTAGCTGATGGACGAGGTAGATTTTCGGGGGCATCGTGGCCAGCGTTGCCGGCTTCGATGCCCTCTTTAACTGGATCAAGACCACTCCGCTTATTGCACTTTCTGCAGCCGGGTAATCAGTTTCTGTGCCAGATTCTCTTCGGACTCAGACCAGAGCAATCGACCGGTGGCTCCAGAATTCTTCTCGACCTTGGCGGTGAATTCGACGAGCTTTTGCACGTTGCTGCGGACGTTTCGCTCCGCTTCGGCAGTGAATTCGACTTCCTCGTGCAGGAAAGACGCGTCCAATCCAAAATCAATTTGGATGTGCCCAGTCTGTTCGGCGGCTTGTTCTTCAAATTCCATGCCGTGCGCGGTAAGACGTATAAGCGATGGCTCCAGAACCCACTTTTCGGCGCCCTCCGGCGGAGTCCACAAATCCCAATAGGCCTCGAAAATGTAGGCGTAGTCGCCGTGGAGTAGTTCCGCCACTTCGGCGACGGCTTCTTCCGGCGCAACCCCGGGACGGAAGCGGCGCTCGAGAATCGTAGGCTCGCTCCACGAGACAGGCTGAATGGCAGTGTAGGTTACCCCGCCGCGCGCCGGAGAAAACGGGATCTGCCGAAGGACACTGATGGTGAGCGGCAAAATCTCAGGTTCTTCGAAACTTGGGAACCACAGGCTCAAGTAGAGGGAGTCAGCCATGCCCGCATTCTAAATCACGCATTCAAAATCGAAGAGGCGTTTGCTTCGAGGCCCAGGTGGAGAAAAGGGGCCAATTCTCTCTCGCATGCTTTTGACGCGGCAAAATCGCCCTGATACTATAAATTCTTGCATCCAGCAACCGTCTCATCCAGAACGTCCCCGTCGTCTAGCCTGGCCTAGGACATCGCCCTTTCACGGCGGTAACACGGGTTCAAATCCCGTCGGGGACGCCAAACCTTTTCAGAGACTTAGAGCGCAAGAGCCGATTCGCCGTGGGCACAAAAGGGAACAGCAGGAATGCCAAATCTCTCCATCCTGCCGTTCCAGAACTTCATTTTCCAAGGTTTGACGGCTTTTTCGTGGGCACAAAAAGGCACAACCTCACTCCTCAGTTGCGGATTCCATTTTCGCGAGCGCGAAACAAGCGAACTACGCCGCTCTGAGCTTCGCGTTTTTGTGCCGTAACTGCCTGCGTATATGTATCCATGGTGACCCGACTGGAGGCGTGCCGAAGCAGTTCCTGCATGACCTTGATGTCGACTCTAGTGGCCCGTAGCAAGGTCGAATACGTATGCCTGAAGGTGTGCCACCCGATATGCTTGGTGATTCCCACTTGAGTCGCGATAGGCCGTATGACTTTGCGCATGATCTGTTGGCCCAAATAGGGTCGTCGGCCTTTCGCTTTGGGGCTGGCAAAGATCCAGTCTTCCGGCCTGTTGTATCTCACCTGTTGACGCCATGCCCGCAGTGCTTCCGCGAGAGAGGGGTCTAGCGGGATGGGCTTCTGGGGCGCTTCCGTTTTGCAGAGCCGGTCACCTGCATCACGATGGATCGAACCACGCTGATCTCATTGGTCTCGAAGTCGACGTCCTTCCACTTCAGGCCAAACAGTTCACTCATTCTCAATCCTGTGCCCACATCCAGCAGTACCAGGATCCATTCTCTGAGGGCCAGAGCGTCTAACAGCTGTTGCACCTTCACTGACACTCAGCACCACGGGGATCTTCCTGCGTTTGGCGCTCTGCCGCACTAAGAGGATGGGATTGCCGGAACAGACTTGATAGCGAATTCCATGGTTGAAGATGACGCTCATGAGGTTTCTGATTTTGGCACAGCTAGCACGGGCCAACGGCAAGGATCTTAGCCACTGCTCGACCTCTCCAGCTTTGATTGCAGGGAGCGTGTAGCTTTCCCATCGAGGCAGGATCCATTTATTCAGGTAGCCTTGGTAGGTCACTTTGGTCGAGTGCGTCTTCTAGACGTGGTCCGTTGCGAGTTCGCGCTGACGATAGTGGTTCACCAACTCCGAGACGGTGACCGGTCGAAGGCTCAGGCGCGGGTCATTTGGGTTGATTTCGCAGCGTAGTGCGGCAATCGCCAGGAGCACCGACGACCTGTCGGGGAACTGGGTAATTGGACCGATCACGATTCTGCGATGTTTCCGCCTGCCATCGGGCCCTGCCTCTCGCCACCTAAAATCCCAAACATCAGGACCGTTCGAACGTGTGGACCGGATGATACTTCCGTTTTGCATGGCATCTCCTTTTCTGGTTTTGGTTTGGTCAACCAAGACTTCATGGTCGGAGTGCCATTGTGGCAAATGGAGCCGAACCTAAGATGCCGACGGAAGCGATCACTGGAGACGATTGCGGTGTTCGTGTGCCGACATGCTTCGCACGCAGTTGAACAAGCCGCTTGCGACAATGCTTTCAGCACAGGCAAGAAAGAGTTCGGATGGGCAGTTCATGGGCAGATACTGTGAGGTCGGTTGATTCGACAGGCTACCGCTTTGCTGCGATAGTGTCCTGGTGGCAGGGGCTTCGGGGACGGGAAAATCGGTTTTGGCAACCCAATTCATTGCTGAGGGCATACGCCAGGGGGATCCGGGAATTGTGGTGGTCTTTGAAGAACGACCGCAAGAGTATGCGGAGCGGGAAGATAGTCTTGTTTCACCGAGCCAACCAGAGAGGCAGGTAGATGTCGAAGTTGTCTCGCCGATCCTCTGTATAGCGGCTTGCCACGTCAGTCAACGGACAGCGCCCCCTGTTCATCGCGAGGACCGCGCACTCGACCAGCACCAATCCGGTTAGAACCACCGCCAGGCGAAACTGACGCCAAAAGCCGGCGAAGGGAATGACCACAATGCATCCGGCGAAGAGAAGCCAGACCGCCGTGTGCAGGAGCTTTATCCCAATCAGAATGGAGCTTTGGTCTGAGTGGGGTTTCACAACAGGACTCGTTGCCTGTGACGAAAACGCACAGGCTGACCATGGACCGCGTATTGGTACAGGTAGAGTCCAATACATGACAAACAGGCACGGTCCATTCGGTCAGGCCTGCTTCTACTCTCGGTTTTTCGTTTCGGCTTTCGTTTCAGCTTTACCTTCGGCTACAGCTTGGGCTTTCGCTCCGCGAATTTCCGCAAGGAAGGGCTCGGCAGCGGATGGGGCCGACACTTTTCCCAACAGCAAAGCTCGCGTTGTGACCCTGCGCCCGTACATCGCGTGACGGGAATCATTATCTTGGCGAAGGGATGCACCTTCTAACGTCAATCCCGCAAAGATACCCTTAGCACGGGAGTACGTTAGGATCTCCGTATCCATTTTCCAGTCCGTACCGGCCGAGGCGTGTCGTCCCACTGGGCCTGCCGCTGCGGAAGCATCGGCTCCGAGCTGGAAATTACTCGAGAGTAGCCTTTGCACACCTTTTTCGTTTTGAATGATCATGACCAGATCCACTGCCTGTACGCCGATCTGCAAGCCCCAACTTCCACCCGAGATTGTAATGAACGCTGGCGCACTCCATCCACTGGCGGTACGGCAGGTAGCTACGCCCTTGCCTGCTTTGGCTCCGAAGATAAAGCCGCCTTTGACCATGTGCGGTATAACGAGAACGCACTTTGCATGCTCCATGACTTCCTCCGGAATCCCGTTGTCAGGGGCACCCATAATTTCGTGCATCACCTGGGTGGCGTTCTCCAGTCGCTCAGTGGCATCTTCCCGAGCCGACCCAGCCCAACACAGCGAGCCGAGACTCAATAGCGCAAGTATAAACATTACTCTTTTCATGAACTGCTCCATTTCTGTCGCCTCTCCGCTCGCTTCTCTGGCTTCGTGTGCATCCATTCGCACACAATTGCCGGGAGAATGCGCTCGCATGAGGTCAGCTACGACCTTAGCAAGTGACGACTGGAACATCTGAGCAATAGTGCTCTAGCCAGCCCCTTCGACACGCTTCTGCCACGATTGACAGGTCGGCGGCACAGGGAACCCGTGCAACAATAGCGATGCATTTACTCGGATCGTAAAGCTTCGATCGGATCCAGAAACGCAGCTTTTCTCGCCGGATAGTAGCCAAAGCCAATTCCCACCAAAGCCGAGAAAAACACCGCCAGGAACACTGCACCCGGGCCGACGGATGTTGCCCAGCCTGCCAACTGCGAAATCAGCAGGGATGCGGCAATCCCGAACACAATTCCGATGAACCCACCCGCGATCGAGAGCGTGACTGCCTCAACCAGAAACTGCGTGAGAATGTCGCGGGTCTTGGCACCCAGGGCCTGTCTCAGTCCAATTTCGCGGGTTCGCTCTCGAACCGAGATCAGCATGATGTTCATGATGCCGATGCCACCGACGACCAGCGATACTGAAGCCACGGCAGCGAGCATAATTGCCATGATCTTCGAGGATGCTTCTTGGGCCGCGAAGAGCTCTTCCAGGTTGCGGATGGAGAAGTCATCCGCGTCGTCCTCCTGCAAATGGTGGCGTTGCCGGAGCAGAGCGTCCGCCTCTTCCTGCGCGGCAGGAATCTGGGCGCCGGATTTCGCTTGCATCATGATCGTATCCACCGCGTCTGCATTCGCTTGCTTCACGCCGATCACTTTCCGTTTGGCAGTGGAGATCGGAAGCAGAATGACATCGTCCTGATCCTGTCCTTGTGACGATTGGCCTTTTCTCGTTAGTACGCCGACGACGGTGAATGGAACGTTCTTGATGCGGATCGACTGGCCGATCGGATCGGCGCCATCGAACAAATTGTCGACGGGCGTCTGCCCCAGCACAGCGACTTTGTTGGCGCTCTCCACATCCGGCTGCGTAAACTCAGCGCCAGCGGCCACCGTGAGGTCGCGAATGGTCAGGTAGTCGGGTGTAATGCCGTAAACAAAAGTCGCCCAGTTGTTGTTTCCATAGACCACCTGGGCTCCGCCTCGAACCACGGGTGCCGCAAGTGCGACATCGGGGCACTGCGCTACAAGCTCTCTTGCATCGGCTTCCGATAAAGTAACGGCATTGCCAGTGCCCAAGCGCACACCGGAACTGCTCATGCTGCCCGGGATCACAATAATGATGTTGCTGCCAATACTCGCGATCTGCTGCTGGATCCGCTGCGTGGCACCTGAACCGATAGCGACCGTCGCGATTACGGAGGCGACGCCGATCACAATGCCAAGCATGGTCAACGCCGAGCGCAGCTTGTTCATCTTCAGCGCCCGGAAGGCGATGCGCATGGACGATACCAAGCGCTTCATGGCGACACCGGTCCAACAGGCTGCAAAGCGACCGCTTTCGCGAGAACTGGCCGATTCGTCACTTTCTTGTCGCTAACAATCAAACCATCACGAAAACCGACTACACGATGGGCGTATGTTGCGATCTCATCCGAGTGCGTCACCATGACGATGGTGATGCCCTGAGTGCGGTTCAGCGCCTGGAAGATACTCATGATTTCAGCGCTATTGTGAGAGTCCAGAGCGCCCGTGGGCTCGTCTGCCAGCAGAATTGCCGGTTTGTTGATCAAGGCGCGGGCAATGGCCACACGTTGTTGCTGTCCGCCAGACAGTTGCGCTGGGAAGTTGCGCTCTCGGCCGACTAGTCCAACGTCTGCCCAGGCGTGCGCACCCAGGTCGTCGCCGGCAGGAGTTTCCCGGGCCTTATAGAGCAACGGCAGTTCGACATTCTCCAGTGCATTCATTCTCGGCAGCAGGTTGAAGTTCTGAAAAATGAACCCGATCTTCTCATTGCGAACCTCCGCCAGTTGGTCGCGATCCATGCTCTCTACCGCGATTCCGTCGAGCAGATATTGGCCCGATGTGGGCCGATCAAGACAGCCCAGAAGATTCAGAAGCGTGGATTTACCTGAGCCAGACTCGCCCATGATGGCGACGAATGTGCCTCGCTCAATCGCCAGGGTCACGCCTTGCAGGGCGTTCACAACAACGTCGCCGAGCAGATAGGTCTTCCTAATATCTCGCACGTCGATGAGCGGCGACACTATGGTTTCCTCATAGGTTCACAACCCGGGCACCCGGCGCGTTGGCGAAGTACTCGTGGTCGGGGAGGTTGCACCGGTACTAAACTTCACGACGAGCTGCTGTCCCGTTTGCAGATCGCCCGAGGTCACCGCCGTGTACTGTCCATCGGAGATCCCAAATGTTACCGGCACGGCTTTGAGTTTCCCGTTCTGCAATACATACACCTGCTGCTTCGTTGCAGGACTGGCCGCCACGCCTACTTCCTTCAGAACCGCTGCGGATGGATGGAGCCGCAATACTGCATTTGGAACCTTGAATGTGTCGTCGAGTTTATTCGTCAGAATGCGAGCATTGGCGGTCATCCCAGGAAATAGTTTGAGGTCGGGATTGGAAACGGCGATGACGACATCGTAGGTCACGACGTTTTGCGTGATGATCGGAGCTTTGCGGACATCCGCCACCTGACCGCTGAATGTCGTTCCCGGATATGCATCCACAGTAAAGGTCGCGTTTTGGCCTGCCTTGATATTGCCGACATCGGACTCATCCACGTTGGTGTCGAGTTGCATCTTGGTCAGGTCCTGTGCGATCTCGAACACGGTAGGCGCCGCAAATGAGGCTGCGACGGTCTGGCCCACGTCCATACGTCGCGCAATGACGGTGCCGTCAACTGGCGCGGTGATACGGGTGTGAGCAAGGCTGATCTTGGCCTGCTCGAGTACGGCATGGGCTTGGCTCTCCTGGCCCTTGGCAGAACCGAGCTGCGCCTGGACTGCGCCGACCTGGGACTGTGCCGACTGAATCGTTTGCTTCGACGCGTCGATCAGAGCTTGGTCCGCCACGACCTGAGCTTCAGCCGCATCCATTGCGGCCTTGGCAGTGTCGTCATCCTGGCGGGACATGATTCCTTGTTTAAAGAGACTGTCGGTTCGTTCCCACTGGTTGTGGGCGTTGAGCGCGAGGGCACGGTCCTTCGCAATTGCAGCGTCAGCGCTCTTCGAGCTTGCGATTGTCCCCGCGAGGTCTGACGTCGACTTCTGAACCTGTGCTGCAGCCGTGAGAACCGCGGACTGCGCCGACCCGAGCGCTGCCTGCGCCTGATCGACCTGAGTTTGGAATACTGCGGGGTCAATCAGCGCGACCAGTTGACCTTTGGTGACCTTGGTATTGAAATCAGCGTATAGCGCTTTAATGTTGCCGGAAACCTGGCTGCCGACCTGAACATCCACAACTGCATTAACCGCGCCAGTCGCGGTGACGCTCGCCTGGACCACTCCACGTTCGAGCGGCACTGTCTCGTAGGTGATTGCGTTCTGAGAATGCGCCCGCCACAGTTGACCGGCTATCGCGAGAGCAACGATCAGGCCAAGCGCGATCGCCCACCTCGTCCAGTGATATTGACGATGCACTCGGACCGGGATTGGAGGCGCAGCGATAGGCGGAAAGGCAATCGGTTCTGCGCGGACTGGATCCACTGCTGTAGCCATAAGTCTTTAGTCCTTTTTCTACCCGAAGAGCCTTCCGATACAGCTCAAGAGGATGACCCGCCGGGGCCCCGCCGATCACGATAACTCTCCGCTTTCCGAAACGGTCGTAAGCCGCTCGCGTCGACGAAAAGACTGCTTCTATCGGATATCTTCGAGACTCACTCATTTGCGTTGGCAATACTGAGCACAATGGCTCATATCTTTTGCCGGGATGGGGATCGGGCCAGGGTGGTAGCGAGCTAACGTCGCTCAATCATCGCGTCCCTGGCGATCGTTACACTGCGGCCATCGATCTGGGAACCGCGAGCGGTCCCACCACGACAGGCGCGGTTGGGATCGCGTCAGCTGGTAGCAATACCTTGAAGATCCCAAGCGCAGCGGCTGTAATCGGCGCGGCGAGCGCCACTCCGAGCGGGCCAGCAATCACTGCAAGCAGGAGTTGCACGGTCAAGGTGAGAGCGGGCGGAAGGCGCACGATTTGCCGCTGAAGCAGAGGCGTGATGATGTTGCCCTCCAGAAAATGCACGACGACAAACAGGAGGACGGTGAGTAGACCTTTTCCGGGACTGATGGCGACTGCCAGTAAGACCGCGGGGACAACGGACAGGATTGGTCCCACGTTCGGTATAAATGTCATCAGCGCGGCAATGATGCCGAGGGTTCCGGCGAGGGGTACTCCGAGTGCCCATAGTCCCAGTGTCACAAGTATGCCAACCGCCGCCATGGACAACGTCTGCGCCAGCAGCCACCAGCGCAGGTTGCGGACCGCGCTCACGGCGCAGGCATCAAGAGTGGCTCGATAGCGTCTGGGCGTGGCGCGACGGATTCCGGAGAAGTAAACTTCTGGCTCCGCCGCCAGATACAATCCGAGAAACGCCACGATGATGAGTCCGGCGAGCAGAGTGGCGGTACTGACGACGATCCCACCGATACGGGTGAGCGCATAGCTGAAGTTGTCAGCCAGCTGGGAGTAACCTGACCATTGGGCAAGAAGCCAGCGGCCCCAACTCTGTCCCTTCACACGCTCAATTAAGTTTTGTGCAGCTTGGGGAAGGTCGGTCTGAAGCTTGGCGAATTGTTCGATGATGTTGGGACCGCTGATCCACAGGGTGAAAAGGGCAAGCGCGGAGGCCGTGAACAGAATGAGAGCGAGTGCCAACCCATGATTGAGTTTTAGCTTAGCCTTGATCCAATCGACGATGGCCGTTAGAAAGACTGCAACCACGATTGCGGCAAACAGGAGTAAGAGTATGACGCGGCCGAGCCAAGCCAGGGTGATGGCCAGGGACAAGCCGACAGCGAAAAGCACGACGAAGACCGCGAGAGTCTTGGACGAGCCGTCATCCGAAGATGCTCTGGTTTCACCCATGCGATCCGAGTCTAACTCCGCGCACCGAGGTTCTCCTGTATCATAGTGCTCACTTTTGCGGCGGAGGGATCGGTAGGATTCGTGCGGGGAGTTCCGTTCTGAAAGAAACCAGATCATTTGCGAAGTGGCTCAGCGGTCCAGCGGCACAGATCGCTACCGCCGCGTTCATTGCTACAGGGATGGCCGCGGCGCTCACGGTGAAGTTCCTGTTGCACAATCCGCACGCCGTCAACGTCGTGCTGTGCGTGGCCATTGCCGGAGCCAGTGTGCCGCTGCTGATCTCGCTGGTTCAGCAGATGATGAAGAAGAAGTTCAGTGTCGATATTCTGGCGCTGCTCTCCATCGTGACCGCGCTGATTCTCGGACAGTATTGGGTGGCCGCGATTGTCGTGTTGATGCTCTCGGGCGGAAAAGCGCTGGAGAGCTATGCGACGGAGCGAGCGAACTCAGTATTGAGCGCACTCGCGAAACGGATGCCGCAGACGGCCCATCGCGTGGGCGAAGTTGTCGCCGATGTCTCGATTGAAGCGATCGCAGTGGACGACGTCTTAATGGTCTATCCGCACGAGATATGCCCGGTGGATGGAATCGTCGTCAGCGGGCAAGGAGGGATGGACGAGTCGTACTTGACGGGAGAGCCATTTCAGATTGCCAAGGCGCCGGGTACGGCAGTTCTGTCGGGATCGATCAACGGCGACGCGGCATTAACGATACGAGCGACGAAGGTGGCGCTCGATTCGCGCTACGCAAAGATTGTCGAGGTGCTGCATGCCTCGGAGGAGAATCGTCCGCAGATACAAAGGCTGGGCGACCGCCTCGGATCTTGGTACACGCCGATCGCAATTGCGATTGCGCTTGCAAGCTGGTTATTGAGTGGAGACTCCTCACGCTTTCTTGCCGTGCTCGTGATTGCAACCCCCTGCCCGCTTTTGATTTCGATTCCAGTGGCGATCATCGGCGCGATTTCGGTTGGCGCGCGGTTTGGGATCATCATCAAAGACCCGTCGATTCTGGAGAAGATGGAGACCTGCCATGTGCTCATCGTGGATAAGACTGGCACTCTGACCTATGGCAAGCCGAGTTTGACCAACGTCGATTGCCCGGGCGGCATGACTCAGGAAACAGCGCTGCAATATGCCGCCAGCCTGTAGCTATAATCAAAGCATCCGCTCGCGAGCGCGGTGCTGGCGGCGGCTGAAGCGCAGCATCTGCCGCTGCGGTCAGTCAAGGATGTGTCCGAGGCGCCGGGGGCGGGCTTGCTTGGGCACGTCGAAGGACATCTAGTGACTGTGACTGGGCGCGGAAAGCTCTCCGCAAACCTGGCTGCGGAAATGCCCGCTGTGGCTCCTGGGCTCGAGTGCGTGTTGCTGCTGGATGGCAACCTAGCGGGCGTCTTCCACTTTCAAGATGAACCACGGCGGGAGAGCAAGTCGTTCCTGAAGCATGTCGGGACAAACCACTCGATCAACAAAGTAATTCTGCTTTCCGGCGACCGCCCGGCCGAGGTGGCACTGTTTGCGGCTGGGATGGGAATTACGGAGCCACACGGAGGCAAGACTCCCGAGCAGAAAGTGGAGTTTGTCCGGGAGATGACCGCGAAATCAAACACACTTTATCTGGGTGATGGAATTAATGACGCTCCCGCGATGATGGCTGCGACCGCTGGAGTTGCTCTGGGAGTAAACAGCGATATTACCTCGGAGGCAGCGGGGGCGGTGATCCTGCAATCTTCGCTCAAGAGTGTGGACGAACTGATGCACATTGGGCGAAGGATGCGGGGAATTGCACTTACCAGTGCCATCGGCGGAATGGGTTTGAGCTTGATTGGGATGGGGGCGGCATCTCTTGGGCTAATCAGTCCGATTCAGGGAGCCATCGCGCAGGAAGTGATCGATCTTTTGTCGATTCTCAATTCCTTACGAATGATTATGCCGGTGGGTTCACTGAGCGACTTCCAATCCCCCATGGCGGATGTGCATGTGCCCGGAACTGAATTATCCGTTAAGCGAGCCGCGTAGGTTGAAATCCCGATGACCGCACGCGATTCCGTGACCCTGCAAGGCCTCATCGGGCTCGGGCGAGAACAACGGTCACGTCATCCGGTTGCTCGGCAGCGCCGATCCACTCCGCCACGGCACCCGCGATCGCATCACCGATTTGGGAGAGCGGTTGGGGGCGATGCGCCAGGATCAGTTCGATTAAGCGCTCCTCGCCGAATTCGCCGGATTTGTTCTCCGGTTCGGTGACACCGTCGGTGAATGCGACGAAGATATCTCCGGGTTGCATGGAAATCGTTGATTCGCTATAGGTCGCACCAGCAAAAAGACCAACGACGGTGCCGGAAGTTTCGAGGCGGAAAACCCCGCCATCTCCTCTCAGCACAATGGGCGGCAAGTGGCCAGCATTGCAATATTTCAACTCACGCAGCGTCGCGTCGTAGCAGCACAAGAACATGGTCGCGAACTTCTCCGGCGGGGTGCTGCGAAAAAGCTGATAGTTCAAGGTCGTCATCAACATGCCCGGAGCGAGTTGCGATTGGGTAATGCCATCTCCCCGGTAGTACATTCGGGGATCACTCTGGGAGAACGCTCCAGTTCCCAAGGCCACGGGCGTCAATACCATATCCGGTTCCAGCGAATACGCTCGAACGAAGGC
>VFSW01007854.1_pt1 | contig 15425 bp, 19 predicted proteins | sample 5358111 | NCBI WGS metagenome assembly VFSW01 (sample SAMN11554181, study PRJNA540505) | mine drainage metagenome | isolation source: sediment from site ElyBrook_90M | place: USA: Ely Copper Mine, Vershire, VT | collected 2017
CACTTGCCGTGGTCTGCGTTCGCAATCATCAGTGCCACAATTAAAATAAAAATAGGATTTGCCCACCTTCGGTTTTGTTGTAATACCAGCATACATTGACTCGCCGCACTCTGCACAAAACACCATGCCGCGCATCAGATTGGCCTTCACGTCTTCGCCCTTGCGGTGTTTTCGAGCAAGCTTGATAAACTCACTGTCCTTTGAGAGCTTGTGGATTTGCATAAATTCTGGAACCTCAAGCATTGGGGTGAAATCATATTGTTCAGTCAGATCAACACGACCGCCATACTTACCATACACAACGACGCCGCAGTACACCGTATCGTTCATAAGAAACCGCGCTACACCTTGCACCGTCCATTTATAAAGGCTATGCGTGCCGTCTATGTTCCAGCGTTGGTATCCGTTTGTATTAAGATATTTTGCGATCTCTTCTAGGGTTTTTCCTTCCAAACGTAAGCGGAAAGCGTTTTTGATTAGCAGGAAGTTATTGCCGTCCGGCCGCAAATGCTGCTCAGGGTCTTTGTAGTAGCCGTGTTTTGCCTTGCCGACATATTTGCCCTCCTCGGTACTTCGCCGGTTGCCACGGCTCACATTTTCACTCAACTGGTCGCTATATTGTTTGGAGAGCACAAATGTAATACCAAGAAGCATTTTGCCGCTCGGCGTATTCTCGAAAGAAAAGCTCACAAACTTGAGCGTCTTGATCGTGCGCTTATCGAGCAAGTCGATAATCTCGCCCGCGTCTTTCATGTTGCGAGCAAGTCGGTCTGGATGCCAAGCAATGATACCGTCGTACTTGCCAGCTCTGAAGGCATCAAGCATGCCGCGAAACTTCGGCCGCGTATCGGCCTGCTTCGCGCTCTCTGCCTCCTGTATTACGTCAGGACTAGCAAGCTTAAGGCCGTTACGCTCTGCAAATTCTCTGCACTCTGCTATTTGGTCGGGCAATGAGCGGGTCTGCCGGTCTTTGTCGTCGGTTGATTTACGAGCATAGATAACGTAGCGGTAATTATCTTGTGTCTCTTTTGTCTCTTCCGGTTGGAAGAGTTTTGTGAGCAAATTGAGCAATTCCGTCCGTGTTTGTGGCAACGCCATAGCATGACTATAGCGAAGAAATGCCCATAAAGGGAGCGTTGATTTACGCTTCCGATTCAAAGCTTTTTAGGGTAGCATCTAATGACAACTGAATATCGGCTCGAGAGAGCATGGCCTAAACCGTCGGAGACGACGGCATGGTCAAAGGGACAGGTAATGCGTTGAAAACCCATCTTGGGATCGCATTACCTGCCGTATTGGGAAACTGATACGTCCGGCTCCGGCCGGAACCCGAGGTGGGCTTTTTGCGTCCACCACAGTTGCTTACAAGCTAGTGGTGGCAATCATGGACAATACACATATTTGGGACAAGACACTGGGTTCGGGTGAAGCGGTGCGCTACGAGTTTTCAGTCGGAAGTCGATACCGCGTAGTTGCGAGCATTTTTTGGAGCGGTTGGAGCCTTCTTCTGACTCTTGGCCTCGGTATTCCGATAGCAATTTTCTATTACTTCTTTTATCTGCCACGAGCACGGGCATACGCTTTCACCGATCACCGCATTCTCATTCACACCGGCTGGCTCTCCACCAAGCTTATTTCTACCGACTATCAGAAAATCACCGACGTGACTGTGAAAGAACCGCTTTTCCAGCGGCTCTTTTTCAGAACCGGCACGATTGAGATAGATACCGCGGGCACCAATCGACAAGACATAGTTCTATCGCATATCGAGCATCCATACGAAATCAAGAAAAAGCTCGATGAGTTGCGCGGGCATCGCTAATTATCCAGTAATTTCAAGAGTATGGACAATCTCTTTTTAGCGCTGCTATTCCTATCGCTCATTGGCTGGGGCGTCGGCCTCATTAAGCCGCATTGGGTCAAGTTGCCAACGCGAAAAATCGTCAACATGGTTTTTGGATGCGGCGCGTTAGTCTTTTTTGCGCTTACCGGCATAACGGCACCTTCGGCACAAAACACGCAATCTGCGCCAAATGTAGGGCAGGTGGCACAAAGTGCGACTAGCTCGTCTACTCTCACCACAAAAGCGTCTAGCACTCCACAAACGCAAACAATAGCTTCAAACCAATGTGCTGCGGCTGCAGCTGATGCGCTGGCAAAAGTAACGGCTTTATATAGCCAAGCATATCGAGATGGCAAAAAAGTTCTCGGCACGACGCAGTACTCTGATGCCTACACCGCTCTCAATGCTTTGACAGTTTCCGGATCGGCCGCCAGCAATTTCTCCGGTTGGAAAAAGGTATGGAGCACATACGAGCCGAACTTTTATAAGCAGATCGTAAATGGATATTCCGTTACTTCTAACTGCTACTACCAAACCGGTACAAATGAGCCCGACTCTCTCGCTAATTGGCGAGATGATATGGCACAAGCCGATAGTGACATTAGTGTTTGGAGTGGCGATGCTACTGGTTGGCAGATACAAACCACATCAACTGCAGAGCTGATGCAGGCTGAAGCGAAAATAGATGCGGATTTTACCGCGATACAGAAGGACATCAGCGACTTAAAAAATGGTCAATGATCATATCGGTGAAATCGGTGCAGATCAAAATCTACGCGCCGCGCTCGATACTGCCCTCGAAGAATTGTCTGGTGTTTACGATGCGGAAACGCTCATAAAACTAAAGAGCGCGCTGGGTAGCAAACTAGCGCAATCGTCCGGCACCAACTTGCAGGAACTCACCGATGCGGTGCAAAACATCCCTGCTTTTAAGGATCGGGAGAAGGCCGAACTCATTGCAAAGACCGTTTCGTATCAGGCCAGCAATTTGGCAAATAAACGCGCTTGGCAACAATCCGGCGTAGTTAAAAGCCTCAAGTGGCTAACGGCTGAAGATGCAGATATATGTGAGTTTTGTGCCGCTCTGGATGGAAAAATTATCGGGGTGAGTAGTAATTTTTTGAAACGCGGCGAGACGATACGGGGAAAGGATGGTGCCATCATGTCGACCGCCAAAGACATAGAAACGCCGCCACTTCACGATGGCTGTCGTTGTTATTGTCGGCCGGAAAGCGTTTCTCTAGATGAATGAACCGGCGAGCCAATTGCTACTCTCTTTGCCTGCAATGGCGACGGCTGCAACTTCCACATCCGAAACACGCCGACAATCTGCTCATGCAATTCCTGCGGCAACAAACCCTCACGTAGCATTTCTTCGAGAGCTGCGCGTCGATTCTCAAAGACACCGACATCTAGTTCGGCTTTCAGCAGCGCCAAATCCATCTGTGCGACTGTTTTCGCGGCGTTGACGCGCTCGGATGCCTTCGGCCGCTGTATGCCGTACTTTGGGAAGTTTTCCGGTGTCCAGTAGATGATCCGATAAAGTTGCTTTTGTAGCGTAGCGTAGCGTTCTCTCACTTCAGTAAGTCGCATAGAAACCTGCTTACGGTCGGACTGAATAACAATCTCACGCCGCACTTTCTGCAAAAGCCTCATCAGGTATTTGTCGCTGATCGTGTGATGAGTGTTGCGCTCAACGATTTTCTGCAGTCGCCGGATAGTAATCAGTGGATCAAGCGCCAACGCATCGCGTATAGTTTCGCGTAGATATGCTTCTTGTTGCGGGACGATTTTCATACGTGTCGTACGATGTCGTACATGGCTGTTATTTTTGGTCGAAGAAACGATCGAGCGCCCGTTGAAATGCAGAACTTGCCGCCGCCGCTAAATCTTCCAACCTCTCCCTCTGAGATAGTTCGAGAGAACTTAACCTGTTATTAAAAGACTCTTTGGAAGGTGGCTTATGGCCTAAAATCACTACACTACCATCTACGGCTACTACTTCTTGATTCTTCGGCTCCTTTTGGGTGGCACTCTGATCCTCAGTGGACTCTTTGGGCAACCGTTCTACAAGATCAGTTAAATTGTCCTTTCGGCGCGACTGCATGCCCTTATTTTACAAGGTTTATAGCTTCACGGCTAATAGCTCCGGCTTACGCTTTTCGGCAATGAAAGCTCGTATTGCTTCATTCCACACCTGTAACGCTTCGGCGTGAGTTGCCAGAAAATCGAAAAGTTCGAGCGGTGTCGCTGATCCTCCACCGTAGCACATCCCGCCGAGGCGGCGTAATTGCTGCCACAATCGGCATTGAAAAATGCCGCCTCGTATGAGACGGCACAGCAGCGTGAGCACACTCTCTCCCAAAGCCTGATTCAAATGCGCGTGCCCGGCAAACGGCCGAGCGAGTGATAGGTATAGCGTTTGATATCTTGCGGAACAAGGACGGTATGTGGATATGCTAAGATATACATCCCCGTAATGTGCACCTCATCAATGCTCCAGCGCATCCCGCCAATGACGGTGGTCTTGATAGTTTTTACCGGCTTATGAAGCTGAATCAGGGGCTGTACGATAAAAACACATGCCTCCTTCTTCATCAGAAGATTGACCTGCGGGAGTGCCGCGATGACCTTCGGTATAGTCGCACCCTTGGACACCCGCAGGACCATCTCCGCCTCCTTGGACGTCTCACAGAAAAGGCCCAAACTCCCATGAATGACCGGGTCCGGAACCGCAGTCCACTGCGTAACAGAGAGATTACTCGCCAGTCCCAGTAGCAGCATGCCGGCTATAAGCACGCGAGCGAGCGATACCATGTGCATCTCCCTTCCTTATTCATCTGCATGGACTCCATCATGAAGCCCGGCAATCCGCCATTATCGTGGACTAAAGTAAGAAATTTGTCCATAGGCCAATCCGCCAGAAGATTTGCGACAAGGCAGATTGAACACACAGACCTATCCATTCCTACAGCGAGCCGTCAAAAGAAATGACGGCAAACGATCCTTAAAAGCCCCCATTGGCCGGCACCTGATAATACTGGCCGCAGGACGTTCCCTGCGGCGGCCAACATCCGGGCGCAAACGTGTTAACCACAAGACCAATGAGCGATGTGGCGGTCAGCATGACAAAAAGGCCGATTAGACCCCAGAGCATATGCTTTTTCCCCTCGGACTTTTCACCCTTGCCCGTGGCAAGGCCGGCGATAAACTGAATGACGCCCCATATAAAGATAATCACCGCAGCGCCAAACAGCAGGAAGAGGACCGGATTGATAATGGCGCTGGTAAGCAAGCTGGCGAAGGACTGCGCTGTCATACCGTTCCTATAATAACACACTCATTTTCAAGATCTTCAAATCAGCCCGCTGCGCAACCTCCCATACCACAGCGGACTGAATGAATATGAATCTGGCACCTTATTACGGCGTCGTATTAACCGTCGGAGACTGTATCTGGCCGCCCGGCTGGATACCAAGATTATTAGCGATGAACTGAATGATGCCCCACACGGCGACCATCACAAATAGCGCAAGGACGCCCCACAGCATGAGATCCTTCCCCTTCGCCTTCAGATCTTCCGACTTACCGAACAACAGCCGCACCAATCCCCAGAAGAATGCAACAATCGCCAACGCAATGAGGAGCGGAATGAGTATATTTACAATACTAACGACCCCGCCCAGAAGATTCTGTATACCCTGAAGCTGCTGACCAAACGCAACCAGTGGCGTAAGAAAAGCGAGCAAACCGACCAACATCATCCATTTGCCATTGTTACTAAAAAACCGCATAAGAAGTGATTACGTTAAGAATCTGATAATGTCCAGCGCCCTTTAAGTGTATCGGGAAACGGCAGCCACGACCACCCAATCATGTGGATAACAGGAGGCGGCCCAGGGTCGACACAATCGGCCACAGAATCATCATGAACATGAGGGTAATGGTGGCATACAGCAAGCGTTTCTTTGCATGAGCCCGCTCCTGGTCGTCTCCAATCAGGAAAACATACTTGACGAAGCTCCACACCGAAACAAGCATGACGACCGCGATACCGGCAGATCCAAGTATCAACAAACCGTTGGCAATATATGCTCCAAAGGTCATGGCGTTTGTGTAACACCTCCCGTGGAGACCGTCACACCAAAGATATTATTTGAGAAAAAGTTAAGAATCCCTCCGAGAGCAAATAGAACAAACAGCGCGACAAGCCCCCACCCCATCAGCGCCTTTCCTTCCGTATGCCGTTTGGCATCGCACGAAACGCTGAAAAGGAATCGAATAATTCCTACAAAAAATACAACAATGGCAATGGCAGCAAGCAGGCCGATAATAACATTCAGGAGAGAGCCGAATTGATACACATATGTAGCGAAGGTCTGATTCATGCGTCAGATGGTGCACCCTATCCCTGCCTGATTATTGCCCTGCAGGAAGGTGTTCACGGTATTGAATATGACGTCAGTTATAACTATAGCGCCGAAAAAGACCGCAATACCGATGAGGGTCCATACGAGGTTTTGGCGCGCCTTCTCAAGCTCGGCGGGTTTCCCCATTGCAAAAACGAATTTTGCCCCGGCGACGATAACGAACATGACTGCAATCGGAGCCCCGATGACTGCCGCAGCATTCAGCACGGTCGTAAACAGCTGGCAGATAGTCGTGCTGCCCAACGGGTTAGTCAGCGTCTGCGCCAGTACGCTGGGCGTCCAGGCAAGAACAGCCGTATACACCCCAAGGAGCAAAGACGTGTATCGGTACCATCGCATAAAAAGGTTACGGCGTCTGTTGCGGAAACAGCTGCTGCAGCGCGAGGGCGGCCTGCGCCACGGCTTCCGCTGGTTGATTCTGGCCGCTCAGAACCGATTCTACCATGGTCTCAAAAATCGTATCGGTGGCAGCCGGGTCAGGATCCAGCCATCCATGTGCTATCAGTGCAGACTGCATGAATGTGCTTTGAGCCGGATTATTCGGCACTGAGGTGATAAGATCGCGCAGTACCGGCGGTAGCCCCAGCGCAGCAGCAATAGCCCCCGCCCCTGCGTCCTGCGAAAGAAGCTGTGCCACAATTGTCGCGCCGGTATAATTTTTCGTCCCCCGCGGAATAGCAAGACCCTCTATGTTCCCGATAGTGAGCGGCGTCGTCTCCCCCTGCGCCTGCGGCAAGGATGCAACCCCGAACGTAAGGTTCGGATTGCGGGCCGCAATAACCGGGTATTCGCTCGCAAATCCTATGTATACTGCCACCGTGCCTGCCGCGAACGCCTCCTGCGAGAGTGGCATCGTCCGGTTCCAGGTGTAGGATGTCTTGGACGGGTCGGCAAAATCGGTGTAAAAGCGCAGAGCAGAAGCCGCCGGGGCCTCAATAGACTGCTGCGATTGCGTGCCAAACACCGGCGCCGCGGCGCCGTTTTGACCTATCTCCACAATAGGGTCGCCTGCCTGCAGAGTAAGCGCAGCGAGGATGGCCTTAGCGTCGGTAACATTGCTCCATTCACCCATCGCGATAGCGCTGGTCTGTATACTCTGCGAAGCGGAGAGCGTCGTAAGCTTAGGCGTATCAGTCAACATCTCATCCCAGTACTGCGGAGGGTTAGGAATACCCGCGGCGGCAAATAGGTCTTTGTTCCAATACATAACCAACGGGTCTATCGTAAACGGCATCGCGATAATCCCCTGTGGCGCCAGAAACAAATCGCCTTCGCCGATAAATGATGTTTGGTATTGGCCTTTGCTGACTGCCGTATATGGAATAAGCTGCAGTTTATTTTCAAAGGGAATCACCTCTTCTTGCGATATGAGCGCCAAATCAGGCGCTGCACCGCTCGCAATCGCATTAAGCAGATCAGTATCGTACGTAGCAGGATCTTTCTGCACATAGGATACGCCCTGAAAAGACGAATCCGTAGTGCGCAGCGTCTGCAGCAGGGTATCCATCGAGGATTGGGGAATGGTGCCCCAAATGACCACCGTGCCTACCTGGCTGCCGCCGAACCGATTAAGCGCAGCAAAGACAATGACGCCGAAAAGAATGAGAGCGCCGCAAATGCCGAAAATAACAAGCTGAAATGGTGAAAGGTTACGCATGGCGGGACAGGTCAGGAATCAACGGCTCGCGAATGCGAGGGGAGCATAAAAAGTATACCACCCTCCAGACTCCTGCCCGCATGACTAGACCGGCCTCTTACGCAGCAGAATCCCCCAATGGTAGGCTCCTGCTGGTATGGTGTCCCCAATAATGGCGAATCCGCCCCGCACCAGCAGCTTTTTTGCCGCCTCTGCGGTAATCACATGCGCAGGCGACGGTCCAAGGCCTCCTCCTGCCGATTCCTTCCAGTCTATGACCAAAAGGCGGCCGTTTCCCCTCAGCACCCGCCAGGCTTCTTCTATCGCGCCCTCCCGGTCTTCAACAGCACATAGTGCGCTAACAAGGAGAACATAGTCCATGCTCTCCTCAGGCAGGAGCGACCCTCCGCGCCGCTCCATGTTCCCGCGGACAATCTCTACATTTTCAAGCCCTTCCATGGCCGCCGTATTCTTCAATCGGATAAGAAGATCCTGCCGGGCATCAACGGCCCAGACCCGACCACCAGCGCCCACAGCCCGCGCAGCCGCGCGAGCCATAAACCCGCTTGCTGCGTGAAAATCGGCAACCTGCATCCCCTCCTGAATATGCGCGGCGCGTACCACCGCGTCGGGGTCTAAAAAAGAATATGTTCCCGTCTCCTGCATGCACCCCCATTCTACCCCCAAAAAATATAGTCCCGTGAACAATCGAGCTCCTCATCAGACCTCCGGTTACAGACACACGAAGCTTGCAATCGCATCCTTCTCACGCAGCTTCATGATGCGAACCCCCTGCGTGCTGCGGGACAGGGACGGAATGCCGTGGAGATCAGTGCGGATAATCTGGCCTTTCTGGGAAACCACGACGATCTCAGACTGCCCTTCAGCCGCATCCGACCCGTGCGCGGCCTTGGTAATGACCCGCGCCGCAATGACCTGCCCCGTCTTCGGGGTCACTTTCATTGTCTTAATGCCTCCGCCGCCGCGGCGCTGCACCTTATATTCCTTGACCGGGGTCGTCTTGCCGAACCCATTCCTGGCAACCACCAACAGTTCCGCATTCTTGGCGCCCTTGGGTACCAAATCAGCGCCGACAATAGCATCACCCGCCCGCAACTTCATTGCCCGCACGCCCCCCGCCGTACGGCCCATGGCGCGAATGTCAGACTCTTTGAAACGAATACCCTGGCCTTTGGCGCTAACCAGCATAATCTCGTCACCTTTGGCGACCAGCAGCGCCGCCATCAGCTCGTCTCCTTTCTGCAGCTTGATGGCAATAAGGCCGGAGCGGCGGACATCATGGAACGCCACGGCATCCACCTTCTTGGCGACCCCCTGTCTAGTTATCATATACAGAAACCGCTCTCCTTCCTTCTGATCCTTGCGCATCGGCAGGATGCCTGAGATTTTTTCCGCATCCGAGAGGGGAAGATAATTCACGATTGCCTTACCGCGAGTAGAGCGTCTGCCTTCGGGAAGATCGTACATCTTTATCTGATACGCTTTCCCTTGGTCGGTAAAGAACAGCAGGTCTGAGTGGGTAGAAGTAGTGAGGAACATGGTGACAAAGTCCTCCTCCTTAGTATCCAAATCAATGACGCCGACCCCTCCGCGCTTCTGGCGGCGGTAATCCTCCGGATTGGTCCGCTTCACATAGCCGCCAGAGGAAAGCGTCAGCACCTGCTCCTCTTCAGCGACCATGTCTTCCACCGAGATAACCCCCGCAGCGCCTTTCACAAGCTTGGTGCGTCGCTCGTCGCCGTATTTCTTGGCAATATCACCCAACTCCGTCTTGATGACCCCCAGCATCTTTTTTTCTGATTTCAGGAGTGCAGCAAGCTCCGCAATAAGCTGCTGAACCTCAGCAAGCTCATCCTCGACCTTCTTGCGTTCCAGATTAGCCAGCCGCTGGAGACGCATATCAAGAATCGCCCGCGCCTGCAATTCCGAGAACGCAAATTTTTTAATAAGATTGGCGCGCGCTTCATCCACATCGCGGCTAGCGCGGATAATCTTGATAACCTCGTCAATATGATCGAGCGCCTTCTTGAGACCCAGAAGAATGTGCTCCCGCTCCTCAGCCTTCGTCAAGTCAAACTGCGTTCGGCGCCGCACGACGCTCTGGCGGTGCTTGATGAATTCCTCCAGAATGCCCTTGAGAGACAGCGTCTGCGGGACGCCGTCAACCAGGACGACCATATTAAAATGGAACGTATCCTCAATCGCCGTATGCTTATACAAAAAGTTGAGCACCGTCTGGGGACGGGCGCCGCTCTTCAGGTCGATGACGATGCGAATATCCTTGGTCGACTCATCCCGCAGCCCCCTGATTCCCTCAATCTTGCGTTCCCGCACCAAGTCAGCGATCCGGGTAATCAAATCAGCCTTATTCACCCGGAACGGGATTGACGTCAGCACGATCTGGAAATTCCCCTTCTTGTCCTCGACAATCTCCGCCACCCCGCGTACAACCACTCCTCCGCGGCCGGTGGAATACGCATGCAACAGGTCTTTCTTGCCGAATGCAATAGCGCCGGTAGGGAAATCAGGTCCCTCAACAAAGCCCATCAGATCCTCCACGGTCGCGCCAGGATTGTCGATGAGATGCTGCGTCGCCGCAACAACCTCCACAAGATTATGGGGCGGAATGTTGGTCGCCATGCCGACCGCGATGCCCAGCGTCCCATTGAGCAGGATATTGGGGACACCGGCAGGAAGCACCTCCGGTTCTTTAATGGTGCTGTCGTAATTCGGCCGCCAGTTGACCGTCTCCTTATCGATATCCTGAAGTAGCTCCGCAGCCATGCGGGACATGCGCGCCTCGGTATACCGCATAGCGGCAGCGGAATCCCCGTCGATGGAACCGAAGTTGCCCTGACCCAGGATAAGCGGGTAGCGCATCACGAAATCCTGAGCCATCTTGACGAGCGCGTCATACACGGCCACATCGCCGTGGGGATGGTATTTCCCCAGTACGTCACCAACCACCGCTGCAGACTTCCGGGTCCGCGCAGTGGCCGTGAGCCCCATGCGGTGCATGGTGTACAGAATGCGGCGGTGAACAGGCTTAAGCCCGTCGCGCACGTCAGGCAGCGCACGTGCGGTAATGACCGACATCGCGTAGTCGAGATACGACTCGCGCATCTCGGTCGCAATAGAGCGTGGGATAATGCCTCCCGCGTCTGATTCGTCGAGTTTGTCCGTGTCTTTTTCCATGGCACTCACTGGCCGTAGCCGGCTCCTGACTGATCTGTGGTCGTACTGACGATGATGGTTGGAGTATTATCAGTTCCTCCTATAATCGTGGCGGGAGCGGTCTGAGGAGCCTCAGCGGCGGCAGGAGCAACCAAATTGCCGGATGTATCCGTACTGCCGGATTGGCTGATTGATTGCATCTGATTCTGGAAAGCCTGCCCCGCCTGCGCCGTTGCAGCCACCAGACTTGCCGCATCCGTGTTGGCGATAGGGTTTGATACCCCGGTCTGCGAGAGCCGCACTCCCAATGTGGAGACCCAAACCAAAAATACCAGGAGAGTAACTCCAGCTGCCGCATGCGCCGAAAATTCCCGCTTTTTGTGCGGTTCCTGCCGATGCAGATGTTCAAAATATCGCCTCATATTAATTCTCCGATAGCACGACAATCTCCGCCTCCTTCCCCTCCAGATCCTTTTTTTTGATAGTGAGGCGGTCAACCGGCTTTGTTCCTTCCGCACCCGCCTCCTTGAGGAAATGCCTGAGCGAGTCCTCGGTATAGTGCATGGGGATGATAACTTTCGGCTCCAGCTGTACCGCCAGCTTATACGCCCCCGAGTAGTCAAGCAACCCGTTGCCGCCTATAGGCACAAACAGGATATCAATGCCGTCGAGATCAGATTTTGCATTCTTCGGAAGTTCAGCACTGCCAAGCGCGCCGAGGAAACACAGCGCCGTATTCTCAAGCAGGATAGAGTAAATCGTATTGAGGCGGACACCGTCGTACTTAGCCTCTGAGGCCCACCCCCGCACGGCAACGCCTTTAACATCGTACTCGCCGGGGCCCTCGATAGCGAAGGGCTGTCGCTCGCCGAGGCTGGCCGTATCAAAACCGTCGAAATCAGGGTGGTGAAGTGATGTAAGGGCAATATCGGCGCCAAACTTCGGTATCTTGAATTTCGAGTCCTTGGAAGGAGGGTTCAGGGCAACCGTCAAATCGCCCCGAGATACCTTAAAACACTGCCCGCCGTGGTAGGTGATGACCATACGCTCATTTTACCAAATTTTTGAGCATATTTGAAGGGCTTCAGACAAATTAAGAGAAAGAGCAATATCGCAATAAGCTATAGTAAAACAGAGACCTTGAGGGTGTGGACATCGGGCGAATAAGGGGTGAAAAAGCATTGAATATATGGGTATTTTGATGTTCTTAGTCGCTTATAGTACAACCATATTGACAGGTGCGGTTACTATATTGAAAATATATACTGGATTAGTAGTGGGGAAAAACAATGTTCTACACAGTGCCGGGATGGCAGGTGAGTTCTACCTTGGCTCTTATATTTTCACTGCTGATGCTTTGGGCTATACTCGATAGCTCCTGCATCCAGCCGGAAACAAATTCGGCAGCCAAAACCTCATTCTTTTCAGATCATTGGAAAAGGCGCGTCTTGGGTGCAACAGACCCGGCTCGGGACATGCCCCCTTCCCGGCGCCATTTGGAAAAGACCGCGCGATGAGGAGGCTCGACGAGGATGAGCTGCTCAAGGTGGTCATGGTGATATTCTGGACACTTATCCTTCCCGGTCTCATCATTCTCTGGATGAACATGCGGAGCTTCTAGCCAGACCAGAGCAGCTGCGTTAGTAAGATTCCCTTACGGGGGTCTTTTTTTGCCACGAGAATGCCTACCACCCCTTCTTTTCCAGAGCTGCCCGTGCAGCGTCCTGCTCAGCCTCCTGCTTAGATCTCCCGTCTCCCTGTGCCACCAGCATCCCCCTCACATACACCCCGACCACAAACTGCTTATCATGATCCGGTCCACTTTCCTTAATAACCGCGTAGGTAGGCGTGGCGCCTTCCGCATCCTGCGCTTTCTCCTGAAACGCCGACTTCGGATCCTGCCAGAGCCGCTGTGCAATGATCTCATCGGTCTTCGGCAGCACGTACTGCTCAACGAACCGCTCCGCCGCTTCATACCCCTGGTCAAGATAAATGGCGCCGATAATGGCCTCGAGCGCATTGGCCAGAAGAAACTGCCGGGCACGCCCGGTGTCCTTCGCTTCGCCTCTGGATAGCAGCAGGTAATCATTCACCCCAATAGTGTGCGCGACCTCAGAGAGCATATTCGAATTGACCAGCGCCGCGCGCAGAGCAGTGAGCTCCCCTTCAGGCTTCTCCGGAAACCGGTCGTATAAGAAGCGGGTGGCCGCAAGCTCAAGCACCGCGTCCCCCAAGAACTCCAGCCGCTCATTATGACCCGGCACTTCCCCCCGGTGTTCATTGAGATACGATCGGTGGGTCAGCGCCTGCGTAAGCAGGCCGTCGTCGTTGAATATAATATTAAGACGGGTTGCGAATTGGATGCTATCGTTCATACCTTCTTTCTAGTACACACCTCACGCCTGCGCGCCCGAGCCGGTGAGCTGCTGGATGCCCTTAGCCACAATCGGAAGAATATCTTCATAAAAATTAAGGTCAAGTGCGTCCTTCAGGCGGAACCACCGCGCATCATCCAGCCCCCCTTTATCCTCCTGCAGCTTTAAATCGATGAACGGAGATTCACCAAGGAAATACACGACATGCTTGCGCTTCTTCCCCACATTCGGATCGCTCGCTATATATTCGTTCTCGCCAATCTTCCCCTTGAGCGCCAGGGGCAAGCCAAGCTCTTCCTGTATCTCCCGCATAGTCCCCTCCTCGACGCTTTCATCTGCGATCTCCGGCGCATCGCCAATCTTCCCTTTAGAAAGTGTCCAGTGCCCGAAAATATCATGTACAAACGCCAGGTACAGCTCCCCTTCATGGCGCGCATAGACTAGAGCCCCACCAAGCTGTTCCAGGGGCATCTCCTCGTACGGCACATCCTTATGCTTGCGGCCCACTTCGTCTTTGCCCGGTTCACCAAGTTCCTTGTACACGGCACCCAGGACGCCGTTGACGAACCGCCCGCTGTTTTCCCCACCGAAGGATTTGCCGAGCTCTATAGCCTCATTGATAGCGACCTTGGCCGGCACCTTGCTGCGGTCAGCAAAGAGAAGCTCGTAGAGTCCCAATCGCAGGATATTGCGGTCACAGGGAGAAATCCGGGCAATGGGCCACTCGGGGGCCGCCTTTTCGATTATCAAATCAAGATCAGGCTGCCGATCCATAACACCACCAAGCAGCGACTCCATAAAAGGGAGATTATTCGTCTGCGGACCAAACTCATCCGCAACGCGGTGCAGGCACTCAACCGCAGCGTCTCTGGACAGCTGACGAAAATCCCACTCGAAAAGCGCCTGAAATACAAGAGATCTCGACAGATGCCTATTTGCCATATGTAAAGAACGAACGGATCGACCGCGAACTGCACTCCCACGAGACATTACAGTATCTTACGCTGACTTCCCCTCCCGCTTGGCCAACTTCTGCGACTTCGCAAGCGCCTTCGCCGCAACATCAAGCACCACCCGCCCGCGATACCGTCCGCACGCCATACATGCCCGATGCCGCACATGCATGGCCCCGCACTCGCAGGTAACAAGCACGGGAGACACCAGAGCATGATGACTCCGGCGGTTTCCCGTATGTGCCCGGGTATGTCGCATCCGTACGACCATGCACTAAATATACTACAGATGAATCAAAAAAGAAAGCGCCGTGAACTGGCGCTTGTATCTTACCCGCCTGCGGGTTTCAGTTTGCATTCACCCCGTGGCGGTAGCCGCTGCCATGGATCATTCGGCGCCGCAGCCGGACAAAACACCAAGTAATTAACCGGCGCATCCCCAATGACGCCCGAAGTGTTGTCCGTGAGACCCTTCCGAAAGGCGCAATTGGAACAATCGCTACCCCTCAAGACTGCCGCGCGGTTATCGAGATGCACCTCGCGAACACCCCGCCCCTTTCCGATAGAACTGACGACACGCATTATATTTTTCCCCCCACGCGTGTTTTTAAGCGCAAACTATACTATTACACGCCAACCATATTTTTGCAAAAGCTACGTCGGTGAATCTCGCATAGCCCGAACTCCCTGATTGCCTCACGATGAATCTGCGTCGGATACCCCTTGTGCTGTTCGAACCGATACGCCGGATATCTCTTAGCCATTCTGCGCATCAGCCGATCCCGCTCCACCTTGGCTGCAATCGAAGCGAGTGAGATCACGGGGATCAGCACATCGCCGCTGATTATGGTCTCTTGCGCGTACTGGCTGGGAGCGAACAGGAGCCCATCGAGCAGCACCCGAACACCTGCAGGATCAGGCGCCAGTCGCCTCACGCACGCATAGAGCGCCCGGCGGACGGCCCGGGTGATGCCGAGATTGTCAATCGCCACA
>VFSW01007855.1_pt1 | contig 15425 bp, 16 predicted proteins | sample 5358111 | NCBI WGS metagenome assembly VFSW01 (sample SAMN11554181, study PRJNA540505) | mine drainage metagenome | isolation source: sediment from site ElyBrook_90M | place: USA: Ely Copper Mine, Vershire, VT | collected 2017
CCGAAGCGCAAGCCATTTACGCCGATCTGTACTGCGCACGCGGTCAAGCCGAGAACTTCATCAAGCCGCTCATCTCCAATTCGTCATGATCACGATACGTCAGTCGGGCCTGCCGTGAATCTGCCGTAAACCCTTCGCCCATCATCGATCTCTCACACTGCCCTATATGCCTGGGGTTGGGAATGCTTTGCACGGCGTTTCGCGAACCTGATAAATTTGCCGGACGTGAACCTAGCTTTGGGTTCGTGCAAAGGGTCAGATAGGCATGCCGATTTTTACCTGGGATGCGCGGATCGCTGGTTATGGGGTAGGTGCAGCGTTGACCGGCGCTGTGCTGTTTCCTGGTAATGGAGTCGTATCCGGTATTGTCTTCGGGTTTGTTGCCTGGATGATAGGCGATAGCGTGGAAGGGCGTGCCCATTCGCCCAGCTGGTTGCGAAAAGCGTCGGTGATTTCCTGTGCATCGTGGTCGTCCGCGACGATGTAAGGCGTGATCAATATTAGCAACTCTGTCTTCTGGCGGTCGGTGCCGCTGTTGCGGAACAATTGCCCGAGAACGGGGATATCCTTGAGCCACGGCACCCCGGAGTCGTTATAGGTGTCGTTGGATGAAATGAGTCCACCAAGCAATACCGGTGAGCCGTCCCTAAGCGACAGATGCGTGTCTACCTTGCGCGTGTAGATGATAGGCGAGCCCGCCACGCCAGCACCGCTGGAGCCGCTGACTTCCTGAGTCACATCCAGATCTATCCGGTCGCCTGAATAGATGATGGGCTTAACCTTGAGGATGATGCCGGTATCTATATATTGCACGGACTGCAGCACGCCTACACCGCCGGTGGCAGCATTAGTCTGCTGCATACTGATCGTGGGAATCTGCGAGCCAACCTGGATGGAGGCTGTTTCGCCGCTGCGTGCCAGGATGCGCGGCGTGGACAGCACGTTGGCCTTGCTACTGGTCGCAAGCAGGCTCATCAGCTGGCGCACATTGCCAATGCTGTTCAGACGGGCGACCGTCAGGCCACCCGTGCCGGCGCCGAGGCCGCTGGTGACGCCCGCGGCTCCCAGCGCGATGCCCTGAACCGTGCCGCCGACGATGGTGGCGCCATTCGCGCCTGCCGCGCTCAACGCCCATTCGACACCAAGCTGCGTGGTGTCATCCAGCGTAACCTCTGCGACCGTCACCTCGATCAGCGCGGATTTGGCGGGCTTGTCCAGTTCCTGCAGCAGATTGAGCAGCTGAACGTGATTTTCGTTGCTGTCCTTGAAGATCAGCGTATTCGTTGCGGCATTGACGATAACTTGTCCCGGAGCTTTGGGGGGAGGTACGCCCACCGGTGCAGCTCCGGGAGTAAGGTTGGCAGATTGAATGCCGCTCGCGACCGACTGCACGCCACCCATGACTGCCTGCATAGTTCTAGCCAGGCTGTCGGCGTTGGTGTAGCGCGCCTGATATATGAAGTAGCCGCCACTTGAGCCGCGGCTGATGTTGGGCTTGTCGAATTCCTTCGCCCATTCGACGATATGGTCCAGAACCTTGGGATCGGCGGCAAACACGATGAGCGCGTTGACACCTTCGATGGGGATGATGTTGACAGGGTAGCTGCCAGCCTGGAAGGCCGTGCTGGTCGCGCTGTAGCCTTCAGCAGCGAGTATGTCGACCAGCTTCTTTGCAAGTTCATTGGCCGACCAGAATATCGGATTGATGCGCACGCTCTGGCGACCCTTCATCAGCGGCTGGTCGAGCACATGAATCGCTTCCAGAACGGTGGTCACTTCGTCCGATTGACCGCTCAATATCAGCGTGTTGTGAGCGGCATCGTCGATGATACTGACTTTACTGCCAAATATTTTGCTCAGCCAGCTCACCACATCGCTGCTGCGCACAGCCTGCAGTTCGACCAGCTGATAGATCGGACGCAGCGGCAGCGGCACTTCGGGTAGCGCGCGTCCGCGCAAAATCTCCGGCGAATAACCTGTCTGGGAGTTGTCGGGCGTGATGCGGTAATTGCCCGCTCCAAGATCTGTGACTGCGACCCCATAGGTTTTCAGCAGCAGGCGCGCCGCGTTTTCGATCTGATCGGGCGTCTGCAATTCTGCTGCATGCAGGGTCACCAGATCCTTGCGGCTGGCAACCAGCGGGTCCATGCTGTAATTCTTCTTCAGGATCAGGCCGTATATGGCCTGCACAAAATTGGGCAGCGGCATCTGATCAAAAGCGACAGTGATATTGGGTTTTTCCGCCGGGTGGTTTTCTGCGGGTGTTGCAGGTTTGACCGTGCTCTGCTTGTCAGCCGGTGGTGGCTTGGGCGTGGCCTGAATGCTGGTGGGTCTCATCAGGTTGTTGTCGTTGGTAGTGAGTTCCTGCGTCCGTTCTTCGGGACGCGCCTCGCTGCGCGGCTCGACCAGCGGGCCCGGAATCAGGGGACGGGCAGGAGCACAGGCATTCAGTATCAGACAGGCTGACAGCAGCAGGCCGCGCATTCTATTTTGCGGATTCATTTTTATAAATTCCAAAGGCAAGTTTCTTTTTGTCCGCCGTCATGATAAAAAAACGGTCATGTTCGATCTGCACGATTTTTGCGCCGTCCGGCAGCGAGTCGCCGACTTTAAGCATTTCCACGGGTTTGCCATCGAAAGCCAACAGTATGAAGCGTTCGGCACCGTTTCTGGCTATGCCAAGCACGTGCCATTCCGGCTCTGTTTGGGCGTCCGTCAACACGATACCCCAGAGATTGCGCGAGTTGATGGTTTCCATGAACTTCTTGCTGTCTTTAGCTGCCGGTTTCGGCAGGCTCCATGATTCAGGTGGGAGCGTTCGCGATACTTGTGACACAGGCACCGAGGTGCCGAACCAGCAGCTTGTCACTATGATAAAAATCATCGCGGCAATGAGAGGGTACAGGTTGTCGTGAACGAAGCGCATGGTTATAGCGGTGCCGGTTGCTGATTGGGTGCTGATTCCGAGGTTGCCCGTTTCTGGAAATAGCCGTACAGTTCCATCTCGACGTGAGGCAAGGGTTCGCGGCGCACATCGAGTGTTCCCACGACGATCTGATGTTCATTGTTCTCGATCAGATTCAAAAAATCCATCAAGCATGTCGGAGTGAAATTAAAACCCAGTTTCGCCTTGATTTTCCAAAGATCGGCAGGCGTGGCGCCCGGCGTTGTACTCTGAACCGGAGTACGAACCAGGGTATTGGCAACAAGTTCATCCTGCACGATGACGGTGATTTGCGGATTGAGAGCACTTGATTTAGTCATGGCAGAATTAAGCCAGTCCTGGAACGCGGCCTGCGCCAGCCCTGAAGTGGGTGCCTGCCATAGCCTTCCTTCCAGTTGCACGGACACGACTTTTGCCTGCTCCATCCGCGCTACCCATTCAGGTTGCTCCAGTTGCGCGCGCAGGTGGGCGATCGACTGAACGGCCATGCGGTGCCTTTGCGTCTGTTCCTGAAGGTCGTCACGCAGTAGCAAAATAGTGTATAGCCACAGTATGCCGACAATCAATGCCAAGCCCCACCGCAATCTAGGTTGGGCGCGCAGCTGTTTGGCAAGGTTGTCAAACATGCTTATTCACCAATGACATCCATCTGGAACTGGACGATTTTAGGGTCACGTCCGGGTAATGCCTTGACATTCTTGAATTGACCCACCTGTTGCAGTGCGCCTATCAGCAGGGTGGTGGATATGTCGACGGGCGAGGCGAGCGTGATCTTCAGTTGCCCCAACTCGAAGTTCCAGTCCTTGATGTAGGACTTGTCGCGCGGCAGTACCTGCGCAATTTTTGCCATTAAGGAGAGCTGTTCCGGGTAAGGAGATAGCGCCCGCAGTTCATTGACGCGTTCAAGCAGGCTCAGTGCCTTGCTGCGCGCTTCTAAGATCGGATCGGCTTTTTGGCGCAACTGTATCTGCTGCGCATGCAACAGTGCGCTGCTGCGTTGTACCTTGTACAGGCCGAATCCGTACCATAAGGTAGGGGCCAGCAAAAAAAGCATCCCTAACGCCATGGACAATCGCTCAAGTTGTATTATCCGGTCATCTGCCGAGCCCGATTCATTCACCCATGGCTTGGTGTTCAGAGGACTCTCGCACGGTTCAGGCGGCATGACATGCTGTTCGTCTGATGAAATGCCCGCGTCGCGCTGGAACATCAGCCATTCTTCCTGAGTCGGCAACTGTGGCCACCAACGGCTGTTCCGGAGATGGGCTTCGCGCCAGAATTGCCCTTCAAATCCCTCGTGGCAGCGGCATAATGCCAAGCCGCTTTCGATGGGCGTTTGCAATACGCTTTCTGGAAGGATGCGAGCTCGTTGTGGCTTGAGCCCCTGCACTTTGATGGCTTGCTTTATCTTGTCGGCATCCCAGCACCAGACAAGAGCCTGCTTGTCATGCCAACCAACATAATAATCGCTGTTGGTAAAGGGCGTCCACTGATTAAGTTCCAGACGCAGCGCCTGGCTGCGATTCTTGGATGGGACCTGGGCGAGATCAAATACATGGAAGCGGTACATCGGGCGAGACAATACCCACTGTAGTACGCCGAGGCTGTTAGACGGTGTTTCAGTCTTTTTGGTGCCTTGTAAAAAACGGCGTACCGGAAAACGCATCTGTCAGTCATCTCTAATTTGGGTGCGCATTATGCTGAATTTAGCGCGGACTGTCCATTAGCATTAGCTCAAGAAGTCTGACATTCGGGTGAGAAGCTCCCGAAGGTAAGATTTTGTCGCTGTTCAAGTGATATTTTGCACTTTACCCGTCTGAAATCATTGCATCTACTTCGTTGTGCCCATGGGCTTTCACGCCGACCTTCACCAACGCCTCTTTGTACCGACTTTACCTGTCTGACTTCATACCGCTACGTGAGTAGGCGCATCCATTGTTCCGCTGTCAGAGCCAATATTCCAAACATCAGATGCGACATCACTTTCGCATTTCCTCTGACCCTTACCTGTCTGCCACCGTAATCATCCTTCAGTCTGGCATTGGTACGCTCCGCTTGGCTACGCTCTTTGTAACACTGCGCCTCGCTGGGCGTAAATTCGATCTTCTCGCCTTTCCGCGGATTGTGATCTATCAGCGGCACATGACCCAAACTGCGACTATGTTCTCTCAATACGCTGCTGCAGTAGACGGCATCCGTCAAGTCATAACCATTCGTTACGCGCTCCGCCGTCATCAATGACAACGGGATTGCGGCAAGGCTGTCGTGCATCGAGGCGCTCGACATCAGCGCACTTACCGGAACACCGCAGTCCGTCGTGTCTATGTGCAGCTTATAGCCGTTCCAGCTATTCTTGTAGCCTTGCGCATTACTCTTAACGCCTCGGTCACATTCGCGCGGTAACTCTTTCAGAAGTTGCTCCAAGGGTTTTCCCTGCTGCAGCTCAAGCTTCCCAAGCTTTACCCCGCGGATTTCATCTTTGCATGGACGCCCGCGCTTTTTTGCGACCACAGGCGCAGGTTCTGCCACTTGCTCTCTTTTGGCTGGACGCTCGCGAGCCTCAATTGCCGTGCCATCACGACTGATATGTCCAATCAACTGCTCGCCCAGCATCTCCTTCATCAAGGCTGCATGCGTACGTTCCGCTAATCCGGCCTCGGCAAACTCGGCAAAAGCGCGCGAGAATGTCGCTTCGCCGGGCAACTTCTTCCACACCGAGAAGCCACAGATGCGCCTCAACGCACGATACATTGCCAGGCGTTCAATCAAACCGGCCGTTGTCGATATCCCCAACACCGTCTTGCTACAAATGCACTCGCCAACATTCCACGGCCACGCTCAGGACGTCCGCAACCGCCCCAGTTCGAATTTAAACATTCTTCAGTCCGTACCCATTTCAGGGTATGCACAACTTGCATCACTTTCGGCGTCAGGGCGCCAACCGCATTTCGCAATTCGGGCATCAGTTCGTGCTGAATGATGTTCCAGCGTTGCATGATTCCGGTTCGTTGCGTAGTATCCATGTCGGGCGTTGATGAAGTCTTGAGAACCTTGTATCGTGCCAGCAATGGTCGCCCACTTCTACTTTTTTACACCAACATCTGGTGGCCAATTCAGCTCAGATGGTGTGTTTTGCAAGAGCCTCTATCAAATAGTTGCAGTCCTTCGTACTCTTCCTTATGCAAAATTCAGGATAAATCGTTAAAATAGCCATTCTGATTTTTAAAGTGTAGCCTGCACAGATGGAAATAGCCGATACGTCACCTCAACCCATAGGCGCATTACTGCTGCAGCGTGAGCTGATCAATTCCAAGGACATCGATAAGGCTCTGGCGTTCCAAAAACAGTTCAAAGGTCGTTTTGGCGCAATACTGGTGCGCATCGGTGCAATTTCGGAAGATGCACTGCTGCCTGTGCTTTCCGAACAGCTCAATCTACCCTTGCTGGATAGCAGCGAACTGCCCACCCAACAAGAAACGATACTGAACGCCATTCAAACAAGCGGACTGGCCCCTGCCTGGTTTCAGGACCAACATGTATTAGTCTGGGAAGGTCTGGACGGCGTTATACACTGCGCCTCGCGCAATCCGATAGACAGCAATTTGCAGGAGACGCTATCGGCAGCTTTCTCGTCGCGTCAATTATCGTGGTGGCTTGCGCGCAGTCATGATATTGAAATTGCGCTCAAGCTTATCCAGACAGGAACGCACGGCGAACACCAAGATGAAATAGCTCATCTGCGCGAGCTTGCCGAGGAAGCGCCAGTCGTCGAACTGGTCAACAACCTGTTTTCCCAGGCTACCGACGAAGGGGCATCCGATATACATCTGGAGCCCGAAGAACGCACATTTCTTGTGCGCTATCGGATAGATGGCGTGCTACAGCTACGCATGACCTTGCCACGCGAACGTTTTGATGCGGTCGCATCACGCATCAAACTCATTTCGGGCATGGACATCGCCGAACGGCGCCTGCCCCAGGATGGGCGCATTTCCATACGCGCCAGCGGCATCGAAATGGATATACGCGCCTCCTGCGTGCCTGGTGTGCATGGAGAATCGATAGTCATGCGCCTGTTGCCCAAGGAGCGCGCCGATCTCAACCTCAATTCGATGGGAATGGAAGCGGATCATTTGCAGCAATTCACCCGCTGGGTCAATGAACCGCATGGCATCGTGCTTGTAACTGGGCCGACCGGTTCGGGCAAAAGTACCACACTTTATGCCGCACTGGAAAAGGCCAACAACCGTACGCGAAAAATCATCACCGTTGAAGACCCGGTCGAATACAAGATGTCTGGCATCACGCAGATACAGACACAAAGCGATATCGGCTACACGTTTGCCCTTGCGCTGCGCGCGATACTGCGCCAGGATCCGGACATCATCATGATAGGTGAAATCCGCGATCTTGAGACTGCCCAGATTGCCGTGCAATCGGCACTGACTGGACACTTGGTGCTGTCTACCTTGCACACCAACGATTCGTTGAGCGCATTCACCCGACTTCTGGACATGGGCGTGGAACCTTTTCTGGTTTCCTCGGCAGTGCGCGCCGTGCAGGCCCAACGACTGGTCCGCAAACTTTGTGACAAATGCGCAGTTCCCGCCATACCGGCACCCGCCTTCATCGAAACAATAGACAGGATAAAATCCAAATCCCCTTCTCTTTTTCGTGGGGAAACCAAATGGAGAATTGCAACGGGCTGCCCTGAATGCCGTGGCAGTGGCTATCGCGGACGACTGGGTATATACGAATTTCTTGAAGTCACGCCCAGAATTCAGGAAGCCATCATGCACCATGTATCGCAAAATGAGATGCTGGAGATCGCCCTGCGGCAAGGATACCGAAACCTTCGCGAGGATGGTCTCATCAAGGCCTGTCGCGGACTTACTAGCATAGACGAGGTATTGCGCGTGACAGGACTTAGCGAAGGCGAGGAAATACTCTGATGGACTTCCAGTATCAGGCCGCCAATGCACAGGGACAGGTTCTATCAGGACAGATCAACGCTGCCGATGATCGCGAAGCAATGCGTTTGCTACAACAACAGAATCTGATGCCGATTACCATTACCTCCGCATCAAAACACGCTGGCAGACAAACTGTTAGCAAAAAAGCTAGCAGTCAGGACAAGACGCTGGTGATACACGAGCTGACCACGCTGCTCAACGCAGGCGTGTCTCTGGCGGAATCCGTGGACTCCATCAGCACGGCCCATGCCGGAACAGCGATAGGCGACGCTTTTGCCACTGCGCTGACGGCTCTTCGCGGGGGAGAGCGATTCTCCGGGGCCCTGCGCATGGCGGAACTTGACCTGCCTGTTTACCTTTATCAGCTAGTTGAGGCAGGCGAACTGACCGGCAAGCTCGGCGCATCCTTGCAGACCGCGGTCACCCAGATGGAATACGAGGATCGCATGCGCCAGGAAATGCGCAACGCACTGACCTATCCCGCGATACTTGTCGTTTCAGGCATCGCCGCAACACTGCTGGTATTCATCGTCGTCGTGCCAAAATTTGCAAATCTGCTCAAGGGCAATACGGCGCATGTCCCACTACTGTCCAAGTGGATCATAGGCACAGGAATGTTCGTACAGGCAAATCTGTTCTGGGTCGGCCTGATTTCGTTGTCTCTCGTCATGGGAACAATTGCCGCACTGCGCAACCCAGCGATGCGCAGCCGTGCTTTCGAATATCTTGTGCGCGTGCCAATCATGGGACAATGGATCGTGGAAACGGAGATGGGGAGATGGGCGTCCATGCTGGGCGCATTGCTGGAAAATCGCGTGCCCATCATAACCGCAATGGAATTGGCACTGAATGGTGTTAAAATTACAACGTTGCGCAATAGACTGCAGCAGGTGCTGCGCGAGGTGAGAGGAGGTACGCGAATTGCGGACGCGCTGACTGCAAATCGCGCCATGGAGGCAACAGGCATAAACCTTATTCGTGTCGGCGAGCGCTCCGGTGAACTGGCGCCGATGTTGCGCGCATTATCCACACTGCATGAAAATGCCGGGCGCGACAGGATGAAGCGGTTCCTGCTCCTGCTCGAGCCCATTGCAATCCTGCTGATCGGCACCGTCATCGGTGTCATCATGGTTGCCATCATGCTCGCCGTGACCAGCATGAACGACAGTGTTTCTTAAACACCCTATGGAAGTTAATTCAATGAAAAAATTATCCAGACATCACAGCGGCTTCACCCTCATTGAGATGCTCGTGGTACTCGTCATCATCGGATTGCTGGCAGGACTCGTGGGGCCAAAACTGTTCGGGCGCGTGGACAGTTCCAAGGTAAAAACCGCCGAAATACAGATCAAGATGCTCAAGGGATCGCTGGAGACTTTCCGCCTTGACGTGGGAAGGTTTCCGACCCAGGCGGAAGGGCTGCAGGTATTGACTCAGGCGCCCACGGACGAACGTGCACACTCATACTGGCGCGGCCCCTATATTGATCAGGACGTGCCGCTCGATCCGTGGGGAAACCCTTACATATACAGCCTGCCTGGTGCGAACAGCCAGCCGTTCGCGCTCTATTCGCTAGGCGCCGACGGCAAACGCGGCGGAGAAGGTATCGATGCCGATATCGGGATGCTGCCGCCGGCACAATGACAAGGCATGCGAAAATTCGCCAAGGGTTTTACCCTGATCGAAATTCTGGTCGTCATGGTCATCATCGGGCTGCTTGCAGGCGTGGCGTTGCCTCGCCTGTACGCAATTTCGCAGCGTTATGAAATGGCGTCCCAGCGCGCAAGCCTGCTGACAGAAATTGGCAACCTCGGATACCGAGCATACAATAGCGGGCAACCTGTAGACCTTACCTCACAATCCGCATCAACCGCACTCAACATCCCTGCGGGGTGGCAGTTAGAAATACCACAACCAATACGATACAGATTTAATGGTATTTGCAGCGGTGGAAAAGTTTCCCTGCTCGGACCGGAGGGTTTCCGCGAAAACCTGTTGCTGGCTCCGCCGCTTTGCAAACCGGCAACTCTCGTGCCATGAACAGCAAACAGCACGGCTTTACGCTGATAGAAGCCATCGTCGCGCTGGTGCTGATTGCGACGACAGGCATGGCACTATTCAGCTGGATCAACGGCAACATCATCACCCTGAGTCGCGTGCGGGAAATCAACGCCGAAAATGCCGCGACCCAGAATTCCGTGGAATACATGAATAACGTCAACCCGATGATTTCACCTGAAGGACAAACAGATATGGGCTCTTTCCGTCTGTCATGGAAAGCCGAGGCAACAACAGAACCCCGCGATGGGGCAGGCTATCCTTTTGGAATCGGCCTATACCAAATGGCCATGTTCCAGACCAGAGTAACCATTCAGAAACTGAACGGGCAATTCTGGTTTGACTTCACGCTGCAACAGGTTGGATATAAAAAAGTACGCGAAATTACCCGGCTCTTTTAAAAACATGGCACGCCATTTCTACAACAACCGTGCAATTCGGGCTTCACAGACAGGCTTTACTCTGATCGAGATCCTGGTTGTGCTGATCATCGTTGCGATGGTCAGCAGCATACTATTCGAGGCGCTTGAACGCGCCTACCGTTTGCAGGAACGCTTTGGCACGGAATTGTTCAGCGTCCAACAAGGCCAGATGGCGACAGACTGGTATCGCCAGACCATACATGGCCTGCAGCCCGATTACGCTGACGGCAATCACGTTTTTCAGGGCAGTGATCATGAATTCTCGGGGCTTAGCAACAATCCGCTCAGCGACGCCTTTGGCGCGCCGACCCCGATCGCATGGAAGATCAGAGACAATCAGCAAAACGGCACTACCGAACTGCTTTACATGGAAAATAATCACGAGACTCCGATCCTCTCTTGGCGAGGCCAGGCGCAATTCGTTTATTTTGACGACAAGCAGGCCCCAAGCGACATCTGGCCGCCATTGGGAGAACTATCGACACAACTTCCGAAACAGATTCAACTGGTGATCAGCGATGCCGTTGAGCCGGTCGATATCGTGGCCGCGCGCATGGGACCTGCCGCTGCACCGACGCGCATCCAAAATGTCTTCGGAGTCACACCGTGAATACAATGTCACCTCTCGCCGAACAACGTGGGTTTGTACTCTTTCTGACACTTGGCGTGATTGTCATCGTTGCCATTGCAGCAGGATATTTTGCCCAGCGCGTGGAGCGCTCCGTCGAGCTTGTGCAAAAATCACGACAAAACATCAATGCGATCATCTACATGAACAGCACCCGCGCCGAGATACTCTATCGCCTGGGAACCACATCATTAACTGAATACGGGCTAGGCAGGGGCAACACCGCGATCAGTCTGGATAACCGGCCCTATCGCGGCTTGGGTGACACAGTAGTGCAACTTCAGGACAACCGTGGCTTGTTGAATCTAAATCTTGCCGATGATGGCAGCCTTCAGCGCTTTCTTGGTCTGATGGGCATACCTTCAGATCAGCGCTGCCACCTGATCGACACCCTGCACGATTACACGGATGCCGACAAATTGCGCAGGCTCAACGGTGCGGAGGAAGAAGACTATCTGGCGCTGGGCCTGCCCCCGCCTCCGAACAGAAACCTCATCACGCCTTGGGAGGCTAGGAATATTATCGGCTGGCGCGACAACCCGAAGCTTTGGGAAAACGGACGTTTGGCCGAGCTCACTACCACCAGCATGTCTGTCGGCTTCAATCCAAATACGGCTTCTGCAGAAGTTTTGGAAACCTTGCCCGGCGTCACCGAGAGGACTGCGCAAATGATAATCGCCCAGCGCAATCTTGCTCCACTGCTCAACGAAGGGCAGATAATCAGCTTCATCTCGACGCCCCTGAGCCAACTTTTTGGTTCCGGTATCATCGCCATTCCAAGCAATGCGATACGCATCACGCAATCGGTCAAGGAACTTCCTTGGGCTGTCCAGTACAATATCACCTTAACCCACAACGGAAAGGATAGTCCGTGGCAGATCGATTACTATAGCCGCATCAATGCAAGCCCGCAGAATGAAGCACAAGAACTGCCACCCCGCTCCACCGCCCCAGCTGACAAGGCACCATCATTCCTGACCGGGGGTTAACCTATTCCGGCAGAACCCTTTCTCACCTATCAGAGCATCTGACGGATGTTCCATCTGGCCACAAACAAAATAGAGCAATAACCAAATTGATATTGTTTAATTTTATGTTTCTTGCGGGTGAACGGCGATCTAAAACCGCGTAGATCTGGCGGCAAAGACGATTTATGTCCCCTCAGGTCCCTCTCATATTCGAACCGGCATGCGGATTTGCTGTTCGAGCTGGTGAGTCGGTGAGTCGGCGCTATGAGACGAACATCACTCTCCACTCGCGAACGAATTCGAGTGAGAATCTCTTCGGAAAAGTATCGACCAGTAACCAGCATGAAAACAGGTTGGCAAAATAAACTCACTGTGTCCAGCGAAAAATGTGGGGCAAGATCAGTGCATAGTCGGAGGATTTTTCATCATGGGTTAAATGACATCGGCAAAACCCTTTCTGGTTTTCTGGAACCACCAGTACCCTGCCCACGCCACTAACAAGGCCGCACCTGTATATATTCCCAATCCAACCCAATCGGGCTGCTTGCCGAAGATCATGACGGCCCGGCTTTGCTCAATCACAAAGGTGAGCGGGTTGAGTATGAGCCAAATTTGATATTTTTCGGGAAGCGCGCTGATGGGGAAAAAAACCGGCGAGATGAACATTAGCACCGTGGTAAAAATGCCAATCGTTTGCCCAACATCACGTACAAATACACCGAGTGAAGCGAGAAACCAGGCCACCCCCAAAGTACCAATCAATAATGGCATGAGAATCAATGGAAAGAAAATGACCGTCCAAACTAGGCTGCCTTTAATTAGCAGAATGGCGGTCAACAACACGCCCAAACTAATCAGTGAATGAAACAATGCCGCACCAAGACCGATAACAGGCAGTATCTCCAGCGGGAAAATGACTTTTTTGACGTAGTTGACGTTGGCCAAAACCAACCCGGGCGCACGGTTTGCCATTTCTGAAAACAGGCCAAATACAATCATGCCCACAAACAGCACGATGGCGAAGGTGGTTTGGCTCTCGTCTCTCCCCGTTCCCCATCTAGCCTTAAATACGACGCTGAAGACAAAGGTGTACACCGCCAGCATCAGGATGGGGTTAAAGAATGACCACGCCAGCCCCATGACCGATCCGCGGTAGCGGCCCACCACTTCGCGCCTAGTCATCTGCACAATCAGCTGACGATTACGCCAGAGGCTATTACCCAGAGCCACAAGGGACGTGGGCTGTGGGGCGTGCGGGTTGATTGCCGTTGAATGGTTCATGCAAAGCACTCCGCATCGGCCAAAATTTTACCTTGCGTATCTTTGCCTGAAATGGCTGGGATAGTCTGCAGCCTCCAATCTATTGCCAATGCAGGATCATTCCAGAGTATCGAACTCTCATGTTCCAGAAACCAGTAATCGGTGGTTTTGTATAGAAATTCTGCGGTATCGGAAAGCACCACAATACCAAGTGCAAAGCCTTCTGGAATCCACATCATGCGTTTGGTATCGGCGGAAAATTCCTCTGCGATGTACTGCCCAAAACTCAGCGAGCTTTTGCGTATATCCACCGCCACGTCAAGCACCGATCCTTGCACCACACGCACTAGTTTGCCCTGTGGGTGGTAGATTTGATAATGCAGTCCGCGCAGCACGTTTTTTGCCGAACGAGAGTGGTTGTCTTGTACGAAGTCCACATCGCGACCTGTAAGTTCAGCGAGTTTGCGGCTATTGAAGCTTTCAAAAAAGTAGCCCCGATCATCGCCGAATACTTTGGGTTCAAACAGAAAGACGTCTGGAATGGTGAGTGGAGTTGCTTTCATCAAAATTCTTTTTTCAGTGAATGCGGATTATTGAGCGTTCCAAAAAACATGGCGGCGCTGTCGCACCCCCGCCCTCAGTCCTATCCCCAGAGGGAAAGGGATGACTAGCCCTTCTCCCTCCGGGGGAAGGGTTGGGAAGGGGAAAAAGGCTGTCATCAATGATGGGAGCACCAATGACAGCTGGCTGACTATTAAATTTTCTAAAATTCATGACAACGTACAAAATCTGTTACCTCGTCATTCCGGCGGCGCTTGTATAAATTATGAGCATCTGATTAAATTTTTTGAAAATTGCTGCGGCAATGAGGCCCGGATTTCCCAACAAGGTTTGGCGATAAATGGCGGTATCTGTCATGTCATAATCTGAGTTCTTGCTTAATTGCATACCTACCCGCTCGAAAAGCGCAGTGTAACCGGGCAGGCGCGCCAGGATGTTTTAAATGTTACTTCATCGTAAATATGGTTGAGGCGATTTCTGTCCTCTACGGCTTCGAGCAAGAGCAAGTAATCATCCCCCGTGGTATAGCTCTCTAGGTAATATGCCTTGATAATTTTTTTCGGGGATGCCTCATCCCCCTCTTTGTCTTTAAGATTACTTGATCACCTTCTAGCACAATTCGGTGGTGTATTCAAACTTTTGTGCGCGTCCATTTTGCATTCCGTCAACGAGTTGTTCGTCCCCAAGCCTTTTCTTGAGTTCTTCCAGGTCCAGCCGTGCAAGATAAGCGAAAGTACCCATTGCCTCTTGAAATGCTTTTATTCTTTCATCCATGGCGCCGCCTCCTGCTTCACGCGTTCTGCAAAGCGCCCGATCAACTGCGGCGTAGTGACAATGTCCACTTTTTTAGTGGTACAAAGGATTCGTCAATTTGATTGATCAATTCCTAAATCGTTTTACGGGAAATTTCAGCATCGATCCATAAGTCGTAGTCTGAGTTCCAGCGATCATCACGGCGCGAACGAGACCCATAAAGATATACTTTGGCCCGCTACGGAATACGCTCTTTGAGCAACATGCTAATCTATGCTTTGGATCGGTGAATAAGTTCTTGTCGGTTCATGGCAATCACAAGACGGTTTGTATTTTCCAGTTTGTTATCACGATATTATCAAATATACCCTTGGGGAAAATCGATTAAGTCCAAACCCATGGTTCGATACATTTTGCGTTTGCCCCGGGTGCTGCGCGCAGCGAGGTATATCGAAAAGTGCGAATAGTTCATACGATCAGATCTTCTTGAAAATTGCTGCGGCGACGAGACCCAGGTTACCCAACAAAGTTTGGCGATAGATGCCAGATCTTTTCAAGCCGATCAGCCGGGGCAAAATATTGCGGTTTCTTGCTATCGAGAATTGGTCGAGGATGCGTTGATTTTCAGGCGTCAGCTTGTGATGTATGAGCTTCAATGCGTTGATGTGCCGGTTATTCAGATCCCTGAAGCGTCCCTGCCAGAGCATGCGAATTCGAATGAAGCGGGCAGGCCAACTCGAATTCATTCCAACCAGGTTGCACCCATGCTGGCGATAACGCAGAGTTGGGTGTGCATCATAAAAAACCTTACCCCCGCAACCGCTGATAACAAGGTATGCCCACCAGTCATGCGTGATC